>Ga0210409_10006022_pt1 | contig 12663 bp, 10 predicted proteins | sample IncBWH17MmetaG_FD_161649 | JGI IMG/M metagenome (GOLD analysis project Ga0210409, IMG submission 161649) | Forest soil microbial communities from Barre Woods Harvard Forest LTER site, Petersham, Massachusetts, United States - Inc-BW-H-17-M | ecosystem: Environmental > Terrestrial > Soil >...
CTCCAGTCGCGCGTCATTCTCAAGGACACAAAGATCGCGCCACTGGAGTGGCGCGCCCCCAGCAAACTAAAAGAGGCCCGCGGTTCGACTTACGCATGAACCGCGGACCTCCGCCCCCTCCGTGAACGCGCCCGTGTGCGGTTGACCGCTAGGCGTGGCGCGTCCCCCCTGTCGAAGACTGCGTGATAAAACAAAGCCGGCGGTGGTGGGGCCACCGCCGGCTCGTCGAGAGGATCAGCTACGCCGCCCGGGGAGAGATAGCGACGAACCTGGTCATCCCCTCCCGATAGATTTTCATCAGCACCGGTTTGCCGGTCTTCTTGGCATCCTTGAGCTTCTCGGCAGCCATCTTGGGGCTGTCGACCATGTCCTTGCCGACCTGCTGCAGGACGTCGCCTGCCTTCAGGCCCTGATCATCGGCCGGGCTGCCCGGCTCGACCGCCGCGACGACCGCGCCCTTGATCGAGTCGTCGAGCTTCAGTTCCTGGCGCGCCTCGGGAGAGATCGGCGCCAGCGACACCCCGTAGGACATCGGCTCGGCCTTCTTGGCGTCGGCCGGCTGATCGGCGTTGGTCTTGACGACCGCGGCCTCTTCCTTCTGATCACCGACCTTGGCATTGACGGACATCTCCTTGCCGTCGCGCCAGACGCCGAGCTTCACCGACGTGCCGGGCTTGATGGCCGAGATCATGCGGGTCAGATCCCGGATGCTCTCGACGTTCTTGCCGTCGACGCTCTTGATCACGTCACCCGACTTGATGCCGGCGGCCAGCGCCGGACTGTCCGGCTGGACCTGGGCCACCAGGGCACCCTTCTCGCTGTCGAGCGCCATGCTCTGGGCGAGTTCGGTCGTCACCGGCTGGATCTGCACGCCCAGCAGGCCACGTTCGACACGGCCGTTGGTGCGGAGCTGCGCCACCACCGGCTCGGCCAAGCTCGACGGGATAGCGAAGCCAAGGCCGATGCTGCCGCCGCTTGGCGAGAAGATGGCGGTGTTGATGCCGATCACATGGCCGTCCATGTCGAACAGCGGGCCGCCCGAGTTGCCGCGGTTGATGGCGGCATCAGTCTGGATGTAGTCGTCGAACGGACCGGAGTGGATGTCGCGGCCGCGCGCCGACACGATGCCGGTCGTCACGGTGCCGCCCAGGCCGAACGGGTTGCCGACCGCCATCACCGGCTGGCCGACGCGTACCTTCGTGGCGTCAGCGAAGGTGACATACGGCAGCGGCTTGTCGCTCTCGACCTTGATCAGGGCGAGGTCGGTCTTCTCGTCGCCGCCCACCAGCTTGGCCGGCAGCTTGCGGCCGTCCGCCAGGGTGACGGTGATCGAGTCGGCCTTGCCGGCGACGTGGAAGTTGGTGACGATCCAGCCGTTGGCGTCGACGATGAAGCCCGTGCCGACAGCCTGCGCCTTCTGGGCCTGACGATGCTGCGGCTTCATCTGCGGCATGCCGGGCTGGCCCTGCTGGCCGAAGCGCTCGGCGAAGCGCTGCATGAACTCTTCCATCTGCTGCTGCTGCTGTGAGCGGTCAGCCATCTGCGTTTCGTCGTCGTCCGCGGCGCCGGCCTTCATGGTCACGGCGACATTGACGACCGCCGGGGTCACCTTGGCAGCGAGGTCGGAGAGATCCTGCACGACGGCCTGGCCGGCGATCGCCGGCGGCGCAGTGAGCATGGGAACAACGAGCACCGGCGCGGTGAGCGCGGTGGTGAGCGCCAGGGCTGTGAGAATGGTCTTGGTCTTCGTCATGAACTACCTCCTTCGGGGGGCTTTGGCAGGAGGCAATATGGGACTTGGCCTATGGCGACCGGATGGCCGCTTCATTGAATGTTTGTATAGTTGGGGATCGTTGCGTTTGGCTTGAATTGGCGGCAGATGGGGCCGCAACCGGATGTCAGGACTTAAGTGAAAATCCTCCTCGTCGAAGACGACAAGCAAACCGCCGACTACATCGCCAAGGGCCTGCGCGAGCACGGCCATGTCGTCGATCATGCCGGCAATGGCCGCGACGGGCTCTATCTCGCGACTGGCGAGAAATACGACGTAATGATCGTCGATCGCATGCTACCCGCCATGGACGGGCTGTCGCTGGTCAAGGCGGCCCGCGCCTCGAGCGTGCGTACGCCGGTGCTGTTCCTGACGACGATGGGCGGCATCGACGATCGCGTCACCGGGTTCGAGGCAGGCGGCGACGACTATCTGGTGAAACCCTTCGCCTTCGCCGAACTTTTAGCCCGCGTCGGCGCCCTGGCGCGCCGGCCGCCGATGGTGGCGGCGACGTCGCTTGCCGCCGGCGATCTCGAGATGGATCTCCTGGCGCGCACCGTGACGCGCGCCGGCAAGCGCATCGAGCTTTTGGCCCAGGAATTCAAGATCCTGGAATACCTGCTGCGCCACGCCGGCGAGGTGGTGACGCGCACCATGCTGCTGGAGAAGGTCTGGGATTTCCATTTCGATCCCAAGACCAACATCGTCGAGACCCACATCAGCCGGCTGCGCTCGAAGATCGACAAAGGTTTCGACAAGCCCCTGCTCCATACGGTCAGGGGGGCAGGCTATGTCATTCGCGCGCCTGATTAGGATCCTGCGCTCGGCGAGCTTCCGGCTGCCGCTGATCTACGCCGTGCTGTTCGTGCTGTCGGCCGGCGCGCTGTTCGTCACCGTGTACTGGACGGCGACGGCGGCGATGCAGGACGACATGGCGGCCGTGCTGCGCACCGAGGCCCTTCAGCTCGCCGAAGTCCATCGCCGCAGCGGGTTGGGCGGCCTCGCCGAGCAGATCACGCGGCGCATGAACTTCCGCACCCGCGGTCCCATCTTCTACCTGCTGCAGGCGCCCAGCCGCCGGGTCGTGGTCGGCAATCTGCCCGGTATGCCGCCGGTCGACGGCGTCGTCGATTTCGTGCCCCAGACCGACACGCCCGAGCCCGAGGCCCCGCCGTCCAAGCTCACCGGCTTCGGCCTCACTTTGTCCGACGGCTCGTTCCTGCTGGTGGCGCAGGACGCCGACCGCCTGGCCGAGATGCAGCATGCCATCGTACGCGCCTTCGTGTGGGCAAGCGGGCTTGCGCTGCTGCTCGCGATCGCCGGCGGCGCGCTGATCGGCACGAGCTTTCTGCGCCGCATCGACACCATCACGCGCACCAGCCTCGCCATCATGGAGGGCGATCTGTCGGCGCGCATTCCGGTGCGCGGCACCTACGACGAGATCGACCAGCTGGTGGCGAGCCTCAACGCCATGCTGAGCCGCATCCAGCAATTGATGGACGGCCTGCGCCAGGTCTCGAGCGATATCGCCCACGACCTGCGCACGCCGCTCGGCCGCCTGCGCCAGCATCTCGAGGATGCGCGCGCGCGGGCGACCACCACCGCCGACTACGACGCCGCGACCGACGCCGCCATCGCGGAGGCCGACGAGCTCCTGGAAACCTTCTCCGCCCTGCTGCGCATCGCCCAGGTCGAGGCCGGCGCGCAGAAACGCGGCTTCACCGACGTCGACCTGTCCGACCTGGTGAAGAGCGTCGGCGAGGCATACCAGCCCGCCGCCGAGGATTCCGAGCACACGCTCGACTACCAGATCGAGGACGGCATCAGCCTCACCGGCGACCGCCAGCTGCTGGCCCAGATGATCTCGAACCTGGTCGAGAATGCGCTGCGCCATACGCCGGCCGGCTCGACCGTGTCGCTGGCGCTGTGCAAGACCGGGACCGGCTTCGAGATCGAGGTCGCTGACGACGGTCCCGGCATTCCCGAGACCGAGCATGAGCGGGTGTTCGACCGCTTCTACCGCCTCGACCGCAGCCGCTCGACCGCCGGCAGCGGCCTCGGCCTGGCGCTCGTGAAGGCGATCGCCGGCCTGCACGGCCTCACCATCCGGCTCGAGGATCGCAAGCCCGGGCTCGGTGTGGTCCTCATGTCATCCTGAGCGAAGCGAAGGCCTGCCCTGAGCGTAGCCGAAGGGATCTCATGGCGATGGCAAGCGGCGATGAGGTCCTTCGCTTCGCTCAGGACGAAAGGAAAGGCTGCCGCTCTGTCGGCGCGCAACGCGGAATGACGAGCCGACAGTTGTCGCGGCCGCGGGCTCTCGCCACACTCGGCGCATGAAAAGCACCACCCGCACCTCCCGTCCGCTCTTCGCCTATGTCGGCAGCTACACCACGCCCGGGCGTGGCGGTCAGGGCAATGGCATCAACGTCTATCGCGTCGAGCGCCGCACGGGCGCGTTCCATCACGTCCAGCATCTGGGCGGGCTGGAGAATCCATCGTTCCTCGCCATCAATGCGGCCGGCACGCATCTCTACTCGGTGCATGGCGATCGTACAGAGGCCAATTCCTTCACCATCGATCACGCCACCGGCCATATCGCGCCGCTCAATCGCCAATCGACCGGAGGCTACAACCCCGTGCATCTCGCTTTCGATGCGACGGAGCGCTTCCTCGCCGTCTGCAACTACGGGTCGGACTCGCTTGCCGTTCTGCCGGTCGCAGCCGACGGCAGCCTGATGCCCTACCGCACGCTCAGCACCGTCACGGGAACGCTGGGACCGAACCGCTTCCAACAACGCACCATGTGCGTGCACCACATCCCGTTAGACCGCCAGGGCCGCTTCTTCTACGTGCCGTGCAAAGGCTCCGACGTCGTGATCGCCTATCGCCTCGATGCCAAGCGCCGTGTGCTGGTCGAAGCCGCACGCGTCACGGCCCGCCCCGGCGCCGCGCCGCGCCATATCGATTTCCATCCGCGCAAGGCGCTCGCCTATGTCATCAACGAACTCGATTCGACCCTGACGACCTACCGGCAAAACCGGACAAGCGGCGCGCTCGCGCCCTTGGCTACGATCCCCTCGACGCCGTCCAACTTCACCGGCTACAGCACCGGCGCCGAGATCGCGGTCGATCGCGACGGCCGCAACGTCTATGTCTCCAACCGCGGCCACGACAGCATCGGCGTGTTCGGCATCGATTCCGACAAAGGCACGCTTTCGCCGCGCCAGTGGGTGCCGACGCATGGCGGCACGCCGCGTTTTTTCACCTTCGATCCGGCGCAACGTTTTCTCAACGTCGCCAACCAGGACGGCCATTCGATCGTCGGCTACCGGGTCGGCCGCGACGGGCTGTTGGCGCCGACACGCATCCGGGTCAAAGTCGGCAGCCCGGCCTGCATCGTTTTTTCGCGCTAGCACGCTCGTGTTCCCCTCATAGTTCCACAAGCGGAGAGTTCCGGTGAGCGACAAGACCTACGGTTTCGAGACCCTGTCGGTGCATGCCGGCGCCGCTCCCGATCCGACGACCGGCGCCCGGGCCCTGCCGATCTACCAGACCACGGCCTACGTGTTCGAGGACGCCGACCACGCCGCCGCGCTGTTCAACCTGCAAACCGTGGGCTTCATCTATTCACGGCTGACCAACCCGACCAATGCGGCGCTCGAGACCAGGCTCGCCACCCTGGAAGGCGGCCGCGGCTGCACCGTCACCTCGTCCGGCCATGCCGCTCAGGTGCTCGGCCTCTTCCCGCTGATGTCGCCGGGAGCCGAGATCGTGGCTTCGTCGCGGCTCTATGGCGGCTCGCTGCAGCAGATGCGCAACACTTATCCGAAGTTCGGCTGGAAAGCTGAGATCGTCGATGCCGACGAGCCGGAGAATTTCAAGCGTGCCGTCACGGAAAACACCAAGGCGTTCTTCATCGAGAGCCTGGCCAATCCCGGCGGCGTCATCAGCGACATCGAGGCCATCGCGCGCATCGCCGAGGCAGCCGGCGTGCCCCTGCTGGTCGACAACACGCTGGCCACGCCCTGGCTGTGCAAGCCGATCGACTACGGCGCCACCCTGATCGTGCACTCGACCACCAAGTTCTTGAGCGGCAACGGCACCTCGATGGGCGGCGCGGTGGTCGATTCGGGCAAGTTCGACTGGGCGCAAGGCGGCAAGTTCCCGAGCCTGGCGGGGCCCGAGCCCGCCTATCACGGGCTGAACTTCTTCGAGACCTTCGGCGACATGGCCTACACTTTTCACAGCCATGCCGTCGGCCTGCGCGACCTCGGCCCCAGCCAGGCGCCGTTCAACGCCTGGCTCACCATGCTGGGCATCGAGACCCTGGGGCTGCGCATGGAGCGCCACTGCGCCAATGCCCAGAAGGTCGCCGAGTATCTCGCCGGGCATCCGGCCGTGGCGTGGGTGAACTATGCCGGTCTGCCGTCGAACAAGTACCATGCGCTTGCCAAAAAATATCTGCCCAAGGGTGCGGGCTCGATCTTCACCTTCGGCGTCAAAGGCGGCTACGACGTCGGCGTCAAGGTGGTCGACGGCGTCGAGCTGTTCTCGCATCTCGCCAATATCGGCGATGCCAAGAGCCTGATCATCCATCCCGCCTCGACGACGCACCGCCAGCTCTCCGACGAGCAGCGGATCGCCGCCGGCGCCGGTCCCGACGTGCTTCGCCTGTCGATAGGGATCGAAACGGTGGACGACATCATCGCCGATCTGGAGCAAGCTTTGGCCAAGGCGACGGGGAAATAGCGCCAACTATTTCCCCGTCGTCCCGAGCGAAGCCGAGGGACCTTTCTGAACCATGTTGAGCCAAGCCGACAACCAGTTCCTGACGCAGAGCGGCAAGGGCGCCCCGATGGGCGAGCTCCTGCGTCGCTTCTGGATGCCGGCGCTGCTCAGCGAAGAACTGCCGGAGCGCGACGGGCCGCCCCGCAAGATCAAGATCCTGGGCGAGGACCTGTTGGCCTTCCGCGCCACCGACGGCAAGGTCGGCATCGTCGAGCCGCACTGCCCGCATCGCGGCGCCGGCCTCTATTACGGCCGCAACGAGGAGTGCGGCCTGCGCTGCGCCTTTCATGGCTGGAAGTTCGACGTCGAGGGCAACTGCGTCGATCTGCCGACCTCGCCGCCGGAGTCGTCGTACAAGGATACGATCAAGCTGCTCGCCTATCCGACGCGCGAATGGGGCGACATGATCTGGGTCTACATAGGCCCACGGGATCGCATGCCCGAGCTGCCGCAGCTCGAGATGGGGCTGGTGCCGGCCGCAAGCCGCTATGTCACCAAGAAATGGCAGGACTGCAACTGGGTGCAGAGTGTCGAAGGCGCGCTCGACACCGCGCACTTCACCTTCCTGCACGCCGTACTCGCCAAGGACGACGCCACGGCGCGCGCCGCACTGGCCAAGGCCGCGATCGCCGACCAGTCGACCCCCGACGATCGCATCCGCTGGATACACGACGACCCGAGACCCAGGTTCACCGTGCTCGGCCACGATGCCGGGCTGCTGATCGGCGCCGCGCGCAAGACCGACGGGGCCGATCTCTACTGGCGCATCTCGCAGTTCCTGATGCCCAACCACGCCTATACGCCGACCGCCTTCGCCGGCGAGATCTACTACGGCCAGTGCTGGGTGCCGATCGACGACCATACGTGCTGGATCTACACCTACTGCTGGCAGCCCGAGCGTCCCTTCAGCAATGCCGAGCGCACCAAGTTCGACGCCGGCTTCAACGTGCATGCCGAAGTCGACGACGACTACATGCCGTTGCGCAATCTCCGCAACGACTACCTGATCGACCGCAAGGCGCAAAAGACCGCGACCTTCACCGGCATCACCGGCGTGAGCGAGCAGGACGCCGCGATCCAGGACAGCATGGGCCCGATCCAGGACCGCACCCGGGAGCATCTCGGGCCGACCGACGTGGGCGTCGTCGAATTCCGCAAGCTCCTGATGGGCGCCGCGCGATCGCTGCAGGCCGGCAGCGCGCCAAAGGCCGCCGCCGCGGCCCGATATGCCGTGCGCGCGGGCGGCGCGGTCGCCGCACCAGCCAAGGACCTCGAGGCCGTCATGACCGAACGCTTCGGCGACGCGCGTGGCTATGTCGGCAAGCAATACGGGTTGGGTGACTGATGCTGAGCCAGGCGGACAATGAATTCTTGACCCAAAGCGGTCCCGGCACGCCGATGGGCGACCTGTTGCGCCGTTTCTGGATGCCGGCGCTGCTCTCCGAGGAGCTGCCGGAGCGCGACGGTCCGCCGAAGAAGATCAGGATCCTGGGCGAGGATCTGCTGGCTTTCCGCGCCACCGACGGCCGGGTCGGCATCGTCGAGCCGCACTGCCCGCATCGCGGCGCCGGTCTCTACTACGGCCGCAACGAGGAGTGCGGCTTGCGCTGCGCCTTCCATGGTTGGAAGTTCGATACCGACGGCAACTGCGTCGACCTGCCGACCTCGCCGCCCGACTCCTCCTACAAGGACACGATCAAGCTCCTCGCCTACCCGACGCGCGAATGGGGCGACATGATCTGGGTCTATATGGGCCCGCGCCCATCGATGCCGGAGCTGCCGCAGCTCGAGATGGGCCTGGTGCCGGCCGCGCAGCGCTACGTCTCCAAGAAATGGCAGGACTGCAACTGGGTGCAGAGCCTGGAGGGCGGCATCGACACCGCCCACTTCTCGTTCCTGCATGCCGTGCTGACCAAGGACGAGAAGGAGGCGCTGGCGATCTATAGCCGCTCGGCCGCGCTGGGCGACCAGTCGAAACCCGACGATCGCGTGCGCTGGATCCGCAACGATCCGCGGCCCAAGTTCAGCATCCTGGGCCACGACGCCGGGCTGGTGATCGGCGGCGCGCGCAAGACCGACACGGCCGATCTCTACTGGCGCATCGCCCAGTTCCTGATGCCCAACCACGCCTTCGCGCCGGCGGCGATGCCGGGCGAGGTCTATTATGGCCAGGCCTGGGTGCCGGTGAGCGACACCGGCTGCTGGATCTACACCTATAGCTGGCGGCCCGACCGCGCCTTCACCAACTCCGAGCGCACACAGTTCGACGGCGGCTTCGGCGTGCACTCCCATGTCGACGACGACTACATGCCGCTGCGCAACGCCCGCAACGACTACCTGATCGACCGCGCGCAACAGAAGAGCCAGAGCTTCACCGGCATAACCGGCGTCAGCGAGCAGGACTCGGCGATCCAGGACAGCCAAGGCCCGATCCAGGATCGCACCCGGGAACATCTCGGTCCGACCGATCTCGGCATTGTCGAGTTCCGCAAGCTCGTCATGGGCGCCGCGCGGGCGCTGCAGCAGGGCGAGGAACCGAAGGCTACACGGGCAGCGAAGAAATATGCCGTGCGCTCGGGCGGCTGGGTCGCCGGGCCGGACAAGGAACTCGCTGAAGTAATGACCGAGCGTTTCGGCCATCGGCACGGCTATGTCGGCCAGGAATACGGGCTTGGAGAATAGTTAGACCGCGGCGGCGGCCTGCACTATCGTCGCCGCTGATTGGGTGAGGGGACTTCACAGTGACCATCAAGATCTATGGGCCGACTGCCTCGCGCGCGGCACGCGCACTTTGGATCGCGCACGAGCTCGACATACCATTCGAGCACATCGCCATGGAAATGAAGGACCTCAAGGGCGCCGAGTACCTCAAGATCAATCCCAACGGCAAGGTGCCGGCGCTGGTCGACGGCGACTTCAAGCTCTTCGAATCGATGGCGATCAACATCTATCTTGCCGCCAAGCACGGCAAGAGCGGTTTCTTCCCGGCGAGCCTCGAGGACCAGGCGATCTGTCATCAGTGGAGCTTCTGGGGCATGACCGAGGTCGAGAAGCCCCTGCTCACGATCCTGATCGACATGTTCATGACCGCGCCCGACAAACGCAAGCCCGAGGCCGTGGCCGAGGCGCAGAAGGCGCTGCCCAAGCCGTTCGGCGTGCTGAACGCCGCGCTGCAGGGCCGCGACTACCTGCTGGGCTCGACCTTCACCGTGGCCGATCTCAACCTCGCCTCGATCTGCAGCTGGTCGAAGCCGATCAAGTTCGACTTCGGGCCGTTTCCCAATGCCGGGGCCTGGCTCGACCGCTGCCTCTCGCGCGCCAGCTACAAGGCCGCCAAGGGCACGCGCGCGAAGTAGACAGGCTATTCGGCCGGCTGCGGCAACGGCGCGCGCGCGTCTTCCCTGCGCCCGCTGCCCGGCAACAACAACGCGACCAGGGTGATCACGACTGCAACGGCCGCCAGGCCGAGGAACAGGACGTCCAGGCTGCCGGTCGTCTTGCGCACCCAGGCGATCAGCACGATGGCGAGCGGACTGGCGCCCAGCGCCACGACGAACTTTGCGCCGAATCCCAGGCCATGATAGCGGCTGGGCGTATAGCGCGCGATCAGGATGTTCTCGACCGGCCCCGCCGCCGAACTCAAGATCGCTGAAGCGATGGCGCCGGCAAGTGCTGCATAACCGCCGCCCATGGCCAGCGCCAGCATGGCGAAGAACTGCAGCGCCGAGGCCGTGACGTAGATCGACTTCAGCGGATAGCGGTCGATGATGCGCCGGCCCATGGCGTACTGGGCGATGCCCGAGACGACATAGATCAACGAGGTCACGAGCCCGACCCACAGGACGGCCTGGGTCGCCGCGCCCCACGCGGCGAGCCCGCCGCGCAGGCGTTCGATGTCGTCGGCCAGCCTGGTCTCGAACACCAGGGCCGCGCCGAACATCACGGCCGACCAGATGACGCCCTCCAGCGCCATGGTGACGGAGAGCACGGAGAAGACCCGCCAGAACTCGCGGCGCCCGGGCTGCACGCCGGGCGTCGCCGGCATCGGCCGGTCGCCCACCTTGCCCAGCCTGATCTGCCAGGCGAGCGCGGCCCCGACGGCGAGACAGACGATGCCGGGCACGATGAAGGCGGCGCGCCATGACGCCAGCGTGATCAGCACGCCGGGCACGATGCCGTAGAGGGCGAGACCGGCGCTGCCCCACAGGCCGTTCACGCCCATGGCGTGGCCCTGCTCGCGGGCGGTGCGGATGATCCAGCCGATGCCGGCCGAATGGTAGATGGCGCCGAAGACGCCGAGGCCGCAGAGCGCCAACGCGAGCGCCAAGGTGTCGCCCTCGGCCACCAGGCCGCAGGCGATCGACGAGGCGCCGAGGCCCATGAACATCACCACCATCATGAGCGGCGCGCCGAAGCGGTCCGCCGCCCAGCCGGCCGGCAGCGACATGACGCCGAGCAGGATGGCGGACGGCGCATAGAGCTCAAGCAGGCTCTCGGGGGGCAGTTTCCAGGCCATGGCGAGCGTCAGCACGATCACCGCATAGAAGGCGGTCATCATGTGCATCAGCGCATGGCCGATCGAGGAGAAGGCGAGCACGCGCTTGCCCATCGCAATCTGGCGCATCGCGATCTGGGGCTGGTTCGGAACACTTATCGGCACAGGGCCTGTATCCGCCCCGCTCGGCCGCTATGCAAGCCGGCTTGCGGCATCGCTGCCATTCGCGCTAAAGCCCCCCTGCCGCAGCAGCCGCGGCATCCGGTCGGGGCGTAGCGCAGCCTGGTAGCGCATCAGTCTGGGGGACTGGGGGTCGCAGGTTCAAATCCTGTCGCCCCGACCAACTTCCTCTCCCCTCCACCCGTGACGTCGCAATGAACGCCCGGCGCGCGCTTGCTTTCATCTTCTGCACGGTGGCGCTGGATGTCCTGGCGTTGGGGATCATGATTCCCGTGCTGCCGACGATCGTGCTGGGCTTCATGGCCGGCGACACCGCGGGCGCCGCCAAGGTGTTCGGCCTGTTCGGCACTGTGTGGGGGCTGATGCAGTTCCTCTGCTCGCCGCTCCTGGGCGCGCTGTCGGACCGCTACGGGCGGCGGCCGGTGATCCTGATCTCCTGCCTGGGCCTCGGCCTCGACTACATCTTCATGGCGCTCGCGCCCTCGCTCACCTTGCTGTTCGTGGGCCGCATCATTTCGGGCATCACTGCGGCTACGATCGCCACCGCTTTCGCCTACATCGCCGACGTGAGCGCGCCCGACGAGCGGGCGAAGTCGTTCGGCGTCGTCAGTGTAGCGTTCGGCCTCGGCCTGGTGCTGGGACCGGCGGTCGGCGGCCTCTTGGGCGGATTGGATCCGCGCCTGCCGTTCTGGGTGTCGGCCGCGGCATCCCTGGCCAATGCCGCTTTCGGCTGGTTCGTGCTGCCCGAATCGCTGCCGCCGGAGCGGCGCATGGCCTTCGACTGGAAGCGCGCCAACCCCGTGGGCTCGCTCAAACTGCTGCTCTCGCATCGCCAGCTCGTGGGACTGGCGACCATCGACTTCATCGTCAACGTCGCCCACCAGGTGCTGCCCTCGGTCTTCGTGCTCTATGCCGGCTACCGCTTTGGCTGGGACGAGACGACGGTCGGCCTCACCCTCGCCTTCTTCGGTATCTGCAGCGCCCTCGTGGGGGGCCTGGTGGTCGGCCCGGCCGTGAGTTGGCTCGGCACGCGACGCGCACTGATCGCCGGCCTGATGTTCGGCAGTCTCGGCATGACGATCTACGCCCTGGCTCCGACCGGCCCGCTGTTCTGGCTGGGCGTGCCAGTGATGGCGCTGTGGGGCGTGGTCGGGCCCTCTCTCCAGGACATGATGAGCCGCAGGGTGAGCCCGTCGGAACAGGGCCAGCTACAGGGCGCCAACAGCTCCGCGCGCAGCATCGCCGGATTGATCGGACCCGGCCTTTTCACCGCGACCTTCGCCTACATGATCGGCTGGCTGCCGGGCGCGCCCTTCCTGCTCGCCGCGCTGTTGCTCGTGCTGGCAGCCGGCGTGACCTGGGTGGCTACAGCGCCGTCGCCAGCCGACGACCAGCCTGCGTGAGCTTGCAGACCAACCAGTCAGGCTTC
>Ga0210409_10006025_pt1 | contig 12660 bp, 10 predicted proteins | sample IncBWH17MmetaG_FD_161649 | JGI IMG/M metagenome (GOLD analysis project Ga0210409, IMG submission 161649) | Forest soil microbial communities from Barre Woods Harvard Forest LTER site, Petersham, Massachusetts, United States - Inc-BW-H-17-M | ecosystem: Environmental > Terrestrial > Soil >...
GCAGCTACGGCACGACTGAAGTCTTGCCCTCCCGAGTTACAGGAGTTTTCACGCAAACTCCAAAGGTCCTACCTCTAACGAAACCAAGAACCCACACGCAAAACCGGCGTGTGGGGCACCCCCCCCAAAAAAAAACCAAGAGAACAGCGGTTCCTCATTCCGCCGACTTCGTTCGGAATGACAGGATAAAACACAGAATCTTCAGGCTGGTTCTGGCGCGACTCAGGTTTGTTTTTGTTCTAGCTCTGCCCACCGGGCGTACAGGTCGTCGATGGCTTTCTGCGCTGCTTCGAGTTCGAGGGAAAGGGCGTGCAGGCGGGCGCCATCGCTCATCACGGCAGGATCGAGGAGCGCGTCATGCTTGGCCTGCAGTTCTTTTTCGGCGTCGGCGATGCGCTGTTCGATGGTGGCGAATTCGCGAGCTTCGTTGTACGAGAGCTTCTTTTTTGCGGGCGAAACCGGAGCGACCGGCCTTTCACTTTGGCGCTGTGATTCCGGAGCTGCCGCGCTTCGCGCAACGGAACGCTGGGAACGTTGCCAAGCTTCCCATTGCGAGTAGTCAGCGAAGCGTTCGGCGTAGCCAAGACCGTCAAGTCCCAACACAACAGTGGAGACGCGATCGAGCATGTAGCGATCGTGCGTGACAAGGACCAACGCGCCGCGATACTCGAGCAGGCTTTCTTCCAGGATTTCCAGCGTGGGAATGTCGAGATCGTTGGTGGGCTCGTCGAGAAGCAGCACATCGGCGGGCTGAAGCATGAGCTGAGCAATCAGGACGCGAGCGCGTTCACCGCCGGAAAGCCGGCCGACGCGCTGGTTCAACGCTTCACCGGTGAAGAGGAAACGCGCAGCCCAAGACGCGACATGAATCACCTGGTCCTGATAACGCACCGCATCGCTGTCGGGAGCGAGCGCGCGACGCAAAGTAATGTCGGGGTCCAGCTGGCGATTCTGGTCGAAATAGACGATGCGGAGATTGTCTGCCTGGCGCATGGAACCGCGCGTGGGCTTCAGTTCACCCTTGAGCAGGCGAAGAAGAGTGGTCTTGCCGCTACCATTCGGGCCAACGAGACCGACGCGCATTCCGGAAGTGACGATGAAGTGTAGACGATCGAAGAGCGGACGATCGGCGATGGAATAGCTGAGGTCGTCGAGGGTGATGAGTTGCTTGGTTTGGCGATTGGAGGCGGAGAAAGTGATTCCGGCGCTGGAGGTGCGAGTGCGCGCGTTCATGTCGGCGAGGTCGGCGATGAGTTCGTTGGCTTTGTCGATGCGCGCTTTGGATTTAGTGGTGCGCGCTTTAGGGCCGCGGTGGAGCCACTCGATTTCGGTGTGAACGCGATTCTCCAGGGCTTCCTGACGATTGCGCTGGGCGTGGAGATAGAGTTCCTTGGCTTCGAGGAAGGCGCTGTAGTTGCCAGAGACACGCAAGGATCCGTCTTCGTAGGCTGGATTCAGCTCGACGACTTCGTTGGCGACGTTCTCAAGGAAATAGCGATCGTGGCTGACCACCACGCAGGCGAAAGACGCGTTGAGCAGGACGCTTTCGAGCCACTCGATGCCGGCGAGGTCGAGATGATTGGTGGGCTCGTCAAGGAGAAAGATGTCGGGCTTGCGGACGAGGGCTTCCGCGATGGCGAGACGCTTGCGCCAGCCGCCCGAGAGAGTGGCGGCTGCGATGTCGAGGTCGGTGAAAGCGGCGCGACCGAGAATTTCGGCGGTGCGCTGGAGGCGTTCGCTTTCGGGAACACTTTGCTGATCGAGGGCGTTGTTAATTACGGAACGAACCGTGTCGCCGGGCGCGAATTCGGAAATCTGGCGGACGAGATTGAGATGCGTGCCTTTGCGGATAGCTACGTCGCCGGTGTCGGGGAGTGTGATGCCGCTAAGGATGTCGAGAAGAGTGGATTTGCCGGAACCGTTGGGACCAATGACGCCGATGCGATCGCCCTCGGAAATGGTGAAGGAGACGTTGTGAAAGAGAGGAACGACGCCATAGCGTTTGGAAAGTCCCTGGGCGCTGATGATCGGTGGCACGTGGCGGTATGTTCTCCGAGAGATTGCGACTTCCAGAATAGCAGCAGGCGCGGGGGGCGCGAAATGCGCGGCGAGGGGCGAGATGAGAATGGTGACGAGCGGACGGTACGCATGCTACTTTCGAAAGCCAAAGAGGACGCATGTGAATGCAGTGGGCGGCATTGGTGTGCCGCAGTCGATATTCCTGTCGCTTGCAGAGGAGGCGCTATGCGAGGCACAAACTGGGGGAAAGCTGTTGTTGGAGTGTCCGCAATGATGTGCGCATTGTTGGCGGGTCCGGGGGTGGTGCGTGGGCAGAGCGCCGGGGAAGGCGGCGGCTCAGCTGGGGCGCACGACTTCTCGCAGACGCTGGACCTGGCGACGGTGGGGTCGCTGCTGAAGCAATTGCAGGCGCAGGTGCAGGAATTGAATACGCAGGTGAAGGAGTTGAAGACGCAGCAACAGTCGGAGCAGGCGGAAGCGGCGGAGTTGCGAAGGGAATTGGACGCGGCAAAATCACGACTGGTGGCGATGAGCGGGCCGGGGAACAGCGTTGCGGCGGCGCAGGTTTTGCCGGGGAGCACAGCGCAGACAGCGCCGGCGTCGACATCAACGCCTGCGTCAACAGAAGTACGAATTGCAAAACTGGAAGAAAACCAACAGTTGGCGGATCAGAAGGCCGCGGAGCAGAACCAGACGAAAGTGGAGAGTTCATCGAAATACCGGGTGCGATTGTCGGGGATGGTGTTGTTCAACATGTCGGTGAACCGCGGGACGGTGGACAATCTGGATTTTGCGCAATTGGCGACGCCGCCCGGGCCGCTGTCTTCCTCAGGATCCTTCGTGGCATCGCTGCGGCAATCACAAATTGGATTGCAGGCATTTGGACCAACGATTGCCGGAGCGAAGACGAGCGCGGATATTCAATTCGATTTTGCTGGAGGTTTCCCAGAGGCGCCGAATGGAGTGACATTTGGGATCATGAGGCTACGAACCGGCACGGTGCGGTTTGATTGGTCAGACACATCGGTGGTGGCGGGACAAGACACGTTATTTTTTGCGCCGTTGAGCCCGACTTCGATTGCGACTGTGGCGGTACCGGCGCTGGCGTATGCGGGAAATTTGTGGAGCTGGACGCCACAAGTGCGAGTAGAGCACAAATTCGCGGTGTCGGATTCGTCCAGCTTCCTGGTACAGGGAGGCATTCTGGACAGCTTGTCTGGAGACACACCGCGATCGGAATATTACCGGTACCCTACGTGGGGCGAGAGATCAGGGCAGCCGGCGTACGCAATGCGGGTGGCGTGGACGAAAAAAACAGAGGGGCAAGACCTGACGCTGGGTTTTGGGGGATACTACGGGCGGCAAGCATGGGGATTCGGTCGAACAGTTGACAGTTGGGCGGGCACGGTGGATCTGACGGTTCCGCTGGGCAAGTTTGAATTTACGAGCCAGTTTTATCGCGGGCGCGCGGTAGGAGGGATCGGAGGGGGAATCGGGCAAACCGGGCTGTGGCAAGGACCGCTGGTCGATCCCGCAACGGAGGTTTACGGGCTCAACTCGCTGGGAGGATGGGCGCAACTGAAGTTCAAGGCGAGCCCGAAGTTACAGTTCAATGGAGCATTTGGGCAAGACAACCCGTTAGCCTCTGACCTGCGTCAATTCGGGGGGAGTCAGCCGTACTACACGTCGCCGCTCTCGAAGAATCAGAGCGCGTTTGGGAATTTCATTTATCAGCCAAGGTCCGACATTGTGTTTTCGCTGGAATACAGGAGACTGAAAACGTTCACACTGGATAGCAACGCGAATGCCGCCAACCTGGTCACTTTGAGTGTGGGGTACATATTCTAGTGCGCCGACATCGGAAAACAGCGTGGCTCAGGATAGTGGGTTGGATTTGTGTGCTGGTGCTCATATCGGGGCATGAGGCGAGGGCCGATCAGAACACCGTCTCGGCCCACGTGGCGATTAGGAAAAAATCGGAAGCGACGCAGGAGAAGGCGGCGAGCGGACCTGGTGATGCGTCGAGCGTGGTGATTTGGCTGAAACCGCTGGAGCATAGCGGGGCAGAAATTGCGCCCGCCGAGCCGGGGCGCAAAAGAATGCAGCTGGTTCAGCGAAACAAGAGTTTCCAGCCGCATCTGCTGGTGGTGCCGGTTGGCTCGGTGGTCGATTTTCCAAATCGCGATCCGTTTTTTCACAATGTGTTTTCGCTGGTTGACGGCAAGCGATTTGACCTGGGGCTGTATGAGGCGGGAGCAACGAATTCGGTGCACTTCGATCGCGTCGGGGTCAGCTTTCTGTTTTGCAATATCCATCCGGAAATGAGTGCGGTGGTGGTGGCTGTGGATACGCCTTATTACGGGGTGTCCAACCGCGCAGGAAACGTAACCATCGCGAATGTGCCAGATGGAAAGTACGAAATGCATGTTTGGTACGAGCGAAGCGTTGCCCAGGATTTGCAGGGGCTGACGCGGACGGTGACAATTTCTTCAGCGATGAGAGATCTGGGCACCGTGGATATACCAGAAAATCCGAGTTTTTCGCTGGCGCATAAGAACAAATATGGGCAGGACTATACGCCGCCGCCAAAGCAAGGGTATTCGCAGCATCCCTGATCGAGGGTGCGAGAATCTGGTGACAAAGTGCGGAGTTGTCCGGGTCGAGCCAAGAATTTTCGGTGGCGGACCGCCTCGTAAGGCGGCCACTCGCAGCATCCCTGAATGAGGCGGCCTCCACTTCCTGCAATGGCTCACACCGTTCCTCTGCGGGGTTTGAAGCTCTTTTGATTCGCAGTACGACTCTGTTGCCCGGAGATGTCTATCTTTGTGTAGCGACGCCGAAGCAATGCGAATAGCCGTCATCGTCGGTCAGGAAGAACTCGGTCTGCCCGTAAGCTCGATGTTCGAGTTCTGAAACACCGTACCCAAGGCTCTTCAATCGCTCTCTGGTTTTGTGTATATCCTTCGGCGCCCAGTAGAGTCGATTCGACAGGCATAACAACCCCCTTTCGCCAAACTAAAACGCCGCTCACTCAATGCCTTGAGCAATTCATGCGCGAAGCCCGCGCTCTGCGTTCGCGACTGTAGACTAGTCTACGCCAGCAATCGCGAAATTTCGGCGCCGCTGAAGCCGTGCCCTCCCAAGTGCCATTTTGATGAGAGGGCTTCTAGAATCTAGATGGTAGCGGGGAGGTTCTGGTCGCAGACCGTTTGGACGGCGGCGTAACGGCTATCGGCGTTGAGCTGGCGCATAATGCGATGAACGTGGTTTTTGACGGTGAACTCCGACAAGCCCATGCTCTCGGCAATTTCCTTGTTGGTGAAACCGCGTGCCAGGAAGGCCACGAGCTGTTGCTGCCGGGCGGTCAATCCCAGCTTCACACAAAGGCGCTGATTGAGAATCATGGAGCCTTCGCGGGTGGTGCGGGCGACGAATTGGAACAGGCGATGACAAAGCCAGGGGGGGCAGACGGCCTCGCCGCTTGAAACCTTGCGGACGGCGGCGATTACGTCGTCGGCACTAGCCTCGGCCAACAAGTATCCGCTGACCCCGGAGCGCACCGCCTGTAAGAAAATCTCAGCGTCGTCATCCATCCCGAACAGAATGACTTTCCTACCCGAAGCAAAGCGCAAAAGGTCGCCGATAAAGTTCGAGGGGAAGGATGCCGCCGAGGCTTGATCGGCCAGCAGGATGTCGCAGTCTGAGGCGGCCGCCTGCTTGTAGGCAGTTTCGGAGTAACGGATGGAATCGGCAATCGAAAACTCGGGTAGTTTGCGGAACAGAGCGGTCATGGCCTCGCGGAGCATACGATTCTCGATGACGAGAAAGAGCCTGGTACTTGGCGTCGCAGAGGCGTCTTTTGCCGGTCTCATGGATGTTCACGTCCGCCGAGGATCAAGGGAAATGCGAGCCCGATCAGCGGTGGTTAGGACCATACGTTGACAAACGCGGTCGGTCAATCCAGGACTTGTCAAAAGGATGTCACCATTGTGTCGCAGAGGGGCGCGAGAGTTTTACATTGGGACATGTAACGAGATTTTTGGAATGGGGAGCGGAGTCAGATGAACGTGGACTTGGCGTTGCGAGAAATGGGGCGTTCGGAACAGGGCAGACGAACAAGAACGGTCGTTCCGGTCTCGGAAGTCTGCTCGACGGTGACGGTGCCGGAATGGTCCTGGACAATCTTGCTGACGATAGCCAAACCCAGGCCAGTGCCATTGGGCTTGCCAAAGCTGACAAAGGGATCGAATAAGGTGTGGCGGATGCTTGCGGGTATGCCGTGGCCATTGTCTTGGATGCGAATTTCGAAGGCGTCGCCGGTATTCTTGACTTCAATAGTGATGGGACCCTGGGTATCCGCGGTGGCTTCACAGGCGTTCAGAATGAGGTTGAAAAAGACGCGTTCGAGCTTTCTGGCGTCGAACATGCCTTCCGTGTCCTCGGAAGCCAAGAGAACGATGCGGGCTTGGCGGAATTCGGGTTTCGAATGAATGGCCTCAATGGCGCGGTGGATGACCTGGTCGATGCGAGTAAGGGAGGGAGTAATGGCGTTGCGTTGATAGGAGAGCTCGCGGAGAGAGTCAATCAGGTCGGTCATTTGATTCGCAGCGGTTTTGATCTCCTCGTAGATTTCATCTTTTTTCAGCTTCAACTCGTCGGCTTCGTAGAGGAATTCGGCATTGGCTACGACCGCGGCGAGGTAATGGCGCAAATCGTGGGAAATGGAACTGGCAGCACGGGCCAGGGCGGCGATGCGCTCCGATTCAATTCGTTGTTGCTGGAGCGCCAGGAGTTGGCCGCGCATTTGTGCGAATGAAGTACTGAGTTCCACCAATTCGGTGCTGCCGCGAGGAGTAATGGAGTAGGTGAAGTCTCCAGCGGCAAGCGCTTTGACACCGGCGACGAGATTGTCGAGGGGACGGGTGATGGTGCGGGCGACGGATCCGAACAGCAGGGCGCCGAAAAGGACAGCGACCGCGCCCATGACGAAGATGGTGCGGTTCAAGTGGTTGATGAAGGTGTTGACGGGAACCAGCGGCATCATCACGTAGCAGGTGACGGGAGAAGGAGAAGAACCGTGGAGCAGGACGGAGGAGTAGGCGTATTGGTCGGTGGCGAGGGCCATCTCTCCTGAACTTGCGCCTACGGGAAGAGACCCGGAAGCGATGCGCTTCTGAAGTTCAGCTTCGTCGCGGGCCGGTAGAGTGGAAGCAATAACCGAGCCATTGGTGCTGAGGGCAATCTGATTGCCGGCAACAATGGAGAGTTGCTGAGCCACCGCAGCGTCGACTTGGTAACCCACCGCCAGAATTCCCAAGGTCTCGGTCGTGGGGCCAGCTCCGGAATTGATGGGCTGCAGGAAGACCTGATAGAGGCGACCGTCGTCGTACCACCAGGAGGCCTCCTCGGCCAGATCCGTAGAGCGCACGAGATCGCGCTGCGCCGTGGCAAGCGACCAGCCGGGTTTGGTCATGTGCAAAGCAACGACTTCGCGGTTCGGCCGGGCGAGCACGAAGAGGTCACTGCCGGCAAGTTTCCAGAAGGTTTCCGAGGCGTCGGCGATGGTGAGGGCGTTCGGTGCCGGCATCATGGCCTTGAGAGTGGGAAGATCGGCGAGCATGGCGGCCATGCGGGACAACTGAAGTTCTCTCTGCCTTTGGACGGTTTCGAATGTGCGAACGGAGTCGTCCGTGCCCGCGCGCACTTGCTTCTGAATCTCCACGTTGACAGTATTGCGTACGAAGAAGAGTAGCGATCCAGTTAATCCGATAATGATTAGGAGCGCAGCAATCAGCAACTGGGATCGCAGTCGAAAAGGAGTCATGGGGGTTTAACTCGAGAGTTCAGGAAGCCGAACCAGGGGCGGAACCTCCGGGTGTAAATTTATAGCCAGCTCCATGCATAGTCAGCAAGAAGCGAGGAGCGGCGGGATCGGTTTCGAGTTTCTGGCGAAGGCGAAGGATGTGGTTATCGACGGTGCGAGTGGACGGATAGTTCTGATAACCCCAAACCTCGTTGAGTAGCTCTTCGCGCGAGACGACTCTACCAGCGGAAGAAGCGAGATATTTCAGCAGCTTGAATTCCTGTGTCGTAAGCGTGACCAGCCTTCCGGCGTGGGTGGCTTCCATACTGGTGAAATCAATGCGGGCCTCGCCAAAAATCAGGACCTCGTGATTGACGGGTTTGGCGGCAACCTGGGAAACGACGGGAGGATTGGCGCTGGTGCGACGCATGGCACGGCGGACGCGGGCGAGAAGCTCCCTGGGGCTGAAAGGCTTAGTGACGTAGTCGTCGGCGCCAAGTTCAAGGAGGAGGACTTTGTCTTCGACTTCGGAATTGGCGCTGAGGACGACGATGGGAACCGAGGCGGCCAGAGACTTGAATTCGCGGCAGAGCTCCTTGCCGGACTTCCCCGGAAGCTTGAGATCGAGGATGACCGCGGAAGGAGTTTGCTTGCGAAACAGCTCCAGACCAGTCAAACCGTCGGCTGCGATTTGCACCTGCAGGGAATCGGATTCAAACAGCCGCTGCAGCGTACGCTGCATGGCGCGACTATCTTCGACAACTAAGACCGTGTCCATCGTCATCATCACCATTTCCCCACGCCGCGATTCTCTGCCCGAAGGATAAGAGGTAGACGGCGCGGGAGAGTATGTGCTTCTGTTCATGATAACCCTCCTACTATCCAAACGCAGATTCAAGGTTCCATGCCTTCGGTTCGTGCCAGCATCAAGGCCTTCCACCAACGAAGATGCTGCCACGGAAGGCACAGAAGACTTTTTAGATGCGCGGTAGAGCGACCTGCGACATAGCGCAGGTGAGCCGCATTCACATTCCAGGAACTGGCGGCGTCGCCGGTTGCGACCGCGCCGATGGACATGCGTCCTTTTTTAGGGAGGAGACGGCTTTTCAGATACACCAGCCTGCGTTTTCGGTCGGGAATGAATTCGGACGCGAAAAAGAGGTTATTGAGGCTGCCGGGCCAATCGGCGATGGCCCAGTCCAAAGAGAAATGGTCCAACCAAGTGCGCATGGGAGGAGAGGAGGCTTGCGACGACCAGGAAAGAAGAGTCGGGGGAACGCGGCAATCAAAGAGACGATTGGCGAGGCCGAGAACGAAGGCAAAGATGCATTTGGTCAGGCGATCCTCGCCCGCCCGCCCGATAACACGGCGCCACAGGTGCGTCTCGTGTTGATGAACCTGGACGCATCGGGCAATTTCCAGCAACCAGGAAAGGCGAATCCAGGAGCGGAAGGAGTGGCGGAAGAGATGGAGAACTTGCATGAGGAACTTGTCCTCCAAGGATAAGGAGTGAAAGCGTACGGAATGAAGAATGGCGGGCTCAGCATGCTGCAGACAATCGTTGGGCACGTTCACTTTTAGCCAGGGAGTGTCTTCCCAAATGGAAGTGTGCAGATCGGCCTGGCGATGACGCTGCAGCGAATATATGTCGTCTTCTTCTGAAGGAATATGATGGAGCGGAGTGGTGAAACAGGATTCGCCGGATTCGGACAGGGAGCCGCTGGAATAGCCGCAAGACTGGAACGCTTCGGCAGCGGCCGCAACACTTTTTGGATCAACCAGAAAATCAAAATCGGTTTGGTGGCGCAGATAGGGGGCTTCACAGAAATCAGGAACCAGCGTGAATCCCTTGAGCGTCGCCGCAGCGACACGGTGATCATGAAAACTATCGGTGAGGCGGTGAAATTCCTCCAGCATGTCGCGGAGGCGGTCCGCGTTATTCGCGAGGCGCTGTTCCAGCGCGACGCGCAAATCATCCGGGACAAGAGAAGTGGCGTCGCACTGGCGCAGACGATGCAGGAAGTTCAGGGCAAGGCCACTTTGATCGAGCCAATGCAGAAGCGCGCGACGCTCATTTGCATTGAGAGAAGAGAGCAAGGAGAGCACGGAGAAGTCCGGCTGGTGCCGCAGCGCGGAAAGGATCGCGAGTTTGGCGCGGCGATCAGACATCAGTGTGCTCGGATGATTGACCTGGGAATAGTTCGGGCGCATCGACATAAGCCACTTGGTTGGTCAAACGGCAGAAATAGGGAACCAGGAATTCCTGAAAAGTCCGGCCATCAACATCAGGTCCGATAAAACAGAGCAGTTCGCGGCGTTCGTGATCGAGACCGAGCAGGCAGGCGGTTCCCATTCCAACGACCGTGAGATTGCTGGAAGAAAGGAGCAGCGGCTCTTCGAGCACGCCGGGAGCATCGAGATCGCGGACTAATTTCCATTCGATGTCGGCGGGGTGAGCATCGACGGGTGCGGTATCCAAGGGAAGTGCGGGAAGAAGCGTGAAATCGTTGGTTTCTACGGTGACATTTGAATCGCCAACGCGGAAACGGGTGCGCAGAGGCGTGGGGATGAAGCGCCGGAGGAGGTCGAGGGGATCCTGATAATTTGTAGAATCAACGAGCGCCACGTCACACCTCCGCCAGGAATCGCTCAATGGCCTCAGCGGTCTGATGGGGATCGTCGCCGGTGCGCAGGGTAAAGGACTGACAGGTGGAGAGGGAGGCGATGATCTGGGAGCGCGCAGATTTGGCCGCAGGTAACTCGTCGGGGAGGCGCTCAGCATTAGTTTCGAAGAATTGCGTGACGAACTCGCCGCGACAAGGAACAAAACGGCAACCGGGGGTACTGGAGCGCTCGAGAAACAGGAGCCATTTGGGGCGAGAAGAGGTTTTCACCGCCGAGCGAAATAGTTTGGAAGCATCGACCTCGTAGGCGATTTCTCCGTTCATTGTTTTCTTCGGCGCGTGCTTGGCGAGTCCGGGGAAAAACCGAACGCTATTAGGAAGAAGTTTTAGTGGCGCGGCGAGGCCGTGAGCCGAAAGAACCGATTGCCTGAAGGAAAAGTAGGTCCAATCGTCGGAGACGAGGGCGAATCCACGCTGCGCGAGCGCCGCGGACAAAGTGGATTTTCCGGCACCCGAAAGTCCGGCGAGAAGAAGGCCGTCGCCATTGCGATCGAGACATGCGCAATGCAAAGGAGCGACACCCAGAGTGGTGCCAATCAGGCCAATGGTGATGGGGAGGAGTTGTGCATTCCAGAATGAGCGGTCGTGGACAGCGGCGGAAGAGAGCACGCCGATCACGCGCCTGCGGAGGAGATCAAAACCTAGGAAGCTTGGCGGCTCCAGCATGGCAAAAACGAGATGGCGAGCACCGCGAAAATGGGGGAGTTTGCCGGCAAGCGAATCTAAAGAAGAGTTTTCCAGGATTTCCATTTCAAACGAGGGGCCATCGTCCTGTTTGTCCGAGGCCTGCCAGGGGGTGGCATGGCGGAGGACGTTGTGGGAATTGGTGGACAGAAGGCAATGGGAGCCAGCAATAGTAAAGTCGGTGCGCAAGCGCAGAGTTTTGCGATTGAATGCGAAAGTCACCGTCACAGTGTCACCCACTGTAACGCGAAATCAAGAGCATTGACGCTGCGGGAATAAGAAATGACAGGCAAGTGACATTCTGGTGACAAACACAGCCTGCGGCCTCAATTAACGTTTATTCGCGCATCCGGAGCGCGACGATGTCCAAAAAAATTGTTTTCTTTTTTCCCTCCTTTGCTAGTTCAGAGGCCACCGCGCCGTTGGGTATCCTGGCAGTGGCCACGCCCCTGCTGCGAGCGGGCTATTCGGTAAAGCTCATCGATTCGACGATTACCCCCAACTACAAGAAACGGGTTTTACAGGAAGTGCAGGACGCGTTGTGCCTGGCGATCTCTCTGGTGACCGGCCCGATGATTCGGGAGACCGTGGAAATAGCGCGCGCGGTGAAGGCCTGGAATCCGGATTTTCCGGTGATCCTTGGCGGTTGGCATCCATCGCTTCTTCCGAAGCAAACACTGGAAGCGGATTACATAGACATCGTGGTTCGGGGACAGGGGGAAGAAAGCCTGCTGGATATTGTGCAGCATCTGGAGAATCGCTCGCCCATCGATTTGATACCGGGTATCGGGTTCAAGCGGGACGGGAAGCTGATCTTCACGACAGAGCGGCCGTTAAGGCCCATCGTGGACTTGCCGCCAAAGGCGTATCACCTGGCCGATTTCGATGCGTATCAGCGAAGCTGCGGGCGGCGTTGGGCCATGTACATATCGAGCCTGGCGTGCCCGTTTAACTGTTCGTATTGCACGAACGCGGGAGTGTATGGACGGAAGTGGAATGCGCTGCCACCGGAACAGTTCGTGGAAGAGACCGTGGATCTTTCGACGCGGTATGGGTTGGAGATGATCTGGGTGGTGGACGACAATTTCCTGGTCGACCTGGATCGCGCGCGGCATATCGCCGAGGGCCTGGTGCGAGCCGGAGCCAACTTCAAGTGGAGTATTCAAGCGACCACCAACCTGACGTCGCGGTTGAGCCTGGAAGATCTGAAGCTGTTGCGGCGTAGCGGGCTGCACCAGATTTGCCAGGGCGTTGACTCGGGATCGGAGAAGATCCTGAAGCTCATGAACAAAACGTTTCAGGATTACGATTCGATTTACGAAAGCGCGGGGCGTTGTTTGCAGGCGGATATCCGGCCGTCGTTCAACATGATTTTTGCGTATCCCGGCGAAGGGAAGAAGGAACTCCGAGAAAGCATCAATTTCGTGATGGATGTTTGCCGGCGTTTTCCCGGCGCTGAATTCTGGACGA
>Ga0210409_10006027_pt1 | contig 12656 bp, 12 predicted proteins | sample IncBWH17MmetaG_FD_161649 | JGI IMG/M metagenome (GOLD analysis project Ga0210409, IMG submission 161649) | Forest soil microbial communities from Barre Woods Harvard Forest LTER site, Petersham, Massachusetts, United States - Inc-BW-H-17-M | ecosystem: Environmental > Terrestrial > Soil >...
CGGCGCGATATACCGACAGATGAGGCAGGACACGAAACTAGCGTTTTACAATTTCCTTGTTGAAGAAATCATAGATGCCGTTCTCGCCCATGCGGCGGGCATCGGCCAGCTCGCCCGCCTTGGTCGAGTAGATGATCTGATTGTCCGGGCTGAGCAGCACTGCCGCCGGAATGCCTTTCTTGATCGGGTTGCCGTAAGACTGGGCAACATCGAGATTCTTGTCGAAATTGCCGACATCGACCTTCACCAGAATGAATTTGCCATCGATCAGCGCCGCGCTCTTGCCGTGCAGCGCCTTGTCCAGTTCGCGGCAATCGGTGCACCAGTTGGCGCCGAACACCAGGATCACCTGTTTTTTGCTGGCCTGTGCCTGGCTCAGGGCCTGGCTGACGTCGGCCTTGGCGTCGGCTTTTTCGTCGTAGGGAAGGTTGGCCGCCGATACCGCCTGCGCCAGCAGCAAGCCCAGGCACAGCGCAAAGATTTTTTTCATGATGCGATCCTCAATAATTCTGAATGGTTCTGTTTGGGTAGACATCCGCCATCGGCAAGATGTTTTACGAATATGGCCGTGTATTTGTGTATATATTTGAGAGTATATTTCGTTTTGGCAATTGACGGTGCCGCCCGGTATTTCGGCCGACCATATTGAACGATAAGGCCGGGTTTCAATCTGAACAAGCGCATTCCGCCGTAAAGTACCGTGAGTTTGCCAAATTATGGCAAACTGCGGGCTGATTTTGGGAGCCTCGCATTGAGCATCATAAAAAACTTACCATTTGAGTGGCTGGTCGGCATCCGCTATACCCGTGCGGGCAAGCGCAGCGGCCGCAACAGCTTCATTTCCTTCATTTCCCTGATTTCCATGGCCGGCATTGCCCTCGGGGTCGCCGCGCTGATCGTGGTGCTGTCGGTGATGAACGGCTTTCAGAAAGATGTGCGCGATCGCATGCTGTCGGTGCTGGCGCATATCGAAGTGTTCGACGCTTCCGGTTCCATGAAGAACTGGGAAGAAGTCGCGGCGCAAGCCTTCAAGAACAAGGAAGTGATCGGCGCCGCTCCGTATGTCGATGCGCAAGCCATGCTGGTGCGCGACGGTGTCCTGCGCGGCGTGGCGATACGCGGCGTCTTGCCGGCCGAGGAGCCGAAGGTGTCGGATGTCGCCAAGAAGGTCAAGCAAGGCAGTTTCAATGACCTGAAAGCGGGCGAATTCAATATCGTGCTGGGGATCGAGCTGGCGCATGCCTTGAGCGTCGGCATCGGCGACAAGGTGACGCTGATGGCGGCGCAGGGGCAAGTGACGCCGGCCGGCGTGATTCCGCGCCTGCGGCAGTTTACCGTGGCGGGGATTTTCGAGGCCGGCCATTATGAATACGATTCGACCCTGGCCTTCATCCACCTGGACGATGCGGAAAAGATGTTCCGCCAGGATTCGCCCTCCGGCGTGCGCCTGAAGGTGACCGACATGCTGGAGGCGCCGCAGATCGTGCAGCAGCTGGCGACCACGCTGCCGCCCAACCTGTACCTGCGCGACTGGACCCAGCAGAACAGCAACTGGTTCGCCGCGGTCAAGACCGAGAAGCGCATGATGTTCATCATCCTCACCCTGATCATCGCCGTGGCTGCCTTCAACCTGGTATCGACGCTGGTGATGACGGTGACCGACAAGCAGGCTGACATCGCGATCCTGCGCACCCTGGGCGCTTCGCCCGGCTCGATCATGAAGATCTTCATGATCCAGGGCGCGCTGGTCGGCCTGATCGGCACTGCCATCGGGGTCGGCGCCGGGGTGCTGGTGGCGCTGAATATCGACGTCATCGTGCCGTTCATCGAAAACCTGCTGCACGTGCAGTTCCTGCCGAAGAGCGTGTATGTGATCACTGAGTTGCCGTCAGACCTGCGCTGGCCGGATGTCTGGACCATCGGCGGCGTCGCCGTGGTGCTGGCCTTCCTGGCGACCCTGTACCCGAGCTGGTGGGCTGCCCGGGTGAAACCTGCCGAGGCATTGCGTTATGAGTAATACAATCAATACAACTAATCAAGACAATAGTCCGGTGGTGCTGTCCTGCCGCGGCCTGGGCAAGACCTTTACCCAGGGCAGTTACTCGGTCAAGGTCTTGAACGGCATCGATATCGACGTCGTCAAGGGCGAGCAGGTCGCCATCGTCGGCGCTTCCGGTTCCGGCAAGTCGACCCTGCTGCATCTGCTGGGCGGGCTGGATACGCCGAGCGCCGGCAATGTCAGCCTGCTGGGCAAGGACTTCACCACGCTGGGCGAAAAGACCCGCGGCGACCTGCGCAACAATGCGCTGGGCTTCGTCTACCAGTTCCATCATCTGCTGCCGGAATTTTCCGCGCTGGACAACGTCGCCATGCCGCTCATGATCCGCCGCCTCAAGCGCAGCGATGCGCAGCAGCAGGCGCGCGAGATCCTGGCGCGGGTCGGCCTGGCGGAGCGGGTAATCCACGTGCCGGGCGAGCTGTCCGGCGGCGAACGCCAGCGGGTGGCGCTGGCGCGGGCCCTGGTGACCAGGCCGGCCTGCGTGCTGGCCGACGAGCCGACCGGCAACCTCGACCGCGCGACCGCGCAAATGACTTTCGACCTGATGCTGGAATTGTCGCAGACGCTGGGCACGGCCTTTGTCATCGTCACCCACGACATCGAACTGGCGCGCCGCTGCGGCCGCATCCTGCGCCTGTCGGAGCGCGGGCTGGAGCCGTATCAGGACTAAACAAGGGGTAAGGGTGGGCACAGGTGTCCACCCTACCGTGCCCAAAGGAAATCAGGAAGCCGGCGTCGTCAGATTGCCGGCTTTTTTATTTTGTTCTTGCAGGCTGCCGAAGAATAGCGCGTACTGGCGCGTGAACTGAGCGCCGAAGAAGAAAATCTGCGCCGAATAGTAGATCCACAGCAGCAGCGCGATCACCGAGCCGGCTGCGCCGTAGCTGGAGGCGACGCCGCTGTTGCCGAGATAGATGCCGATCAGGTATTTGCCGAGCACGAACAGGGCGGCGGTGCCGATCGAGCCGATCCAGACATCGCGCCAGGGCAGCTTGGTCTGCGGCAGCATCTTGTAGATCGAGGCGAACAGGCTGGCGATCACGGCGAAGGCGAACAGCTGCGACAGCGGTGAAAAGATCGTCGTCACGCTGATCCAGGTGCCGCCCAGATACTTGGCCAGCAGCGCCAGCGCCGCGCTGACCACCAGCGAGGTCAGCAGCAGGAAGGCCAGCACCAGAATCAGGCCGAACGACAGCAGGCGGGTGCGGATCAGCGACATGATGCCGGACTGGCGGGTCCGTTCCACGTACCAGATCTCGTCCAGGCTATCCTTCAGTTCGGAAAATACGGTAGTGGCGCCGACCAGCAGCACGACCACGGCGATCAGCGCCGCCACCGGCCCCGACTGGTTCTTGTGGGCTGCCGCCAGCAGCAGCTGGATGGCGTCGGCGCCGGTCGAGCCGATCAGGCCCGACAACTGGCCGAAAATTTCCCCGCGCGCGGCCTGTTCGCCGAATACCGCGCCGGCAATTGCGATCACCAGGATCAGCATCGGCGCCATCGAGAACAGGGTGTAGAAAGCCAGCGCCGCACCCTTGCTGCCGGAGCGTTGCTTGAACCACTCGTTCAGGGTGCTGGCCAGCATGGCCTGGACGCGCCGGCGCTCGGGGAGTTGGATCATGGTTGCAGCCTTTTTCAGGTAATGTCTGCGCTTCTATCTGCCGAAGCGGCTGTGTTCAAAGCGCGGATCGGGGCCGTTTTCCAGTTTGCGCACGATGCCGCTGTCGTCGAAATACACTGTCATCTCCGAATTCCAGACGCCGGCTTCCTTGTAGGCGTAGTTCCAGCCGTTCAGCTTGACTCGGTCGTAGTAGATGGTTTCGAAAGGCTTGCCTATGGTGCGCAGCACGTCGGCCTGGGTGAACTGGCCGACCTTGATGGTGGCGAATTTCTCCAGGGTTAAAACTTGCTCATATGAAATTAATTTTTGGTCAGGGCCGATTTTCGCCATATAGGTTGCCTGGCCGAAAGGACCGCGCGCATATTCCAATAATACATCATTGCCGTCCTGATAAGTCCCGGTGGGTTTGCCTAGGCGCGCCAGCACCCGCGCTTCGGGTTCGCCGGGGGTGACCGGCGGCGCCAGCAGCGAGGCGCAACCGCCGAGACTGAACAGCAGGCTGGCTAACAGGGCAGGGAAGAGTTGCTTCATGGTTATGCTCCAAAATTGATTGTTGTTTGTGTCGTGCTAAGTATTTGAATCCGCAGGTTTTTTGCTATATACTGCGCGTCTGGCCAAGTTTGGCCGGATTTTTTAATTGTTTGTTCACGGTGCATAGGGTTGCGTACTCTGTACACCGCTTGTGAAAGGTAAAGCATGACTATCGAAAAAACAGCCAAGGCCGCTATTATCACTGATAATGCGCGCGGTCAAAACGACACCGGCTCCCCGGAAGTGCAAGTTGCGCTGCTGACTGCCCGTATCAACGACCTGAACGGTCACTTCAAAGCCCACGCCAAGGATCACCATTCCCGCCGCGGCCTGATCATGATGGTTAACCGTCGTAAAAGCCTGCTGTCCTACCTGAAGGGTAAGGACCTGAACCGTTACCGCTCGCTGATCGAAAAACTCGGCTTGCGTAAGTAATAGTCAGTGCGCGACTCATCGTCGGCCGACGTTATTTTCTGCGACATCCTGTTTCGATATTTCGCGACGATGTCCTTGGTCCGTCGATAAGTTGAAAAAAATGCCTGTATCAGTCTCTGATGCGGGCATTTTTGCTTTTGGCAGCAGCTTTTTTGTGGCTTATCTGCGCAAGTTTCAAGAAGTTAGTTCTATGCAAGGAGATGACACTCGCTGGCAATGCCAGCGTTGCAGTCGTCTGTGGTGAGGTGAACGACAGCGCCTGAAAATCTGTCGGCAAAATGAAAGGATATATTGTGTTTAATAAAGTTACTAAGACATTCCAGTATGGTCAGCATCAGGTCACCCTGGAAACTGGCGAGATCGCTCGCCAAGCCTCCGGCGCCGTGCTGGTATCGATCGAAGATACCGTCGTGCTGGCTACCGTTGTGGCACGCAAAGATGCCAAGCCAGGTCAGGATTTTTTCCCGCTGACCGTTGATTACGTTGAAAAGACATACGCAGCTGGCCGTATCCCAGGCGGTTTCTTCAAGCGCGAAGGCCGTCCTTCGGAAAAAGAAACCCTGACCTCGCGCCTGATCGATCGTCCGATCCGCCCGCTGTTCCCAGAAGGCTACCTGAATGAAGTGCAAGTCATCATTCACGTGCTGTCGGTCAATCCGGAAATCGATCCAGACATCGCCGCAATGATCGGCGCCTCGGCTGCCTTGTCGGTTGCCGGCATTCCTTTCGCCGGCCCGGTCGGCGCTGCGCGCGTCGGTTACATCGACGGCCAGTACGTTTTGAACCCGACCACTTCCCAGCTGACCAAGTCGGCCATGGACCTGGTGGTTGCCGGTACTGAAACCGCCGTGCTGATGGTGGAATCGGAAGCCAAGCAACTGTCGGAAGAAATCATGCTGGGCGCGGTCGTATTCGGCCACGAGCAATCGAAAGCAGTCATCGACGCTATCCATGAACTGGTGCGCGACGGCGGCAAGCCTGAAGTCGAATGGAGCCCGGCGCCAAAGAACGACGCCCTGATCGCGCGCGTTGCCCATTTCGGCGAAGCCAAGCTGCGTGAAGCCTACCAGACCAAAGACAAGCAAGCCCGCACCACCAAGCTGAAAGATGCAACTGCTGAAGTCAACGCTGCACTGGCTGCCGAAGCTGCATCGATCGGCGGCACTGCACCTGATTCTTCGGAAGTCAGCGGCATCCTGTTCGACCTGGAAGCCAAGATCGTCCGTTCGCAGATCCTCGAAGGCGAGCCACGCATCGACGGCCGCGACACACGTACCGTGCGTCCGATCACGATCCGTACCGGCGTCCTGCCGCGTACCCACGGTTCGGCATTGTTCACCCGCGGTGAAACCCAGGCGCTGGTAGTTGCCACGCTGGGCACTGCACGCGACGAACAAAAGATCGACGCGCTGATGGGCGAGTACTCGGACCGCTTCATGCTGCATTACAACATGCCACCGTTCGCCACTGGCGAAACCGGTCGTGTCGGTACGCCAAAGCGCCGCGAAATCGGCCACGGCCGTCTGGCCAAGCGTGCTCTGCAAGCAGCGCTGCCGGCGCCGGAAGATTTCAGCTACTCGGTGCGCCTGGTTTCGGAAATCACCGAATCCAACGGTTCCTCGTCGATGGCTTCGGTCTGCGGCGGCTGCCTGGCTCTGATGGACGCCGGCGTGCCGATGCAAGCGCACGTGGCCGGTATCGCCATGGGCCTGATCAAGGATGGCAGCAAATTCGCCGTCCTGACCGACATCCTGGGCGATGAAGATCACCTCGGCGACATGGACTTCAAGGTGGCTGGTACAGCTAACGGTATCACTGCTCTGCAGATGGACATCAAGATCCAGGGCATCACCAAGGAAATCATGCAGGTCGCTTTGGCGCAAGCTAAAGAAGGCCGTATCCATATCCTGGGCAAGATGCAGGAAGCGGTACCGCACGGTAAGACCGAGCTGTCCGATTTCGCTCCGCGCCTGATCACCATCAAGATCAATCCGGAAAAAATCCGTGACGTGATCGGCAAGGGCGGCGCAGTGATTCGCGCGCTGACCGAAGAAACCGGCACCCAGATCGATATCAGCGACGAAGGCGTCGTGACTATCGCTTCGGTGGATGCTGCTGCAGGCCAGGAAGCCAAGCGCCGTATCGAAGAGCTGACGGCTTCGGTTGAAGTCGGCAAGGTCTACGAAGGCACGGTCCTGAAACTGTTGGACTTCGGTGCAATCGTCCAGGTATTGCCGGGCAAAGACGGTCTGTTGCACATCAGCCAGATCGCCAATGAGCGCGTGAATGCCGTCGCCGACTACCTGAAAGAAGGCCAGCAAGTGCGCGTCAAGGTCCTCGAGACCGACGATCGCGGCCGTCTGAAACTGTCGATGAAGGCAGCCCAGTCTGATGAAGGCGGCGAAGCTGCTCCGGCAGCGGCACAGTAATAATCTAGCTGTATGAAAAACGCCCGGGATGCTGATGCATCCAGGGCGTTTTTACGTTTACCAGGCAAGCTCAAGGCCAGTGCGACGGGTTGCCTATTCGCTGCCCCAGCCCTCGATGTTGAGGTGGTAGCGTGTCGAACGGCCGGCGCCGGCGCGCCGCAGCAACCCCATCTGTTCCAGTTCAATCAGGTCGCGTGAAGAGGTGGCGCGCGAGGCGCCGCTCAGGTGTTCGTATTTCTTCGTACTCATGCCGCCCTCGAAGCCCCCCGGTCCGGCATCCAGCAAGGCATTCAGCAGCTTGCGCTGGCGCGGAGCGAGTTCTTTGTCGCGATGCAGGAACCAGAATCTTGCCTTCGCCAGCGACTCGTCAATCACCAGCGAGGCTTGCTCGCAGGCGACCCGGACCTGCGTCACGAACCAGGTGATCCAATCGGTCACATCCAGGCTGCCATGCTGCGCCAGTTCCAGTTGCCTGTAATAGTCGTCGCGCTGTTCCAGCAGGCGTTGCGAGATACGGATCAGGCGGCTGCTGTCACCGCTGTCGCGCGCCAGCACCAGGTCGATCAGCACACGGCCGACACGGCCGTTGCCGTCCTCGAAAGGATGGATGGTTTCGAACCAGAGGTGGGCCAGGGCAGCCTGCACCAGGCTGTCTGCTTCCTGTCTGCGATTCAGCCATGTGAGCAGCAGCTGCATTTCAGCCGGAACTGTCGCCGAAGGGGGCGCTTCGTAATGGATGTTTTCGTGGCCAAGGCGGCCGCTGACGATCTGCATCGGTTCGGCGTGTTCGCGGTAAGCGCCGACGCGGACCTTGCTCATGCCGGAAAAGCCGGTCGGGAACAGCGCCGCCTGCCAGGCCTGCAGGCGTTCATCGCTCAAGGGGACGGCGGCATTGCTGATGGCGTCGTCCATGATGTCCAGCAAGCCATCGACATGGCGAGCGGCTTGCGGTCCCTTGCTGCCGGCCACCCCGAGCCGGCGGCCGACCGATGAGCGCACTGCCTGCAAGTCCAGCCGCTCGCCTTCGATGGCGGCGGTGGCAACCGCTTCCTGGCTCCAGGCTTCCGCCGCCAGCTCCTGCCGCTGCGCAAATCCCAGTGCCGCCAGCTTGCCTTCCACGATGCCTTGGGCGCGCCTGGCCAGCGCGATTTCAGCGCTGATCCGCATTTCGTCATAGCGCAGCTGGGGCCAGTCGGGTTCTTGCCAGATCAGATGAGGTAATTGCATGGGTTTATCGACTCGCTTTCTGAGTCGATTATATCGCATAATCGACTCAATATGTGAGTCGAAAATAGAGTGAAAACGACTCATCAGGCGATGCTAAAGGTGTTTTATTGCTTTATTGCAATAAAAAAGCCGCCCAGGCATGACTGCCCGGGAGGCTTTTCTGTGTACAGCGTCTGACTTTAGTCCGAGTTTTAGTCGAACACCGGCGATTCCACGCCCAGGATCTTGTGCAGCTTCGGCGATGTGGTGGTGTACTGCATGTGGATCTTCTTGTCCGGGAAGATGTAAGGTGCAGCGCCGAAAGCAGCCAGCGCGGCTTCATGGAAGCCCGACAGGATCAGCTTCTTCTTGCCCGGATAGGTGTTGATGTCGCCCACCGCAAAGATGCCCGGCACATTGGTTTCGAACTTCTCGGTATCGACCACGCGCAGCTGCTTGCGCTCGATATCCAGACCCCATTCGGCGATCGGGCCGAGTTTCGGCGACAGGCCGAAGAATACCAGCAGGGTGTCCAAAGGCAGGCGGCGGGTAACGCCGTCCGGGCCGGTGACCTTGATCTCGCTCAGCTTGCCGTCCTTGGCTTCATGGCCGGTAACCTGGCCGACCAGGAATTGCATTTCATAGGCTTCGCACAGCGCCTTCATCTTGGCCACCGAGGCAGGGGCAGCGCGGAATTCTTCGCGGCGATGCAGCAGCACTACCGATTCAGCCTTGCCGACCAGGTCCAGCGCCCAGTCCAGCGCAGAGTCGCCGCCGCCGCAGATGACCAGGTTCTTGCCGTGGAACTGGAGCGGATCCTTGACGCGGTAGAACAACTGGGTGTTGTCGAACTGGTCGATGCCGTCTACCTTGATGGTGCGTGGCTGGAACGAGCCGACGCCGGCGGCGATGAAGATGGTCTTGGTGATGAAACGGGTGCCGGCCGAGGTTTCCAGATCGAAGCGGTTGTCTTCGCGGCGTGCCACCAGCGTCACTTCCTGGTTCAGGTGGAAGGTCGGTTCGAACGGCTCGATCTGCTTGAGCAGGTTGTCGGTCAGTTCCTGGCCGGTGCAGACCGGTACCGCAGGGATGTCGTAGATCGGCTTGTCCGGGTACAGTTCCACGCACTGGCCGCCGACCACCGGCAGCGAGTCGATGACGTGGGCCTTGATTTCCAGCAGGCCGAGTTCAAAGACCTGGAACAGGCCGACCGGACCGGCGCCGACGATGACGGCATCGGTTTCGATCACGCTGTTGGCGGAAGTAGGTGCGGGTGCAAGTTTGACGGTGGTATCCATACGACGATCTGATTCCTGTTTCGGTTGAGTCCCCCAAAACGCCGTGGCCTTGATGCTAGCGATGGCTGCGACGGCGATTGGATGAAAATTTCGCGTTGATGTGGCGACGGGTGCTGCGCTGTGGCTGGGGGCAATGGCCTGGCTTTACTGATGGGCATGCGCCGCTGGCGTTCCGGCCGCCGATGCTGCACGGGCGGCGCGAGGCTGGCTTAGCGCTGCAAAAACTCCAATTTGTCTTTGACATCTTTCCATTCCTCGGCTTCGGCCAGAGGGGCGATGGTCTTGGTGATCGACGGCCAGTGGCGCGACAGATCTTCATTGAGCTTGATGAATTGCTGCTGATCCGCCGGCACGTCTTCTTCGGCATAGATGGCGTTGACCGGACATTCGGCGACGCATACCGCGCAGTCGATGCACTCGTCAGGGTCGATAGACAGGAAATTCGGCCCCTGGCGGAAACAATCAACCGGGCACACATCCACGCAGTCGGTATAGCGGCAGCGAATGCAAGATTCGGTCACAACGTGGGTCATAACAACAGTCCTATCTGTAAATAATGGTCTTGATGCGGGTATTGAGGCGGCGCCTGGACAGTTTCGGGCCATTGCTTGCCCTACTATAAATTTACCCAGTCGCAAAGCCTTGTATTTTAAGGTAATTCGGGTTTTCTCACAAACTGCTGTTATATAGAATCCATATAAGCAAATGTGAAATTCACATTAGCGGGAAAACGCCGGATTCCATGGTTTTACCATACTCCGCACGGCGGCTTTGCGGCGCCGACGGATTGCTTGCACGAACTTGCCAAACTGGCTATCGTTACAGCCTTTGTTGCTACGGATTAATTATGTCATCTTCCAGTGAAGGCTCCACCAAGGCCATCTTTTACGCCCTGGGCGCCAATGGCGGCATCGCGCTGGCGAAATTCGCCGCCGCCACCTATACCGGCTCGGGGGCGATGCTGGCCGAGGCGATCCATTCGCTGGCCGACTGCACCAACCAGGTATTCCTGCTGATCGGCCTGAAAGAAGCGAAACGGCCGGCCAATGCCTCCCATCCGATGGGTTACGCGCGGGTGGTGTATTTCTGGGCGATGATGGTGGCCTTGCTGCTGTTTTTTGTCGGCGGCGCCTTTTCGGTGATGGAAGGGATCGAGCATCTCAAGCATCCGCAGCCGATCAGCACTCCCTGGATCGCGCTCGGCGTGCTGGGCGTGTCGGTGGTGCTGGAGGCTTTTTCCTTGCGCGGGGCGCTGGTGGAAATCCGCAAGATTGCCCAAGGCAAGCCCTTCATGCAGTGGTTCCGCGAAACCCGGCAGTCGGAGCTGATGGTGGTGGCAGGCGAAGATATCGCCGCGCTGGCCGGGCTGGCGCTGGCGTTTGTCGCGGTTTCCCTGACCGTGATCACCGGCAATCCGCTGTGGGACGCCTGCGGCACGATTGCGGTCGGCCTGCTGCTGATGATCGTCGCGGTGCTGGTGATCCGCGAGGTAAAAGCCATGGTCACAGGAGAATCGGCGGCGCCTGAGGTGCATGCCGCCATCCAGGCCTACATTCAGGCCGACGCTGACGTCGCCGGCGTCCGTAACCTCATTTCCATGCAGTGGGGCGAGCAGGTCATGATCGCGGTGCAGGCGGTGATGCGGCCGCAGCCGTCCGACGTCGCGCTGGTGGATGCGATCAACCGCATCGAAGCCGGCATCCAGCAGCGCTGGCCGCAGGTGCACTGGTGTTTCTTCGAGCCAGACCATGCAGTGTCTGAAGATAAATAAAAAATATGCATGGCGCCATGGCGGGTGAGCTAGAATTGTCATGTTGCCATCTCCCGCGAGATGTTTGTCATAAGCTTTGCCAGCCATACCGCCAAACGAAGGTCTTTATGTCGCAGCGCAAATCTGTCGTGCCCTGCGTCTCAAGGCGCGGCAGACACTCCACCCATTTGATCCACGGAGGATTGCCATGACTCAGCGTTTCCCATCGTTTCTTCGTTTTGCGCCGCTGGCCCTGATCGGCATGGCGGCGCTGTCGGCCCAGGCTGCCGGCCCGCTTACCGGCCCCACCAACGCCATTCCCAACGCTGCTGCCACCGCCGGCACCAGCTTCAACAGCCTGTCTGCCGAAGACCGCAAGAAATTGCTGGCGGCCCCGGAAGGCGAATCGCAGTCCAACGCCGCCGGCAATGGCCTGAATCTGAAAGATGATCGCCATTGCAATGAACTGCAGCAGCAGATCAGGCGCGCCCAGACTGCAGCGCCGGCAACCCAGCCGGACTTTCTCCCGCCAGGCGTTGCACGTAACGATCCAAGCAGGTCTTACCAGCAGAACAGCGCCGCCGTCGTGCAGTACGACGAACGCAGCAGGCTGGAAGCGCGTTATCACAGCGAATGCAATAAATAGGGCTGCTGCTGTAAGATGCGGAATCGGCGCCGGCCAAGTCTTGCAAGCACCAACTACCTTTCCTCACCGCCCTGTATTCAGACACCATGATCATTACTTCGCTGCTCGACACCGATCTGTATAAATTCACGATGATGCAGGTGGTCTTGCATCATTTTCCGGCGGCGGAAGTGGAGTATCGCTACAAGTGCCGCAACCAGGGCGTGGACCTGCGGCCGTATGTCGATGAAATCCGCGACGAGATCGCCGGCCTGTGCCGCCTGCGTTTCCAGGAGCAGGAGCTGGCTTATCTCAGCAGCATGCGTTTCATCAAGAACGACTTCATCGATTTCCTCAGCCTGTTCCACCTGCAGCAAAAATACATCAGCGTGCAGCCTTCGGCGGCCGACAACGGCGAGATCGATATCACGGTCAAGGGCCCCTGGCTGCATACCATCCTGTTTGAAGTGCCGGTGCTGGCGATTGTCAACGAAGTGTATTTCCGCGCCACCCAGAGCACGCCGGACCATGCGGAAGGGCGCAGCCGCCTGCAAAGCAAGATGGCGCTGATCCGCGACAATCCGGCCATGGCCGGCTGCAAGGTGGCGGACTACGGCACGCGCCGGCGCTTTTCCCGCAGCTGGCATGAAGAAGTGGTGCAGACCCTGCAGCGCGATTTTGCCCAGCATCTGGTCGGCACCT
>Ga0210409_10006029_pt1 | contig 12653 bp, 13 predicted proteins | sample IncBWH17MmetaG_FD_161649 | JGI IMG/M metagenome (GOLD analysis project Ga0210409, IMG submission 161649) | Forest soil microbial communities from Barre Woods Harvard Forest LTER site, Petersham, Massachusetts, United States - Inc-BW-H-17-M | ecosystem: Environmental > Terrestrial > Soil >...
ACTCTTTTCGTCCAACTCTTCGGCGAGGCCCTCGAGTTGATAGCGCCAATCAAGTTCGCGCACCTTTTGTGGGTTTTCTCTCCAGTCCGGTGCGACTTTCACGAATAATCCCAAGTAGATCTTGCTGCCGAGGATACCTTCGAGTTCTTTGCGGGCTTGCGTCCCGATTTTCTTCAGCATCTCTCCCTTGTGGCCGATCAGAATCTTTTTCTGTGAATCGCGCTCCACGTTCATAACCGCCTCGATGCGCAACAGCCTGGGCTTCTCTTCGTACTTTTCAACCACCACCGCCAGGGCGTACGGCACTTCGTGGTACATCAATTGGATGGCCTTCTCACGAATGATCTCCGCGGCCAAAAATCGTTCCGGCTGATCAGTCACCTGATCTTCCGGAAAGTATGGCACTCCTAGTGGCAACTGTTTGAGAATCTCATCAAGCAATTCGTCGCACCCCGTGCCCTGCAAAGCGGAAATGGGCACGATGGCGCTGAATTCAAATGCCTTCGAAAAAGATTCGATCAAAGGAAGAAGCTTTGGCTTCGGCAAACGATCGACCTTGTTCAGGGCCAGAATCGTTCTCCCACGAAAGCGTTTGGCCTTCTCCATCAATAAATCATCGGCATGCGGGTGCATGCCGCTGGCGTCGACCATCAGCAGCAGCACGTCAATCCCTTCCAAAGCCGACGCCACTTCCTGCATCATCTGGCGTCCCAGCGCCGAATCCGCTTCGTGCAATCCTGGCGTATCGATAAAAACGATTTGCCCTTGCGGTGTGGTCAAAATGCCCTGGATGCGGTTGCGCGTTGTCTGTGGTTTGGACGTAACGATGGCGATCTTCTGCCCCACCAGCCGATTCACGAGCGTGGACTTCCCCGCGTTCGGCCGCCCGACGATGGCCACAAATCCGGAACGAAACTCTTTCTTCTCCGGCTTTTCTTCACTCACCACGGAACACTCTTCTCTGCGATTATTCGCAATCTAGATATCGAAATTTTTCTGCTCGCGTCCTTGGTTCTCTGGACCTTACCGCTTCGTGGGGACAGCCTTCATCTGCTTGCGAATCCGCACGCGCAATACTTTTCTCTGGTTCGCCTCCAGCACTTCGAAGCGATGATCCGCTAGATCGATCTTGTCGCCGGGCGCCGGCACTTTGCCCGAAGCATGGCTCAGCAATCCCGCGAGTGTGGTTACCGCCTCGTCCGTCTTGTCGCCGAACTTCACGCCCAACAAATCCTCGACGTCGCCGATCGGCATGCTGCCGCGCATAACCAGGCCGCCATCCGGCTCGCGCACCACATCCGGCAACGGTGGCTTCCCATCGTTGCCGCTTGTGCCGACGATCTCTTCCACCAGGTCTTCCACGGTCGCGATACCGGCCACCGTTCCATGTTCATCAATGACCACGGCGAGCGGCTGCCCCTTCTGGCGCATTTCGCGCAGCAATTCCGAGCCGACCTTGGTCTCTGGAATGAAAAGCACCGGCTTCACTAGTTCGCGGACCTTGCGCTTCAGCAAATCCTGGTCTGCGATCTGTAAAAGGTCCTGTGAGTACACCACGCCGAAAATGTCGTCGAGCGATTTCTCGTAAACAGGAATCTTGTTCAATTTCGTCTCGACCACTTTTGCGTGCAGCTCTTCGAGAGTGGCGTCCGCAGGCAGCGCAACAATATCTGGCCGCGGGGTCATTACTTCGCGTACGCGTTTGTCGCTGAATTCCACCACTTGCTCGATCAAGTCTGCTTGTTCGGGCTCGATGATGCCTTCTTCTTCCGCGGCTTCCACCAACGCTTCGATGCCCTCTTCCGTGCGCTGCTCCTCGGTTTTCTCGGCTTCGTGCTCGGAAATTCTGGCGAGCGATTCGGCCCCTTCCAGGAATACGCGCACCGGCCACACAAACCACATTGCTCCGCGAATCAGGGGCAGAAGAGGACGCAGCCATCGCCCGGTGGTACGGTACAACAGCATGTCCGGAATAAAGTGCATCGCGAAGACCACTTCGAGCACTACAAAGACGGTGATCTCCACAAAAGATTCCCAAGTGCCCCGCACGAAATAGACGACGCCGCGCGTTGTTTCCAGCACCAGAAACGCCAGCCAGAAATGGCCGAGGATACGGAACGTGCGGCCGCCGCTCTGGCGCTTGATTTTCAACTTCGGTTCAATTTCCAATTCGAAGATTTCCAGATGTTCGTGCACGCGGCCGGTGGTCATTCGGCCGAGTTCGCGATAAATCAGAGTGAGGTAGGAAAAAATGGGCAGCGTCAACCCAACGAGGACAACACTTAACGCGTAGAGCCAGCTCAGGTCCATCACGCCAGTCCAAGCCGTTTTCGCAGCTTGCGCTCAACCCGGTCCATTTCGCCGCGATCGGTTTCGTGGTCGTAGCCCAGCAAGTGCAGCACGCCGTGAAGAATCAGCACCCGGAGTTCGCTGGAAAGTTTCCGCCCGTTTTTTTTGGCATAGCGCCGCGCCGTGGCGGGAGAAATCGCAATGTCGCCGAGGCTTTCACCGGGTGTGGCCAGCGGCGAGCGACGCAGCAGTCGCACCGGTTTGCGCCGTGCCACAGCAGGAAAAGACAGCACGTCGGTCGGACCCTTCCTTTTTCGAAACGTCTCATTCATCCGCGCGATCTCGGCATCGCTGACCAGGCACACCGTCAGGGCAGCTTCCTGCAAACCCAATTCGTGTTTCGCGCGGCGCAAAAACGATTCGAGTGGACGCCGCGCCAGGCGCACCGCCCGTTGACGGTTCAAAATCATCCCTGCTGGATTTCTTTTTCTCGTTCTTTGCCGGACTCTCTCGCCGGCGTTCCCGCTTTGCCATTGGCGGTGTTTCCGCCGCGTGGCGGTTGGGTAACATCATACTCTTCATAGGCGCGGATAATCTGCTGCACCAGGTTGTGGCGCACTACGTCCTTCTCGCCAAACTGCACCACGCCGATCCCTTCGATCTTGCCGCAAACTTCCAACGCTTCAATCAAGCCGGATTTTTTTCCTTGCGGCAGGTCGATCTGTGTCACGTCCCCGGTGATCACCGCCTTGGAGTTAAAGCCCAGCCGCGTGAGAAACATCTTCATTTGCTCGCTAGTGGTGTTCTGCGCTTCGTCCAGAATCACAAAAGAATCGTTGAGCGTGCGCCCGCGCATGAACGCCAGCGGCGCCACTTCGATGATGCCCTTTTCCAGGAAGCGCTCGAGTTTGTCCGCATCCAGCATATCGTAGAGCGCGTCGTACAACGGTCGCATGTACGGATCGATCTTTTGTTGCAGGGTGCCCGGCAAAAACCCCAGGCGCTCGCCGGCTTCCACCGCAGGCCGCGCGAGGATGATGCGGTTCACTTGCTTGGTCAGCAGCGCGCTCACCGCCATGGCGACAGCGATGTACGTTTTTCCCGTGCCACCCGGGCCGATTCCAAACATCATGTCGTGCTTCTCGATCTCTTCCATGTAGCGCTTCTGGCTGGCGTTCTTCGGGGTGACCTGCTTCTTGCCGAACGAGCGCACGCGGCTGTGCTCGAACATGCCGCGTGGCGATTCGTGAGGCTCGTCCGTCGCCACCCGCAGCAGCGACTTCACTTCCGCAGCCGACAGCGCCTTTCCGTGGCGCGTCAGGTGGTTGTACTCTTCGACGATCTTCACGGCCTGATCGACGCTATCCTGCTCGCCTTCGATGGTCAGGCGCGTGTCGTGTAGGTGCGTGCGCACGTGCAGCGAGTCTTCGAGCAAGCGGACGTTTTCATCCAGCGTGCCGAAGAAGGGTTCGATTTGTCCGGAAATGTGAACGGTACGTCGCATCCAATTGGAAGGTCTTCCAGCTACAGGAACCGGGTGGCCGATGGGATCCCTCCTGGTTGTGCCTTGCGTGCCGCAGGCAGCGTGACCGCTTTGCGGTTCACTCAGGGAGAAACTCTTTACACCCTAACGCAGCACTTCGCGGCGGTCAAGTTTAGTTGCCCAGGTCGACTGGAAATCAAGATGAAATTTCTGTAACAACCCCGAAAATGTTTCGCCGCGAAGTCCAACCGTTGATTCGGCCCTTGTTATTTCCGATCTGTATCCGGTCTCCAGAGATCGCCTTGACCAAATGAAGATACTGAATTCCATTCACCTTGCAGAGGACAATATCCCCAACGGCCAACTTGTGATTCCCCATCGGGCCAACCGTCACCAACTGACCGTTCTCGACCTTGCCGCTCATGCTGTTCCCTCGAGGCCGGAATTTAACGGACTCGCCTTGCTTAAGCGTTTCGATGTATTTGCTTGCCCAACCCACTCCTGCCTCTTCAACGCTACGCCGTCCCTGCAGTGAGCATCGCTCACTACCCGAATCCTGCCGAAAGAAAATGGGAGTACAATATTCTCACTTTCTCTGCCTGGAGGAGATCGCAGAGATGAAATTTGATCTAGACCAATTCATCTCGGACTGCAAACGGGCAGTCAGGGAAAATGCGCCTCAGGTGGCCGTCAACGAGATCTTGGCCCGGGCGGTCTCTGACAGCTCTTCGATTCTCCGTTCGCTGGGTGAGCCCAAGCGCGCGGAAATGCAAAAATTATATCAAGGGAACGACCTCACGATTCTGAATGTCATCTGGGCACCCTGGATGACCCTGCTTCCACACAATCACAAGATGTGGGCGGTGATTGGCATTTACGCAGGCCGCGAGGACAATATTTACTGGCGGCGCTTGCCTGGCGGCGATGGCCGCAAACTGGAAGCCGCCGGCGCAAAGGCCCTCAGTGAAAAAGATACCGTACAGTTGGGACATGACATCATCCATTCCGTCACCAATCCCATCCCGCGCCTGACTGGTGCGATTCACATCTATGGCGGTGACTTTTTCGGTGTCCCTCGCAATGAATGGGATGCGGAAACCCTCATGGAACAACCCTGCGATGGGCAGAAAATGCTCCGTCGTTTCGAAGAAGCAAACGCTATTTTTCTCAAAGCCTGAAGCGAAATGTGAAGTCGGCCACTATATCGCTGCCCACAACAGACTAGAGAACAACTGCATGCCCGAAGCGGACTTTTTTCCTTTGCACTACGCGCGAGTCTCGTTTTTCTGTGAACATCCCTTCCAGACAGGGTACATCAGGGATGGGGCCTGCCTGTTCACGCCCGAACTTTCCCTCAAACGAATACTCGATCCCATCAAGGGGAACCGTGCGAAATGCAAAGCCCTGCGGTGAAAACTTGGACCACGCAAACTTGAAGTGCCGTCCGTTGACGTGCAACCCGGGCTCTGTCGGCGCGTCCTCATCGTTCACTTTGGGTGGAATCGGTTTTCCATTAGGACTAATAACTAGTCCTGATTCGCCACTTCCCTGCTCGTCGAAATCGGGGTCTGGATAGTAGAGCCCGTAGAAATCGCGAATCTGTTCTTGCGGTGTTTGTTCGGGGACAGAAACTACTTGCCTGGACAAATAGCCTGTTGCTGAGATTTCGCGGAGAGCTGATTGAATCGCTTTTTCCGCCAAGGGTGCCATCACCGCGTAGCCGAGCGCATTCGGATGCAATCCATCTTCGCTAAGATCTTTCTTGAGCAGGCCCTGTTTATCCACCATCGCGGAAAAATAATCAAGGTATATGTGATCGTTCACTGCCGCGTACTTCCTAATCCAGGCATTCAATTCGAGAATCTTCTGAGACGGCCTCTTAATGCGCATATCGATCGGGTTTCCTTGCCCGTCGTGTCCATAGTTGCTTACCGGCATCACCGAAGAGAGCACCACACGAATGCCATGAGCGCCGGCCAGTTCCGCCATGGATGCAAGATTGCCTTCCGTTTCCTCCAAAGTAATCGGGCCAGTGTTCCCTGCGATGTCATTGGTTCCCGCTAGAATCACCACTACCTGCGGTTGAAGCGCCATGACGTCTGCGCGAAAACGCAACAGCATCTGCGGCGTCGTCTGCCCACCGATTCCCCGCCCGATGTACGGTTTGCCCGGGAAAAATGCTCCGAATCGCGGCAGCACCCACATGTCCGTGATGGAATCTCCCATGAACACCACGCGCTGCTCGTCTCTCGCCGGGGCAGCCAACTTTGCGTTGGCGTCCTGATAGTGTGCCAGATCAGGCCAATCCATCAGCCGCTTGTGTTGCGCTTCGAGCCGCGCTTTGGCTTCCGCCAATTCCGCAGCATCTCCCGCCGGCTTTACCGGTGTTTCTGTCGGCGCCTGTGCAAACACCCCGCTTGCACACATAACCATCGTCAAGGCAAGGCGGCCAGTCAACTTGAAAGCATTCTCCATAGCTCTCCTGTTCTGTTTCCCACTCAGAACTAACAACTTAAAACCTAGAACGGCGAACTGACCACCAAAAATTGAAAATGTTTTCCCGCTCACGGCCAGTGCCCTACTCATTACCTGTACTCTGGTACGGAGGCACTATGGACGCCGTTCTTTCGTACCGCCAAGATGCAAATCGAAGCTTACATTAAAACTTTTGAATTTTTCGGGGGATGGGAAAGGGTGCGGCACATGATACGGAAAAGCACGCTGCTTGGCATCGTTGCAGTTCTCGCTCTCAGTCAGGCATCTCAGGCAGAAGAAGCAGCGAATGGCGCGGCCCCGCTCAGCAAGTCGATTTTCACCAGCACGATCACTTGTAATGGCTATCTTAGCGTTCCCATGACCAAAGACCAGGAGCAAGCGCTCCCGATGCAAATCATCGGCACGCTGGAATGCGGCCAGCTAGTTACTGTGCTCTCCGACATGGACGCTTATACCGTCAACATCCTTACGCCAGACGGAAAGAACGGCTACGTCGCGCGCATGTACCTCACGTACCCAGTTCGCAAGCACGTCGATGCTTCTCCGATTCCTGGCGAAAACGCCGCCGTCACCAATGGTGTCGCCCGCTGGCAGTCCGGCTCCCAGGGCAGCGTACAATTCCGCAGTGGCAGCGAATTGGTCGAGTCGCTCACCGCCAACGGCGTTACCGTGCAGGTTTCTCTGCAAGATACCGGTTGGAAGATGCGCGCCAGTGTCGCCGTCGTCAACGCGGGACGCGAAGCCGTCTATATTTTGCCGAAGCTGCTCTCGCTCGATGAACTCGCGCCGCTGATGAAACCGCTGCGCTACCAGGATCCTTCCCAGGTGGCCAAAGCCGCCACGCATCAGCTGCTCTGGACTTCCGCCAACGCCGGGCCCTCGTTGAGCGCGCAATCGCAGCGTTCGTCCGCTTCATCGGGAGCCGAGTTCACCGCGGTGAGCTTCAAACTCCCGGCTGCCGATCCTGCGCCAAACTACCTGGCGCAGCACCAATTTCTCGAAGAAACCGCCGCGAGAAGTCAGTCCGCGTTGTTGTACCTAACTCGCGAAATCAACGCGCTCTCGCTCCACGAGTGCACCATCAAGCCCGGCGAAAAAGCCGCCGGCTCAGTGTGGTTCGATCGCGATGCGAAGTCTTCGCAGTTGCTCTTGCACGTCCCGGTCAACGGCTTGGTTTTCGAGTTTCCACTTTCTTTTACCCACGACAAGTAAAGGAGATTTGTCGCGGTATCCCCCGCCCCGCCCTTCTCCCCCCAGAAGGGCGGGGTTTTCCTTTTCGTTCTGATTCCCTAGAACTTCCTTCACCCGTGCAACCGACTGGTTACAATGTTTGTCTATGAAGTGCCCCGGCTGCGGAACCGAAATGACGGCGATGACGCTGGAAGGCCGCTTAGGCGGTCAGGTCGCCATCGATGTGTGCGCCCGTTGCCAGGCGTTCTGGTTCGATCATTTCGAAAGCCTGAAGCTTTCTCCCGGCTCCACATTGAAGCTCATGAAATTCATCGGTGAACACTCGACACCGGGAAAGCCATCGCTTCCCGACACGCTTCACTGTCCGCGGTGCGCAACCATACTGAGGCTGGCGCACGACCTACAGGGAAACATGCCGTTCACCTATTGGCGATGCGGAAGCGATGACGGTCATTTCATAAACTTTCTCGAGTTCTTGAAAGAAAAGAATTTCATCCATCGACTGACACCTGCGCAGATCCAGGAGTTGCGGCAGAACGTTCAGTTTGTGAATTGCTCCAATTGCGGGGCGTCCATCAACCTGGAATCCAACTCGGCCTGTCCCTACTGCCACTCGCCCATTTCTATGCTCGATATGAAGCAGCCGCAGCGGATGCTCGAGCAGCTCAAACAAGCTGCCGACCCCAAGCCGCTTGATTCGGCACTTCCTATGAAACTCGCTTTCGCAAAGTTGGAATTGGAAACCTCCCTGGCCGATCATGAACGCGGTCCGGAATGGTGGAGCGATGCTGGCTCGTCCGGCCTGGTGTGGGCCGGCCTGAACGTCGTCGCCCGATGGCTCAGCGACAAGCTGGTCGATTGATCGTTATGAGTGCCCTAATTAGGCGAATCGAAACGTGCTTCCGAGAAGCGGCAGCTCGCTGAAGCTCTACTGCTTGGCTAGAAGTTTGAGCCCCGTTCTCTCGTCGTCGGGAACTTCCATGAACATGCGCGTAGCAACGGGTTCATACAAATCTTCCTGCTGCTGCCTCACCACGCCTGGCGTACCCTTCGGTAGCCGTTCGCGTATCAATGCGAAGAGCTCTTCCCGCCCGGAGAAGGCGGCCAGATTCTTGTATTCCGTCAGCAACACAATGGTGTTTAGGTCGCCTGCTTTGACGCCAGGAGCTAACAGCTCCGTCTCGTAGATACGGTGATAGCTCAGAACCTCACCCCGGTGCTTAGCTTCTTCTCGTATACGCATCCACTGGTCGTCCAAGTAGCCTAGGGCCAGGCCGAACTTTTCGGGTCTTACCTTAATAAATTCCATGGTCCAAACCGGCCTTTCGGAAACCGCCGGGCCTTGAGCATCTCCACGAACAACGATGAGAAGAGAACAAAGAAATAGACCTGTGAATATACGGCCTTGCATGCGCGCACCTCCTGTGTGTTCAGACGGATTCAAACATCACAGAGCTATCCTAGCAAAACCGAGGCAGAATGGTTGGCTAGGTCTCGATTGTGCGAGCGGAGACTGATCCGCTACCGGCCTTTGGGTATTGGTACAGTTTCCCAAACTGAACCAGTGCCGGCCTTTGAGCACGGCGTTTGAGCTCGTTTGACAAAGGCGTGAGCCTCGTTTAACGTTAGAAGTTTGAGCGATACGCAAAAGGAGCAATAGATGGCCCAGGGACAGGCTACCAAAGTTAAGAAGAAGAAAAAGTCGGTTTTGAAGCGGGCGGCGCAATCTCGTCAACGCGCCGAGGTCAACCGCGCCAACCGCACCCGGGTCCGCACGATGATGCGCCGTTTGCGCACTGCCATCGACGCCGGCGACGCCACTGCTGCGGGCAATCTTCTGCATCCCACGATGTCGGCAATCGATCAAGCCATTGCCAAGAACGTGTTGCACGAGAACACCGCTAACCGCTACAAGTCGCGGCTCACGCTGGCTTTCAACGGCATCAAGGCAAAGGCCGCGAAGTAGCAGGAGTTCTCCCGCTTCTCGATTTTGCGGGTTGTGATTTTCCCGCGTTTCGATTTTGTCGGTTTCTGTAGGGGCGCCTGCCGTTGCGGGCGCCCGTTTTTTTCCCCGTGAGGCCCATGTCCACACCGATCCTCGTCACCCGCGTTTCCCAATCCCGGCTCACGGAAGCGTTGCGCGAAAATTCTGAGTTCGGCGCCACCTTCAGCGATCACATGTTCGTTGCCGATTGGGAAGCGGGTTCCTGGAAGCAGCCGCAAATCGTTCCCTTCGGCCCGATTTCTTTTTCTCCCGCGCTAACTCCCTTTCATTACGGACAGGCCATTTTCGAAGGCTTCAAGGCACATCGCACTCCAAACGGCGGCGTAGCGCTGTTTCGGCCGCGCGACAATTTCCTTCGCTTAAACCGTTCCGCCGTGCGCATCGCCATGCCGGAAATTCCGGAAGCGCTTTTTCTCGAAGGCGTCGCAGAACTCATTCGCCTTGATCGCGATTGGATCCCGCAACGTGAAGGCGGCGCTCTCTACGTCCGCCCAACGTACTTCGGCATCGACGACACTCTTCTCGTCCGTCCCGCCAATCGCTACCGCCTGATCGTCATGACTTGCCCCGTCGGCCCGTACTTCGCGCAGCCCATTCGCCTGCTCGCCGAAGAGCGCTTCGTCCGCGCCTTCCCCGGCGGCACCGGCGACAGCAAAGCGGCCGGCAACTACGCCGGCGGCCTCCTCGCCGCGCGCCTCGCCCAGGAAAAAGGCTTTCACAATGTGCTGTGGCTGGACGGCGTCGAACGCCGTTACGTCGAAGAGTCCGGCGTGATGAACGTTTTCTTCGTCCTGGATGGCAAAGCAATCACCCCGCCGCTAGGCGGCACCATCCTGCCAGGCGTTACGCGAAACTCCGCCCTGACTTTGCTCCGCGAAATGGGCATCCCCGCCGAAGATCGCCAAATCACCATCGACGAAATTGTTTCCGCGCACGCCGCCGGAAAGCTCACCGAAGCCTTCGGCGCCGGCACCGCCGCCATCGTCGCCCCCATCGCCTGCATCCGCTACCGCGAACGCGACTTGCAATTCCCCGCTCCGACCGATTCCTCGGTCGCCGCGCGCCTCCGCGCCCGCCTCGTCGCCATCCAAACCGGCCGTGAGCCGGACACTCACAATTGGCTCCTACCCGTCTAAACTCATCAGCGGAGGTGCCTGCCATGAATTACTACGCCTTGTTTTATGAAGTGGTCGATGGCTTTATCGAGCGCCGCGTCCCCTTTCGGCAAGAGCACCTGCGCCTTGCAAACGAAGCTCGCGATCGTGGCGAAATCGTTTTTGCCGGCGCCCTTGCCGAGCCCTCCAGCGCCTTAATCGTTTTCCACGTGGATGACAAAGCGAAAGTCGAATCGTTTGCCCATAACGACCCTTACGTCCAAAACGGGCTTGTCAAAAAATGGGAAGTCCGCCTCTGGAACGTCGTCGTCGGCAACGAGCCTGCGCCTTCCGCTGCGTCTCCGGCAACCTCAGGAACGGTCTTGCGCAGCTGGACCGCTCGTACCACCAAGGCTCTTCTCCCTAAATATCTCGAGCACTTTTCCAATAATGTTTTGCCCGAACTTCGCCGCTTCCCTGGCTATCTAAGCGCCACCGTTTCCCTTCATCGCCTCGAAGGCGAAGTTGAGGTCGTCGTCGAAACCACCTGGCGCTCGCTCGACTCTATCCGCATCTTCGCCGGCCCCGACATCGAAGCTGCAGTCGTCGCCCCGGAGGCCGCCGCCCTGCTCACCAGCTTCGACCGCCGCGTCCAGCATTCCGAAATTGTGGCAACCGATAGCGCCTAGCCCGAAGCCGTCGCCGATAGTTTCGGATTAATCCTGCCTCCCGGCCGGCGAAGTTTCATTTACACGGCCAAAATCGATCTCGATCAAAGCGTATTTCGGCAGGGAAACGTCCCGGCCATGGCGGGTAATGAGGAAGACCAGAGAGGACCCGAGACCGACGTATCGCGCAGCATTGGCGACCGCGGCATCACTCATGGTTGCTCCAATCGCACGAATGGGAGTCTCCGCAATATCATCGGAAACCTTTCCGAGAAAGTACGCGTAGCCAACGTCCACCAATCCGTTGAGCATCCCCGGCTTGCGGCCATGCAGCGTGCCTTCCTCATCGAGAGCAAACCGTGAACGCCCGTCCGCTTCCGCGGCACTCAACGACCCGCGCACGCGAAGAGGTTCTTCCTCCGCGGGCACGATGCGATCGACACGAAGGTAAAGCTTTCCTGCGCGGCTTAGCATGCGAGGCGGAACGCGGCGAACAACCGTGCCTTCCACTATGGTTCCCGGTGCGAACATGCGGCTGCCGACGCGGACAGGCTCCGCGAGTTGCGCCCGAAACGTGTCGCCCTCGTGATTCGTCGAAGCGCGGAGCCCTGTCAGCATGAAGGCTCGGCCCGAGTGCTGCTCGCCATCCGTGTTTACTGGTGCGAGGCCGTGCCCGGCCGGAACAGATGAGACCGCTGTCCGAGGCAAAGACATCAATAGAATATTTTCTGCTTTGCTTTTCCGGCGCTCCGCACCAGCTGATTTCAATGAGCCGGATTTGGGCTGAACCATCACTCCCCAGCTTGCTCGTAAGACTCGGACATCCAACGGCCGCACTTCCCCCGTAGGAATGAGCAAGTCTGCAGCGCTCAATGCCACGCGATATTCGGCTGGATGACTGGTCTCCAATGGGTTGAACGCGCGGACAATCGCGCGGCCGCTCTTGCGCCAGAACCCTAACGGCTCTCGAATCTTTTCCGCCGAGTTGACGGTAATTCGAACCACGCTGTCGGCTGGCGCCAATATTTGTTCTCCCGAGTAGAGCGGAACAGAGAGGCGGCCCTCCAAAACAGTTCCACTTTCCACGCGTCCCCAACTCTTGTGCCCCGGAAAAACTGCGCGCAGCAGCGTGTCGCTGTCGACAGGAGCTGCGGGAACCGCTGGCGTGGCGGAAACCGGAAGTTTTTCTTCGGCGCTATGCTCCTGTGCGAAAAGCACGCAAGGAAGAATTGTCAGCGCGCAAATAACAAGAAGCATCTTTGCAAGACACGCTGCTCGGCTCATATTCCCTCTTCACTGATTCTTTGTTTCAGATTCGCCAATATCGGTGGGACCCGATGGGTCCCACCGATTAGCGAGTGGGCGTCGCTTATTTCCCGCCTTTATCTTCGTCGGCATCGACTTTCGAGAAGCGAGTTTTGGCAACT
>Ga0210409_10006031_pt1 | contig 12651 bp, 13 predicted proteins | sample IncBWH17MmetaG_FD_161649 | JGI IMG/M metagenome (GOLD analysis project Ga0210409, IMG submission 161649) | Forest soil microbial communities from Barre Woods Harvard Forest LTER site, Petersham, Massachusetts, United States - Inc-BW-H-17-M | ecosystem: Environmental > Terrestrial > Soil >...
CGCACAGGACGTGCGCCGGAAATTCGGTGTCGAGCCGCATTTGATCCCGGACCTGCTCGCACTCGCCGGAGATGCAGCCGATGGGTACCCCGGCCTCCCTGGAATTGGCCGGACGACGGCTGCACGACTCATCGGGAAGTACGGACCGCTCGAAGACTTTCCAGCCGCGGTGCTCGGAGAAAGCCGTGAGTTAGCGCTGCTCTTTAAGAATCTGGCCACCCTGCGCACCGATGCGGACCTCTTCTGCGATGTTGATGAGCTCGCATGGCGTGGCCCGCGCCCTGGATTCGCGGAAACTGCCGCATTGCTCGGTGAGCCGCGATTGCTGAATCGCGCCGGCAGGATTGCCGCAAGTGCCGCCCCGGCCAGTAGTTCTGAGTCGTAGCACTCGGAAGCCGCGCTCTCGCTGCACCGAACCCCGGCAGCTTCACCGCCGCCGTCTTCGACGCCTGGACTCCTCAGCGCAAGCGCCTGTGCCACAGCACTTCGAATGCCGGCATCACTGCATCGACGACGTCCTGGTGTGCCGCCGGTACCTGATGATCGCGCGCACGGTAGGGCTCGAAGCCCGTCGAGCGCAGCACCGCCTCATACCAGTAGGGCGCCCACACGCCATCGCTTGCACGCGGACCGGCCGGCCAGTGCAGCATCCGCGGCGTAAACGAAATATCGAGCTCCGCGCATGACTCACGCAACTGCGCCTCGGGCGCTTTGAGAAACTCCCCGGCATCGATCACCAGCGGCGCACGCTCGAAGAGCTGAGAGACGTACTCGAAGATATCGAGCTGCTGCAGCACCCCAATGTCCTCTGCCGTCACCTGGGGCCGGCTGCGGATGTAGGAATTGAGCACCTCGCGCGGATCGCGGATGAGGAATACGTGTGTGAGGCCCCGCAGCCAATCGCGGCCGATGTGCGGCAGCAGATGGTGGGTCATGTGCTTCTGGTACCAGATCGCCTTGCCCTGCGGGACAGGGCCGACGAGTCTTGCGGCCACCTTGCGCCAGTCCGACTCCCCGGCGGCAATGATCTGCTCGCCTCCGGGATGATCAAGACCGGTGTGCGCCAGATAGTGCGCATAGAACGGCTCATCCACCACGGCGCAGTCGCCGCGGTTCTCCCAGGCGCGCATCAGCGCGGTGGAGATGTTGCGCGGTCCCGACCACATGGCGAGACGCAGCGGCTTCATGCCGGCGACTGTGCGGCGATATCGCGCTCGATGAGCCGCAGGTAGAGCTGCTGCAGCCTCTCGACCGTCGGCCCGCGCGCGGCACTGATGCGGCGGCCATCGATCTCGATGACGGGCGTAATGCCGGCGTAGGTCCCGGTGATGAACGCCTCCTCCGCGGAGTAGGTCTCGGTGAGACTGAAGTTCTTCTCGAAGGCCGGGATGCCGTTCTCGCGGCACAGGCGCAGCACGTTGGCGCGGGTGATGCCGGCGATGCAGTAGTTGCCGCTCGAGGTCCACACTTCGCCGCGCCTGACGATGAAAAAGTGGGTCGAATTACAGGTCGCGACGAAGCCATGCGGGTCGAGCATGAGCGCCTCATCGGCCCCGGCCTTGGTCGCCTGGATGCAGGCGGTGATGCAGTTGAGCTTCGAGTGAGAGTTGAGCTTGGGATCCTGCACGTCGGGCGCGCCGCGGCGCACGTGCACCGTGAATAGCCGCACGCCGCGGGTCAACAGTTCCGGTAGCGGCACCTTGTGCTCGGGGATGATGACGACAGTCGCCGGGCCGATGCCGGCACGCGGATCCTGGTAAGGCGTGCTCTTGAGCCCCCGAGTCACCATGAGCCGCATGTGCACACCTTCGCTCATGCCGTTCCCCGCGAGTGTCTGGTAGAGCGCGCGCGTCAGTGCCGCGCGGTCCATGCCGACATCGAGGTCGATCGCCTTGGCGGCCTCGTACAAGCGATCGAGATGAGCGTCGAGAAAGGCGATGCGGCTGCGGTGCACCCGCAGCCCCTCCCACACTCCATCTCCCAGGATGAAACCCGAGTCGAACACCGAAACCACCGCCTGCGACCGTGGACGCAGCTCACCGTTGACATAGATGAGAATGTCGCGGTTGCGCGGGTCGTCGGTCGAGTGATGCGTCCCCTGTGCCATGCTCTTTACCTGCTCTCATCGCAGCGGCAGAGCGGAATTCTAGCGCGGGAGCACGGCGTCCCGTTCATGACTCGCAGCGCGCGGTCCGGCGAGCCGGCCGGGCCCCGGGAGCACCGGCGCGAGGCGCCGTTTGATCTTGACCGCTGCGACTGATCTACTCGCGAGATGTCAGCGGTGCGCTCTATGCGCCGCCCTGCCAATTCCCTACATTGAGCGCAATGCACACGGCGAACGATGAACCGGTTACAGCCACGACGGGGCTGACCTATCCCTTTGCGTCCGCCCCGGATCCCGGGCACGCCGTGAGCGTCGCCGCCGGCGTGATGTGGCTGCGCATGCCGCTGCCCTTCACCGGACTGAACCACATCAACGTCTGGGCACTGGAAGATGGAGCCGGCTGGACGCTGACGGATACCGGCATGCAGACGCCCGACACGGCCGCGCACTGGCAGCAGGCATTTGCCGGCGCGCTCGGGCGGCAGCCGGTGACGCGGGTCATATGCACGCACATGCACCCCGATCATATCGGCATGGCGGGGTGGCTCACCCGGCAGTACGACTGCCGCCTGTGGACGACTCGACTCGAGTACCTCACGTGCCGGGTGCTGGTCGCCGACACCGGCCGCGAGGCGCCGCCCGATGGCCTGCGCTTCTACCATGCGGCCGGCTGGGATGAGGAGGCGCTCGGCTCCTACAAGGCGCGTTTCGGCGGGTTCGGCAAGGCGGTGTACGCGCTGCCGGACAGTTATCGGCGCGTCATGGATGGCGAGGAGATCCTCATCGGCGGCCGCAGCTGGCGCGCGGTGATCGGCCGGGGTCACTCACCGGAGCACCTGTGCCTGCATTGCCCGGAGCTTCGGGTGCTGATCTCGGGGGACCAGGTGCTGCCGCGCATCACCTCGAATGTCTCGGTCTTTCCGACGGAACCGGACGCAAATCCGCTGCAGGAATGGCTCGAGTCCCTCGCCTCGATCGCCGCGCGCGTCCCGGATGATGTCCTGGTGCTGCCCTCGCACAACGAACCGTTCCAGGGGTTGCACGCGAGGCTCAAGACACTCATCAACGGACACGAGCAACGGCTCACCCGCATGCACGCGGAGCTCGCGCAACCGAAGCGGGCAGTCGATGTATTCGGTGTGCTGTTTCGTCGTCCCGTGGGCGCGGACATGCTGATCATGGCAACCGGGGAAAGTGTGGCCCACCTCAACTGCCTGATCGCGCGCGGGCTCTCGGTGCGCGAGCTCGATCCGTCGGGCGTCGCCTGGTACCGCCGCGCCTGAAAGGCCCGCGGCCAAAGCGCGCACACAACCTCCGCGGCGCTCCCGTAAACTGCACTCATGCCGGATCAGATTCTCACTACCATCGCCGAGGAATCGGGTTTCCGCCGCACCGGGCGGAGCGATGAGGTGACGCGGCTGTGCGCGGCGTTCGCGGCTGCCTGGCCCGAGGCGGTGCACCACATCGAGTTCGGCCGCTCGGCGGAAGGCCGCACGATGCGCGCGCTGCTCGTCTCCCGTAGTGAAGTGCGCACGCTGCCGCTCCTCATGCTCCAGGGCGGCATCCACCCTGGCGAGAGCGATGGTAAGGACGCGGGCTTCATTGCCTTGCGCGAGCTGCTATCCGAGAGCGCCGCGCCGGGTGTTCTGAAGCGCGTCGCCATCCTTTTCGTGCCCGCCTTCAACGTCGACGGGCACGAGCGCTTCGGACGCTGGCACCGACCCAACCAGAACGGACCGGAGGAGACCGGCTGGCGCACGACCGCGCACAACCTCAATCTCAACCGCGATTACACCAAAGCCGACTCGCCTGAGATGCGCGCCCTGCTCGAGCTGATCCGCACCTGGGATCCGCTGGTGTGCGCTGACCTGCACGTCACGGACGGTGCCGACTTCCAGCCCGATATCTCGCTGCAAGCCGAGCCCATCAACCAGGGGGATGCGCGCCTGTATGGGGCGGGCCGTGAGCTGCGTGATGCACTGATTGCAAAAATCACCGCCCAGGGGTCGATGCCACTTCCCTTCTATCCGGACCTCGCCGTTACCGACGACCCCGCCTCGGGATTTCTTCTCACGGTCTACTCGCCGCGCTTTTCGACGGGCTACTTTCCCCAGCGTAACCGCTTCACCGTGCTGGTCGAGACGCATTCGTGGAAAGACTACGCGACTCGCGTGCGCGTCACCCGCAACACCATCATCGCGCTCGCACAGTTGGTGGCAGAGAACGGCGCGGGCTGGCGTGAGCTCGTGCGCCAGGCGGACGCCGCTGCGGCACGGCTCGGAGGCGCAGAGATCGTGCTCGACTACAGCTCGGGCTGGCGCGAGCCGGCGAGCGGCGATCCCAGTGGAGCGCTCGGCGCAACCGGCACGAAGCTGATCGACTTCCCAGGCTATGCTTACACCCGGGAGGTCTCGCCGATCTCCGGTGAACCGGTGACGATCTACGATCCTCATCGCCCACAGATCTGGCACGTGCCGCTTCGTGATCAAGTGTCGCCCGCGCTCATCGTGAAGGCGCCGCTCGGAGGCTACGTCGTGCCCTGCGCCTGGGCGGCGGACATCGGCACGCGTCTCGCGGTCCATGGCATCCAGTTCGAAACGGTGCGCACGGGGAGCAGCGCGGTGCGCGTCGAGGCTTTTCGCGCCACTCAGGCGAAATTCGCCGCGGCGCCCTTCGAGGGCCGCATGCGCGTGCAGCTCGAGGGTACCTGGCAGCGTGAGTCGCAGGACATCGGCGCCGGAGCCTTGTTCGTACCGATCGCACAGCCCGCTGCGCGGCTCCTGGTGCACCTGCTCGAGCCACAGGCGCCGGATTCCTTCGCCGCCTGGGGATTCTTCAATGCGTGCTTCGAACAGAAGGAACATATGGAACCGTACGTGGCCGAGCAGATCGCGCGCACCCTGCTCGCAGAGACTCCCGGGCTAAAGGACGAATTCAACCGCCGACTGCAGGATGATCCGGCTTTTGCTGCCAGCCCACGTGCCCGGCTGGAGTTTTTCCTGCGGAGGCACTCTTCGTGGGACTCGCAGCTGAACCTCTACCCCGTGTTCCGCGTGGATGAGCTTCTCGCCTCCCCGGGCGCTGCGCAGGGGTAGGATCTTGCAAAAACGCACGCTCCCGAGACTCGCGCTTGCATGGTTGACTCTGGGCGCCGCTGGCTCCGCGCTGGCGCAGACGACTCCGGCACCGGGGGGCGATTCGACCATTACCACGGTTCCCGAACCGCCTCCGCCCTCTGTCACGCCGGCGGTCGACGCCTCGACTCCTGGGGGTGTGGGACATGATTTCAAGCTCTACTTCACGGCACCGCTCCACTGGGACGCGAGCGAGTGGGCCTGGTTCGGCGGCGCATTGGTGGCGATCGGAGCCTCCCATCATTACGACACTGACGTTCGTAACCACTTCACCAAGAATCTCACTCCCACCGAGATCTCCAACATCAGCAGCAATGACCTGCAGGATGCGCTGCCCGCAGTGGTCGTGTTCCTCGGAACGTGGGGATACGCGGCCTGGGCCGGTGACGCGAATGGCCACCGTGAAGCCTGGTCGATGCTCGAGGCGGCGGCGCTCAGCACCCTCACGGCCTATGGCACGAAGTTCATCGCGCGGCGCCAGGGCCCCGATCAGACGAGCAATCCGAACGAATGGTTCAAGAGCGGTGGCCGCTCGTTTCCTTCCGCGCACGCCACGGCATCATTCGCCATCGGCACGGTGCTCGCAGAAGCAGGCGGCGATGACTACCGTTGGCTCCGGCGAGTGTTCGGCTACGGGGTCGGCATCGGCACCAGCTACCTGCGCCTCAAACACAACGCCCACTGGCTGTCGGACACGGTCGCGGGCGGAGCACTTGGCATCGCCAGCGCGCAGTTCACCCTCAACCACGCGTACCGCAATCAGGATTCACGTTTCGCCCTGATACCCGTCGAGGGAGGAGCGATGCTGACTTACAGCATGGAGCTCCGGTAGCACGAGACCCGGGTCCCAGCTCGAGAGAGGATCGTCAGTTGCGCCCAATGATTGCGGCGAGGTCACGGCTGGATGCGCCAAGTGCAAGCAGCGACTTCACGAGCAGATCGAGCGAGACACTCGGATGACGCCTAGCCGCTACGGCTCCCGACGCGCATCGCCCCCTGCCCAGCGGATCACGCCGTGACATGGCTCGACGAGATGCTCGATACGGTGCGCAAATCCTTGGGTACGGATCAGCGCAAACGCCCGTATATCCGCATCCGGCAATACGCTGCGGAGCCGCGCCGCCGCGGCAAGTAGTGTGCGGCCCTTTGTAATAACGTCATCGACCAGCACAATCCTCTGCATCGGCAGCACCGCGGGCGTTGCTGCAAATGAATCGTAGTGCTGAAACACGCTTGGTCGCGCCGCTCTGGCTGCAGTAGCCGATTTGGTGACTGCGTACCGACGCCGCAATCCAATCCATATCGGTAGGGAAAAGCCCACTTCACTGAGTACGACCGCGAGCTCTAACGCAGTCCAGCTGGCATCGCTCGTGCGAGCGCTGCCGGGAACCGGAACGAGCGCAGCGCCGCGACAGAACAGACTGGCAAGCTCTCGATCCTGCAGGCTGCTGCGATACACGCTTCCCGCGTAACGTGGCAGCCAGAGCGGATGCCTCGCCTTCACCCTCTCGCACATCGCACGCGAGCTCTCGCCCCCCCACCCCTCCGCACGGGGTGAATAGACATAGAAAGACGCAAATGTCACGCTCGAAACTGGTGGCTTTGTAGTATCTGGTGCAGTCGCACGTTCCAAGATTGCACTGTCACAATGCCAAATCGTCCTGCGGCGACCCGGGAACGGCTGCGTCATGCGCGACCGCATTGCGCTCGCTTGCCTGTCTGTTATCGAAGGATTGACCGCTGGATGCCTGCTGCTGCGTGGCACGGAGCTGCAGCCATGCTTCGCGAGCCCGACGCCTGATCTCCTCCACATCCGCACTGCCAGCGTGGGTGCCCGTACTCGATTCAACAGCTCGCTGCTCACCGGGCACGAGCGCCTGTCCATCGCGCGCGGCTGCGTTCTCCAGCCGACGCGCGACGCGCTCGCGGTATTCGGCGCGAAGATGCTCCGCCAGCCCGCTCTGCAGTCCTCGCTGCTCCATCTTCAAGTGCATCAAGGGAATTGCGGGCAGCGGCTCGCGATCGATACCCTGCGCCGCGAGGCTCCGGTGATCGACACGCGCGTCAATATTCGCATCTCGCAGCGCTTCGTTGGTGAGGGTCGCCCAACGCTCGCGAACGTTAATAAATTCCTGACGGTGATCGGGCAGTCCGCGACGCCGCCGTTCGCGCCAGTCCATGTCCAGGCCTGACTTCGCGCCGAGTCCCGCCGGGGTCACCTCGCGTGTGGTTGCTAACAGGTGCGCGTGGAAGTTGCGAGGATCGCCGCCAGCCTGGGGCTCGTGCACCGCGAGATCCACGGCCACCTTGTACCGATCCGCGATCTCGTGTGCGAAAGTTCGTGCGAGCGTGACGCGTCGTACCGAGTCGAGCTCGGAAGGCAAGGTAACCTGGAATTCCCGCGCCACGCGGGAGTTATGGCGCTTTTCCGCGTGCTCAGCCGTGTTCCACAGCCGCTCGCGGTTCCTGGCCCAGGTCACTGGCGCACCATCGAACTGCGAAGGCAGAAAAATCTCGCTGTGCAGGATGTCGCGCCTCCTGACATGGTTGTACAGCTCGCCGGTGCGATCATCGCGAATACGCTCTCCGGAGCGATAGGCGGCCGCTGCGGTGGCGCGGCGGCCGGTGCCACGCGTGACGGAGCTGATATTCAAGTAAAAGATGGGCACGGCTCAGGCTCGGCGCCGCACACTCACTCGCAGCCACACTGGTGATGCAGCCGTCTTGAGAAATCCGGCGAGATCCGGCAGCTGTTCGATCTCGGCAGCGAGCACCGCGGCCTCGACGATCTGTTGTCGGCTGACGGTGGTGGAGCGGCGCGCGCTGCGCGCCGCGAACCATAGTCCACGATCTTGGGCACGCGAAGTCTGCCTGCGCAACACCTCGCGCTCGCCAATCAGGCGCGAGGCGAACTGCGAGGTGCCGCCGTGCTCACTTCCCGAACAGCGCAGGATCAGTATGTTGGTTTGCAGCGCAGTTGCGCCGGTCATGAAGGGTGAGCTCTGCGCCTGCGCGACAGCGATCGGGGCTGCCCAAGCCAGGACTCCCGCCTGCAGCCTGGAGGGCGGTATGTAACGAGCACTACTCATGTGCATGTATGACTTCCTCATTCAGGGCTTGCCCACCCCCTAGTACGGCGGTGCCAGACGTGCGGGTATTGTCTTCATCCCGCCGCCCTTCGAGTTCCTCGCGCTTGATTTTGCCCGGGGCGCCGAAACGGAAGCCGTCGACAACGAAAGAATGGTCGTACTGTTTCTCACCTTGCTTGTCGGTCCAGTTGTTGGCCCGCACACGCGCCTGGACAACCAGCTGATCGCCCTTGCGTGCATTGCGTGCCAACGCTTCGCCCATAGCTCCAAAGGCCACAAACCAAATGCTGGTCGCTATCTCGCGGGCGGTACCGCCTTCATCCTTACCGGCGTAGTCGTTACCAACGAGGCAGAAGCGCGTGTAGCTGATGTCGTTCTTGGCGACGAATTCTGGATTGCGAGCCAGATTGCCGACCGCGGTCAGAGTGAAGCTGTTCATGGTGCTTGCTCCTGAGATCGATGAGGTGCGCTTTTCGGGGGCAGTCTATTCACGCCGCCTATGAATGGAATCGCGATTGGCTGCCTGTTTGTGCAGAAACACCGCCCAGCATCCGCAGCGCATGCGCGTGCACGCGGAAACTTGTGTAAGGTCCGCTGCGGCATGACCCGCCGCGGAGCAAGCACATGTCACTCACTGATAGAGAACGCAACGACGGTGCAGTCGAGCAATGTCTCGACGAGCTCAATGACTTCCTGGCGGGACTGCAGCGCTATGCGCCGACTGCGTTGGCGGTGGCGCTACGGGTACATCTCGAGACGCTGTTGCAGGCGCTTCTCGAGGGAAAAATCTGCACGCGCGAGGAAGTACGCGATTTCGTCAGGGAGCTCGAGCGCGAAGCACTGCAGTACGAAGGGGAGTGATTATCGGTAAGCAGCCGCAATGCCGCCCAGCGCATATCAACACTAACGTAGCAACCTCTCCCTCGAATCCCGATCGCCATGTGGCGCCGACTCACGCGGCTCCTTAGGAGGTTGCGCTGGTGTTGACGGAGGCGGATGGGCAGCAGGAGGAGGCGGCACGGGTGTAGCCCCATGTGGCGCGGGAGGTGGCACGGGTGTAGCCACATGTGGCGCGGGAGGTGGCGCGGGTGCGACAGGCGGCGGTGCGACCCGACGGGCTTCTTCCGCATGCACCCCTGCAGGTGGACGTAGCGGCGTCTCTGGCGTGGCGGGAAAGTGATAAGTCGGAATCGCGGACGGGCGATCGACCGCATGCGACGGATCGTCGGGACTGAAGAGGCGCTGTTGTATCTGCGGCGGCTGTTGCTGCGACGATGGCGGCCGATCGCTGCGCAACGCCTGTCCAGAGGGACTCGGAGGCTCCTCGGGAGGCGCATAGGCGCTCGTGTTGGTTGGCGGCGGCGGAGGTACGCTCGTCCTCGGTCCGGACGGTAACGCGCTCTGCTGGAGTGCCTTCTCCCGCTCCGCGAAATTTTGCGCCGCGGGTGCCTGCGCGGCCGCGGGGGCACGCGCCGGTGCGCCGCGACTCGGAATGACTCTGACCGGCGTGAGAGATGCGGCGTGCTGCAGCGTAGCGAGCTCACGGCGCGTTGGTGGCTGGCCGGCGTGCGCCTCGATGGCCGAAAGCTGCCTCTCGAAGGGCACCGGCGCAGGCGGCGGCGGCGCGCGGGCAACGACGGTCCGCTGCATCACTGAGCCAGGCGGCCGGACGGCGGCGCGGCCCGCTGCGGGTCCGAGCACGCTTTGACGTGTCGGCACGACCGTCGGCGCTGCGGTGGTCGCCGCTCCAGCGGCCAGCACGGCAGGCGACCCTTGAGTCGTGTGCCCGCCAACACGCTGCGCGGAGATGAACGTGGTGCGCGGCACCGTGGTCACCCCGCTCGCCGTTTGGTTCACGTAGTGCTGGGGCGTGATGTTGTTCTGATAGACGTTGGTAATGTAGGTGTTGTTGATGACGGTGGTGTTGGTGATGTTGACGTTGCGCACGTAGGTCGTGCTCACCCGATAGGGAGGCACATAGACTTCGCGCGGACCGAGCGGAAACCAGCCCACGTTACTCCCCACGGCCGCTGCTCCTGCAGGGCCCACCCAGGCAACGAGCGCCGGTGCATAGACCGCACGGCCGGCGCGGCCGTGCCTTGGCGCGGGCGCCCAGCACCAGCTGTTGTTCCACACCACCCAGCGCCCGTAGTGAAAGGGCGCGTAACCCCACGGCGCATCATCGACCCAGGTCCACCCCCAGGGCGTGATCCATACCCAGTGACCGTAGCGGTATGGCGCCCAGCCCACTGCCACGACCGTCGGCACCCACACGTAGCCATACTCGGGGGCCTGCTGCCATTGGCCGTTATTGTCGAGATCGCGGGTCCCGGGAACATCGCTCGCGACGTATCCCGCCGAGGCAGACTGCGCCACCTCGCGCTCGCGCTGCGCGGACCAGTCATCGAATTCATCCGGTGCACCAAGTGTGGTGCTCTGCCAGGCGAGGATGTCGCTGCCCGTGAAGGTCACCGCCTGCTGGGAGCCGATCGCCACAGTCTGGCCGCCGCCCACTGCCTGCGCCGCTCCCTGACTCACTGCAACCGCCGTCGCGGTACCCTGATCGTTGACTTCAACGCGGTACACGCCTGGCTGCTGGAGGGAGAGCGCGATGTTGGGCGTGTCGACCTCGTAGCTCTCCTCGTTCTGAATGTCGCGCACACTCACGATGAGAGTCCCGGCGCTGAGTTGCATCTGCACGCTGCGATCATCGAGATTGAGGAAAGCAAAACCGGTGTTGCTGCCGAGCCGTAACGCGGCAGTGCCGAGGTCGAGCTCGGCGCGTGAGCTCTGATCGCTCCACAGCCGGTCGCCGGTGGTGAGTGGGCGGTTGAGCGATGCCGCGGTCCACTCCTGCACGCCGGCCGGCTGCAGCGATACCGCACCCTCCGCGTCGCTCAGCCGCGCGGCGCGGCCCGGCGGATCGGCATCCTGCGCGTGCGCGAGGCCGCCCGCGGCGCACAGCATGAGTAGCGCCCATCGGGCTTGTGCGCGCCATCGCCGTGTCATTGGTCGCATCCGCTCACCTGTTAACACAACGCTCGAGGTGCCGGCGGGGATGACCCCCGATGCTCTCACAGTGTAGTGGCTCGGACGGGGCCCGTCGCCGTTGGAGTGCGTTGGCGTGGGAACGTGGTTGCCGTGGGTACGTGGTTGCCGTGGGTACGTGGCTTCACGTACGCGAACGGTTGCGCCACCAGTGCGCGACTGCTGCGGCCGGTGACAATAACCCTAGGGTTTCGTGCACGAATCCCGCTGTGTCGTGCGGTGAGCCGATGGTGTAGTAGAGCGCGTAGCCGCTGAAGACCAGCAGCAGCGCTGTCACGCCGAGCGCGAGTCCCGAGCGGCGGTTGCGATCGCTTGACCAGCGTGTGGTCACGTGAGCCGCGCTCATCCAGCCGATGAGGAACACGGCGCACACGGCGATGAGTCCATGAACGCGCATCAGCGGCGCTTCCCACGGATTGGGCAGCGCCCCAAATGCGCTCGCCTGCGGGAAGGCATGGTGCAGCACGAGCCACACTGCGCCCGAGATCCACAGCAAGGCTCCCACCGCATAGATCACCACGCGCAGAGCGCCTGGAAGCGGCGCGCGCGCCGCACTCTGCGTGCTGAGTTCTCTCGAGCCGTGCCCGGAGCCGTTCATCTCGGGCCGGCGTAACACGGCGCGCGCCACAGGCTCACCCCGTCGCCGCGGCCGCAGACTGCAGCGCCACCTGCCACAGTGCCGTGAGCCAGCGCACGCCCTCGGTCACGTGCTGACAGGAGAGCGTCGCGCCGGCGATGTTTTTGATGTCTGTCTCCACGCGCAGGTGATCGAGTCCCTGACGACCCGCGAACTGCCGTCGCCACGCGGGGCTGCGAATTTCGCCGCCATGACTCTCGCGGTACGCGAGCACCTCGGGCGCACTCAGCCGTCCGCCCGCATCGATGGCGACCGCATAGGTAATGAAATCCTCCTTGCCGAGCACTTCATCGACGAACACGAATCCGAGCAGATCCTGTCCATGCAGCGCGCGAAAGGCCCGCAGGCTGCGGTGCGGCGGCTGCGGCCCGGCGAGAGCCGCTACCCGGTCGCGCTGCGCGGGACTGAGTGCAAGCACCACTTCGTTGAACCGATCGGCTTGCGGAAAGAGTGCCTTCTGTGCGTCTTCGACCGAGAGGTAGTCCGTGGCGACGACGACCTGGACTGGTGCGGCCACGGCCATCGCCCCGAGCGTCCCGATCCACCCCGGTGTCCACCGGTTGATCCAGGTCATATGCACTCTCGATGTAAATGCGAATGATTCTTAATTGCTTTAGAATAACCCGATCCCGCGCACAA
>Ga0210409_10006032_pt1 | contig 12651 bp, 9 predicted proteins | sample IncBWH17MmetaG_FD_161649 | JGI IMG/M metagenome (GOLD analysis project Ga0210409, IMG submission 161649) | Forest soil microbial communities from Barre Woods Harvard Forest LTER site, Petersham, Massachusetts, United States - Inc-BW-H-17-M | ecosystem: Environmental > Terrestrial > Soil >...
CAATACCCACCCCCACGGTGCTGTCCTAATTCGGACACTCACGACGGGAACTTAGGACACTAGCTTTTCGTCGGGGCCGCTCGGGCGGCGCAGATTCAATGCCAGCGCAACCAGACTTCGAAAGCTGCCCACGCAATAATAAGAATTATCGCAAAGATGAGAAAGGTCTCTCCCGAAACATCCATGCGAGATATTTAGCACGACTGGCCCCGGCGAAAAGGAGCCAGCACCACTCAAAGCCTGATATTCGCTATTCGCGCCCGCCCTCGATTACCGTGAAACTCCGCTTCACGCGGATCGGCCGGTTCGGCTCCAACGGCAGCACGGCATCAATCAAATCGCCAGGCGGGGGCTTCAAATACGACAAGGCCGCCAACGGAGGCGGCCCCTGAATACTCACTTGAAGGGTTTTTTGGTTTTGGCCTCTCTGCGTTTGGCTGCGTAATACCGATCCTGCATGCAGTTCATCTGCCCACACGACGGCTTGCCGTCTATCCTGTTGGCGGACGCCTCGTAGTGAATTCCGGCGCGGGAACGGACAAACTAAGCACCGCCAGGAAAAGCGCGGCGAAGGGCTGCAGCAATCAGCTTCATATAATCCTCCCATAAGAATTGATCTGGGAAGAATACAGGGTCCGGCAAATTAGAACACAATCAAATGAGGCCACTGAGGGGTCGAAACGGGCCAGCAGTCGAATTTTTGATGTCGAAGAGGCCTCCAACGGAGGCGGCCTCACTTCGGCGGCTGTAGCTCGCTCGAAAGCCGCCAAAGCGCATCGTATGAGGGACATGTCAGAAAGATTTTCGGCGAGCAACTTGAACTAGACGTTTAATGAAAGAGGCCGCCAGCTGACGCAACCCCAGCACAGGAATTACCCGATATTGTGCTGCTGGGCGCTATCTGTCTCGTCGATCTTCTTCTGGACGTTGGACGAAAGCGCCCCAGAAGAAGGCGTCTCGGCTTGATGATATCCTACAAAAAACCACCCGCCGCTCACGACGTTGAGTTCGGCATCGGTCAAAATCGTTGTTTGCTCGGTCATGGCTTGTGCTCCCAGGCTTTGACGAAGATGGTCGTTGATCAAGGGGGATATGCGGCGTCACGATCCGCAGAATCTGTGATCAGCATCACGCAGCCTAAAATTCGAATTAGGACACTACGAAATTCTACTTAGGACGCTCGGGCTCAAATACGGACAGTACCCACCCCCACAAAAAGAACATATTGCGAACTTGGAACAAATGGGGTACAGTGTTCCGTCATCACCGGCCCGCCTCGCCAACCGTTTGTCCCACAAGCGAATCCCCGCCATAAGGAGCACGACCCATGTCCGCCACTGCCCTGCGTATCGTCGAAGGATCTTCCATGGACAAGACCAAGGCCCTGTCCGCCGCGCTCTCCCAGATCGAGCGCCAGTTCGGCAAGGGCTCGGTGATGCGGCTCGGCAAGAACGACCGCTCAATGGATGTCGAGACCATCTCCTCCGGCTCGCTCGGGCTCGACATCGCGCTCGGCGTCGGCGGCCTGCCGCGGGGACGGGTGGTTGAAATCTACGGCCCGGAATCCTCGGGCAAGACCACGTTGGCGCTGCACACGGTCGCCGAGGGCCAGAAGAAGGGCGGCATCTGCGCTTTCATCGACGCCGAACACGCGCTCGATCCGGTCTATGCGCGCAAGCTCGGCGTCAATATCGACGAACTCCTGATCTCGCAGCCCGACACCGGCGAGCAGGCGCTGGAAATCTGCGACACGCTGGTGCGCTCTGGCGCCGTCGACGTGCTGGTGGTCGATTCGGTCGCGGCATTGGTGCCGAAGGCCGAGCTTGAAGGCGAGATGGGCGATGCGTTGCCCGGGCTACAGGCTCGTTTGATGAGCCAGGCGCTGCGCAAGCTCACCGCCTCGATCAACAAATCCAACACCATGGTGATCTTCATCAATCAGATCAGAATGAAGATCGGCGTGATGTACGGCTCGCCCGAAACCACCACCGGCGGCAACGCGCTAAAATTCTACGCCTCCGTCCGCCTCGACATCCGCCGCATCGGCGCGATCAAGGAGCGCGACGAGGTGATCGGCAACGCCACGCGGGTGAAGGTGGTGAAGAACAAGCTGGCGCCGCCGTTCAAGCAGGTCGAATTCGACATCATGTATGGCGAGGGCGTCTCCAAGATGGGCGAAATTCTCGATCTCGGCGTCAAGGCCGGCATTGTCGAGAAATCCGGCGCCTGGTTCTCCTATGACAGCCAGCGCTTAGGCCAAGGCCGCGAGAACTCGAAAGCGTTCTTGAAGGCCAATCCCGATATGACCGCGAAGATCGAGGCCGCGATCCGGCAAAATTCCGGCCTGATCGCCGAGCAGATTCTGGCAGGCTCCCCGGAGCGCGACGCCGAAGGCGACGAGGAGCCGGCGGGAGAGTGAGGCCCCCGTGTCCCGGGCGCGGTGCAGCGTGTAACGCTGCTCCGCAAAACCGGGACCCATTTCTTGGTAATCGAATTTCACTGTTTGACAAAGTTGGCTCTCGAGAGGCGGTGCGTTGCGCCGCGTCCGAGGCATGAGACGCAATGGATGCGCACGTTCTTTGTCTACATTCTAGCAAGCAAGCGAAATGGGACGTTGTATGTCGGCGTCACCAACAATCTCGCGCGGCGGCAGTCGGAACATAAGGCCAAGCTCGTTCCCGGCTTTACACGCAAATACAAAATCGATCAGCTGGTGTATTTTGAAGCATTCCATTCCATCCTTGAAGCTCGCGCGCGCGAGCATTCGCTGAAGCGCTGGCGTCGCGCCTGGAAGATCGCGTTGGTCGAGAAGCTGAACCCGGATTGGCGCGATTTGACCGACGAATTGAATTTCTGAAATGTCTTCCGGGCGCTGCTCGTGCCCCGGATGCTGCGCAGCGCCATCAGCGCGTTCACGCGCGTCTTCGACGCGCTATGGCGGTGCGCTGCTGATCCGGGGCCCATCAATGCAACGCAGCCGGGGTGGGTCCCGGCTCTGCGGAGCAGCGCAAGAGCGCTGCACCGCGTCCGGGACACGAGATTTATGCGGCCGTCATTCCGCTGCCTGCGCGTAGTCCTCAATCGGCGGACACGAGCAGACCAGATTGCGGTCGCCATAGGCATTGTCGACGCGTCCCACCGGACACCAATATTTGTCGGTGCGCGAGCTGCCTGCCGGAAAACAGCCCTCGGCGCGGGCATAGGCCCGCGTCCAGTTATCGTCGGCGATGTCGTGCACGGTGTGCGGCGCATGGCGTAAGGGCGAGGCCTCGACCGTGAGGCGCCCTTGCTCGATCTCCGAAATCTCGCGCCGGATCGCGATCATGGCATCGCAAAAACGATCGAGCTCGGCCTTGGATTCCGATTCGGTCGGCTCGACCATCAGCGTGCCGGGCACTGGGAAGCTCATGGTCGGAGCATGAAAACCGTAATCGATCAGCCGCTTGGCGATATCATCGACGGTGACGCCGCAAGTCTGCTTCACCGCCCTGGGATCGACGATGCATTCATGCGCGACGCGGCCTTTGGCGTTGCGGTACAGCACCGGGAAATGCGCATCCAGTCTGGCTGCGATGTAATTGGCGTTGAGGATCGCGATCTCGGTCGCCCGCCTCAATCCTTCGCCGCCCATCATCAGCATATAGATATAGGAGATCGAAAGTATCGACGCCGAGCCGAACGGCGCCGCCGACACCGGCCCGACCGCCGGCCGCGTGGCGCCATCAATCGCCGGATGGCAATTCTCCGGGTGATTTGGCAGGAACGGCGCAAGATGTGCTTTGACGCCGATCGGGCCCATGCCCGGGCCGCCGCCGCCATGGGGAATGCAGAACGTCTTGTGCAAATTGAGATGGCTGACATCGGCGCCGTAATCGCCGGGCCGCGCGAGCCCCACCTGCGCATTCATGTTGGCGCCGTCGAGATAGACCTGTCCGCCATGGCCGTGCACGATGTCGCAGATCTCGCGGATATGCTCCTCGAACACGCCATGGGTCGAGGGATAGGTGATCATGACCGCGGCGAGATTTTTCGAGTGTTTTTCGGCCCTGGCGCGCAGATCGTCGACGTCGACGTCGCCGCGCGTGTCGCACGCGACCACCACGACCTCCATGCCGGCCATATGAGCGGACGCCGGATTGGTGCCGTGGGCGGAGGAGGGGATCAGGCACACCTTGCGATGCGGCTCGCCGCGGCTCGCATGATAGCCGCGGATCGCCAGCAGGCCTGCATATTCGCCTTGCGCGCCGGAATTCGGCTGCAGCGAGATCGCATCATAGCCGGTGATGTCGCACAGCCATTGTTCCAGCCGCTTGAACAGCGCGTGATAGCCGCGTGCCTGATCGCGCGGCGCGAACGGATGCAGATCGCCAAATTCCGGCCAGGTCAGCGGGATCATCTCGGTCGTCGCATTCAGTTTCATGGTGCAGGAGCCGAGCGGGATCATGGCGCGGTCGAGCGCGAGATCGCGGTCTGAGAGCTTGCGCATGTAGCGCAGCATCTCGGTTTCCGAGCGATGGGCGTGGAACACCGGATGGGTGAGGAAGGCGCGCGTGCGTTTCAGCTCCATTGGCAGCGCGTCGCGCACGCCGGCCTCAATGTCGGCGTATGAAAGATGGCCGCCGAAGGCGCGCCATACGGCCTCGACGATCGCAGGCGTTGTGGTCTCATCGAGCGCGATGCCGAGCGTGCGCTCGCCAAGGCCAAAACTGAGGCTCAAATTGATTTTTTCGGCAAGCGCGCGGGCGACGATCTGATCCCGCCGGGCCCCGGCCTCCACCGTCACCGTGTCGAAAAAAGTCTCGCTTTTGGGCGCGAAGCCGAGCTTGCGCAGTCCCGCCGCCAGCACGCTCACGCGGCGATGCACAGTGCGCGCAATATGCGTCAGTCCCTCCGGCCCATGATAGACCGCATACATCGAGGCGATCACGGCGAGCAGCACCTGCGCGGTGCAGATGTTGGAAGTCGCCTTTTCGCGGCGGATGTGCTGCTCGCGGGTTTGCAGCGCCAGCCGATAGGCCGGCTGTCCTCGCGAATCCACTGACAGCCCGACGATGCGGCCGGGCAGCGAGCGTTTTAGCGCGTCGCGCACCGCGATATAGGCCGCATGCGGGCCGCCATACCCCATCGGCACGCCAAAGCGCTGCGCCGAGCCCACCGCGATGTCGGCGCCAAGTTCGCCGGGTGAAGCGAGCAGCGTCAGCGCCAAGAGGTCGGCCGCCAGAATCGCGAGTGCGCCCTTTCCGCGAAGGGCCGCGATCGCCGGCCGCAGATCGCGTACCGTGCCCGAGGTTCCCGGATATTGCAGCAAGCCGCCGAACACCTCGGCCGAAGCAAGATCGGTCAGGGGATCGCCGACGATGAGATTCAAGCCCAGCGGTTCGGCACGGGTGCGCAGCACCGCCAGCGTCTGCGGATGGGCTTCCGCATCGACGAAAAACGATTTTGTCTTCACCTGCGACACGCGCTCGGCGAGCGCCATCGCCTCTGCCGCGGCGGTCGCTTCATCGAGCAGCGAGGCGTTGGCGACGTCGAGCCCGGTGAGATCGCAGATCATGGTCTGGAAGTTGAACAAGGCTTCCAGCCGGCCCTGGCTGATCTCCGGCTGATAGGGCGTATAGGCCGTGTACCAGGCCGGGTTCTCCAAAATGTTGCGCTGGATCACCGCCGGCAGGATCGTGCCCGAATAGCCCTGGCCGATCAGCGAGGTGAATACCTGGTTCTGGGAGCCCAAGTCGTCCATATGCGCAAGCGCCTCGGTTTCGCTCAAAGCGCGCCCGAGATCGAGCGGCGTTTTCTGCCGGATCGCCTTCGGCAGCGTCTCCGCCATCAACGCGGCGAGGGTTTTTGCGCCGACCGTCTCCAGCATCGCCGCGACGTCGCGGGGCGAGGGGCCGATGTGGCGGCGGACGAAGCTGGTAGCGGGCTCGTCGGTGGGTTTAAAAAGCGCGTTCATGGGTCTCTCCTTGCAGCTCGTCACGCCGTGTGGGCTTTGTAGGCGGCCTCATCCATGAGCCCGCCGAGCTCACTCTTGTCCGCGATCTTCACCTTGAAGAACCAGGCTTTGCCGGCGGCGTCGGAATTGATCAAAGCGGGCTCGGCGGCGAGCGCTTCATTCACCTCAAGCACTTCGCCCGAGATCGGCGCGTAGACATCGGAGGCGGCCTTGACGGATTCGACCACGGCTACGGCTTCCGCTTTCTTCAAGGCGCGGCCGACCTTCGGCAATTCCACGAAAACGACGTCGCCGAGCTGCGACTGCGCGTAGTCGGTGATCCCGACAGTGGCGACATCGCCCTCGATGCGGAGCCATTCATGGTCTGATGTGAACAGCGTGGTCATGGGGTATCCTTCAAGTCTCTCTCCTTCTGCGCTTGTAGGTGTTGGGAACGAAGGGTGTGGTGGCGACCTTGAGCGGGAGCCGTTGCCCGCGGACTTCGGCGAATACTTGTGTGCCGGGCGCAGCCAGCGATGCCGGCAGATAGCCCATCGCCACCGGCGCATTGAGGCTCGGCCCAAACCCGCCCGAGGTGACCCTGCCGATCGGCTCAGTCGACGCCTCGTCGGCAAACAGCGCCGCGCCTTCGCGCACCGGCGCGCGGCCTTCGGGCCTCAATCCGATCCGGCGGCGTGGCGCGCCTTTCTCAAGCTGCGCAAGAATCTCTTCCGCGCCCAAAAATCCGCCGGATCGCGCGCCGCCCGTACGGCGGCTCTTCTGGATCGACCATTCCAGCGCGGCTTCCACCGGCGTGGTCGTGGTGTCGATGTCGTGGCCATAGAGGCAAAGCCCCGCCTCGAGCCGCAGGCTGTCGCGCGCGCCAAGTCCGATCGGCAGCACGTCGGCATTTTCGAGCAGCTTGTTCGCCAGCCGCTCAGCGCGCTCGGCCGGCACCGAAATCTCAAAACCGTCCTCGCCGGTGTAGCCCGAGCGCGAGACGAAGCAAGCAAACCCATCGACCTCGTGCGGGCCGGCATCCATGAACCGCATCAAGGGAGCGTCGGGACAAAGTGTCGCCAATGCCCGCTCGGCTTTCGGTCCCTGCAGCGCGAGCAACGCGCGGTCGGATAGCGGCTCGATCACGCAGCTATCAGAGAGATACTCGCGCAGACGCGCTTCATCGGCTTGCTTGCAGGCAGCGTTGACGACCAGGAAAAGGTGGTCGCCGAAATTCGCCACCATCAGATCGTCCAAAATGCCGCCGCCGGCACTCGTGAACTGCGCGTAGCGCTGCCGTCCCGGTGTCACGCTAACGATGTCCTGCGGCACCAGCCGCTCCAGCGCGAGCGCGGCGTCTTCGACCCGACCGGATTTGGCGTGAAGCGCGATCTGACCCATATGCGAGACGTCGAACAGGCCGGCGCGGTTGCGGGTATGCAGGTGCTCCCTGAGCACGCCGGCAGCGTATTGCACGGGCATCTCATAGCCCGCGAAGGGCACCATCTTGCCGCCCAAAGCGACATGCAGCCCGTAAAGGGGAGTGCGTTTTAAGGGGGTAACGTCGTCGCGCGCAAGCATCAAGGGGCCCTCGCGGCTTTGCGGGAACCAGTCCCGGCAAAACCTGTCGAAGCCCCATCTGTCGCTGTGCCTGAGAGTATTATCCCGTCGGCGGACGCCTCCGGGCCAAAGCCCTTTGGAGTCTCTTTCCAGATGCTGTCAAAGTCACGAGGGTCCGTTTGCCTGAGAGTTTCCGGGGCGGTTGCTCCTTCGGCGCCGGCGCCTAAGCCGATCTCTCCCGACGTGACTGTCTCAAAACAGATAAGAGGGAAACACCATGCCGCCAAGCCTGTCAACGCGGCCGCAGTATCTATCAACCGGCTTTAGTGTGCTGCAGCAAGCCCATGATCTGTTTGCACAGTTTCTGGACACTGCCATCTTGACTGTCTAAAAGCCTTTTGCCCGGCGAATTAGCCATTTAGGCGCTAAATGCCTCCGATTGGACTAAAATGAGCGGCGTTAACGAAATCAGATCGACATTTCTGAACTTCTTCAGGGATAACGGCCACGAGATCGTGCCGTCGTCGCCGTTGGTGCCGCGCAACGACCCGACCTTGATGTTCACCAATGCCGGCATGGTGCAGTTCAAGAACGTTTTTACCGGCGTCGAGAAGCGGCCCTATCAGCGCGCCACCACGTCGCAGAAATGTGTGCGTGCGGGGGGCAAGCACAACGATCTCGACAATGTCGGCTACACCGCGCGGCATCACACCTTTTTCGAGATGCTCGGCAATTTCTCGTTCGGCGATTATTTCAAGGACCGCGCCATCGAGCTTGCCTGGAACCTTGTCACCAAGGAATTCGGGCTGCCGAAGGACAAGCTGACGGCGACCGTCTTTATCGACGACGACGAGGCCTATGGTCTCTGGAAGAAGATCGCAGGGCTCCCGGAGTCGCGCATCATCCGCATCGCGGGTTCCGACAATTTTTGGCAGATGGGCGACACTGGCCCGTGCGGGCCCTGTTCGGAAATCTTCTACGATCACGGCGACAAGATCTGGGGCGGTCCGCCGGGCTCGCCGGAAGCCGACGGCGATCGCTTCATCGAGATCTGGAATCTGGTGTTCATGCAGTACGAGCAGCTCGAAGGCGGCGCGCGCCATCCGCTGCCAAAGCCTTCGATCGACACCGGCGCTGGCCTGGAGCGCGTCGCCGCCGTGCTGCAAGGCAAGCACGACAATTACGAGATCGACCTTTTCGTAGCCCTGATCCGCGCCATCTCGGACTTGACCGGCGCCGATCCGCACGGCGGGCAGAAGGCCTCGCTGCGCGTGATTGCCGACCATCTGCGCGCCTCGTCGTTTTTGATCTCGGACGGCGTGCTGCCCTCGAACGAAGGCCGCGGCTATGTGCTGCGCCGGATCATGCGCCGCGCCATGCGGCACGCGCAGTTGCTCGGCGCCAAGGAGCCGCTGATGCACCGCCTGGTCTGGGCGCTGGTGCGCGAGATGGGCCAGGCCTATCCGGAACTGGTGCGCGCCGAAAATCTGATCGAGGAAACCTTGCGGCTGGAAGAGACACGCTTCCGCAAGACGCTGGAACGCGGGCTTTCCATCCTCGATGAAAAGAGCGCGACCTTGAAAAAGGGCGACATGTTCGATGGCGACACCGCGTTCACGCTATACGACACCTATGGTTTCCCGCTCGATCTCACGCAGGACGCGCTGAAGTCGCGCGGCATCGGCGTCGATATCGCCTCCTTTACCGATGCGATGGACCGGCAGCGCGAAAAGGCGCGCGCGGCCTGGGCCGGCAGTGGCGATACCGCGACCGAGAGCGTGTGGTTTCCGCTCCGCGAAAAGCTCGGCGCCACCGAGTTCTTAGGGTACGAGACCGAGACCGCCGAAGGTGCGATCGCGGCGCTCGTGAAAGACGGCAAGGAGGTCGATAGCCTCAAGGCCGGCGAGGCCGGCGCCATCGTCATGAACCAGACGCCGTTTTACGCGGAGTCCGGCGGCCAGGTCGGCGACACCGGCATGCTGACGGGCGAGGGCGTTAAATTCCGCGTCACCGACACGCAAAAGAAGGCCGGCGATCTCTTCGTGCATCTGGGCACGGTGGAGCAGGGCAGGCTGAAGGTGGGCGCCGCGTTGCAGCTTACCGTCGATCACGCGCGCCGCTCTTCGATCCGGCGAAATCACTCGGCGACCCATCTGTTGCATGAGGCGCTGCGCCAGGTGCTGGGGGACCACATCGCCCAGCGCGGCTCGCTGGTGGCGCCGGATCGCCTGCGCTTCGACTTCGTGCACCCAAAACCGATCACGGCCGAAGAGCTCGCCCGCGTCGAGGATATTGCGAACGACGTGGTGCTGGAGAACGACGAAGTCACCACCCGCCTGATGGCGGTCGACGATGCCCGCGAAGCCGGCGCACGCGCGCTGTTCGGCGAGAAATATGGCGACGAGGTCCGCGTGGTCTCGATGGGCAAGGGCGCCCGCGAGCAGGGCAGTAATGCGCTCGGCTGGTCGGTCGAGCTCTGCGGCGGCACCCATGTCAGGCGGACGGGCGATATCGGCCTGATCTCGGTGACCAGCGAAAGCGCGGTCGCTTCGGGCGTGCGCCGCATCGAAGCGCTGACCGGGCGTCACGCGCGCCAACACGCCAACGACACCATGGCGCTCGCGAAGACCGCGGCCGCGGAGCTGCGCGCGAGCCTCGAAGACATGCCCGCGCGCATAACTTCGCTGCTCGAGGAGCGCAAGAAGCTGGAGCGCGATCTGTCGGATGCCCGCAAGAAGCTCGCAATGGGCGGCGGCGCCGGTTCGAACGGATCGGCGTCAGGCGCGGGCGTGCGCGAGGTCGGCAACGTCAAACTGTTGGCGCGCGCGGTCGAGGGCGTCGAGACCAAGGATCTGAAGAGCCTGGTGGATGACGGCAAAAAACAAATCGGCTCCGGCGTGGTGGCCATCGTCGGCGTCACCGAAGACGGCAAGGCCGGCATCGTCGTCGGCGTCACCTCCGATCTCACTTCGCGCTTCAACGCCGTCGAGCTGGTGCGCAAGGGCTCGGAAGCGCTCGGCGGCAAGGGCGGCGGCGGCCGGCCCGACATGGCGCAGGCCGGCGGCCCCGACGGCGCCAAGGCGGGCGCCGCACTGTCGGCGATCGAAAAGGCGATGGCGGGCGCCTAGCAATTCCGGCTGGTCATTCCGGGGCGATGCAAAGCATCGAACTGAACTACGATGCGCAATTGCGCATCGGAGAATCTCGAGATTCCCCGATGTGCAATTGCACATCTGAGGTCTGGTGCTAACGCACCATCCCGGAATGACGGTGGGTCGTCGCTTTCGCTCCTCGCAATGACGCTTTGATGCGATAGCGCTATTTCGAATCCAAAAACGGCGCGACGACTTCCCGCGTCTCCTTGCTCGGCACGACCGGCACGATCTCGAAGGTCATGCCGAGCCCCTGGCAGTTCAGGATCCGCTCCTGAATGAGCCGCGCATCGTCGCATTCCATCAATTGAAAGCAGCGGTCGAAATTCGGCTCGATCCAGCTGCCGACATAGGTCAAGCCTTCCGGAAATTTGATGCCGTGGTCGCGCACGCGTTGGTAAACCGGGATCGGATCGCGGTCCTTGAAGCGCTCGATCACCATGAACAGCATGGGCGGCCTCAGCCCTTGTGCAGGAAGATATAGTCCGCGGAGTAGGGCGCGCTCTTGAAGGTGCCGGCCTTGTCGCAAGCTCCTTCGAGCTTGCCACCCATCGTGTTGATCCGCTGCACCGTGGTGACGCCGGAGAGGGTGCCACTGCCTCGATGCGAGACGACCTCGAGCTTCAGCCAGGGTATATCGTTTGCGGTGGCACCCGGCGCGTTGCCGACGGCCTTGCCGACCACGGCGCTGCCGTCGCCGTGCTCCCAGCTCGGCCCTGCGTAGTGACGGCCGACCGTCTTGCCGTCAGCGAGCAGCGTCGCAATCGGTTCGCGAAAGGCCCAGCCTAGCTTGCCGTCGGCGCCCGCTTTGCATTCGTAAACCTGCGCGCCTTCGGCATGCACTGAAAGGACGACGGTCTCGCCAGGCGCCGCGATGGCGTCGGGCAGGGGCGTTTCGGCTGCCGCCGCGCCGACCTGCGCCCCCAACAGCAGCATCAGCGCGACTGCGCCGCTCGTGATTGCGTGCATCGATGTGGTCTCCCGTCCGTCCGGCCTAAACCGCCATCGCCTTGGTCAGGTTTTCCGCGACCTTGTCGAGGAAACCGGTGGTGGAGAGCCAACGCTGGTCGGCGCCGACCAAAAGCGCTAGATCCTTGGTCATGTAGCCGGCCTCGACCGTGTCGACGCAGACCTTCTCCAGCGTCAAGGCAAACTTCGCCAGCTGCTCGTTGTTGTCGAGTTTGGCGCGGTGGGAGAGCCCGCGGGTCCAGGCGAAGATGGAGGCGATCGAATTGGTCGAGGTCTCCTTGCCCTTCTGGTGCTCGCGGTAGTGCCGCGTCACCGTGCCATGGGCGGCCTCGGCCTCCACCGTCTTGCCATCCGGCGTCAAGAGCACCGAGGTCATCAGGCCGAGCGAGCCGTAGCCCTGCGCCACGGTATCGGACTGCACGTCGCCATCGTAGTTCTTGCAGGCCCAGACATAGCCGCCGGACCATTTCAGCGCTGACGCCACCATGTCGTCGATCAGGCGGTGCTCGTAGGTGAGCCGCTTGGCCTCGAATTCCTTCTTGAACTCGCGCTCGTAGATGTCCTGAAAGATGTCCTTGAAGCGGCCGTCATAGACCTTGAGAATCGTGTTCTTGGTCGAGAGATAGACCGGGTAGCCGCGCATCAGGCCGTAGTTCAGCGAGGCGCGGGCGAAATCGACGATGGAATCGTCGAGATTGTACATCTCCATCGCAACGCCTGCGCCGGGCGCCTTGAACACTTCCTTCTCGATCACGGTGCCGTCCTCGCCGACGAATTTCATCGACAGCGTGCCCTTGCCGGGGAACTTGATGTCGGTAGCACGGTACTGGTCGCCATAGGCGTGACGGCCGATGATGATCGGCTTGGTCCAGCCTGGCACCAGCCGCGGCACGTTCCTGCAGATGATCGGCTCGCGGAAGATCACCCCGCCCAGGATGTTGCGGATGGTGCCGTTCGGCGATTTCCACATCTCCTTCAGGGAGAACTCCTTCACTCGGGCCTCATCGGGGGTGATGGTGGCGCATTTGACGCCGACGC
>Ga0210409_10006033_pt1 | contig 12650 bp, 7 predicted proteins | sample IncBWH17MmetaG_FD_161649 | JGI IMG/M metagenome (GOLD analysis project Ga0210409, IMG submission 161649) | Forest soil microbial communities from Barre Woods Harvard Forest LTER site, Petersham, Massachusetts, United States - Inc-BW-H-17-M | ecosystem: Environmental > Terrestrial > Soil >...
CCGCTCGCGCAACGGCGGCAAACTTAAAGGAATCACATTCAGCCGATAGAAAAGGTCCGCGCGGAACTTTCCTTCCTTCACCATTCCCCCCAGCGTGCGGTTCGTCGTCGCAATCACGCGCAAATCGACGTGAACCGTTCGCGTATCGCCAAGCCGGTCAAACTCCCGCTCCTGCAGCACGCGCAGCAACTTCGGCTGCAATCCCAGCGGCATCTCGCCCACCTCGTCGAGCAGCAGAGTGCCGCGATGTGCCAGCTCGAAGCGTCCCGGCTTCGCCACCACGGCGCCGGTAAAGGCGCCCCGGGCGTGGCCGAAGAGTTCGCTTTCGAGCAGCGTCTCGGGAAAGGCCGCGCAATTTACCGCCACAAAAGCATGATCGCGCCGCGGGCTTAGCCGATGGATCAGCCGCGCCACCATCTCCTTGCCCGTCCCGCTCTCGGCCTCAATCAGCACATCCGCATCGGTTGCCGCAATCTGCCGCGCAAGCGCGAGCGAGCGCAGCCAGCGCGCCGCATGTCCCACCAGCCCTTCCTGGGCCTCCGCCTGGGTTCGCGCCTGCACTAGAATCCGCTCCGCCGCCTGTTCCAGCTGTTCAAACGACACCGGCTTCACCAGATAATCGCAGGCTCCATCTTTCATCGCCGCCACGGCGTCGGGAACATTGGCAAACGCCGTCAACAGCACCACCGCCGTATGCGGAGCGAGCGCCCTCGCTTCGCGCATTACCGAGAAGCCGTCCGCTCCCGGCATGCGAATGTCGGTGACCACGAGGGGGTGCAGAACCCGGCGGAATTTTTCGAGGGCCTCGTCCGCGTTCGCCGCCGTGTCCACCTGCCAGTCGCGCCGCAGGAAGTGCGCTTCGAGCGCTGCCCGCATCCCGGCTTCGTCATCCACCACCAGAACTCGATTCATCCCGCAGCCTCCTCGTGCAATTCTTTGTCACGCCCGCGTTCGTTTTCCAGAGGAAGCAACAGCGCAAAACTTGCGCCCGATCCCGCTCGATTGCTCGCTGCCAGCGAGCCGCCGTGCTGCTCCACGATCTTCCGGCACACCGCAAGCCCCAGCCCCGGACTGCCCGGGCGTGTGCTGAATCCGGGTTCAAAAATTTTTGCGGCCTGCCGAGCGTCGATTCCCGGCCCGGTGTCATTCACCGAAATCACCGCGACGCAGCCACTCGCATGATGCGTGCGGTGGCCGGAGATCTCGACCCAGCCGCCGCCCGGCATAGCCCGCAACGCATTCAACACAAGATTCAGCAGAACCTGTTCCAGACGATGGCGGTCCGCCACAAACCATACGCCCTGCAGCCGGTTGCGCAGGCACAACTCGACCCTCGCCTGCCGCGCCATGGGAACGAGAAAGCCTCCTGCCCAATCGAGCAGCAGGCCCAGGTCGACGGGCGCGCACTGCGGCGCGGGTAGGCTGTGGAAGTGCAGAACGTTGTTCACCGTCGCTCCGAGTGTTCGCAGTCCGGCCTGCACTTGCTCTACCCACAGGTGGCACTCCTGCGGAAGCGCAGCCGCAGCCAGCAATCCGGCAAATAGCTCCAGGCTGCCCAGCGGGTTGCGGATTTCGTGCGCCAGAATCGATGCCATCTCCGCCAGCGCTTGCTCGCGGCGCAATTTTTCGCGCTCCTGTACCAGGCTCTTGGCGTCGCTCACATCGCGAAGAATGAAGATGGAAACCGGCTCGGCGTCCGATTGACTTGCCGAGTTCGTCGCGGACTGCCCATCGGGAACTGCGGCATGTCGCACGGCCAGCCAGCGCTCCGTCCGGCTGTCACTATCGGGCAGACGCGACTCCAGTTCGCCGGGTGCTTGGCGGGCGCGATTCAAAAGGTCGATCAAATCTGCCGGGGCTGTGGACAATGATGACGATGAAGATGAAGATAAAGATGAAGATAAAGATAAAGATAAAGATAAAGATGACGACGCGTATGGTGGCTGCGGTAATCCGAGCAATCTCCTGCCCTCGGGATTCAGCAATGAAATGCTGCCGTCGGATCGTTCGACCAGCACGCCGCAGGGAAGGCCTTCGAGAATCCGGTCGAGATGCTCGCGTATCCGGCGATTTTCCGACAGGCTGCGCAGTAGCCCTGCATTGCTCTGTTCTAACTCAGCCCGCAGTCGAACCACTTCGCCGCGCAGCTTGCCATACGAGCGTTCAAGCGAGTCGGCGGCTTCCGCAAAAGTTCGGAAGGCTTGCAGCAAAAACTGCTCATTGCCTGCGGCTGAAGTCCCACTCGCGCCAGTTTCTCCGGCGGCGATTCCCGCGATGGTTTCCGTGCCCATTCCCGCGACGGCCGGGTAGGAGCCCGAAACGTCGCTGGAGAATTCTGCCGGCATGGGCAATGAGGTCATGACTGCAGGCAACATTTGCACGGTTCGTGCCAGAGTCAGTGGCTGTGGCTGAGATTATCCTCAGCTTGCCAGGCCGGCGCACGAAGGGTTGCGGCTGGCGGACTGCAAAGAGCAGAGCTCGAAAGGGAAATAAAGATGCTCGGGCCGCACTGTGTCGCCCTTCTCGATCAAAATCGACGCTCTTTCCATCACGTGCTGCAATTCGCGCACGTTGCCTTTCCAGGCATGGCACTCGAGCCTTTGCACCGCTTCGCCGCTCAAACGCGGACAAGCCCCATTCGTCGCGGCCGCCACGCATTCCAGAAAATGTTCCGCCAGCGGGATGATGTCGCCGTGGCGCTCGGTCAGCGGCGGCAGCTCCAGAGGAAAGGCCGAGAGCCGGTAGAAAAGATCCTCGCGGAATTCTCTTCTGCCGGCGCGCCCCGCGAGATTCACGTTGCTCGCGGCAATGACCCTAACGTCCACCCGTGTCACTTCCGCTGTTCCCAGCCTCTGCACTTCTTTTTGCTCCAGAAAGCGCAGCAGCTTGGCTTGCATGCCGAGAGGCAATTCGCTCACTTCGTCGAGGAACAACGTACCCCCATGCGCCGCCGGAATTCGCCCCAGCTGTGACTGCACCGCTCCGGTGAACGCTCCCCGCGAATAGCCAAATAGTTCGGACTCGACGAGCGCCTCCGGAATCGCCGCGCAGTTCACTGCCACGAAAGGTTTTGCTGCCCGCGGACTCAGCGTGTGTAACGCGCGCGCCACCAACTCCTTGCCGCTTCCCGTGGGACCTGCGATCAGCACGGTCGTCGTGCGCGGCGCCACCAGCCGTGCCATGCGATAGACTCGCCGCATGCTTTCGCTGCGCCCGATCATTCCTGGCAGCGGCTCGAACTCGGGAAATCTTTCAATCGTCTGCGGATTTTCTTCCGGCGTCGAATCTTGTTCCACGCTTCTCAGGCCTGACGTAGTTTCCACCGACGAAGACGGGTTGGAGTTGGCGGATGCAGCGTCCGCATCCGAATCGAGCAGCACCACTTGGGTTCCCGGGAACCGGCGCTGAATGATGGCGATCAGTTCGTCGGTGTCGAGGTCCGGAACCCGGCGGTCGAGAAACAGCACCTGCCAGTCTCCTTTTTCGAGCTTCGACAGCGCTTCGGCACCGCCCAGCGCCTGTTGTACCGGACGGCAGCGTCCATTCAGGTTGTGCAGCACCTGGTCGCGAAAGGCGCTGCTGGCGCTGGCGATGAGCGCCCCGCCCGCCACCCGTGTCATGGAGGGGAAAGTTGTCATAAGTGTCATTGCGTCTCCCAAGAACAAAGAACCAGGTTGGAATTCCGGTTAAGAAAAGTGATCAGAAAAATCGACTAGGGAAACTCTGATTAACCTCAGCTTTGTCATTTCTCGCGAAGTCGAGAAACCTGCTTTTCGGGCTGGAGGGGCAATCAGAGTTTCCTTAGGAGTTCTTGCGTGAAATACCAGGCAGCCTGATGCTTAACGTTTCTTGCTTGCCGTCCCACATTCGTTGCCACTCGGCGCCGCAGCAATCGAAGCCGGCTTGCGCCACTAGCAAACCCAGTTCTGGCCGTGAAGATGGCTGGCGCGCTTCTTCGGTTACCTCCCAGCGGATGCGCAGCCAGTCTCCGCTTTGCGCCGCGTTTGCTTCGATCTTCACGGCGCTAACCTTCACCGCGTTGCCTTCGGCCGCGAGACTCAGCACAGAATCCAGCAGCCGGAACGCGATGCCACCCAGCTTTTGTCTTCCCGCCCTCACTACTAGAATCAAAGAGGAATCGAATTCTATTTCCATGCGGATGGCTTTCGACTCAGCTACCGGCTTGAGATCGTTCACGGTTTCGCGCAGGATCGCCGCGAGGTCCGTCATTTCGTTCGGTATTTCATTCTCATCTTTGTCCAGGCCATCGGCGACTTCGCGGATCGCCTCGACCAGCGCCCGCATGCGCTCGGTCAGTGCAAGGCCGTCGCGCAGCCCCTGCCGGTATTGCTCCGAAGTGCGACTTCCAGCCAGCGCTACCTCCATCGAGCATTGCAATCCGGTCAGCGGCTGGTTCAGCGCGTGCAGCAATTGCGCAAGCGGGCTCCGGCCCGTGATCTCCTCAACGGCGAGAGGCGCGCCGATTTGCAGGGGAGTCATGCCGTCACTTCCGCGCTGCCCAGTTCATAGCCCACACCGCGCACCGTGTGGATCAGCTTCCGCGGATGCCCATCATCCACCTTCCTCCGCAGGTAATTGATATAAACATCCACCACATTAGTAGTCGTATCAAAGGTGAGGTTCCAGACGTGTTCGATGATCATGACGCGAGAGACTTGACGGCCGGCGTTGCGCATCAGGTATTCGAGCAGGGAAAACTCTTTGGTGGTTAGATCGATGCGGCGGCCGGCGCGTTCGGCGCGGTGTTCGACGCGATCGAGCTTCAGGTCTTCGACCACCAGCACAGACTCCGATGGGAGATGGCTGCGGCGCAGCAGGGCGCGGATGCGGGCCGAGAGTTCGCTGAAGGAAAATGGTTTGGGGAGATAGTCGTCGGCTCCGGTGTCGAGGCACTGCACCCGGTCTTCGACTTTGCTTCTCTGAGTCAGCACCAGCACCGGCAAGCTGGGGCGGCGCAGCCGCAGATGGCGCAACACGCTCACGCCATCGAGCTTGGGCAGGTTTAAGTCGAGGATGACAAGATCGTAATCAATCTCGCTGCCCATGGCGCGCGCCTGGTCGCCATCTTCCGCGACATCGACCGTATAGTGTTCCCCGAGCAGGCCCTGGCGCACAAAACTGGCCAGAGCCGCATCATCTTCGGCAATTAGGATTCTCATGAGCGGGCCTTAAGTACAGCCCGATTCTAATTAGAGAATCCTGAAAGCGAGCTTAAACTCTGCGCGCACGAAAGTGTGTGCTTCCGGAATTGGATGGTGAGGTCAAAAGGGGATAACGACAACTAAGGCGGGACGCCCTAAGCGGCGCGTGCACGATGCCCAGCAGGATGGCTTTACCTTCGCCGCGTAGACCTAAAGAACGGTGACAGTCCCGTCTGTCCCCGCATTATCGTCCCCGCATTATCCCCCCCGCATTATCCCCGTCTGTCCCCGCATTCAACCCCCGCATTCAACCCGCATTTCGTCCCCGCATTTCAAGGTGCCGAAGTACTGAAAGTGTCGTTGCAACACATTTGAACAAGCGTTCACCATCCCTGTAGGGGGAAAGGCTTAACTGTCACAAGAGGGTCTGAAGAAACTCCAAACGGAACCCACTTGACAGCATCGGCACTTCAAGGGCAAAATTCCCGCGTAATTTCTTACACAGCGCTTCTTGCCCAGCACAGCGTTTTTTCGCCAAGCTAGCGGCCAATTTCACGGCAACAGTGCATAGGTTTGTGACCGTCCGGAGCATGAAAGGATCTTATGAGACGAGGGTCCCTTTGGAAACGAGAAGTTCGGCTAACATCTTTCTTCGGACTGCTGATTACCCTCTTGTTGGCTCCTTACACGGCGGTGGCGCAGCAAGACGGCGTGCCTAATTTCGGCGCTGCTGATGTTCACGACAACGACGTCATAAATCTTCAAACCTTAATTCCGGCTATCAACATTCCCGTAGCGTACAAGAGCGAGGCTATACCACTAGAAATCACCCTTACCGCCCAGCAATATTGTTACACCTTTAGTAATGTTCCTTCCGGCACTTATATCCGGGAGTGCAGTGGTGAATTTGGAGCGTATGCATCAGGACTTCTTAACGCAACGTTCACATATTCCAAGAAAGAGCCAGTTGGCGGAAACTGCCCGAACGGCGGCACAGCCACCAGTTACTCTGGTTGGTATCTTCTCACTTCGGATGGTTTGGATGCTCATCCCATAAATGTCAATACGGCTCTTGTGCTCAATGATCCAGCGCACAGCGGGATACCGCAGGGTAATTGCACTGCGACTTACTCCATCAATGCGATCACGGTAGACGGCTCCGGCTACACGGTACACTTGTCTATCCCAAGTGGGACTCTGTCCAACTGGCTGGGGTTAAATTCAACCGACACGTTCTCTGTCGTTGCCAAAGACGGCTCAAGCATCAATGGGCTCTACAACCCCACAGCTACCATCACCGATACTTTTGGAAACACCTCTAGTTCTACGGCCAGCGGCCTCACCCGTTCCTACACCGACTCGCTGGGCGTAGCAAGCACGGCAACGACAACCATCACCGGGGACCGCCCGACAAGCCAGAATGGCTCGGTTACGTACCTGGACACAAATGCCAACACCCAGACCATCACGTTACAAAGAAGTACTACTTTATACGAGACTTACATAGCAGGAACATGTAAAGGAGCTGGGCAAGGCTTTAGTATTTACCCACTTAAATCGATTAACTTCCCAGACACGACTTCGATGTCTTTCACGTACGAAGTGGGAGGCCTGCCCAACACTCTGACCGGTCGAATCTCATCTTATACGACCCGCCAGGGCGGCACGATTTCGTATCAATACGCTGCGGCTTGCGGCTCCGCGCTTACAAACAGCCTGACGCGGACGACTCCAGACGGGGAGACAACGTACAGTTCATCATTGAGCGGAAACCAGTATGGAACAAACAACTGGGTTACGACGGTCCTTGACCCCGGAAACAACAAAATCGTCTACACCTTTGGTAGCACTACTTATCCAAACCCAGCAATTGGAATTTTGACCGAAAAAGACATATACCAAAACACCGGAACGGTTTCCTCCCCTGTCTACTCTTTGCTCTCGAAAGACGTTTATTGTTACAACACCAACCAAACTAATTGCACCGGGGCTCCGGTTTCCTATCCCATCACGCAGCGCGACATCTACCACTACGTAGGCGCCAATTCCGTTGCTATGTCCCACGCAACGCAGACCTACGACACGTACGGGAACACGACTTCAAGCGCGGCCTATGACTACATTACTGGGCAGACGCTGACCACTACTACTACCTACTCGGGTTGCGGACAGGGGGCTACCATCAATGACCGTCCGTGCGACACCAAGGTCGTTAATGGCTCGAACACTCTATCCGAAACGAAATTCACCTACAAATCGAACGGGGCCTTACTAACCAGAAGCCTGTGGACGGGCTCGACATGGCTCACCACGACCTACACACCCAACTCGAACGGCACGATTGGTTCTATTCAAGACCCGAACGGGCAGGTCGTAAGCCTCGATTATGCTGCCACGGGCGCTGGTGGCTGTAACGGGCTTCTGCCGACTTCCCTGACTACCACGATTAACGGTGTCCAAATCAATTCGTCGCAGACGTGGAATTGTGACGCTGGTGTAATGCTGACGACTACCGACCCGAATGGCCACGGAACGAAGGCAACCTATGACACGATGTTGCGCCCGAATTCGTATTCCGACGAGTCTCAATTTCAGACGACATTCGGCTACACACGTAATTCGGTTTCCAGCAGCGCGTCCTTCGGCTCGTCGGTGCTCAACGATACCGATTATCTGGACGGTCTCGACCGGCCAATCGTTTCACAAACTCAGCAGGGACCAAATTCGTTAGACTACGACACAACCTCAGCAACGTATGCCTTCTCTGGGCCGAATCGGCAGGTCAAAACGAGTTCCGCGCCGTGCATGCAAACGATAGACCAGCCGTGTTCTACCTACGACACAACAATTTTGGATCCGCTTGGTAGGCCAATCAGTTCCCTGGACGGGCTAGGCGGAACGGTCGCGTACACCTACACCCAAAACGACGTTTCGGTGAGCGTCGGGCCGCCGCCGGCCGGAGAGCACTACAAAACCTTGCAAACGGAAGTGGATGGTTTCAGCCGCACCAAATCTGTTTGTGCGTTGCAGTCTAGTGGTGGAACGGCTTGCGGGCAAGTCATGGGCAATGCCGGAGTCCTGACTTCCTACGGCTATTCGTTTGGAGCCGGAAGCACGACCGTGACAGCGACTCGCGGAGTACAAACTCACACGACGGTGTCGGACGCTCTTGGGCGAGTAGTCACAAGTACGACGCCCGAGCACGGCATCACAACCTACACTTACGACACTGTTGCCGCCAACTACTGCGCCCTTGCTACGGCCTACACCTCCGCGGGGAACCTTGTTGCAGTCGCCGATGCCAACGGAAACCACGTCTGCTACTACTACGACTTACTGCATCGTCTCACCGACGTAGGCAATAACGTTCAAAGTACCGTCAATGCTTGCAAGCGTTTCCGCTATGACAGTGCAGTTAATGGGGTTGTTGCGGCTCCTCCGGGTTACGTTGGCAATAACCTCGTCGGCCGCTTGGTTGAGGCGGAGACTGACTTTGGATCGATGATCACCGACGAATGGTTCGCCTACGACAACAACGGACGAATGACTGATGTGTGGGAGTACACGCCAAAATCCAAGGTCTACTATCACACGACGGTTTTGTATTATCCGAACGGCACGCCGAATACTCTAAGTGGGTTACCGGGATATCCCACTTTGACTTACGGTTTAGATGGTGAAGGTTGGTGGAAAACCGCGACGCTGGGAACGACCACCGTTGTTTCAAGCGTAACGCCTAGTCCTTTGGGACCGACCGCTGCCAATGTGGGTGCCGGAACTGACCAAGACACTTATTCATACAATGCGCTGGGCGAAATGTCTCAGTACCAATTCTTCGTCGGTTCGCAGAACAACAAAGGAGTTCTGAATTGGAATGCGAACGGGACTTTGGGCTCGTTGCAGATCACGGATGGGTTCAACCCCGCGGATACTCAGACTTGCCAATTTGGGTACGATGACGTTGAGCGGATTACCGGGGACAATTGCGGTTCCGTCTGGTCTCAAACATACTCGTACGATCAATATGACAATCTGACTAAGAGCGGCAACGCATCCTTCGCTTGTACTGGCTGCTACAATCCCGCGAACAATCAGTTTCAAACGCTGGGAGCTACGTACGACGCAGACGGCAATTTAACGTATGACGGTTCTGCAAATCACTATACTTGGGATGGATATGGAAAGATGGCGACGGCTAATGGCATAGCCGTCACCTACGACGCTTTCAGGGAGCCTGTCGCAGGACCGAGTGGGGAGATTTTGTATACGCCCCTTGGAAAGGTTGGGGTTCTTGCGAATTCCACAACCTTCGGGAATGCCTATGTACCTTTGCCCGGTGGCGGAGCAATGTCTTTAGGCTGCTGCTCCAATAACATTTGGTATCTCCACCGGGATTGGGTGGAATCGGCGCGCGTGACTTCCACCGTCCCAGCGTCCGGTAATGGTAGCTTCACTAATGATCGTTCCTTCTCGCCATACGGAGACGTATATCAGAACAGTGGATCTAACCCCCCGTTATCTTTCGCGGGCGTGAATTCGGATCTATTTGCGACTTCGGGCACGGGTTCTCCTTTGTACGATACGCTGAACCGCGAGCTGGCTCTCAACGCTTCGCGTTGGATCTCGCCCGATCCGGCGGGCGCGAGCTGGAATGCGTACTCGTATCCGACTGATCCAAACACGCAAACTGATCCGACAGGACTATGCAGTGAACAGGGTGGGGGGTCTGAAGACGGAGGAGGGGGAGAGTGTTCGGGGTTCGCCGGAGGAGATGACAACTTTTGGCAGGATTCAACAAATTTGGCGGCAGGTGGTGACGCTCCACAGCCCGCCGCTAAGTGCGAAGGTTGGCTCTGTTGGCTTATCGCTTTGTTCGGCGGCGGTAGCAGCGGTGGCAACCAACCAAACAACCCAGGGCCGTCTCAAGGGCACGAGCCGATTGAAGCCGGATGGGATAGGGCAGTGGATGCGGTTGCCGCAGAGACAGCGGGTGCCCGCGCAGGGCTTAATACCGCGACGCAAAACGCCAAGAAAGGCATCGACTGGTACAACGCCTGGCTGGGTTTTGCACCTACGAACTGCGCTAAGGGGGGTGACTGCTTCAATGCGTTGGGCATGGCTGGGACCTCGGTCTTCGTTGCGATTGATTCGTTCGGCGCGAGCGAAGAGGCAAACGGCGCCAAAGCAATCAAGCAGCTGAAGGAGGCGCCAGCTGCCGTGGATTTTCTACGAAACGAGCTACTGGCACAGGCTAAAGATCCTGCCCTGAGGGACGCGATCGATAATCTGTTTCGCGCGACTGCAAAAATCGGCGACGGTGGCAGCATGGCTGCGTATCGAGACGAAGTTCAAAGGGGCTTAACCGGCAAAGGGAGAGTGCACTGGGAAAAGTTGATTACTCGACGCACTCAGCTAATGAGGATCTACCGAAGCGGAAGGCTGGGCGCGTCCGATCGTGCGATTACTTACTTCTTGATGAAATCGATACAGGAGGCCCTATCGACGAGGCCTCCGATATAACTTCTAGAGGGAGATGTGGATTCTCATGAGTTCGGATCAGCATAAGACTGTCGATTTTGTTCTGGTGCGCACGATGACGGGTCGTGAGTTGGTGTGCCTGCTGTTGGATAGGTTCCCCAATGTCCGTGATCTTGTGTGCCCGGACAAAGATAGTTTTGAGGATCCGTTCCGCGTCTATGACTCCTTTGCCAAAATGGTGATTCAGAGATCAAATGATTCGGGGTTCGTTCAATCCGTCGTGCTATTCATCGACGAGCTTGCGGAAACTAAAGGTCCGCTAGTTTACGAGGTTCTTATGTCCAGTCTCTTAGAAGGCATTGCTGAGAACGAGCAAGTCGCTCGAAAGATCGAACGCACAATGACCCCGCATTCTAGGGCTCTCCTTCACGAAGTGGAGATCAAGATCTACGGTCGCAAGTCGTCGACTGAGGTGCCTGGCGACTGCGGTAAGTATAAGCACTGAAAATGTCTGAGCCATGGCCATATTCCCTGCCTTCCTGTTCTCACCCCGCGTGTAGTTTGACCCTTCTTTTCCCGATAAATGCGGGGACAGACGGGACTATCACCATTGTTTTCTCCCGAGGTGGGAACCTCGTAATTCTCCAGTAGAAATTTCACGCCGCTTCCGTCCCGACTGAAATCCTTCTCTGATACTTTCACCAAGGTCAAAGGCAGCGGACGGGGGCGTCCGCTCTACGGGCGCTTGGTGCGGAGGAGGGGCCAGGCTTCGAGGTAGATTTCGTAGCGGTTGCTGTCCGACCTTGTTTTGGGGCGGCCGGGGCAGAGCATCAGCTCGTGGCTTTTGGTTTTGAGGACGACGCGGGAGGGGAGAATGTACCAGACATCTTCGGGGACCACGTAGGCGGCGAAGAAGTCGACATTCCGGGTGGTGTAGCTTGCGCCATTTTGATTGGGTTTGAAGGTGCATTGGTAGCCATTGCCTAGCCGATAGCTCGTCGACTTGACCTGTACGCGGAGAAAGTGGCGGCCGTGTTCGACGCCGACGTCGTAGGCGGAGGAATCTCCCCAGGGCTTGGAGACTTTGAAGCGGCGGCGCACGGCCTGCGCCATAAATTGGAGTTCGACCCACTCGCCACGAACTTTGAAGTTCTTGAAACCTGCGCACTTTGCCATGTTTTCTGCGCCTTCTTTTTTGGTGAAATCGAGACAAAAAAGGCGCAGCCTGAGGGCTGCGCCTGATTCTCTTAAAGTTTTATCTTATAGTTACATTATATCACAGTGCAGGGGCTGTTTGCGACATAGGTTGGAGGAATATTTGGTGAATGTTGAGAGGCACTTAGGACAGATCGTGTAACTTCTGCCTATTGACAGGTTTTTTGTTCCCGGCCTTGGCATCTGCGAAGCTATGCCGGCCGTCTCGGTCCATCCCTCATTCGTTCGTACTGTTCCGGCGCTTCCGGCAGGGAGCGGCCATGGAATGCACCTCAGCGGCTGAAGCCGCCGTTTGTTGGGCAGATCTATCGCAGAGCCGCAGGCGCTGCTTCACTCAAGGCATGAAGCTTTCCGCAGCTTACCGACTTGGAACAAAGCCAGAATGGCTGAGAAAAGAAACTGTGCGCGCGGAGGCTAGCCCGACCTTGATTTCTTGCCATTGTCCTATCACGACTGAGGCTGCCCGTCTTCCACGATTTTAGGAAGAGCCTGCTGAGCCAAGCCGAAGGGTGGGCAACACGGGCCTCGACTCCTAGTCATTCGGCACCTTCGCCGCTTGGAGCCCATCCAATTGAGGGGGCCTCCACCCAAGCCAAGCGCCTGATACCCGACGTCCGTGGTACCCACCCTTCGGCAAGCTCAGGGCAGGCCCTTCGGCTTGGCTCAGGGCAGGCGCGTCAAAAATCGCGAAGCATGGTGCAGCCCGTACTTTGATGGTGCTGGCAAAAGTCAGAACTGGGCCAGCCCCCGGCCGGTTCTTTTACAAAGAGTGCATAATAATGATGGATTTCCTGT
>Ga0210409_10006034_pt1 | contig 12647 bp, 16 predicted proteins | sample IncBWH17MmetaG_FD_161649 | JGI IMG/M metagenome (GOLD analysis project Ga0210409, IMG submission 161649) | Forest soil microbial communities from Barre Woods Harvard Forest LTER site, Petersham, Massachusetts, United States - Inc-BW-H-17-M | ecosystem: Environmental > Terrestrial > Soil >...
CGGCGGCCCAGGCGCCCATCACTTTAGCCGTGGAACGCGATCCGTGATACAACTGCCCTACCTCGTGCATGGTGGAATTGTCTGAAAACGATTTCGCTGTGGAAACTGTGTCCAGCGTCCAGGCGGTGCCCAGAGTGCCCGCTTCGATCCAAAATTCCTTATCCGCAACATGGACAGGCGTCTGTGGCTGCGGCTTGTCCGGCAAAATGGCCGTATCCGCGGCAAAGCACGGAACGCCAAGCACGAGCAAAAGCAGGAGTACCGCCGCCGACGCGTTTCCTATGGCGCGCAGGCAGTCCCATTCCCGAATGGAATCCATCACCAGCGCCCGCCCGTTTTCCTGAACCGTTCGCAGCGTCTCCGGGAAAAACTTGGCCCGGCAGTCCGGGCAGATCCCGTGAGCGATTCCCGGTTTCCCGCCGAATTCCCTGATCTTTTCGTTGCACCACGCGCACATGAAAGTCATTGTTGTATCTCCTAAGACAAGAATGCCGCACAGGATCGCCTGGAGTAATGGTACTGGCGAATCAATCGGTCAGTACTAAAGTTTAGGCGGATTCTTCGGTGAGATTCAGAAGCGTCGGAGATTTCAGCTTTTGCGCGGCCATTTCGGTGTAGGTCGCCCCGTCGATGAAATAGGACCGGCAGAGTTCGATGCCGATGGCTTTTCGGCCAAGTTCGACAGCGCACATGGGCACAGTGCCGATGCCGGAAAATGGATCGAGTACGATTTCTCCGGGCATGGAGAATTGCGCGATCACGCGATTGGCAATATCAAACTGCATGGGACACAGGTGCATCTGACGGCCTTTTTGGGCTTGCAGCATGTTCAGGGTGCGCATGCGGGCCACATCGGTCCACACTTCCGCATTCCAGGATGCGGGCTGCAGGAGCATGAATGTCACCGGCAATCTTTGCTTCTCGTCCAGGGTTTCGGCCAGCTTGACGTGCTGTTCGAAGCTGTAGATGTTTTTCAGGGAATATTCCCGGAACATCTTGAAAATCGTGGCGTGCGGAACACCATCTAAATCCTCGGGCGAAAGAGGCCTGTTCCCATCCGAGCGGGTGAATCCGTGGGCGTCCACCTGCCAACGGCCGCGCGTGTAGTCTTTCTTGGATTTCATCACGGGAGTGTCCGCGTAACTCCGTTCCGTGCTCGTGGGTGGTTTCCTGAACAGCATCAGATATTCCGGCATGCCCACGCCCATCTTGGTTGCATCCTTGCATTGCTCCGTCCAGCCCAGCCGATAGGTTTGATTGTTTTCGCGCACCACGTCCGTAACGATGGTTTTCATTCCCAGGTAGCCGAATCCATGCCGGGTGTAGTGCGCGATGCAATCGGCGTGCAACGGATAGACCGTCTGGAATCCGAGGCCCGTGAGTCCGCCGGGAATGATGCGATCCTTCACATGGATCACGGCCAGGCGCCCGGGCTTGAGGGACCGGAACAGATGCGGTGTGAGAAAATCCATCTGCTCGAAAAAGTGCGCGTTCGATTCGGTATGCCCGAAATCCTGATAAGACGGCGAATACTCGTATTGCGTGGAAAACGGGATGGACGTGAGCACCAAGTCGATGGATGCATCCGGGATCGCAGGCATTTCTTCGATGGCATCGTTTTGGATCAAGCGGTAATTTTCACCGACAATTTCGGCGCGTTCGGCGCTCAGGGTGCGTTTCATGGCTTCCATATTTCCTCTTTGCGATAAACCGTATTCGCGGATGATTTCGCTCATTTTCGAAGTCTGCTGCTTGTAGCGGTCCCACTTGGCGAACAAAACGTCACGGATGCGCTTCTCCGTGCTGGCGTAGATCAAGTCGATTTCCACGCGATGCGATTGCAGAAAACGGTGAATGCGGTGGATGGCCTGAATCCAGTCGTTGAATTTGAAACCGATGCCCACGAAGATAGCCCGGTGACAGTGATACTGGAAATTACAGCCCGCGCCGGCCAGCACAGGTTTGGCGGCCAGGTTGCGCACCTTGCCTTCGGAAAAGTCGATGACGATTTGTTCGCGCTCCTCGAGGGGCTGCGCGCCGTACACGCTGGCAGTGTAGAGCAGTTCCGTTTCGATGGCTTCGCGTTCGGCTTCCAGGTCGTGCCACAGAAGAAAGTGATCTTCGGGCGACTGGTCCACGATGGCGCGCATTTTGGCGACGCGGGCGACGAGAGTGTTGCGCTTTTCGCGCGCCGCGTCCGTGACGCCGTGCGCCGCATCCCGGAACATGCGGAATTGTCCGTCGCGTTCTTTGCCCCCGCCTTCGGCATCGGACACTTCGATCACGTGTTCGCGTATTTCCATTTCCGGGAGAGAGTAGCCCGTATCGTCGTATCCCAGATCGGACGGCTTTTGCAGGAAGATGGCCCACGAGCTCACCCACGTCCAGAAATCGTCGGCATGATGCGCATGCAGCGTCAACTTATCGGCCTTCGTGGAATCGCGTTTGAAAAAGCGGGTCTTGGCCTGGGAAACGTCCATGATTCCAAGATATGCGGAGTAGGCCAGCAATTCGATGTATTCGTTGGGATCGGGCGTGGCCGTGGCCACGAAGCGGTATTTCACGTTCTCGAATCCGCGCATGAATTCCCGGTAGGTTTTCGTTCCCCCGAAGGATCGCAGAATTGCAGCTTCGTCTAGGCTGGCCATCGTGAATTGCGAGACGTTGATTTTCCCTTCGCGGACGCTTTCGTAATTGGTGAGAAAGATCGGCTGCGTTTTCACATAATCGGTTTGGGAGACATCATCGTCGGTACGAACGAAGCGCGTGTCGATGCCGATTTTCAGCGCATCCCGGACAAACTCCTGACGGACTCCTAACGGGCAGACGATCAAACACTTCGCGCCGGGAATGCCGGAAACGATCTGCCGGGCAATCTCCAGTTGCATAAGCGTCTTGCCAAGACCGAAAGACGCGAAAATCGCCCGCCGTCCCCCGCGGCAGGCCCATTCCACCACATCCCGCTGATGCGGTTTCAAAGCCGGATGAATGGCGCCGGAATCAAGAGGTATCCCATGATCCTTTGCCAGCGTTACTTTGCGACGAATGAATTCCCGGTAAGAATCGGCTGATTTGATGGCCGGCGCGCCCGCTGATTGGACCGTAGTCGCTACCGCCAAGTCTCGGTTGATTTTCATAGGGTTTAGGAGGCCGTAGGGGACGTTTTCCGGGGTTTGCTAAGCTTGCCGTAGCTTGCGGGAGCCGTTTGGCTGCCAGCGGGCCGGGAAACGCCGGGAATGGGGGTTCTGGAAGTTAGAAGTTCGATGTTGGACGTTCGATCAGTCAAAACCCTACCCTCCAGCCGCTAGCTTACGAATTTCTTCGATCCGCAGCACGTCCGCGCTGCTATAGCCAGTGTGATCGAGGCTCTGGCCCGTGGCGCGATCGTAGAACCCGAGCAGGTCGCGTAAAGCGAATTCGTAATCGTCCAGCAAACGCCAATCCACAATCCGGTTAGTCAGATCGCGATGGACAACTACAAATTCTCCAGCAGCGGAGGGAAGGACGGACGGGTTTCCGTTGGTTTTGGATCGTGCTAACCTTTGCGCCTTCCGAGCGCTTTTCCGTCCGCCCTTCGCTCCGTTGCGTTTCATGCGGCACCTACTAGGACTAGATGCAAATCAAAAACGCGGCCAGCCATCTGCCAGGAAGCGCAACGTCCTGTGGAAAATCCACACATGCATTCCATCACCGGCTGGTAGTACGGCTCTCCCGGTCCGCCGCAATAAAAGGCTTGCTCGATTCCGTGGGCACGCGCATCGGAATCTATCTTGACTGGCAATTTTTCATGTTGCGCCATTCCGTCCATCTTCCAAGTTCTAATCTCCAACTTCTAGCTTTTCGCCTTCCATCGGTTCCGAATCCCGTGCGGGCACCACCAGCGGCGGCATTCGGGGATGTCCTTGAAATCGCTCCTGGCAATGAGCCACGCTTCCCACAGAAAGTGCACCGCCACGAGCAGCGACCAGATCAATATGGCAATGGCGAGGTATTTCATTCTTCGTGACTCGTGATTTGTGATTTGTGATTCGTGGCCCGTGACTCGATGAATTCGGCAATTTTGATGGCATCCTTCCTTGCTTGATCCATTGTGGTGATGGTTCCTTTGTACGAAGCTCCGATCAGCCATCCCGCGTAAAAAGTCAACATCTCGTCGCCCTCATCGTCGGGCAATTGGCCAGAAATCTGATACCGTCGCAAAAAATCGCTGACTTTCACGAATCACCAGTCACGAATCACCAATCACGCTTTCTGTACTTGCACTTTCATTTCCGGGACTTCCTGAAAGCCGTCCGGCTCTAGGGTTAGAAAACCCATTTCGGTTAGCTTGTTCAGCGGCTTGTACAGGTTGGTGGTGGGCTGATCGCAGCCTCGGCGCTTTAATTCCTTTTGCACCGTGGGGCCGTTGCGCGCCTGCTTGAAATAGCCTTCGTGGACCAGGCGGGCGATGCGGCCGATGATCGTGGAATCGTCCATCTGCACGGTTTGCCGTTCCACCTTGACGCGCAGTTCCGGCAAACGGGTGAGCAGTTCCAGGATGCCGGGATCTTTCTGCGCGGATTGCTTCACAAACTGATAAATATCGCGCAAAGAAAAACTGTTCGCATTGATGTTGCCAGCGATGGGAACATGAACATCACCATTTTTCGGCAGAAGCGGACCATCGTCCAAGCCTTTGCGGGGCGGACGAATACGACCACCCGCTTCCAATAATCGCAATCGCTCGGCCAGCGCGTCGTGGGCTTCGATCAGCGTTTTGTGTTCCGCTTCTAGCTCTTCGTATTTTTCTCGCCACATGGTTTCCTCTTCATCCTGGCTTCGAGCAGTGTCCGCGCCATCGCCGTTCGAGGCACGAACAGATGTCCGAGATAGGGCTTCATTCCCGGAAGGTTTTTCAGTTGCTTCATTTCGATCCCTGTGACTGGGATTTGCGGAGTCTTGCGTATCACGTGATTTTTCATCTTCGTCCCCTTTTTCGTCGCCCTCGCCGGGCGAGTCTAGTGTTTGGATTTGCAGCAATTGATGCGGCACCGGGGACGACGGCGCCGGGTTAGACTCTCGACTGATTTTGAACGCGCGCAGCATTTGCCTGGCGCTGGAAACGCTTTCCTCGCCCTTGGCGATGGCTTGGGCGTGCAATTCCGATGACATCCAGGCGGGCTGCACGTACACCTTGGAAACGCGGGCTTCCGGGGTGCGCACGAAGAATTCCCCGATTTTCAGGCGGGCGATGTCCACCGGGCGAAGCTGCGGCGTAAAAAGGCCCGCCAAGCTGCGATCGATCTCATGCATTTCGGTTTGCACGCCGATGCCCACGATGGAGCAGGCCCGCAGCATGATCTTGTCCACCGCGGCCATATCCTGCGAATCGAGCCACATGAAGTTTTTATTGGCCCCGGCTTTGCGCACCAGGGTCTCGCAAGCCATTTTTACCGGGGAGTTTTTTCCCTGGGGCACGAAGTCCTGCGCTTCGGGCACGATCACCCGCACGCCCTTTTCGTGCTGGTACACCCACTCCATTACCGAGCGGATCACCAGGGCTTGCGTTTCCATCGCGTATTCGCGCAGGTCCATCACGTTCAAGCCGGGATGCAGCGTGAGCTTTTTGGTGTACGGCAGGCGCGCCAGTTGCGGCATGACGATATCGAAGTACGCTTTCAGGGACGTGTACACGCCAGCGTTGATCCCGCTGACGGGTTTTCGGGTGTACTTCCATTCTCTTTTCTTCTTTTTTCCGCGTCCCTTTCCGACGTAGTCTCCCTCGCCGTCGAGCAGGGCTTTGATGTTTTCGTGCACGTCTTTCAGCGCTTTAGCGATGCGCGGTTCCACGCAACAGCGGATGATCCAGGCTTCCTCAAAATTCAGTTTGCGTTGTTGGGACGCTTCCAGGATGGATTTCACCCAGCGCCACAGGGGTTGCTCTTCGTCATTGGTAGGTTCGGAAAAGTAAGGGGGAATCATCCTGCCAGTCAGGAATCCTCCCTCACCTTGTTTCGTGATGAAGGCTACTGCGCGCAATTCTCCGCGAAAAGCGATGGCTTCGAGCGCCGTGGTTTTTCCGGAAAGCTGCGTTTGGCCGAACCAGGCCAGATGCCCCGTCTCCGGGATTTCCACGCGTTTTCCGGTGCCGATTTCCCAGCCGAGTAAAATCATAGTGATTCGTGATTCGTAACTCGTGATTCGTGAACTACTTTTGCGTTAAATATTTGATATCCCTGGAAACAAACCTGCACTCGATTCCATTTTCGGGATTCGATTGTGCGTCTTACATCTCTGGCAAATATTAGAATTTTGCTGCCTCGTCGGAAATTTGGAGTGTTCAACAAAGGCATTAGTTGCTGAGGATTTCCAATCCCAAGCGTTTTGAACGTGAAACTTTGGTTGTGTCCTGGCAACTTAAACGATAGTTGGCAAATAAACCGCGCCGAAATGGCGTACGTCAACGGCTCGAACGTGTGATTAATCACCACAACACCTAATTTCTCCCGTCGCAACGAAAGTCGGCGAAATTCGTACACATACCAGAATGGTTTTGAAACAATCAATCTTCCCCCGGCTCCCGCGTTTGCGATGGAGTTGCTACGGCGGGCTTGCCTGCCGTTGCCTGCTTTTTTGGAACAGAAATAGAACGCACAGTGATCGTTAGCCGCTGGCCCATCTTGTCCGCCAGCGCGTACAGTTTTTTCACCAGCTTCGTGAATTCTTCCTGATCCGTCATGGGTTTAGCTTTTCACGAATCACAAATCACCCTTCCTTCGTCAGGGCAAGCTACTCACGAATCACGAGACTAATCGCGGCTTTGGTTCTTCCGGCTTGGCGTAGCCTAGCTGCCAGGCGCGGCGGCGCATACTGACGCGCTGCGCGAAGGTCATGGCGAAAAACGTAGTGTGCATATCGTTCGGCGCGGTTTCGGACATCTGGCTCATGCCTTGCCGCGCCTGGCGCGTTAGCTCGGTGGCATGATTCTCAAGCACATGATCCGCCCATCCCTGCGGCGGCCACAATGGAAACGCGCGGCCGCAATGCTCGCAGCACTGTATTTCGCCAGCGCAAATTTCGGCGATCCAATCAACCCCGCGCGCGTTCAGCGATTCGTTAAACTCCACCTTGACGATTTGATTGTCGCGAAGCCAAGCCGGTTCGGAGTCGTGATCCGTAACTCGTGATTCGTGATTGGTGAAACCCTTCTCAATCGGCTTCATGGCGTCGCACTCCAGAATTCCTTGTATTCAGTTCTTAGCGCAACTAATCGGTCATAGTTCTTGGTGAGCCATTCCAGGACTCTCGCGTCTTTATACCACTTTATTTTTCGGGCCTTGTCCCGCAATTGTGAATGGCTCGGAACGCCGCACCTCGGATAAAACGCTTCCCCATAAACGTGTTCCGCGATCGTAAACCGGCACTTAGCCTTGTCAAACGGATAGGTATTCTCAATCCAAGCATCCAGCATTGCGACGGTTTCCGCGTCGGTCATTCCCCACGAATCCAAGCCGGTTCGGGATCGTGACTAGTGATCGATGACTGGGGTTTCACTGCAAGCCATCCTCGGCGTAACAACGCCCATCGTTGCGCGGCTTCCAGGAACGCACGCCGTTCGGCATTCCAGTCGGCGAAGCGGACGTGGTGAATTCCTCGGCGCAGGTGATTCCCAGAGCCTTATCAGTTTCCGTGGACACCGCGCGGCGAATGCCGAGCTCGGCGCGGTACACGGACATTTGCTTGATGTAGTACCACTCCTCGTTTTTCATCTGCTTTTTCAAGTCGGCCATACTGCGCGCGTGGAACGCTTCGGCGTTTTCCGCGGCCTGGCGCATTTCGTCGATTTTGATCGCGCCGGGCACTAGACCGATGGCGATACCCAAAAGCACCCAGAGCACCGCCTGAATCGTTTTCTTGGTTGGGTTTTCCATTTCTCACATCCTCCGTTTCTCATAGTGCTGATCCAAGAGTTGCAGTGCTTTGATCAGCACTGCGCGTAAATCGTGCTTGCCCCAAAAAGTTACAGCGCTAGAATCATCGTCACCCGGGCGGTGAATAAACGGCCCTTTGTAAATCGTCATCCCGCCGGATGGGACTTCGGTGGTAACAGGCAATTCAAGAAAGAAGCGCACGCCGGTAAACTTTTGGCCTTCGACTTCTTTGACGATGATCTCCACGCGATCCGTCATTTCTTCGGCGTAGACATTTACTCGCATCTGTTTTTCAAACCTCCAATTTCAAACTTCCAAACTCTAGTGGTTAGTGACTAGTGGCCGTTCAAAACCTCAAACACATGCCAAGCAACTAAGCGGGTAGGTTCCTCGCACGTCTGGAATGTGCCGATGTAATTGTACTTTCCAGAGGGGATTTCGCTTCCCGTTTCGTAAATCTGAAAGACGCGCTTCTCCAGGGGAGCGAAAGCATCGACTATCGCCCATAGGCACGCCTTTCCCGCTTGCACTTGCACGCAGAGAACCTCCGCGCCCTTGGGAATTTGGCAAACCATCGACGCCGCGCCGAATTGGTATTTCCAGATTTTCACAGGTCACCCGTCATCGGCTGCGCCTTGGCCAGAACCATCCCGGCAAAGGCGCCGCGGCGGGCCACTATGCGTTTGTCGAAGTCGGAGGCTCCGGTTTTGGCGCGTAGCCTTCGGGGACGCCGGTCACGATTCCCAGACGTTCCAGCGCGCCCGCCGTCGCCGCTTCCGGCTCCTTCGGCGGCTTCGCGGTCGTTTCGCCAATCAGCAAACGCTCTTGTTCGGCGTCCGCGCTTTGCAAGCGATTCACTAGGGCTACAAACCGTATCCCCTTCTCCGTCATGCCTTCCCAGACGCGCAGGTTCAGTCCGTTCAGAACCAGCGTTTTTGTGGTACTCTCGATCGTGGCTTTCATGCGTCATTCCCCCCGCGCACTTGATGTGCGCCATCGTGATTTGTGATTCGTGATTCGTGATTCGTGGAACCCGCAAAGCCTCTTCCTGACGCTGGAACCACTCGTCAGCCTTCCAAACCAGATCATGCCCGATGCGGAGAAACTGTTTCCACATCCACCGATTCAGTGACTTCATGGGATTTCCCTCCGTCAGCCAAACTTGCGGCTTTATTAAGTGCGTTGCGAATCCACCAGGATAACGAACGGTCCAAAGATTTAGCGATCTCCCGGTACTTGGCGATCTCTTCCGGCTTCACTGAAAACGAGCAGTACAGCCATTCGCCAGTGGACCGCTTGGTTGGTTTCTGTGTTCTCTTCGCCATTTCCGTTTTCCTATCCTCTTGCCAGGCAAATACAGGATACTCCAGTAAGGTATAATTGTCAATAGTTATTTATTGAAAAGTGTAATCGCCGAAGTGCCTCTACCCCTCACGCGCGCGTGAGGGGTATATCCACTTGCCCGTTTTTGATACCTTTCGCCCCCTTTCGCCCCCAGGATAGATGCCTATAAATAAACAAAAAAACAACTTCTTCTCTCTCTCTTTATTACCCTTATTCTGTGCGAGCCTCTTGGAATATCGCACCTCGGCGCACACTTTTTAGAGCAACTTACTGAGGATAAATATGTTAACACTTTCGCCTGGCGTTCCCTTTTTCAAAAGTGGCCCGCAACCTATTGATTCTTCGTGAAATTATAGTGTGTCAACGCACACACAGTGGCCACTTCGCCTTTTCTTCACTTGTGCGCGTGCTGTGCGCTTACATTTGCGCACACCGCACATAGTTTGCAGCGTATTGAAAATAATGCGGTTAAAAATAGAGTTGTGCGGGGCCTAAAAATGCCATAGACAGGAAAGGACTTACGGGAGCGAAATCGCACATCTTTTCGGAAATGCCGCACCTGTTATGTGTTTTGTTTTCAATAGGCGTGTGCGGCGTGAAAATACCTGTGCGGGCCTGTTTTGCGGTTAACGAGCGGCTTGTCGGAAATGTCGGCGGGCCGACATTTTAGGGGAGGGAACCAATCTTTTTCTTGATGCGGTACACCTGGTAGCGGCTCAAATGCAGATCGTCGGCTATTTCCGTTACTTTCATGCCCATGCCGAACATTTCGATGGCCCGCTTTTCCACCACATCCTGCAGCGCCCGATGCGTGAATACAGATCCGCCCAGGGAATCGCTCTCTAGGCGCACCTCGAAGGGTAGGACGGCATCGGCATCGTCGCCGCGGTACTTTTCGCAGTGGACTTCGCAGCGCAAAAGCTGATCGGGGGAATAGTCGGAGGGATGGCGCATCATCAAAATGGCGTCTAGAAAATCTTCCCGTTTGGATGTCCCGCGCTGCGCCCCACTTTTTCCGGCGTGGTGCAAAAGCTGCGTGGTGATTCCCTTGTGCCGCAATTCGATCAGCCATTCCTGCGTGGAGGCCCAGCCCTCTTCGTCCTCTTTCCCGGTGCGGCACAGGGCGCTGATATTGTCCAGAACGAGAAAGGTGCCTTCCTGCAAATGATCTTCGATCAATCGTTGCCCTTGCAATTCGGCAATGTTCGGCGCGCGTTTGTCGATGGTGCGATTGATGAAGTTCATCATGCCTTCTTCCGGCGGCTGCATTCCGTGCGCCTTCACGATCCCTTGCCAGCGGGCTTGCAATTGATTGTGAGGGAGCTCGCCGTCGACGTACACTACACGGCGCGCTTTGGGAATTTTCCACTGGCACCACTTTGCCGCGCCGATGGAAATGGAATAGCAGCCATCCAGCATGAAGTACGTTTTTCCGCAACCGCGCCAGGCGTAGAGCATTCCCAATCCTTGCGTGGGCAGGATGGGATCAATCACGAATTCCAGCGGGCTTGTGTCCATCGTCAGGAGTTCGCGCCCGTCGATTAATCGCAGATGGTTTCCGTTGCCGTTGGTGGACGCGCGGACGGTGTTTTGAAATTCCGCATACAGATCGTCGTAACTGGTGAAATTGTTAGCGGCTCCCGTGACCATTTTTTCGCCGGCGCGCATCATTTGCCGGCGTAAGGATTTGTCGTGGACGATGCTGGCGTAGTGCGACACATTCGATACCGAAGGAACTCCATCCATCAATTTCGATAGGTATCCCACTCCACCGGCCAATTCCGTTTTGCGTTGCTCTTCCAGGCGATTGAACAGAGTCAATGTGTCGATCGCGGTTCCGGCTTCGTGAAGGAAAATCATTTCGTGGAAAATGATTTGGTTTTCAGGCAGCGAAAAATCCGCAGACTTCAGTTTGTCGGACGCAGCTTTGAATGCGGCGTCGGTGGGATCGATCAGGATGGCGCCAAGCACGGCCTTTTCCGCTTCGAGATTTTTCGGCAGTTCGGGAGCGGGTTGCGCGGCGGATTGGGTCATGCGGAGACTTTCGTGATTCGTGAAGGCTTATAGCATCGGGCAATCCACTGCGCCAGAGGAAAGGGAATCTTGGCAATTTCGGCGGAAGCGGCTTTGCGGGAGTCGGATTTGGAAGAATAGTTGCGCATCAGTGATTGGTTGTTTCCCTTTCCAACCCACGACCCGCCGCATTTCACCCCATTCTCGGCCGGATTGGTCCATCTCCCTGTTGGACGGTGGCCAATTCCAGGCACCTTGCAGCCATCGTCTCGACGCAACTTTCCTCTCTCGCTGTTGTCCCATCCCATTTTCAAACCTTCTCTGAATCGTTGCGCGTTTCGCACGTTGAATCCGACTTCGCTAAGTCTTGTGCCTGGCGATTTCGTCCCACGATTCACGCTGTCAGCGATAGCAAACCAAGAGTCTGCTGGATGATTCGTCCCATCTGGATTGAATTTCAGCCCTCGCAGCGTTGGCGGCATGAGCGCGGGTACATCTCCCCACAGGTAATAGCTTCCGAAATGCCATCGCGCAGAGCCTACCCATCTTTCCGCCCCGCGCACGTTCTCCACGATCAGCGGAATGTAGTGGCCCGCTGCTTCGCTGGCCTCGCGCTGAATGCGGAAGCACGCGTTAAATAGTTCGATGAAGTTGTGCGGCGGTCCAATCTCGTTCAGCGCCTTCGCTCGTTTCCACGGCATCGCGCGATAGCTCGGCTCTTGGCAAGGCGGCGAAGCGACAATCACAGCCGCGTCTTTGCACTGCGAGCCGTGGATGCTGCGTACGTCGCACAGAATTAGTTCGCCTGGATAGGTGCCCGTGCCGTAGTCGTGTTTTTCGATGTCGTAGCCGCGAACGTGAAAACCTTCGGAGAGAAATCCTTCGGCCCATCCACCTAATCCACAGTACAAATCGTCACAAATCGGGAGTTCAATTTGGGAAGGAATACTGCTTAAGGTAAGTTTTTCCATGTTTTGCCAGGACGAAACCGGGGCGCTCCGAGCCTGGCAAGGTAGAGCGCCCCGATTCCCCTCTAAGATGCTAGAACCCTTCGCGCGAAGCTGCTCAGGGCAAGCGGAGACGAAAGTACGGGAATCATCCTATCGCGGTCAAGAGGGAATCGCCGCGCGTGTCTAAAGTGTCTGTGGATAAACTGTGCGGAAGTGGAAAAGTAGTGGCTAGTGGCTAGAAAAATCAAACCCGGCGCGATGGTCTGGCGGATTGGGGACCGCGCTCCCACCTGTGGCGCCGGGTAAACGAGGATGGTCAATCCTCGCAGCTTGGTTCATCGAGATAGGGAACGTGAGGAAACCCATCTCATCCGGGGGAAGAATAACAAAATTAGTGGCTAGTGACTAGTGATTAGTGGCTAGACACTCG
>Ga0210409_10006035_pt1 | contig 12646 bp, 13 predicted proteins | sample IncBWH17MmetaG_FD_161649 | JGI IMG/M metagenome (GOLD analysis project Ga0210409, IMG submission 161649) | Forest soil microbial communities from Barre Woods Harvard Forest LTER site, Petersham, Massachusetts, United States - Inc-BW-H-17-M | ecosystem: Environmental > Terrestrial > Soil >...
ATGGGATCTGCTTACGGGCCGGGAGACCGGGTCGTGGCGCGGCGCCGGTTCGACAGGCTGGGACGCATCCACCTTTTCCCCCGACGAACGGTGGTGCCTGGCGGTCGGAGACGGTGGGGTCCTGCTCCGTGACATGGCTACTGGGCGAGAGACTCAGCTAGCGCTCACAGTTGGCGGAGCCACCGGTAACAGGTTTTCTCCCGATGGAACACTATTCGCCATTTCAAGCATGGGGGGAAGGATGGGGGGTTATGTTCGGTTGTGGGACACCACAACCCTGCGCGAAGTGGCAGAGCTCCACGGTTTCATGCAGGGTGTGCGTTCGGTGGCTTGGTCGCCAAACAGCAAGCGCCTCGCGGCGGGAAGCGATGGCAAGGAAGCTATCAAGGTTTACGATTCGCAGACCTATGAAGAGCTGCTCACTCTGGAAGGGGACGGGATGCTATTTTGGCTCTCTGCGTTCTCCTCGAATGGCAACGTCCTTGGCTCGTTAAGTTTTGCAGGTGTGCTGCATCTTTGGCGCGCGCCGGCCTGGGAGGAGATCGCGGCGGCGGAGGCGAAGCAGAAACGGGACCGTGAGCAGCGGGAGTGGGCGGCCGAACACGACCGCCAAAGGATTGCTCGCGCAAACGGTGATTCTATCAAACATTGGCTGGTCCTGGCGCCGATTGCCTTGGCAACCGGCCAGAGCGGGGCGGAGGGATTAGACATCAAGCAGATTGAGGGCGAAAGCCAGCTCAGGCCCAAGGCGGGAGAGCCGAGGTCCACTGGGGCTGGCGAGTTGAAGTGGCGGGAGGTCGCCTTGAAGGATGATGTAATAGACTTCAACGCGCTCCTGGGGCAGCAGACACCTCAGAGCGTGGCCTACGCGGTCTGCTATATCCAGTCGAAAGCCGAGCAGCGTGGGCTCCAAATGCTGGTGGGCAGCGACGATCAGGCGAAAATATATCTCAATGGGAAGGAGGTTTACAGATCTCTCGCCCCGCGCAGCTTTTTTGCCGAGCAGGATGAGGTGCCAGACATCGCTCTACACGCCGGAATGAATGTGCTGGTGTTCAAAGTCGTGAATGAAACCCTCGACTGGAAGGGCGCCATCCGGCTCACCGATGCCCAGGGCAACCCGGTCAAGGCCATAAGAGTGATGCTGGATCCAGAAGGTAAGGACTGAACGGCATATGTCTGATCGAGCCGCTATCCACCAATAAATTGGTGGGCTGTTTTCTTTCGCCCTCCAGGCTGGGCACAGCGTTCCGCTAGCTGAAGCGGAATGGCCGCCAAAAGGCACAAGGCTCAAAAATGGAGCAGATTTCGCGCTTCTTACGTCTCTTCGTGGCTATCTCTTTTTCCTTGTACTACTATAGCCCGGTTTGCTCGCAAGCTGCGAGGGAACCTCTTTGCCTCCGCTTTCCCATTTCACTATTGCCAACTGTTTGGATTTGCTTCGGGTTTCGAGTTTCGGATTTCCGCCCCGCCGGCGTGTGTTCGTTGCGCTCTTCCATTGTTGGGCCGCCAGGATTCAAGCGGCCTGCCGCGCGGGAGGAAGGAAACAGGTTGTTGGCCCAAAACGATCCTTCACGTCGCATTGAAAAGTAGAAAGACAAATTATGAACATAAAACCCATGAACATTGGACCAATCGCACGGTTCTGCGGCGGCTATGGCGTCGAGGAGGTTGTCCGGAGTGTTTTTTACCTGCTCCTGGCGGCGCTGATCGCCGTGGACTTGACCCGAACCGCCTTCAACGCCAGCCGGTTTTTTCGGGCGCCCGATGTGCTGGCTGGCGTCTCCCCACTGGATTCCTTCTCCGAACCGGCTACGGCCGCGGCCATCCTGAAACGGCAGGCGGAGTCCTTGCTGTTTGACTATACCGAGGCGCGGAATTCGGCATCGGAGGTCGCGCTCTCGCGGATCCATGACCCTCGGCAGGCGGGCAACCACCGCAGTTCGACACTCCGTTGTGGGTTCACCTTCGACACCACCGCCGAAAGCGTCGCGTAGAACTTGTGCTTGAGGGCAGGGCCGCCGCTGGACGGTCTGCCCGGTGTGTATGGCGCATCCAGACGTTTTAGCACCACGCCTTCGCGCTTGTCAGCCTGCAGGTGCCGGAACAACCGCTCCTTGTTGGCGGGATCAGTGGTGGTTTCGGCCATCTCGATGTGCGCCACACCTGGTGTGTCGAGTAGCCTGGCCAGGGTCACCAGCCGGCGCTGGTAGGGTTTCGGCCGATAATCTTCGCCGTCCCATTCCAGCAGGTCAAAGGCGTAGAGCACGTCACCCACGCATTCGCCGTCCATGACGAAGCTGCCGCCGATTTTCTGTGCACTGACGCCGATGGACGAAGCCAGACCGATGACCAAGCCTTTTCGATTGATTGCGGTGACCTGGTCGCCTTGCTTCTGGATAAGCACTCGGCGCCCGTCAAACTTCTCCTGGAGGCTCCAGGACTGGTCTTTCAAGAGCCGTATTGCTTCCTTTTCTTCAATCGGATTGAGCAACTGCGGCAGGATGCCGGTTGCCCGGTCAGCTTTGTCGGTGTGCTGATACGTTGTGCCGTCTGGGCCGGGTGTATAGCCCTTGGCCATTTTTTCGCGCACGAGCTTGTCGAAGGTCCTCTTGGCCGTTGCGTAATCGACTGGCGAGGAGTTCTTCGTGCCGGTGCTGAGCGTGCTGCCGCGCCGGCCAAAGGCGAAGTTGACGACGAACAGGCCGCCTGCGGGTTCAATCGCTGCTTGATACACCTTGTCGCTTGAACTCTCCCGGTAATACAAGGTGATAGTTTCCGCCTGGGGCGGAGCGGTGACTGCGTTCATGGTGGTCCTTTCTTGGAAGTTTGTGGGTATGAACAATTGGAATGATCGGAACACGACGGTCCCGTCATAGTTTTATAACGCGACCGAGAATGTCATTGCGTGCGCCGATGCCCGTGGCAGCTTTGGCCTATGAAGCCTCGACTCAACAGCTACCTGTTCCACCTCCTTCTTTACTCTCTGGCTCTTGGCCCCTTGGCGTCCCTGTCAACTCAGGCTCAAACGGCCACAGAGCCTCCGGTCATTGATCCCTGTCCCACAGGCGGTCCGCCTTCCGATGCCATAGTGCTTTTTGATGGGCATGGCTTGTCACAATGGAAAAGTCTGTCCGGTGCCGAGGCTAAATGGAAAATCGTCGATGGGGTCCTGGTGGTTAACGGCACTGGCAATATCGTGAGTAAAGAGCAATTCGAGGATGTGCAGGTGCACGTCGAATGGGCCTCGCCAAGCGAGGCTAAGGGTGAAGGGCAAGGCCGAGGCAACAGTGGTGTTTACTTGCAGGGCCGCTATGAAATCCAAGTGCTGGATTCCTACCAGAACAAGACCTACTTCAATGGCCAGGCCGGCGCCCTTTACGGTATAGCCGCGCCATTGGTCAATGCCTGTCGCAAACCGGGTGAATGGCAAACCTACGACATCATCTTTCACCCGCCAAAGCGGTCATCCGATGGAAAGGTTGAAGCCGGATCGGTAACGGTGCTGCATAACGGTGTGCTGGTGCAGGACCACGTTGCTGTTAGCGGTCAGTCCACGACAGCGGCAGCCTTTCAGGACGTGGTCGCCAAAGGGCCGTTGATGTTGCAAGACCACGGCAACCCGGTGCGTTACCGCAATATCTGGGTTCGGCGTTTGTGAGCGTCGGCCAGAAGCGAGGGCACATAGGCAGGTTTTAAAGGCTGGTTTGGGATCTAATTTGGCGTTACACTTACGGTCGGCTTCTGCGCCACTGCGATATGAAGTGGTTCACAGTCCAATGTCCCTCCTGCGGACGGGATGGCGCCCACCGCCGACTTGGGCCGGTGATGTATTCACCGGTGGCATTGGTGGCTTTCGGTGGCGTCATCCTTCCGTTGGTCTTCGAACTGAGCCGCAAGCCGCGCTTCCAGTGCATCAACTGCGGAAGCGTGTTCGCCCGGCACACTGCAGTTTCGAGGTTTTTCCAGCTATTTTGGCTCTGGTTTATAACAGCTCTCATCTTTGCCTTGGTGGCCGTCCTGGCCGGCACAATAGAGCGCAGGTGATCGAAGCCGTGACCGGACCGGCCCCGCATTGAAAGCAGGTCCGGCCCGGTCGGTTGTCAGTAATTGAGCTGGCAGTGCGTCAGGTTCCCGCGGCTGAGTTTGGCCAGGCCTTTGATTGGTTCCACCTGGACTTCATAATCCAGCATGAAGATGAGAGTCGGCCAGCGCCTGGAGAGCTTGCGGAGCGGTTCTATCGGTGGTTCATCCGTTTCAAAAACACCCACATGCCTGCGCCGAAAGTTCTCCATCATTTCACCGTGTCGGGCACCGAGCCGTCGATACCATTGGCTCTTTAGGAATCGCGCCAGGTCTTCCTCCGGGCCGACTACTGTCAGCCGATCGTTCGACCAGTTATCCATTTGCCTCCTTTTCTAACCGCCAAATCGGCGGCATTCATTGAAGTATTCACACCCGGCACAGTGGAAGCCGGGCGAGGGAGCAAAGTCCCGCCGAGCCAGGCCGGCTTGATACGATTCGATCTGCCGAAATAACCGCGTCTTTTGTGACTCGGTTCCTGGCGGCATCGAACTGACGATAAGCTTTGGCACCTTGGTCTTCACTAGGTGATGAAGCTCAAGCGCCAATTCCTTCCGCCCAGTCGCATCCCGGTACAGGAGGGAATAACAGGTGAGTTGGACTTCATGAACATGAACCAATTGCTGTGCGCTTGGCGATTTGCCGACGACTTTGAAGTCCACGATCCGGCCGCCGGCCCGGACCAGGTCCAGGACGCCAATCAGAGTAGGCAGACCGTGGCTCGACAAGTCGGCTTCGACGCGCACCTCGACCGCCTCTGGCTTTTCATCGGCCTTAATGGGCGTCTCGGTTAAGTAATGCTCTAAGGCGCGCCAGGCAGACGCGCGCTCGGCGTCCTCCTTGCCTTTCCAGTTTATCCTTACGCCTTCCTGCAGCCCGGTCCATTGTGACCCGAACAGCGCCTTGAATCGCTCAATGGCGAAGGGTTCCCGCCGCCAGCGGGCCATGTTCCATTGCTGCAACACCCCATGCACCGTGGACCCGGCATGCATGGAGGATGTCGGTGGTCTCTGTACCTGCAGGATGTATCGGAAGAAGAATTTCAGACGGCAGGCTAGCCAGAGACCCAACCGGGAGGCGGAGATCGTTTTCTGAAGCTCCGCCGCCCGGTCAACCCCGGCCAGCGCGCTGGGAGGAGTGACAACCGGCGATTCAGCAACGGCAATCATCGCGCAGAGGCCGGACTGGGTCGGCCATTGAAACGACGTCGTTGATTGCCGTTGGGGGTGCCGCCGGTCTGGGTTATCAGTTCATCAATCAACCCGGATGCTTCCAACTTGTTGAGCATCCGAACCGACTTGCCGAACCGATCTTGTGCCAGGGCTTCGACCTGGTTTTTGTCGAGCTTGTTCTCCTCAACGATTTTGATGATGAGGTCTCTTTGTTTAGCTGAGCAGGCCCAAGCGTCCTGGCGACCGTTGCCGTTCCCGGTGCCGGATCCGTTTTGGCCGTTGCCGTTGGGTTGTGGTAGGAACCCGGTCTGCTGAATCGAGGCATCGACCGATTGTTGCAAGAGCGCATACAGGCGAGCACTCTCGGCTTGCACGGCCCCCAGGTCGCCGATTTCGGTGCGGAGCGTGATGCTGAATTGGTGTGAGGAATACTGGGGCAGGCCCAGTTTTTTCGAATAATTGCATTCGAGTGTAATCATGGGATTTATCCTTGGTTGGTTTGTTTAAGGTGAAAAAGAGGAAACCCGGCACGGTGCCGGGTTTGTTAATGAGCGGTGGAACGAACGCGTTATGCCTCTTTCGGTAAGGCCGGCCATCCATAATTCCCAGACGGCGTCCCGACGTTCCGGAGTCTTCTCAATTCGCTCGATGGTTCTGTTTGCCTGACCCTTGGACGTTGTCTCTGATCCCGTTCACGCTGTCGAAACTCCCTTCCGTCTCGGGCGTTCATTATGGCACCCGCCGCCATGCCGGCGCACCAGCACAACACGAAGACGATGGCTAGTGCTAATGCGATCTGGAATTGGGTCGATTTGGTTTTGGTATTCATACGTTTAGGTAGTTATTGATGAGTGGCCGTTGCGGCCTTTAAGCGATGACGGTTGGTTCCCGGCGTTTTGCGCTGCTGCCGATCTCCTTGACGTGACGATTCAGCTTTACGATGTCATTTGGATGGCCGAGGCGATTCGCATCGCGGGGAGGACGCACTTAACCAAGCCTCGGTCATTTTTATATAACGCAGGCCCAGGGTCCGTTGCGGCCAGGGCCAATCATCCTTAAGAAAGTCCAGGTTGCAAATGTGACGCGAAGCGAAAGTGCCACGCCGCGCCAGTCCATTTCCGCGGACGAGCGGTACTGTTCGCACCCAACCACCAGTCGCCGGTCAATTGAAACACGACGGTGTACTTGGGCGGCAAAACCTGAGAAGGTAGCTCAATTTTCGCAGTTTTTCGCACTTGAAGATTATCCGTAAGCACTTCGCCATGAGGCGAGTGTGGCGGCTGGTGTAAATCTTCCGTAAGATATCCCGTACCGCGGAGTTACACCGAAAAGGGACTACGGGCCGGAATATTCACGGATTTCCAGAGCACCACCTGACCATCTTGTGAACGCGACTGCCGTTGCTGGTCGAAAGTGGGCGCCGGGCGAAAGGACGGCCCAGCACTTTCCGCCTATTGGTCTATGCTGGGTGCAGTCCTGACCTTTCACTCCACTGACCGGGTTACCACCGGCAACTCCTCGCTGTCGCCTTTGTGCCGGAGCGCCATGCCGGCCATCGATAGCAGTTTGGTCAACGTCTCCAGGAACAGCAGGCTGCGTTGCCGTTGCGCTGTTGGAGCAAAAGGGAAAAACGTTGACAAAAAATGTCAACAACGGATAATTTCCGTATGAGTGAAGTGGGAATCCGGCTGAAGAGTGTCCGGAGAGGGATGGGCCTTACTTTACGAGAATTCGCAAAAAAGGTCGGCCTAGACTTTACACTTTTGGCTCGCATCGAGACGGGCAAGCGATTCCCGCCAAGGTCCCAGCGTAAAGCTTTTTCGAAGGTACTTTCGCTGACGGCAGAACAACTCGAAGCTCTCATCGCTGTCGAGCGACGCGGCTTAGACCCCTACGAACTACTGCCGGAAATTGCGCCGGCGCACATTCCACGGAAACTCATTGAATCTGAAGCTGAGAAAATTTTGGCTAAATACTGGCGAGCATTGGATCGGGGCGCCATCGATGGTCCGATACCGGTAGAAGCCGTTATCAAGGACGCATGCGGACTCACTACGAAATATCTGGATTTTGTGGAAGCGAAAATTCCCAACCCCCGCCGTGGCCCTCTCTACGGCTGTTTATATCCAGACGTGTTTCGCGGCACGGAAAAACTAGTGCTCGTCAACACTGGGACGATCAATGGTCGCCGACTTTCTGACGTTGAGCGGAGAATCACAATTGCCCACGAGGCTGGCCATTACGTCCTGCACTGTGGAAACAAGGAATCCTCACAGCTTTTCTTTCGCTTCACCAAAGCACCAAGCCATTGTCGAGAAGCAGAGTTCCGCCCGACACCGTTCAACTCGCATGAAGATCAGGCGAGCGCGTTTGCTGCATGCTTGCTGATGCCTCGAAAGAAATTTATCGAAAAGAGCAGAGACTTCGATGCTTCCGCTGCCAAGCTCGCCAGATATTTCGATGTGACTGAAGAATTCGTGAGCCTCCGCGTTAAAACGATGGCTTCTGTGCAACACGACAAACATTCTCAGGATTGAGGAAAAAGATGTGAATAACTTGGTTGACAAGTTTCCATGTGGAAAGCGCGGAAATTTGTTTACAAGTACAACACTTGAGCGCAGATGTGCTTTTGGAAAGCCGTCGGTTGCCAGTCGCCTGCTTCGCAAATAGAATATTGGTGAGGAACTTATGGGCACAATAATTAATATTGACAATCTGTCGTCCACGGAACTAGTGAGTGGCTTGCTCGTGAATGTGAAAGCAAACAAGTTTTCCGACCAAATGCTCTACCGGTTTTTGCGGAAGCTCGAATCGGACATGCCGGCTTTGCGCGAGAGATTCCGGATCGAAGGCTCCGATGACCGGCTTCGTTCTGAACCGATCCAGAAAATTTTGGACTTTTTGGAAATGGGAAAGATTTTGGAAGTTGCCATGCCGAACCCTGTCCATCAGTTTTACCGGCCACGGCCGATGCAGCTTCCGGCTTTGCGTCGTCAACTTGAGGCCCGAGGAGTTCTCCCGACTCACGAGGATGCCTTCATAGAACTTGCTTCAGAATTCGATGCGCTAATATCTGAATCGCAAGAATCGCGCTGAAAGGTGGATGAGCGCACTTGACGACTTCAGAGCACGGATAGACGAGGCGATCGCACCGTATTTGAATGCGTACAGTGAACGCATTCAAAACGTACGAACTGATGACAAGATCATTCGGGATGCAATATTTGGATTTCAAAAACTTCGGGCGTACGAGACGCTAATCATTGACACCCCGCTCTTTCAGCGCCTGCGTGGTATTTTCCAGACCTCACTGACCTTCCTGACATATCCATCTTCGACCCACACCCGATTTGAGCACTCGCTGAGTTGCATGAACTTGGCCTCGAAGGTCATCCACGAATTGGAGCAATCTGGCAATAGTATCAGTCCAGGCGAGCACGCAGAGATTCGACTTGCAGCGTTGCTCCATGATATCGGGCACTGCTTTTTCAGCCACGGTTCAGAGTTTTTCTACAGGAATTTCGAGGAATTCCGAAGTGTAAAAGCGGATGAGGAATTGAAGTTTGGGCACCCATCGGAAGCGGAATGCGTCAATTATTGTATCCTGACCTGTAAATCATTTGGTGAGTTATGGCGAGCGATTCACCGGCACTGCCGAGGGAAATACGCGTTCTTAGATTCGGTTGATTTAAAAAGCGCCGCGCAAATGATTGTTGGAATGGCGCCAGAGGATAAGCCGAACCGTCGATTTCAAACGGATATCATCAATGGGCCAATGGATGTTGACAAATTGGATTACTTGGAGCGAGACGGTTATTTCACGGGTGTGAATTTCTCAGTCGATACTGACCGGTTACTGCCTAGTCTCCGGACTCATCTATTTAGGAATGAGGAGCGGGGTCGAGATGAGAAACGATTAGTTGTCGATCAACGTGGCATCGCTGTGGTCGAGCAATTATTGTTCGCACGCATGCTGTTGTACGATACTGTCTACCACCATCATAAAGTTCGAGCCGCGAACGCTGCGTTGCAGTCGATACTGAAAGAGCATCATTCGCGGTCGGTTTGGCCAACGCGGTCTGGCAAACTCGAAAGTGTCGCTGACTTTCTCGAAATGGACGAAAACGAATTCTTTGGGAACAAGTACGATGATAACGTCATAGCCAAACAGATACGTGATTTGCGTTATCGTGTTCTCCCAGAGCGTGCGCTGGTGTTGGCGCCTCGCGCCATGTGTGACGCTGAAAGTCATACCGCTTGGGCGTTCCATTGCAGTGAATTTGTGAACCGTGATGATCCAGTTTCGAAGCGAAAATCCACCCTTTTTTTTGATGAACTCCGAAAGAAGATTCACGATTACGCTGTGGCAGCCGGGGCCGGTGATTTGGTGCTCGGCGAGATTTTTATCGACGTACCAGACCCCCCGGGTCTTAGCAAGCTGGGACAGGAGACATTAGTCCAGATCGTTGAAGATTACGTCGTGAATCTGTCTGAACTTTTCCCATTCCACAAAGTCGTCACAAATTATTCTAAGCAATACAAATACCGCACGTACGTTTTCGGACCCGAACGGTGTAGTAGCGAAATCGCGTATGCAGCATGCAGGGCACTTCCCGAGTTTGGAATTCGCCCCAACAGCTTAGCATTGATTCTTGCACACAAAGAAAGTGGACGAACCAAGGAGTTGTTGGATCGCCATCATGTTGAAATACCAGACTGGCGAAAAGTGTTTTACACCCCGGATGAAAAAGAAACTGAAATAAATGCTAACAACCGGTTGCGAACGTGAGGCTGGTGAGTCTGTGCGGGTGGAGATATAGAAGCGATCGCGGTTTGGGGCGCGTGTGAAACATCCGGCCGGTGACCGCTCAGCCCACCCTCTTTACTCACTCTTGTGCGCCCGGCTCAGACGATCGGAAACGCCGTTCCGGCAAATTTGCCGGAGGAAGGCCGAGACCGTTGTCATCTCTCACGAGGGGTACCGACGGAGGCTGGCAGGCGTCCCTGCAGATTTCACCAGATTCGCAAATCCTGATCGGCCATGTCGTTCAGGGGATGACTGCCGCATGGCCGCATCGTCGGCCTGACGGTTAAAGAAAAGAATCCGCCGGGTCGCAGATTCCCTTCTTGTTGGTATTCAGGACCGCGCCCACCTTATTGCCATCTTCTGTCGGCTGGCGACCAAGTTATCCTTCCATTGGGGCAATCGCTGAACCTCTGTCAGGATGTCCGGCCCCAAATGCTCGATGGCCAGCCGTGCCAGCTTCTCTTTGTCGTTTTGCAAGGCCGACCTGGACCGCTTCAGCTTCGGTACCAAGCTCGTCAACTGGCCACCTTCGACCAGGCACAGAAGGACTGCCAGGGCCGCTGCGTCGAGTGCCTCGACCAGTGGCGCCCAATCCAGCCGCTTCGCCGCCTCCTGGCTGGGGTCTGCGCTGTGTGCTGCCAAGACGTCGTGCAGGCACATGACGTCGCCGCTCTCGGCCTCCCCGGCAATTGGCTGGTCCAACGATTCCAACCGACAGCGACCAGCTATTTGTGTGCCCGGGGACAGGACGTCCGTCGTGCTCCCGCCGTAGCTTCTCCTGCCCTGGCGAACAAGCCCGACTGCGTAGTAGGCGACGTTACCCGCGGTGACTTTCTTGCCCCGGGCCTCCGCGCTGGCCAACATCGCGGCGGCGGTTGCGATTCCGTCCTGCACCAATTCGCCAATGTCGTCGGCGCCGACCTGGGTCACTGAACTGGCGATGAAGCTATGAATTCGCGGGGCAATTTCCTGAACCAATAATTCTCCGGCTTTTGGACTCATACGTGGGTGTTGCTCCGTGTGGATGTGTACATGCAAAAAAGCCCCTTCCCGGAGCGGGGAAGAGGCTTTGAGGTTGACCGGAAATCGAGCCGCCTAATCAGGCGGTCGGCTGCCGGTCAAAGTTGAAAGTTAGAAATCGTGAGGAACAGGGATGGTTGAAAACTGTCAGAACCTAGGAGAACTAAACCTCGGTCACCTGTTTATAGCACGGAATCCGGGGTTCATTTCACGGCGTCTTCGTACAGTGGGGAGGCCTTCAGCGGCCCAAAATCGAATAGTTGTTCGATTTTGCTCGAACGGGATTCTCGGGGGTGGAAGAATCCGATGTACGGAGTTTTTGCTGCCGGGGTGCAACGCGACTGAAACCGGTGTTGCAGGATTTTTGAGCAAAACGTGCCCGTTCATGCACTAAATAAGGAGATGACTTTGCATAACCTCCGGAACTTGGGAAGGATCGGCGGCGCCACCGCGGCGGTTCTGGCAGACCTGTTGATTGGAGCCGCCACCGTTTTGAGCAGTGAGGCAACGTCCCGAGATCCGCTGGCCAGACAGGTCACCATCTATCGAGATGAGTACGGCGTGCCGCACATTGTCGGTGCCACGGAAGCCGCGGCCTTCTTCGGCTACGGCTACGCCCAGGCCGAGGATCACCTGGAACGGATGATGCTCCAATATCGCGATGCCCAGGGTCGACGGGCGGAAATCCAGGGCGCGGAGGCCCTCGGCGATGGTTATCTCCATTTCATTCCCTACGAGTACCGCTGGGACGGCGATTATCTGCAAAGGCTGCTACGGACCAAGAAAGGGGTGCAGGAGAACCGGGGCAAGATCGACCCGTCCGTCTATCGCATCCTGGACGCCTTTGCTCGTGGTGTAAACGCCTACATTGCGCAGCATCGTACGGAAGTTCCGGATTGGATCGATGGTGTTACGGCAGAAGACATCGAGGCGCTCGAGCGCAGCCAGTATTTCCGCTTCTATAGCATCCACGACGCTCTCTCCAAGATGGAGAAGCAGCCGACGAAGTTCCCCGCTTTGGGGTCCAATCAATGGGCGATATCCCCGGCGAAGTCGGCGGACGGCTGCATCATCCACGTTGAGCACACGCATATGCCCTGGGCCAACCGCTTCCAGAACTACGAGGCCCAGCTCATTGTGCCCGGCAAGCTCTATGCTGGGGGCATCAGTTGGTTCGGCAGCCCGTTTTTCCTCGATGGGTTCAACGACCAGATCACCTGGTCGGCCACTTGGAACGAACCGAACATAGCCGATATCTACGAGGAAGAGCTCAACCCGCGGAATCCGCTCGAATATCGCTACGAAGGCCAGTGGCGCCCCGTTAAAGTCGCGCACGAGACCGTCCGCCTGAAGACCCCGCAGGGAATGAAGACCGAGGTGTTGACGCTGTACTACACGCACCACGGCCCGATTGTGAAGCATGATCCGGACAGGCATCGCGCCTACAGCGTCAAGCTGCCCAACTTTGAGGGTGTAAACTATTCGCTGGGCCTCTACGGTCTGATGAAGTCAAGGAACCTGCACCAGTTCAAGGCAGCCGTCGCGCGCCAACTGATGCCGCGTT
>Ga0210409_10006037_pt1 | contig 12645 bp, 13 predicted proteins | sample IncBWH17MmetaG_FD_161649 | JGI IMG/M metagenome (GOLD analysis project Ga0210409, IMG submission 161649) | Forest soil microbial communities from Barre Woods Harvard Forest LTER site, Petersham, Massachusetts, United States - Inc-BW-H-17-M | ecosystem: Environmental > Terrestrial > Soil >...
GCCGCGCCCTGGGGATCCAAGTCCCACAACAGCGTGGGTCGACCGCCCGCGGCGCAAAGAAAGCTCAAGTTGACCGCCGTGGTTGTCTTGCCGACCCCGCCCTTGATGTTGGTCACGGCGATGATTTTCATCGCGCCGGCGTGCTTCGGAGCGTCGGGAGATGCGCCTTCGACCCCGGCGGCAGCGGGAACTGCAGGAGCTGCGATCACCAGATCAACGGGGGATTCGCTCAATGGACTCACCCTCTCCCGATCAGTCGTGTCGCAATTCGCGCAGCATACGCGGTGTGGCCAGCCACTTGAGAACCGCGTGGCCCGCGGTTGGCGGGCCCTCAAACGCTACGCACGCAACCGCATTCCTCTTCATGTCGACGGGTATCAGGCCGTGATTGCCGAGCAGGCAAGTCGACAGCAGCGCCCCCAGATCCGGCTGATGACCGACAAGGGCAATCCGCTTGCGGGGCTTCCTGGACAAAAGGGCCAGTACCTTGAGCGCAGCCGCGCCGGGCAGCAGCTCCGCCACTTCCTCGGCCGGCGGCCAGCCGGCCACTTCGGTCAGAATCCTCGCCGTCTGTCTGGCACGCACCAAGGGACTGGTCAGAAGGCGATCGGGCGCCTTGGTGATCACCTTCAGTCCGGCCGCAGCTCGCCGCGACCGCCTCATCCCCAGAGGCGTCAGCGGCCTCGCGTCGTCATCGCGCCAGCGACGCGCGTCGCGCTCCGCCGCGATGGCATGACGGATGAGGAGCAATTCCATCGCTTCAAGACCCGGCGTCGAAAGCTTTGGTTTGGTCCCTCACTGCCGAATCCTCAAACTTCATCCGCAGCCCTTTCCATCTTCCGCGAATTCTTCGATAGCCTTTTGCATAACCTTTCCGGGCCCGCGCAGCCTCGGCAGCATGATGCTGCGCAAGCCGCCCCATCAAGAACAATGTGTCGGGCGGAAGGTCTTTGGGCGCCTCACTGGCAAGCGCATTCAGACGCACGCTCGCCACAACGGCATCCTGTTGGACTCCGAGCTTCTCCTGCCATCGGCGCAATGCACTGAGCATCTCATCAGCAGGTTTCCCGTAAATGACAGCCACCGCCTCCAGCGCATAGCGCAACTTCTTCACCTGACCGCGGACCTCGTGATACGCCTCGACCGAGGAACGCGGCGTCAACCGGTCCGCGCGCTTGCGCAGCTTTCGGTATCGACGCCGGATCAGTTCCGGGGCCGCATGCAAGGCCAACTCGGGCGCGAACCGCTGGCTTCCCGCGATGGGAGCGGCCAGCGCGGTCGTCATTTCCAGCAGATTCTGGCGCACCCAGATCGAATCAAGAACGCGCAGCATCTGCGCACGAGCCCGGCTGCGCTGCGCCATCAAGTGCTGTTTCAAGGGTTCGACGCTGGGCCGATCTGATTTCGGCAGCACGCGGCGGAATGATTCCAGCTCGCTCATTGAAACGTCGAGGTCGCGCACCGACCCAAGAGCGCGCATTACGGTCTTGAGCGTGGTGCGGATCTGCAGAAACGATTCGGGCAGCGAGCGGCGAAATTGGCGCAGGATGGCATCCAATTTACGGCCGGCGACGCGCAAGTCGTGCAGCTCTTCCGGATCATCGCCCACGCGGGCACCGGGCTCGTGGCGCTGCCAGTCGGACCAGTAGCGGCGGATGTTCGCAGCCGCTACTTCGGCAATGGTCATTGATGCGTCCACCGCCGTTGCCGCGAACTGTGGCGCGGGTGGCGCCAAACCCACGGACTTGAGGCTGTACGAGTACTTGGTGTCGGATGCCGCCTCGAGTGCGCAGTCGTTGCGAAGCGTCTTCACCAACGATTGCAGCGGCTCGTGAGTGCCCGTGAGGACTTCCACCTCGACCCGCTGCATGCTTGTCTCGGGGGCTCCGTTTGGGCTCGAGATGACGGTCTCATCGAGCGCAATCTCGCCCAGTTGCTGCACCTGGTCTTCCTTGCGGATCGAGAACCTCTGCCGTGAAGTGCGCAGTTCGAACAGCGGCAGCAAGGCGCGCGCGCCGCTCACGGTCTGCACGCGCGCTCCCACCGGCCCGATCGAATGCCGGATCGACTCGCTCTCGGTGTTCTCCAGCGTTTCACTCAACTCCACGCGGTCTGCGAGCTCAGCGCTCGCGGAATGCAGCGACTTGAGCGTCGCCTGCGGTTTTCCTGTTCCTGAGCGGATGCGCAGCGCGAAGCCCGCGCGATGTATGCGCCAGTCTTCAGTATCCAGGTAGGTATCGAAAATCTGCAGAGTGGTGCGCGGTTCGAGCACCAGCCCGTCGATGGTGCCGTGGTCGGCCAACCAGCGGCGCACGGACTTAAGATCGGTGCAGGCGAGCTGCCATTCCACTTCGCGTCCGTTCTTCGGAACGGGCGGTGTTATTGCAGTGGGGGCGCTTGACGACATTTCCACGACAGTTTAGAGCATCGTCGCCGCCTTTTCCCGACCCGGCGGTGATTGTTGTTTCGATTGGGAAAACCGAAAATACCGGCCTGATGGTGCACAATGGATCTTAAGAATTTCTCCGTAAGGCCTGAACACAAAGGGATTATCCGATGAACTCCTGGAACGCGCCCCACTCCGTCGCCCTCGCCAGCGTGCATGCGACCGGCAAATGCCTGGCGCTGGTTGCTGCTCTGCTGTTGTTGAGTCCTCTCACGGCGGATGCCGTTCCCGCCACGGCGCTTGGCGATGCCGACAAAGTCGAGTGGCAATGGGGCGTGAAAATCCCGCTGCGCGATGGCGTGCACCTGAACGCCACTCTATACAAACCCGCGAAGCTCGTGGTCCCGCGGCCTTGCCTGTTTACCCTGACGCCGTATATCGGCCAGAGCTATCACGACCGCGGCATGTACTTTGCGGCGCACGGCTATCCATTTCTTACCGTCGATGTGCGCGGTCGCGGCAATTCGGAAGGTTCATTCCGGCCGCTGATCCAGGAAGCGAAGGACGGTTACGATGTGGTTGAGTGGCTCGCGAAGCAGCCCTATTGCAATGGCAAGATCTCCATGTGGGGCGGCTCCTATGCAGGATACGACCAGTGGGCAACCGCCAAGGAGTTTCCACCGCACCTCGCCACCATCGTGCCGGTGGCCTCGCCCGCAGCGGGCGTCGATTTCCCCGCGCACAACAATGTGTTCGGTCCCTACGAAATGCAGTGGTTGAGTTTTACAAGCGGTCACACCGGGCAAGACCGCCTGTTTGGCGACGACGCTTTCTGGACAGCGATGTTTCGCCGCTGGATCGAGTCCGGAACCTCGTACCGCAAATTTGATGCTTTCCTCGGCAATCCCTCAACCGTATTTCAGGAGTGGGTCAGTCACCCGGACCTCGACGCTTATTGGGATTCCTATAACCCCACTGCAGAGCAATACGCCAATTTGCAGCTGCCGATCTTGACGATTACGGGGATGTACGATGACGACCAACCCGGGGCACTTGCGCACTACAGCCGCTACATGCGAGCGGCTTCCCCGCAAGGCAGGGCGCGCCATTTTCTGGTGATCGGCCCTTGGGACCATCCCGGCACTCGAACTCCCAAACAGGAATTCAAGGGTATGAAATTCGGGCCGGCGAGCCTCGTCGATCTCCCGCAACTGCACCTTGACTGGTACCGTTTCGCGATGGAGGGAGGACCGAAACCTGAATTCCTGCGCAAGCCGGTGGCCTACTATGTGAGCGGCGCCGAGCACTGGCGCTATGCCGACACCCTCGAAGCGATCACGGCCGAGTCGCGACCCTTGTTTCTCGGCTCGAGCGGTGCCAGCGGGCAGAATCTTTACGCGGCCGGAAGTCTCGCTGCCGCCCGTGAAGGTCGCGGCGCACCGGATTCGTATCGATACGACCCGCGGGATTTGTCGCTGGCCAAGATCGAGTCGGAGAGCAACCTGGACTCGGCGCTCGATCAGGAGGTATTTCTCGCCAACAGTGCGCAGCTGGTCTACGTATCCGCGCCCTTCGAGAAAGATCAGGAACTGAGCGGCTTTTTCCGCTTCGATGCGTGGATTTCGCTGGATCAACCCGATACGGATTTTGTCGTGACCGTCGCCGAGATCAGCCGCAACGGCACCGTGACGCCCTTAAGCCAGGGATTGATGCGAGCCCGATATCGTGAATCTCTGCGTTCGCAAAAGCTCGTGACCACAAAAGAGCCGCTACGCTACGACTTCAGTGATTTCACCTTTGCGTCGCGGCTGATCAGCCAGGGGAGCCGCCTGCAGCTCACCTTGTCGGCGGCCAATTCAATCGGAATCGAGAAGAATCATAATTCCGGGGGAGTGGTCGCGGATGAGACAATCGCTGATTCGCGAACCGTAACAGTTCAGCTTTTCCACGATGCCAAGCATCGGAGCGCGCTGTTCATCCCCGTCGCAGTTCCGGAAATCCCCGTGCCTGCCCGGTGATGACGCGGCGATGTCACTCGAGCCCGGGGCCGATGACGAGGAGAAAAGCCGCGATCACCACCAGCGCTGCAAGTGCCCAGCCGGCGCTCCACGCAATGTGTATGCCGGGTGACGGCCTCGGCGTCATTCGACGCTGCATATCGGCAAGTCGCAGCATGCCGAAGGCGGCGCCAAAGGATGATGCCGCCGCCAGTCCAACGGCGACTCCTGTCGGCATCGTCCGATTCAAAGCAGCCGCGCAACAGGCGAAAATTCCGGCCGCTGCGTACGGAATCCAGACCAGGCGGAAAATGGACCGGCTGCCGTCACTCGTGCCGAGCAATCGCTTCAATTCCGCCGCCGCGATCCACATGGAAAGATAGTAGGCGGCCGCTCCGATGAGCATGAGCAGGCCGCGCCACACCATGTGCGGGCTCAAGCCCGCGATGATCACCGCAGCATCGCCAAAATCGGTGACGCCACTGAAGGCTACGTAGCCGGAGGATACGAGCAAGTTGAAAACCATGTACAGCCAGAAAAAATAGCGCAGTCGGGATGCGCGCTTCGGCAATCGGGGCAGCGCCCACCACGAAAGTAGTCCAGCAAGGAATTGCAATCCGGGGCCCGCCGCCTCGATTCCAAACGGTTGCGTGCCGGGGAAATTGCAGCGCTCTCCCCAGCCGGTCAACATCGCGTTGTGGCCGCCGGCGGCAATGCAATATCCGCCGTGGCCCAGGGCTTCATGGGTCATCATCGAAGCTGCGTAAGCGAGAATCCCCAGCGCGCCGAGCATCCATGCATTGTCCGCGAGGACGTGGTTGCCAGGTGCTTCGCCGCTTGTCGGCATTGCCTCCATTTGCGCTACATTATCGGATTCCATCACTTAGCGGAGCATCGCCGTGAGTTCTGGCAATCGAGTAACGAAGTTTATAATGTGCATGCGATTTAAAGAACTTGCGAGTGCTTGGATGCTCTTCGGCGCAATGTCCGCCGCCGCAGCTGCGCCCGAGATCCGCCCCGTGCCGCACGTGTCATTCGACGGGCCGTCACTTGCCTTCGATTTTCCAGCCGTCAAGATCGGGGTTGCGGAATACGAGGAAGGGCCGACGGGCGCCACCGTGATCGTGTTCGGCAAGCCGGTCATGGCTGCGGTCGATGTGCGCGGCGGGGCCCCCGGAACGGTCAACACGGATGTACTGCGGCTGGGGGGCGACTTGTCCGTCGTCGATGCGATCACGCTCGCCGGCGGCTCGGCCTACGGTCTTGCGGCGGCGACGGGCGTCGCGAATGCACTCAAGGAGCGCGCCAAGGATCCCGGCAACTTTAGAAACATCGCGGTGGTGCCGGGGGCGATCATTTTCGATCTCGGTGGCCGGCGCTATAACTCCGTGACGCCGGATGAGAGACTCGCCCGGGCCGCGTTCGACGCGATGCGTAGCGGTCAGGTTCTCCTCGGGGCGCGCGGCGCGGGACGCTTTGCGATGCAGGGCGGGTACTTTGGCGAATTCCAGCATTCGGGCCAGGGTGCTGCATTCCGTCAATCGGGCGATGTCAAGGTGTTGGTGATTACGGTGGTGAACGCCCTCGGCGCCATTGTCGACCGCGGCGGCCAGATGCTGCGATGTGCGCACCCCACCGCAGGCGCCTGTGGTCCCATTGCCGAGCGGATCGCTGCGCATATCGCCTCTATGAACGTCGCGAAGACCGCCGCTAGCGAGGGCGCGGCACATGCAGGTCTCACGGCAAATACCACCATCACCGTCGTCGTGACCAATCAGTCGCTGCCGCACTGGGCATTGCAGCGCCTCGCGGTCCAGGTGCACAACTCGATGGCCCGCGCCATCCAGCCCTTCGGCACCCAGTTTGACGGCGACACGCTGTTTGCAGTGTCCACGGGAGAAATCAAGAATGCCGCGATGAGCGGCCCCGATCTCGGTGTGCTGGCGTCCGAAGCCGCCTGGGACGCCATTCTTGCCAGCGCTCCGGTGTTGCCTGAGGCAGCGGCGCGGTCGGAGATTCGTCTGACGCCGGCCTCAGCTGAGATGTACCGCGGCCGGTACGAATTGGCTCCGGGAGCCATCGCCGAAATTCGGCCGGTGGGTGCCGGTTTGGAGATCGAAGTGGCCGGCAGAGCCAGCCTCTACCTGCCGGCGGACAAATGGGTGACGCTGACGCCGGTGGGCAAGGATGAGTTCGAGCTGGCGACGCCGCGTGCCGATCGCCTGCATTTCGATCGCGACGCTTCTGCGCGCATTGTGGGATTGACCCTCGATCCCGGGCCGTGGCCGATTCGTGGACGTCGACTGTAAATGCTGAGCTACGTCTACCTCGGCACCAATGATCTTGAGCGCGCGACTGCATTCTACGATGCCGTACTCAAGCCGCTCGGCATGCAGCGTTGCACAACCCACGATGCGGAGTGGGATCGGACATCGGCGGGTTGGGGACTGTACGAGGACGACGGCGCGCGCGAACTCGCACTGTGGGTTGGAATACCATTCAATCAACAGCCGGCAACGACCGGCAACGGCACGATGGTCGCATTCGGCGCGCGCTCGTGGAAAGCGGTCGAAGATTTCCATGCCGCCGCCCTGCTCCACGGCGGGACTTGCGAAGGCGCCCCGGGCCTGCGTACGCACTACAATCCGGATTTTTACGCGGCCTATGTGCGTGATCCGGACGGCAATAAACTTGCCGCCGTGTGTCGCGGCTTTCGAGAGGGACAATAGGGAGATTGGCGGCTAGTCGGAACAGGCAACCCCGGCAGGTGCGCCGGTGGGCGCCCCGAGCCTGGTCGAAGTCGACTCGAGTTTTTGAAAGCTCAAATGCTGGATGGCCGGAGGATGTGTCGGCGAGAGCGTGAAAAATGCGCCGACTGTGCCGTTGGCGCAGGTGAGATTGAACTGGCCGCGTAGCCAGTTCTCGGCGCTGACGGGACCGGCGGCCGTACATTCACCGACTTGGTCTTTGAGCTTTTGAATTTCGGCACGGCGCTGGCTCGCCGGAGCATCGATCAAGAAATTCATGGCCGAGATCTGTTTCGCCTCAGCATCGTCCCAGTGTTTCCAGAGATTCAAGATATGGCCGCGCAGCTCCGTGAGCAGCGGCGAAGCGGGCACCTCGCGTCGCTGCAAACCGCCGGTGCGCAGCATCGCATCCCAGGCGCGATTGATCGGCTCCGATGGGCCAGAGTAGGTCAGTGTGGCCATCGCAAAGATTCCAACCCCGTAGTCCGGCAGCCAGGCCATGTACGAGCCGAAGCCGGGCAATCCACCGCCGTGACTGACGATGTGCTCGAAGCGGCAGTCCGTAGATACCCGCAACCCATATCCATAACCGGATTCCGTGGCCTGCAGCGCCCCATCCTTGCGTCGCACGTTAAGGTTCGCGGGTGTCCACAGATGGCTCATCTCGCGCACGGAACTTCGGCGCACCGGACCGTTGTCTGCCTCGTCGCGAGGCGGCCAGGCAGAAAGATGAAAAGCGACATATCTGCCGAGATCCTCCGCGTTGGTCATCAGGCCGCCGGCAGAGCCAAACACGCCTTGCGCCAGCGGCGGCTCCTCGAGATAGGAGCCATCGGGCTTGAGCCGGTAGCCGATGGCCCGTTTGGAGGACGGCACGCCGGAAAATCGAAATGTGGAGGAATCCATGTGCAGCTTCGTCAGGATCCCCTTGCGCACATACTCCTCGTACGGAGTCCCGGATGCCTTGGTGACGATGCGGCCGAGAAGGGCGAAGGCGTAGTTCGAGTATTCATACCGAGTATCCGGCGGCGTGGAAAATGGCAGTCCCTGCTGCAGCCATGCATCGAGGTCGGCATCGCTGGCGGCCAGTTGTTGATCGCCCCATGGATTGTCCTCCGGAAATCCCGCGCTGTGGCTCAGCAACTGTCGGATCTTGAGAGGCGCGGTGTCCCGTGTCGGCAGCTTCATTCGCGCAAATTCCGGGATCCACTTGGAGATCGGGTCCTCCAAGGACAGCTTTCCCTGATCGCGCAACTGCAATATCGCGAGTGCGGTGACACTCTTCGTCATCGAAGCGATGCGAAAGTCGGTGGTTGCAGTCACGGGAGCCTTCGAGACCAGGTCCTGCACGCCCGCGGACCCGGCATGCTTCAGCTCCCGGTCGATGACGATTCCCCAGACCATGCCAGGGATTCGTTTGTCCGCGGCGTAGTCGGCAAATATTTTGTCGATTTCCGGGAATGCCGCTTCGATCTTTGCGATCCGATCGGGATCTGTGAAGTGCGCGGGCGGATAAGCATCGGCTGCGAAGGTGAGGCCCGGCATGCAGAGAAGGCACAATGAAATGAGTCGCATGGCAACGAGTGTTGCTTTTCCAGCGGATTAATTCAATGTCCGAATACGGCGAGACGCGCGGCTTCAAATTAGGCAAGTTAGTGCCTTCACAAGCTTTCGGTGCGCCATGAATACATTCCAACTGGTCGGCCTTCCCTATGCGCCCTTTGCATCGTTGTTCGCGCTGCCGGATGCGAAGCTGGCGGCATTCAACGCACAGCGCGTTTTTGCGGCGACAAAGCCCGGGTATCCCTGCCGCGTGAGCCTCATCGACGCGGATATCGGCGAGGAGCTTTTGCTGCTGCCCTTCGAGCATCAGCCGGCTGGCTCACCGTACAAATCGTCCGGGCCGATTTTTGTGCGCAAGTCCGCGACGCAAGCGTCGGTGGAGCCCGGCGCGATCCCCGACTATGTTCGGACGCGCCTCATGTCGGTACGCGCATACGATGGCAGGAATTTCATGACCGACGCGCTGGTTTGTGCCGGAAGCGACGCGGCGGCAGCAATCCAGAAGATGTTCAGTCGGGCTGAAGTCGCGTATATCCACCTGCACAACGCCAATCGAGGCTGCTTCTCCTGCGCCGTCCACCGCGCCTGATGCGCTGATGCCGATCGGTGCCCGTTTGCGGCCTGATGTAAACTCATTGAGTGAAAGTGGCGCGCACGATCGGACCTTTACTAGTCGGCATCGTTTTGCTGATCAGCGCTTCAGTGGCGCAAGCGGTGGAGTGCAAGACACAGACGGTTGCCGCCGCGGCCTTCACCGCATGTAAGGTGGATTTGAATACCGAGCGATTGGATCTTTACTGGCGGGATGAGGCAGGCCGGCCATACCGGCAATTTTCCGCGCTGCGGGAGGCATTGGAACATCAAGGCAAGACCCTGCTATTTGCTGTGAACGCCGGCATGTACCTGCCGGATTTCTCGCCGGTGGGACTTTTCGTGGCGCAGGGCCGCGAACTCGTGCCGCTGAACCGTCGCTCCGGTTCAGGTAATTTTTCGCAGCAGCCGAATGGCGTTTTCCTGGTGGACGGGAATTTGGCCCGCGTGATGACGACCGATGAGTACGCCAAGGAGCGCCCTACGCCTAAGCTCGCGACGCAGTCCGGACCCATGCTGGTTCACGAGGGAGAAATCACCACCTCCGCGGTCATGAACCCTGCGTCGCAGTTTCGAAAGATCAGAAACGGCGTTTGCGCGCCCGCGCCTGCCACTGCGTTCTTTGCCATCAGCGAATCGCCGGTGACGTTTTATGAGTTCGCCGGTTTCTTTCGCGATTCGCTGCATTGTCGCGAGGCGCTGTACCTGGATGGCTCGATATCGAGCCTTTATGCGCCCCGGATCGGTCGCGACGATCATGACTCGGATATGGGGCCGATGTTTGGCGTGGTTGCATCGGGTCCCGGGCCGGCCAATCGGTGAGATTACGGCAGAAATCCTACTTCCCGTTGGTGTCGGATTGCCAGAATGCGCACTTCATCCTGCGAGACGACAAATCGATACAGGGCCACGTATCCGGAGTGGCCATAGGAAATGATCAATTCGCGCAGATCCCCTTCAACGCGCCGCCCCACCAGCGGGTGCGCGGCGAGGTTGTCGACCGCGGATTGAATGGCCGCCACGGCGCTCCGCGCAGCTGCCGGATCCTTGTCGCGCAGAAACTGAAATGCGCGATCGATGTGATCGAGAGCGCGCGCCGAGTAAACTACTTGCGCCACGGCTTCGGCCGCGCGGCTGTTTGCTCGAGCGCCAGCCGATTCATCCAGGCGTGTACGTCCTCGGCACGATAAACTTCGCCGGTCTTGTCGATTTCCGTATCTGCGGCAAGCGCTTCTTTGACCAGGCTGCGGATCTGCTCTTCATATGCAGCGTGCCGCTCCACCGCCTCCACAATCAAACTGTGCGCGGAACGGCCGGTTTGCTTGGCAAGTGCTCCAAGACGCGCCCGCAATTTGGGCGGCAGTCTGATGGTCGTGGTTGCAGCCATGGAGCCTCCAGGTCGTCAGGGTAGGCACAAATGTAGCACAAATGCATCATCGCTGCGAGGCCGGTGATCGATCGCCAGCGAAAATAGCCATCCCGGCTGTCGATTTTGCCGCCCCTCGATCGTCATAGTGTGTGGGAGCATTGTATCGGCAGTCCCGGCCGGCCTCCCGCCTCTTAAACCTTAAGCTTGGAGCACACCATGAAGAAGTTTCTGGCCATTTTTTTGGGTTCCCCCGCTGCGATGGAGAAATCCGGGTGGAGCACCATGGATGAAGCGAAGCGCAAGCAACTCGAGGCCTCGGGGATCAAGGCGTGGGGCGATTGGATGACGAAGCATCAGTCGGTCATCGCCGAGACGGGTGGTCCGCTCGGCAAGACCAAACGCGCCGCCGCACAGGGAGTATCGGATACCAAGAACAACTTGTCGGGGTACGTGATTGTCCAGGCGGAGACACATGACGCCGCAGCGAGAATGTTCGAGCGTCACCCGCACTTCACGATATTCCCGGGCGACTCGGTCGAGATCATGGAGGTCCTGCCGATACCGGGGCAGGCGCGCTGAGCGTCCATCGGGCACTCAAACCGCCACGATGTCGCAGTAGTTGAAGCGCTCGTTGCGCAGCACGCGATCGCCGGTCTTGCAGGCGATCGCGTTCTTGAAAATGGGGCCGGCGTAGACGAATGAGTGATACTCGCCGTATTCGCCGCACGGATCGGCGCTTTGCGGAAGATCCTTGAGCAGCTGAAGATCGATTTCTCTGCCCGCAAACGAGGCGTCCAGGGCCTGGGTATCGACACAGGCGAGTATTGCCTTGAACCCCAAGCCAATGAAGGTTCGCACCAGCTCATCGGTGTCGCGCATCCAGATCGGGTACAGGCCCGTCATGCCGGCCTGCTCAAGCCGTTCGTCCCGATAGCGCTTCACATCCTCAAGGAACAAGTCTCCGAACGCGATTTTCGTGATCCCCTGAGCCTTGATGCGGCTCATGGCCTCGCGCATGCGCGCCTCGTAAATCTCGTTGCTGCAGTCCTGCGGGATCAGGATTTTGTGCAGCGGGATCCCCAGGGAGTCGGCCTGCCGCTCCAGCAACTCGCGCCGCACGCCGTGCATGCTGATCCGGTCAAATCCTTCGGTAACCGTCGTCAGCAGCGCCGCGATCTCGTACTTTTGAGAAGCAAGCAGCTGATAAGCCGCCATCGTGCTGTCCTTGCCGCCGCTCCAGGACAACACCACCGGCTCCTTCGAGGGTTTTATTCGGGGCATGTCATCGCAATTTGATCCCATCGTCGATTATGCTGCGCGCAGCGTCGGAAGTCTCAAGGAGTCGCGTAATGCGGAATGTCCCACCACTCGCTCGCCGCGTCGGACCGGCAATCCTCGCCTGTATGCTCGCGCTGCCGCTGCACGCCGAGAGCCCGGCGCTTAAGGCAGGCGCCGCGGCCGTGGCCAATGACCCCGACGTGCTGGGTGCGGAGCGTCTATTTTCCGCGTGGCTCGAGGGACAGATCGCGTATCGGGGAATTCCGGGAGTCGCCGTAGGCATCGTCAGCGATCAGGATTTGGTCTGGTCCAAGGGTTTCGGCTTCGCAAACATCCAGGCCAAACAGCCGATGACGGCGGCCACGAAATTTCGCATAGCCTCCAACAGCAAGCTGTTTACCGCCATTGCCATCATGCAGCTTCGCGAGGAAGGCAAGCTGCGCCTGGACGATCCAGTGGTCAAGTATCTGCCTTGGTTCAAGGCCAAACCCGCCGGGGACGATGATGGTCCAATCACTATTGAGCAGCTGCTGTCGCACAGCTCGGGCCTGCAGCGCGAGGCAGGAGATCACTGGGTGTCTTTTGATTTTCCGACGGCCGAGCAACTGCAGCGCCTGTATGCCGACCGGCAGGCGGCGTTTCCGCCATCGGTGCGTTGGAAATATTCCAATCTCGCTTACGCCGTGGCCGGGCTGATCGTCGAGAAAGTGAGCG
>Ga0210409_10006040_pt1 | contig 12644 bp, 11 predicted proteins | sample IncBWH17MmetaG_FD_161649 | JGI IMG/M metagenome (GOLD analysis project Ga0210409, IMG submission 161649) | Forest soil microbial communities from Barre Woods Harvard Forest LTER site, Petersham, Massachusetts, United States - Inc-BW-H-17-M | ecosystem: Environmental > Terrestrial > Soil >...
TGCAAGAAATAATGATCTGATCCGGCCGCAGCCCGGACTCCAGCGCCAGTTCCGTCGATTGCAGCGCCGAAAGCACCATGCAGTCATTGATAATCTCTTCGGATTCCTTACCCAGATTCTTGTCCGTGTTCTCCTGCATCTTGCGCATGACCAGCTCTTGATTCAGCGAGCCGCCATTCACGCCGATGCGCACGGGCTTGCCGTTATCCACGGCGATTTTGCAAATGGTGGAGAATTGCTCGTCGCGCCGCTGCCCCGCGCCCACGTTGCCCGGATTGATGCGGTATTTATCCAGCGCCTTTGCGCATTCAGGATATTTCGTCAACAGCACGTGCCCGTTGTAATGAAAATCCCCGATGATCGGCGCGTTACATCCGGCATCGAGCATCCGCCTCTTAATCTCCGGCACCGCCGCCGCCGCTTCCGGCACGTTCACCGTCCAGCGAACTATTTCTGACCCCGCTTCGGCCAGCTCTAATGTTTGCTTCAGCGTCGTCTCAATATCCGCCGTGTCCGTATTCGTCATCGACTGCACGACGATCGGCGCGCCGCCGCCCACGCGCACATGTCCCACCTTCACGCCAAAAGTCTTGCGGCGCGGATGCCGGTTGGCCGTAGCGTCAAATCCTTCAATCTGAGTAAGCATTCCTCTTAATTCTACCGTGATTTCCCCCTTCCACGAAATTGCGGGAGCTGTGGTTGGGCGAATCAGCTTCGGGGGAGGCAGCTAATTCCTGGAGACAGGCCCAAGGTGTTGTGTGCCTGTCGCTTACTCGCGCAACGCACGGGCGGGATCGGTGCGGGTGGCGCGCCAGGCGGGAAGAAAACACGCTGCCAACGCGGCCACGCTCATTATTACAAATGCGGAGCCGAACGCTACAGGATCGCGCGGACTCACTTTGTACAGGAGGTTTCCAAGCAGCCGCGTCAACCCGAGCGCTGCAGCAGCGCCAAGCAACACGCCGCCAGCCGTTAACCCCAAACCGCGCGATAACACCAACCGCAACAGATTGGACGCTCCAGCGCCCAGCGCCATGCGCAGGCCCAGTTCGCGCGTACTTTGCGACACCGCATAGGACATCACGCCATACAGTCCGATGGCGGCAAGCAGCAGCGCCAGTCCACCCAGGACTCCGACCAAAGTTACCGCCACCTGCTGCGGCGATGTCGAGCGATCCACCTGTTCCTGCAGCGTGATCACCTCGTAGACGGCAAGATTCGCGTCGATCGCATGCACCTCGCGCGCCAGCGCCGTCGCCATCGTCTCCGGGCTCAGCGGGGTTCGGATATACAAGCCTGCTCCGGGTGAGAAATTCTGGCGCAGCGGCACATAGAAAAAGGGTTTCGTTGCCTCCCGGACGCTCTCGTACTTGGAATCCTTTGCCACCCCGACCACTTGCATCCATCGGCCCTTGACCTGAACCCGCTCGCCAATCGGGTTCTTGCCGCGCCAATACTTCTCCGTCATCGTTTCATTCACGACGGCCACCAGCGCGGCCTTTTCGTCGTCCGCCCGCGCGAATTCGCGGCCGGAGACCAAGGGAATGCCCATGGTCGCGAAATAGTCCGGACCGACTTCGTTGTACTCCACGGTGGGTTGCTCCTCAGGCGGCGGCTGGTAGCCATCTACGGCAATCACCGTCGAAGAATAGCTCCCATAGCTCAGCGGGGTCATTCGGCCGAACGCTGCTGACTCCACTCCGGGCAGCGCCTTCACGCGACCCAGCAGCTCGTCCTGAAAACTCTGCGCGCGCGGCGCATCGTATCCCGCCGACACCAAGGGGACATAAGTGTCAAGCACTCCGTGCGTCGAAAAACCTGGACTGGTAGTCCTTATTCTCTGCAAGCTCTGCAGCAGCAACCCCGTTCCAACCAGCAAAACGAAACTCAGCGACACCTGCATCACCACCAGGCCCGAGCGGACCCACGCTCTTCCACCACCCCCAACCACACCCGCCGAATCCGCTTTCAAGGCGCCGGCAAGATCAATCTTGCCGGTTTGCAAGGCGGGCACAAGACCGAGCATAAGTGTAGTCGTGAGGCAGACACCGGCGCTCAGCGCTAGCACGCGCCAATCGATCTCGCCCGGAAGATGCATGGACACTCCGCCCCGCGCGGGAAAAAGCAGCACGAGCGCGTGACGGCACCAGTGCGCCACGAGCAATCCGCCGGCTGCGCCAAAAGCCGCCAGGATTAGTCCTTCGGTGAAAAGCTGCCTCAGTAAGCGGCCCCGCCCAGCGCCGATGGCCAGACGCACTGTCATCTCATGCCGCCTCGCGAACGATCTGACCAGCAGCAGATTGCCGACGTTTGCGCAAGCGATGAGCAGGACGAAAACAACCACGGCAAGCATGATTTCGAGCGTGGGGAGCAACGTATTTGCATTGTTGAATGGCGTTTGCCATAACGGCCATAGCTTGATGCTGCGGCCGCGGTTGGTTGCCGGATAGTCGGTTTCCAATCGCTTTGCCGCGGCCGAAATCTCCTGCTGCGCCTGCGAAAGAGTCACGCCTGGTTTGAGCCGCACATAAGCCTCAATCCACCGCGCGCCGCGATCCTCCAGTTTGTAGCCGCCCGCTTCAAATGTCTCCTCCATCGACGTTGGAACCCAGAACTGCATCGCCCATCCCACGAACGTCCCGTAAAATCCCTCTGGCGCCACGCCAACGATGGTGTGCATCACATTATTCAGCCGCTGCGTTCTCCCGATGATTTGCGGATCGCCCTTGAAGCGCCCTTTCCATAGCTGGTAGCTGATCACCGTCACCGGATGCGCGTTCCGGCCGGCGTCCTCGCCCGGTTCGAATCCGCGCCCAAGAATCGGATGGACGCCAATCGCGTCAAAATAATTCGCGGAGACGATGCTCCCCGTAGTGACCTCGGCCCGGTCGCCGATGCTGAGCGTTGTCCCCATAATCTTGCTCACAAAAAATGCGTCAAACAGCGTGCAATTTCTCTGCAAGTCAGCAAAATCTGGCCACGAAATGGCAGTATGGCCAGACTCCCCGCGCGCCGTTCCGGCGAGGGCAAGCAACTGCTCCTGGTGGGTTACGGCCGGGTATGGACGGAATAGGATCCCTTCGATCCAGCTGAAAACAGCGGCGTTCGCACCGATCCCCAACGTCAGGCAGAGAATTGCCAGTGCAGAAAACCCGGGACTGCGCCGCAGCATGCGGAAGCCAAAGCGGAGGTCTTGCAGCGTCGTCTCGATCATGGGCAGTCCTCGTTGGTCGCGGTAATTTTCCTTGGTCTGCTCGACCCCGCCGAAGTTTCGCAGCGCCTCGCGGCGCGCGTCCTGAGCGCTCATCCCTTTGCCAAGGTTCAGCTCGGCGGCCATTTCCAGGTGCGAGCGCAGTTCTTCGTCTAAGTCGTCTTCCAGACGGCGTCGGCGAAAAGGTGCAGCGAGTCGCCGGATGAACGTGCCGAAGAATTCGCGCATAGGCTAACTCGTCCTCACTACTCGGTTGATCATCGCGGACATGCGTCCCCAACTCTCCGCTTCCTCTTCCATTTGCTTCCGCCCGGCTCGCGTCAAGGAGTAGTACTTCGCCTTGCGGTTATTCTCCGAAACGCCCCACTTGGAGGCGATCCAGCCTCGCTGCTCCAGTCGCAGCAACGCGGGATAGAGCGTTCCCTGGTTCAACTGCAGCAGGTCTTCGGACACCTGCTGGATGCGCATGGCGATCCCGAAGCCGTGCATTGGCCCCATGGAATCGAGCGTCTTCAGCACCAGCAAATCGAGTGTTCCTTGCAAGACTTCGGATTTGGGAGCAGGCATATTTCCCTTTAGACGGTCAACAGGAGAAAGAGAGAGCGTAGCACATTCCTGTTGGCCGTCAAAAGATGCTTTGTCCGCGGACCGTTGGCTCGCTTACACAGGCGTGGGTGTCCTAACACGAGCGCAGCCTGGGCTTCTTGCCCTCCTCTCAGTCTAAGTGACTGATCGGCTGGCACTTGAGTCAATCCTTCTCGCCAAATCTCCTTGGCGTGCCTATTGCACTTCATGAGCAGCGATTCATCCTCTGGAGGGAAGAATATGCCGCCGTTCACCAGAAACTGGATTTGCCGCAAAATACGTACGCGCTTTGCCTTTGCGCTTCTAGGAGTCGCTACAATTCTTGCCGGGTGGGTGTCCGCCGCGCAGGACGAACAATCCCAAAGCGCGCCTCCCCCCGTTTGTGAGGGCTCGCTCCTCTACCGCTCACCCATCTCTGGCCACTTCGAATCCGTTCCCCTGGTCCATACCGACGTCACCCTCGACGTACGCGGCCTCGCAGCCGCAGCCACGGTCACGCAGCAATATGTGAACTCCGGCGCGGAGCCCATCGAAGCCGTCTATGTTTTTCCTCTGCCTCACGACAGTGCCGTCTACGACCTGGAAATCCGCATTGGCAATCGCCTGATCCGCAGCACGATCCGCGAGCGCGAGGAGGCCAAACGTGTCTACGATTCCGCCAAATCCGAAGGCAAGCGCGCCGCTCTCGTCGAAGAGGAGCGCCCCAACATCTTCACCGCCTCCGTCGCGAATCTCATGCCCGGCGACCACATTGATGTCCGCCTTCGTTACGTTCAGCCCCTGCATTGGGAAGACGGGCGCATCCGCCTGGTTTTCCCCATGGTCGTTGGTCCGCGCTACATTCCCGGCACGCAAGCCATCTCTCACACCGGCACGGGCTGGGCCGTTGATACCGATGCCGTCCCCGACGCTTCCCGAATCACTCCTCCTGTCCGCAATCCGGACAGCCGCCCCGGCCACGACATCTCCCTGTCTGCTGATCTCGACTCCGGCTTCGAGTTCGGCGCAATCAATTCGGTCTCTCACGCTATTACTGTCCGCCGTTTGCCGGACGGCCGCCGCCACGTGGAACTTGCCTCGGGAGCTAGCATTCCAAACAAGGATTTTGTTCTTGAAGTCCAGCAGGCGGAAAGCAAACAACCCAAGACGACTCTCTTTCTTTCTCCCGATCCCAACTCCGGCGATACCTATTTCCTTCTTTCCGCCTTTCCTCCCACCGTGCAACCTGCCAAGCGCGTCCCCATGGAAATGCTCTACATGATTGACGTCTCCGGTTCCATGGGCGGCACTTCCATCACCCAGGCTCGCGAAACGTTGCTCCAGGCCCTCGACCGTCTTAGTCCCGGCGACCGCTTTGGCATCCTCGCTTTCAATCACAGTTATCATGAATTTGCCTCCGAGCCTTTGACCGCCACGGCGGACAATCTCGCCGCTGCCCGTCGTTTCGTCCAAAATCTTGAGGCCGGCGGCGGCACGCAAATGCTTCCCGCGCTACTCCACCTCATGGCGAAACCCGAAACTCCGGGCTACCTGCGCCACATCATCCTTCTTACCGACGGTGACCTTGGCAACGAAGAGCAAATCTTCGCTGCCCTGCGCGCCCGATTGGGTGGCGCTCGTCTCTATACTGTCGCCATCGGCAGTTCCCCTAACTTCTTCCTGGCCACCAAAATGGCGCAATTCGGCCGCGGCACTTTCACGCATATCGCCGATATCGGGGAAATTCGCGAGCAGATGGGCCATCTGCTGGCGACCATCGAGAGCCCTGTCCTCACCGATGTGAAGCTGGCGTTTGAAGGCGTCGAAGTCTCCGATGTCTACCCGCAGCGTCCGCCCGATCTTTTCCTGCGACAACCACTGCTACTCTACGGCCGCATGTCCCACGGACACTCGGGCCGCTTGCGCCTCACCGCTCGCACCGGAGATCAGCCTTACGAAGCGAATTTCGCTTTCGACGCTTCCACTGCGTCTTTCCATCCCGGCATCACCACGCTCTGGGCTCGCCAGCGCGTCGAGGATCTCACAGACCACTGGCGCACTTCCGACGAGGATACCCGTGCTGAAATTCGCGCCACCCTGATTGCCCACGCCATCCGTTACCGGCTCGTCACGCGCTTCACTTCGCTCGTGGCTGTCGAAGAAATCGTAGCCAACGCCAGCGGCCTTTCCACCACCGTCCCTGTTGCTGCGGAGTTGCCGGCCGGTATGCAGATGGAAAAAGTCTTCGGCGCGCCAGCTACCGGCACTGCCGATGCCTTTCTCGAAGCTCTCGGCGTTGCGCTGCTCCTCCTGAGCCTCGTGCTCTGGCGTGTCGCTCGCAGGGTAGGAGCGCTCGCGTGAAGCCCCTGCGTTACTTCGTCGCGCTCGTCCTCGTCGCGGGCGTTTGCCTCACCGGCCGCGCCCTCTACTTGCACGCGAAAGCCGAGCTTGCTGGCGTCCTCATCCGCCGCGCTTGGCAGGTGACGGCACGCTCGGGCGAATCCCGCGCGCCATGGCCGTGGGCGGACACTCATCCAGTAGCTCGCCTGCGCATCCCGCGCCTCGGCTACGACGAAATTGTTTTAGAGGGTGCAACTCCGCGGACGCTTGCGTTCGGTCCCGCTCGGCTCCTCAGCGGTGCTGCCTTGGGAGAACCGGGCAATCTGGAACTCGCCGGCCACCGGGACAGTTGGTTTGAGCCGCTTCAGGGTGTGGCTCTCGGCGACACCATCGAGCTCGAATGGTATGACTCCCGCCGCTCCGGGCTTCGAACGCGAACCTACATTGTTGACGACATCCGCGTGGTAACTCCCGAAGATGTAGGCCAGTTGGCGCCCACCTCTGATGACGCGCTGACGCTCGTTACTTGCTACCCCTTCGGTCGCCGTCCGCGTTCCCCGCGGCGCTTCATGGTTCGTGCCTTACCCGCCAGCCCCAGCCGTTCGGCGCAAGCCTCAGTCGCTGCTCTTGACCATTTGTCGCTGAGTCGAGTGCTGATTTTTTGAATACCACGTGCTCGCAATTCTGGAAGGCTTGGTTTGCCGGAATGTGAAATCAGGCGGTGGTGCGCGAAAGGGCAGGCACGTTCTTACTGGGCTTCTCCAACTCCACGGCCGCATGAGCTACCCGCTCTAACTCGCTTCGCAGTTCGCCCCAATAGTCGGCGCCGATCGTCGCCACGAATTTCTCCTGCGCCGCGCGCCACGCGGGCAGACTACGCGCCAACGCCTGTTCGCCTTCAGCCGTAATGGTCAAAAAACGTTGCCGCTTGGCCGCCCGATTCGAAATCGCGATAAGTCCCTCTTTCTTCAAGAGTCGAAGGCTTCTTGTTAGCGTAGTGTTGTCGATGATCAGTAACTCCGCGAGGCCCCCGATGGAAATGGGCTGCTCTTTCGCGATGCCCACCAGGATGGCGAACTGTGTTGAGCGAATGCCGCACTCCTGTAGCGCCAGATCGAACAGCCGCGTCACTGCGCGCGTGGTCCTTCGAAAGTTGAACGATGCGCAGTAGCCCGTGCCACCCAGGTTCAGGGCCGAGGAGTTTTTGTGCATCATCGGCTTCTTATCCTTGACTTGTATATACATCTCAATATATGTTTGATCTCAACGCGATGTCAAGCCCTGGCATCCTGGGTGTAGTACGGACCCATTTCCGCGAGTGGAATAAAATGAGTATTGAATCGGTCTAATGTTGTGACCAAGGGTGATTTTTATGAGCACGCGACTGATTCCCATGCACTCGCCGGAAGAACCTCAAAGTTCTAGCAACACCGTATTCGCTCCTGCGCGTTACGTCTGTTTTGGCGACTTTCATCTGGACTCAAAAAAGGAAGAACTCTTCAAAGACGGCACGCGCGTCAAGTTGCAGGGCAAGGTCTATCAAGCGCTCCTTGCGCTGCTTCAGAAGCCCGGCGAAATCGTTACGCGCGAAGAATTGCGCTTGCAACTCTGGCCGTCGGGCACCCACGTCAACTACGATGCCAACGTGAACACCACCGTGAACAAGCTGCGGCAGGTGCTCGGCGATTCCCCGGAGCAGCCCGTGTTCGTGGAAACCATTCCGCGCAAAGGCTACAGCTTCTTCGCCAAAATTGAATATGCCGACCGGCCGCCTGTGCCCCAGGCGCCGCACACCGAAGAGCCAGCAGCAGTTGCGGCAGCTGTAGAGCGTGCGGAAGGCCGCAACTCGTTTTTTCGGACCGCGCTGCTTTCGCGCTGGTTTACGGCCGGCGTCGTCGTTCTTGTGATCGCCAGCATGTTGTTCGGAGCCGCGCTGGTGTTGTACGCGCACCGCTGACTCTAACCATAGTTTCATGGCTTTTCGAGGGTCGGAGCTTTAGCTCCGACATTAAAATCTTCCTGTCGATGGGCTTTAGCCTGGGGAAAGTCTTTCACCTCCACAACGTGATTTGTGAGATGGCTTCCTTTTAATCCCACTCAATTTCAAAGTGTGCCGCGCAGGCCCAGCGCGTCGGCATGTTCTCGGAGCGCGGCGATGCAGAAGCCGATGTGCTCTTCCAGCCGCACGCCAAGTTCTTCGGCGCCTTTGCGGACGTCTTCGCGCGAAACGCCTTTGGCGAAGAGTTTGTCCTTCATACGCCGCTTCACCGAATCCACCTCCAAATCCAAAATACTTTTTGACGGCCGCACGTACGCACAAGCCGTCAGGAACCCGGCCAGCTCATCGCAAGCGAACAAAGTGTGCTCCAGCGCGGATTGCCGCGGCACCCCGCAATAGTCCGCGTGCGTGATGATCGCGCGGACGACTTCTTCGGAGTAGCCGAGCTCGCGCAAAATCTTTGCGCCCTCCACAGGATGCCCCTGATTTGGCGAGTGCTCCTGATTGGGCCAGCGCTCGTAGTCGAAATCGTGGAGCAGCGCGGCGAGGCCCCAGGTTTCCTCGTCCGCCCCATTTTTGCGCGCATAAGCGCGGACACACGCCTCCACCGCCAGCATGTGTTTGCGCAAGCTCTCCGAAGCGGTGTACTCGCACAGCAATTTCCAGGCGTCCTCGCGTGTCGGCATCCGTCTCTCCCCAAATGGAGCCGATAGTGTAGCGTGGGAACCAGTTCGTAATGAAGCCTGGAGATGGAGGTAACCGTGGAGCTATACGGGTTTGTGCGGCTGCATGCGAGGGAAGGGGAAGAGAGTGCGGTGGAGGAGGCCTTGCGCGAGGTGGCGGTGGCTTCGCGGGGCGAGGAGGGCTGCGTGAGTATTCACGCGTTCCGGACGTTGCGAGACCGGCGGCTGTTTTTCATTCATTCGCGGTGGCTTGATGAAGCGGCTTTCCAGGCGCACGGAAAATTGCCGCATACCGTGCGGTTTCTCGAACGCGTGGATGCGTTGTTGGATCAGCCACGGGAGGTTGCCAGGACAGAGATGCTCGAGTGAACCGGCACCCTTCCGCCGCGCTCAGGACACATAAGATCCGCGGCTATTGCCCGGCGGAGGCAATGCGGAGGGATTGGATTTGTGCAGGGACGTCCACGAGAATGGTTGTTCCTTTGACGCGATCCACGATGCGAGCAGCGAGGCGGTTTCCATCGCCGGTTGCGGTGACCTCAGCCCAAGCCGCGGGCACTTCCACTTTCAGAGTGAGCGGTAGATCGTAGATTTGTTTGTTCATGGGCCATTGCAGGGCAATAGCGAGAGAAATGGCGTTGCTTTGTGTGACTTGGATGGAGAGGGCCCTGCGCTCCTGGGTGTAACGGAGAACGTCACCGAACGTGGCGGTCCAGATTTCCGGATGGTGCTCGAGGTAGCCAGCGAGCTCCTCGAGCGTCTCCGAAGTGATGGAGAGCCAATCACCGCCAACGCCGTGGAAACAGTAGACGCCCCAGAGGCCGGCGTGCAAGGCGGGCTGGACCATGGCGAGCAGAGCGATGGAGTCCTTATCCGCCGTAGAGCCCAGATCGCCAACGTCCAAAACGTTGAGTTCATCGGGATTTTGGGGACTGCCGGCTCCCACGCCCCTTGCGCCGAAAGAATTTTCGGAGACGTAACGCAGATACGAGGCCGCATTGGCGACTTCGTCTTGAGGTTTTCCGAAAGTCATGTTGCCGCAGGGATAGGCGAAAGTGAGACCTCGACGCGAATTGAGCAGTTGCGTGATTTGTTGCGCGGCGTCTTTGATTTCGGCTTCCATCATGGCTGGGGTGTAGTCCTGCGAATGCGGTTTGATCTGCGGCAGCAAACAAGGATGGTGGACGGTGTGGTTGGCTAATTCGTGGCCTTCAAGAGCCAGTTGCTTCCATTCGGATTTGCGCTTCTCCCAGGGGCCCATTCCAGTGGCCACGAAGAACGTTGCGTTGAGTTGATGTTTCTTCAGGATAGGGCCGACAAAATCGAGATGAGTGTTGATGCCGTCATCGAAGGTGAGAGAGATGGCGGCGAGGCGGTCTTGCGGCCACCGGGCTACGGAGATGGCCGGCGCGGTGGTTTGAGCGAGCGAGGGCCACGCCGGTGATGACCGCGAAAAGGAGAAGGCTGGGAAGTATTCTGTTCATCGAGACCCTTCCATAAGTGGCGGCAAAAGGCGAGCCGAGGATAGCATTTCTTGGACGCGGCAGGACTTGGAGGGAAGGAAAGCGGATGGGCATGACGCAGCGCGGCCCTGCCTGTGGAAAAGCTGAGGATGATAGGCACCACAAGGGGTGTGGTAGGTGGCTGGAAACTACACTAGAGTTCGCGGAAATGTTGAAACTCGGAGCCAGAACTGCCCATGAGGACAGGCGAAAGCCGGGCGTAACACGGCGAAACGCGGAGAGCGAAATTAAAAATAGTTTAAAAATACCCTTGACAGAAAATGGCGCTCACACGATACTCCGATTGCGCCAGTAACTGCCTTCCCGAACGAACGTTCCAGCGTTCCTCCCCCTATCCGCACGCCGGAAGACAAGTCAACAAGGAGTGCCGGTGTCTGCACAACTAGAAAAAGAGATGAGTTCGTTAGAAATGGATCGGGAAGTCATCCGCTGTAAGACATGTGGTCTCGTCCAATACCGGACGCGCACTGGAAATTGCCGCCGTTGCGTGCGCGCCTTACCTCAGCGCTTGGAGTTCCTGATTCCTCCACCGGCACCTCCGGAGGAAGCAGCCGCTGAACCAGCCGCCGAAAAATTTGTCAACCAGGAGACGGTCGAGAACATCGGCCAGCGCATTCGCCAATTGCGCGAATCGCGCGCGATGACCCAGAGCCAGCTGCAATCGCGCTCGAAGGTTTCGCGCTCCTACCTTTCCCGTATCGAAAGCGGCCAGATGACGCCGAGCCTCGGCACGCTGGAGAAGATCTCCGAGGCGCTGAACGTCGGCTTGAACCGGTTCTTCATCCCGGAATCCGACGGCGAAGCGCTGCTGGAAGATCCGTTCATCCAGGGATTGCGCCCGTTCCTGAGGCAATTGGATTGGGAACAATGGCAGTCGATCTTGAAGAGGCTGCAAGCGATCAGCGACCACGTTCATGCAGCGCCCATCAATCTCCGCCCTATCGGTAATCCGGCGCGGCTGCCGCAGCCCGCGTCGGCGAATGGCAACGGCAACGGACACATTGGCGCCGGACATTCGAATGGGTTTGCGCACTCGCATGCCCATGGTAATCCGCAGGGCTATCCGCTGCGGCGTCCGGGCACAGCCGTTTTTCAAAGACCGCTCGCGCGATAAGTTTTACAGTCAGGGCACAATCGTGGGACAGACAGAGATGTCTGTCCCACTTTTTTTGGGTGGAAGATTTCGCGCGAGGCGTGAGACTAGTCGCGGATGACAGAAACTTTGGCGTCAGGAACTTCGAGTCGCATCAGCCGGTGATTGGTGTCGAGCAAGAGAAGAATCTCGAGGTCGGAACTGTTGACCTTGAGACCTTCGTACGTTTTGCCGTCGGCGCTGACGGAACCGGTCGATTGAACAGTGATGGAGCCTGGCGTTAATTCCTGCGGAATGATCACCGGAAAGGTTTGCACCCCGCCCTTGGACCAGTCGTACAGGCGCGCGAGGACCCCGTATTGATGGTAAAGATTGTTGTCCAGAACGGCGATGAGCGGCGTATTGAAGGAGAGCTCCTGTTGGAACGCGCGCGCGCCTTGCATCTCTAGCGTGATACTGGCAACGCCGTTGGCAAAGAGGATGTGCGCGCCATTCGTTTTTTCTGCCTGAGCGCTCCAGTTGTAACTTATCGGCGCGCCATCGGCTTGCAGCGTCAGTGATCCGGAAACCTTGCTGGAGGCGCCTTCGGGCGGCTTGATTTCCGCGGTGCCTTTGGCGAGCCATCCGCCTCCGGACGGCGCAATCTCAAATTCCTCGTGGCCGACGGTCTGGCCGGCGAGTTTGATGGTGAGCTTGCCCTTGTCTTGCGCGAAGACAACCGGGCCGGAGGCTGGCGCGCCCTTCTTCTGAGCCGCAAGAGAGAACGCGGCACACCCCATGAGTCCGAGTGTCAGTGCAAAGGAAACGGTTTTGAATTTCACGGTGCTTCTTACCCCCGTGTCCATTTTCTCTCAGGGCAGGGGTTTCTCAACTACCAGATGCGCGGTGTTTCCAGCGGATGCAACAATGCCGCGGCGCAGAATTTCCGCGACCACCTGAGTCGGTTCGCCGGAACTGTCCACGCGATAATCAGCAAGTTGATAGGAAGGGAGACGCTGGGCGTAGAGGGCGCTAAAGCTGGTTTCGTCACGGAAAAGCGGACGACCCGTCATGGTCATGCACCGTGCGAGGAGAACCTCGATCGTCGAATCCAGCCACAAGACTGGGATGCCGGCAGCACGCAGGAATTCGGGGCAACCCGGTTGCGCGTAGGTGCCACCGCCGAGCGCGAGAACGGTGCTTTCTTTTAACTCGGTCGCGCGTCCGAGGGCGGCGCGTAGCTGATCCGCTT
>Ga0210409_10006042_pt1 | contig 12643 bp, 8 predicted proteins | sample IncBWH17MmetaG_FD_161649 | JGI IMG/M metagenome (GOLD analysis project Ga0210409, IMG submission 161649) | Forest soil microbial communities from Barre Woods Harvard Forest LTER site, Petersham, Massachusetts, United States - Inc-BW-H-17-M | ecosystem: Environmental > Terrestrial > Soil >...
ACTGGTACAACCGCTCGGCGAATTCGCGCGGGATGCCGTTCTTTTGGAAACCCCGTAGGAGCCGATCGCGGTGGCGTTCCAGTTTGCCGGTTCTGCGCCACGCCGCCATGTCGCGCCTCAGCTGATCGGCTTCCCCTCCGCTGTATCCCGCACCGGCGATGGCAAGCTGCATCACCTGCTCTTGGAACAGCGGCACTCCGAGCGTACGCTCCAGGATCGGCGTGAGCTTTGGATGCGGCACGGTCGCCGGCTCATCGCCGCTGCGCCGGCGCAGGTACGGGTGGACCATGCCGCCCTGGATGGGCCCCGGCCGCACGATCGCCACCTCGACCACGAGGTCGTAGAATTTCCGCGGCTTGAGGCGCGGCAGCATGGCCATTTGCGCGCGGCTCTCGATCTGGAAGACGCCGACCGTATCGGCGGCGCAAAGCGCGTCGTAGACGCGCGGGTCCTCCGCAGGGATGCGCGCCAACCGATCGATCGCGGTGTCCGCCCGCACGCGATCGTCATGTGCAATCATCGCCAAGCCTTTGCGGATTGCCGTGAGCATCCCGAGGCCCAACACGTCGACTTTGAAAAAGCCCAGCGTGTCGAGATCGTCTTTGTCCCATGGAATGACCGTGCGCTCCGGCATCGTCGCCGGCTCGACCGGCGCAACGTTGGAGAGTGCTTCCGCGCTGAGCACGAAGCCCCCCACGTGAATCGACAGATGTCGCGGATATCCCTGGATTGCATGCGCCATCGCCAGCACATGATGGAGGCGTGGATCGGTCGGATCGAAGCCGCTGGCGACGACGCGATCGTTCGGCAAGTTGTCGAGTTTGTCCCACCAGGAGACCAGAGCCGCCAGCCGGTCCACCTGTTCCAGCGACAGCCCGAAGGCTTTGCCTACTTCCCGAAGCGCGCTCCTGCCCCGGTAAGAAACGACCTCGCTCACCATGGCGGCGCGCTCGCGGCCGTACTTGGCGTAGATCGCTTGAATGACTTCTTCGCGCCTCTCGTGTTCGAAGTCGACGTCGATGTCCGGTGGCTCTCGCCGCTCGGTCGATAGAAAGCGCTCGAACAGAAGGTTGCTGCGAGCCGGATCGACGGCCGTGATGCCGAGGCAGTAGCAAACGGCGCTGTTGGCCGCACTGCCGCGTCCCTGGCAAAGAATGTCCCTCGATCGCGCCATCTCGACGATCGACTGAACGCTCAAGAAGTACGGAGCGACCTCGAGCTGGGCGATGAGACCAAGCTCCTTTTCTATCTGCTCAGCGACCCGCTCCGGCACACCTTCGGGCCAACGCACTCGCGCTCCCGCATAAGTGAAGCGACGCACGGCTTCATCGGGCGTTTCGCCACGTGCAGTGACCGGTTGCCCAGGTTTGTCGTCCGCTCCCTCGCTGCGCTCGGGCGTGCGGACGAAACCATGATCGCTGGGAAAGCGATATTTCAGCTCCCGCAGCGAGAAATGGCACGCGTCGGCGATCTCGCGCGACCGCGCGAGCCATGAAGGATGATCGAGGAACAGGCGCTGCATCTTGTCGCGCGACTTCAGGTGCGCTTCGGCGTTGGGAAGCAGGGCGCGTCCGCTTTCGTCCAGAGTCTTCCCCTCGCGGATGCAACACAGGACGTCGAACACGGGCTTGTCCTCGGAGACGGCAAACAGCACGCGGTTGGTGGCGCACACCGGCACATCGAATGCCGCCCGTAGACCCTCGGCGCGCGAAAAACGCGACTCGTCATCGCCGTCGAGATGCCTCCACGATGCGATCGATAGCCTCTCGCCGAAAGCATCTTTGAGCGCTTCCATCGCACGATGGTCACCGTCTTCAGGCGGGGCCATGCACCAGAGCCCGCCAGCGCATTCGCACACTCGCTCTATGGGCAACCCGGCGAACTGGTTACGCGCTACGCCTTCATCGGCGCGACGCGCCTTTCCTTTCGGGTGGCGCGCGTGGCTCTCGGTCAGAATATGGCAAAGATGGCTGTAGCCTTCCTTCGTCGCCACGTGCAGCCAGAGGGGAGAAACGACGCTGTCATCGATGGCCAACTCGCACCCGACCACGAGCCGCACTCCCAGTTCCTCGGCAGCCTCGAGCGCTCGCACCATCCCGTAGAGGCCGTCGCAGTCGGCAAGGCCAATCGCGTCGTACCCGAGCTGCGCCGCTCGCGCGATGATCGCCCGTGGCGACGAGCCCCCGCGAAGGAACGAGAAGTTGCTGCGCGCGGCCAGCTCGACGAACACCGGCAAGTGCTTTCTCAGGCTATGCGCGAACGCACGAGCTCGAGGAGCCCCTCGACGTCGAACGGCTTGCTCAAGCGTGTATTGGGCACTCGCGCCAGGAAGTCGTGCGCACGCATCGTGAACGCGCCGCCGGTGACGAATATCATTCGCTCCGCTTGCTTCGGCGCGATCTTCAGGAGCTCTTCGTACATCGCTTGCCCGTCCAGGTCCGGCATCATCAAGTCGCACAGGATGACGTCGAAGCCGTCGCCCGATTGAATGCGTGCGAGCGCATCACGCGCGCTCGTCATCGCGACGACTTCACTCTCGCTGGAAAGCAAACGCTCCAGCGCAAAGCAAACGACCGGTTCATCGTCGACCACGAGCACGCGCCCTTTGGACTTCGAAGGGGTTACGGCAGACTTTGCGTTGACATTCCTCGGTCGACTGTCGACGGGCTCGCCCGTCCTTGTAGCCGCCGGCAGCGTGATTCGAAAAGCACTGCCTTTGCCTTCCTCGCTCTCGACGGTCAGCGTGCCGCCGAGCGACGTCACGATCCCGTGGCAAATCGCCAAACCCAGGCCCGTGCCTATCCCGACGGGTTTGGTCGTGAAGAAAGGCTCGAAGATGCGACCGCGCACTTGAGGCGCAATGCCGACGCCATTGTCGTGCACCTCGACGACGACTTCATGCGGCGCGCGAGGTTTGACGACCACTCGGATCTCATTTTTTTCATAGCGCTCCTCGGGGAGCGCCTGGACGGCGTTCAAAAGCAAATTCAAGAAAACTTGTCCGAGGCGGGCCTCGTTCGCGGTCACCTCGGGCGCCGGCGTGAACTCCCTGACCAAATGCGCTCGATGACGGATCTCGTTCTCGATCATGGCGATCGTCGCTTCGAGGACCTGCGCAATGTTGAGCGGGGCGCACGCTTCATCGTCCGGCCGAGAAAACGTCTTGAGGCTGCGAACGATGTCGCGTATGCGCTCCGCGCCGTTGCGCGCGTGCTCGAAGGCAAGTAGCAGTTCCTCGACGCGTCCGTCGGGTGGTTTGCCGATGGTGTCGGCTCCGTCGGCAAGGAGCTTCGGCAGCTCCTCGCCGATGTAGCCGATATTGAGCAGTACGTAAGAAAGTGGGTTGTTGATCTCGTGGGCGACGCCCGCCGCGAGCGTGCCCAGCGACGTCAAACGATCCGTCTGCGCGAGGCGCGCTTGCAATTCGCGGTGCTCACTGACAATGAGGAGGCGGTCGATCGTGTCGATGAGCGTCTCGTAGTCGACGGGCTTTCTCAGGTAGGCATCGGCGTCGATCGCGGCTGCTTTCGCGGTCGCGTCTGCGCTCAGCGCGACGACCGGGATGGTCGCGAGCTCGGGATCATGCTTCTGCGCGACGCGGAACTGCCAGCCGTCCATCACGGGCATCATGAGGTCGAGCAGGATCAGGTCGGGTTTGAACGAAGTATGGAGCCAGTCGAGAGCCTCGCGACCGTTGCAGCAGCCGGCCACGCGAAACCCCTCGGTCGAGAGCAGGCCGTCGAGCGCATCGCGGATGTCGGCGTCGTCTTCGACGACGAGAAGCGTGCGACCGGAGGCCCGCTTTTCGAAACCCGGGGTGCGCATGGATTCATTGTGACGTACGACTGCATCATGCGAAAAGCCCTGCCAGCGTGGCAAATTGCCTCAATCCATCCACCCGCGGAGATGCAGCGGTTGGCTGGGTTCGCGGAGCTCCAGCCAAGCGGGCGCTCCATCGACCCACGCCATGAACAAGTCGTGTCGAGAACGAGAAGTAGGCGCATGTCGCCACCATTGGACGGCGTCGACGCGGGCAAGGTGTTTTGCACCAACGAGCGCTCCGCGCGATATCTGCTTGGCGCAAACGAGCCGTGATGGCTCGAGCGACGCAGTCACTAGTGTGTGCAGTGAGTGCAGTGAGTGCAGCGAGTGCAACGTCTTCGAAGAACGGCTGCCATATGGAACCAGTCTCGTCCGATCGGCAGGAAGCCAAGTATCGACGAGCTCGAGCATTCCGACCGCGTCTTCACCGAGCTCGGCAGACAGCTCGGCAACGAGACGCGGCAGAGCCCGCTCGGCTTTGGGTTGGGGCGTGAGCCAATCGAGCGTAAGCGACGGCGTGCGCGCAAGCTCCGGTGCACGCAACGTCGCGGCGAGCACGGGGGCCGCAAGCGAACACGTTTGTAGCCGCGCGCGCACGACGGACAACAAATCGGGTGCTCGCGCAATCGGCGAAGGGAGCACGATGGACAACGTCAGACGATGAGAACCGCCATCGGGAGGGCATGGATTGCAGAATGCTCGGTCGAGCGCGAGCACGAGCTCCAAGCGCGCTGCCGCCAAGCCTCTCCCACGTATCCGGGCGGCAAGCCGATCGCACAATATTTTCAGCACGAACGCGAGCGCCTCTACGGAGCGAGCTCCCCAGTCGAGCTCGATACGCTCCTCTGGAACCTCTGGCGGCCGCCACACCTCGAGGGGAGTGTGATCTCGGCCGTCCAAGAACTCCATGACGTCTTGCGCACGATCGCCCAGACGACAAGCCAGCGCTCGACGGGGCAACTTCTGCAGATCGCCGCACGTTCGGAGGCCGAGATCCGCAAGCCACGTGGTTCCATCTTCGTCGAGCCCCAGCGCGGTAATGGGTAGCGCGCGCACGGCGGCGACCCCCTTCCCTTCCGACGCGACGATTGAATCCTCCATGGGTCTCCCAAAGCGCGCCATGGCTGTGGCGATACGCGGCCCATCTGCAATGGCTACGCGGCAGGCGTATCCCATCTCGATGACCCGTTTACGAATGGCTCGTGCCAGCTCGATTTCACCGCCGTGCAGATGCGCGCAACCGCTCACATCGATCCAGACGACGTCTTGTGCGATGTCGAACGAAGTCGCCGGCCCAAACGCGAGCGCTGCCTCGGCGATGCGCGCGAGCGCCGTCCGCACCGCCCCTTCGGCGACGACTCGCACCCGAATCGCCGCGCACTTGGCCCGCGCCGCAGCCACCGTCTGGCCTGCGTGAACGCCAAGCGCTCTTGCCTGCCGGGATACGAAATCGATGCGCGTGTTCCCGAGAACGTCGCGCTCGACCTGCACGGCACTCCCGGCCCGCGCCACGATCACCGCGAGAAAATCCAAAGACAATCCGCCTTTGCATTCTTCTTCTCTCTCTCGAGCGATCTCGACGCGAATGTCAGGAAGCGACAAGGCAGCGATACGGCGAGGCATGATTAAACCGCGACCTTCGAGAAGCCACGGAAAGGAATCTTCGCCAATCCACTACGGCCGCGCCTGTCTTTGGCTACTCGCACGACAAGCTCACCGAGGCTCGGACGGGACAGCTCGAGGCGCAGCGCAACCGGCCACGGGACGGCGCGAGGTTTCGAAGCATCCGTCAACAAGAGCACTGTCGAACCACTCGACTCTGCGGCCAAAGAAAGCTTGCGAATCAGCACTTCGGGACGAAGTTGTTTCTTTGACCCTCGCCTTATCGGCGATTCGCCATCGGGTTCCGACGCAGCCCTCGGCACCGCGTCGAAGTCGATGGCCACCACATCGAAGGCGCCCGACGCAACGACCTGCACTGCGACTCGCCCGAGCTTCTCGCGAAGGCAGCGCACGACGAGCATTCGGGCGAGTTGTACCCCCGCCGCGACCACCCCGGGTGCGTGCAAGGTCCCTTCTGGATCGACCCATGCGCACCAAGCGCCGCCATTGCGCGCTTGCCCTGCACGAATCGCCGCGAGTGCAACGCTCGTCGATCCACCCAGTGCATGTGCGGCCGAAAGCTCCACGACTCCGCAGGGCAATCCCGCGTCGGGGAGCACGGTATCGAGCTCGGGCCAGGAAAGCGGCAGGTGCGCGCGATCACGCCCGTCCCTCGCGATGCCGCCGCTGCTGCCGTTGTTGTCAGGGAGTTTGACAGCGGTACCGAGGTGCTTGAGAAGGGCTTGAATATCGACCGCGGCTGCCATAGAGTACTGAACAAGCTAGCAGCACGCGCAACCGGCACGCAAGCGGTGCTAGTTACAAAAGCAGCTCCCACGGCGCGTCCCCATGATCGACGTCGGAATCCAAAAACTAGGCCTTTTGCGGGCTACTTTGACAGAGATGGGGTCCGCCCTCGTCTGTTATTCGGGCGGGGTAGACAGCGCATTCGTCCTGGCCGTCGCCCACGAGGTTCTCGGGTCCCAGGCGGTCGGGATGACAGCCGTGTCACCGAGCTTCGCCTCGTTCGAGAAAGAAGCGGCCGCCGCGATCGCCGCCCAGATTGGCGCGCGTCACGAGCTCGTCGACTCGCACGAGATGGACCGGCCGGGCTACGTCGAAAATTCCTCCAACCGTTGTTTTCACTGCAAAACGGAGCTCTACGACATCGCCGAGCAAAAGAGACGACAGTGGGGCCTGGCTTATGTTTTGAACGGGACCAACCTGGACGACCTCGGCGACTATCGGCCCGGCCTCGAAGCGGCCAAACGGGCCAGCGTCCGTAGCGTTCTCGTGGAGTGCGGCTTTCACAAGGAAGACGTACGGCGATGCGCGAAGCTCCTGGGGCTGGCCGCTTGGGACAAGCCCGCGAGCGCGTGTCTGTCGAGCAGGATTCCGTACGGCACCGCCGTCACAAGGGAGAGGTTGGCGCAGATTGGGGGTCTCGAAGCGGAGCTCCGCCGCCTGGGACTAAGGCAGGTGCGCGTGCGCTGGCACGGTCTCGGCGCGGCCTCGGAGGATCGCGCGCTGGCGCGTGTCGAGGTCGCGCGGGAAGAGATCGCGCGCGCATTCGAGCTTTGCGATGCCATCGTCGAGGCGGGCAAGCGTTTCGGCTACGCCTACGTCACCCTCGACCTTCAAGGCTACCGCATGGGGAGCCACAATGAGGTGATTGCCGGTCGCAGTCTCCGTGTCGTGTAAGGCCCTTCAAATCCAATGCGCCTGGCCCGGCTGGACGAGAAGGTGCCCGCCGCTGAACCCGTGCCACATGGCAAAGACCCCGTTGACGAGCGTGATCACGCCCGCAGAAAGGAGAAGCGTCGGCAAGGATTTGATTTCGAAGCTCGCCATGAGCTTGTCCGTTAGCCACAGCAGCACCGTGTTGACAATGAACGGCACGAATAGAAACAGGAGCCCGAGCGTGAAGATGGCGGGGACGAACAGCATCGCGCGAATGAACCAGCCAAGAAAGAAGTTGAGCACGCTGAACACAATCGCCACGAGAACCGCGCTCCCAATGCTCCGGACGCGGACACCGGGAAGCAGGCGCGCAAGTGCGAGAACGGTTAACGCGAGGACGGCCAGATGCACGATGATTTGCATGTTACGGAAAGTAACCAGCCCCGTCGCGGCCGCCAGGCCTGATGTATCCCCCCGGCTCCGCGACGAATTTACGTGTCACCCCGGGTGCTGCAAGCGCCAGGCCGCCGCTGTCGTTTGTACCAGCGGGATGCGCAATCCGGGATTCGGGTGCGTGCGCAGGAATCCGAGCAGGGGGTTGGCGCCCGAGGCTCGCTCGAGGCGCGAGAAGAAGTCCAGCAGCCAAAGCCCGCCTTCTTCGGTGAAACGATACGCGTAGCGAGACCGGGCGCGCCCGGTGTCGAGCACGTTCAAACAGCCATTGTAGTCGGCCGCAGCCTCGTTGGGCTGATTGGCGCCCGGCGCAATGGACGTGGCGAGCCTGCCGAGCGCCTCAATCGCGGGGCCCACGCCTGCCGCCTGCCCATTGGCGCATCCGGTGTGCCCCAAGTAGTGGTGCGAGAACTCGTGACCGAACGTGAAGGCGACGATCTCGTCGAACATCTCGTGCGAGCGTGAGAGGCGCCGCACATCGGCCCAATACGGAGCCGGAATCACGCCCGCGGGCAGCCTTGCGCTCCCGCCGTTCTGGGACACGAGCTGGGGCGCGACAGCCGCCATGTACGCGTCGTAGGTGTGAGTACCGTAAAGCTCGTCGGTGGCCTTGGTTTGCGAAATTGCGTCGATGGCCTCGAGTAGTCCCTCGGTGGCCGCCACGAAGGGCGCGCCGTTGTCATCGCATCCCGCGAACGCGTTGACCTCATTCGGGTTCGGATCGAATACGAACGGAATGGATGCAACGCGCGCTTGCTGCGCCGAGCTGAGGTTCGCCACGAGCTCTTTGGTCACCGAGCGCGTTTCGTTCTGCCAGGCGGCCGCCCCGATGAGTGGACCGAGCAAGGGTCGCGCGCCGGCGGACGGGGTAGAAGGCGCAGGAGACGGCGCGGGCGCGTACGCGGGAGTGGGCGCAGGCGCCGGCGCATACGTGGGCGCGGGCCTCGGTGCGGGCGTACCCGGCGCAGGCGCGTACGGGGGCGGCGCGGGCTGCCCATAGCTTGGGGGCGGACCATAGTAGGGGGGCGGATATCCGTAGGGCGCCGCCTGGCCAGGGGGCTGCACCGGAGGAGTGGGAGCCGCGCCAGGGGGCGGCCCCGACCGTGTCGTGTCCGCGCAGGCGGCGGCGAGCAAGCCGAAGATCCACCGGGGTACTCGCTCCATCAGGGAGACACCTCGACCTTCGCCAGTTCGTCCCTTAGCCCGCGCAGCGCCTGTCCAAACGAACGCGCATCTTGATAGCGATCGGCTGGATTCGGCGCCATGGCTTTCTCGATGATGGCGTACCAGGCGGGTGCGACGAGCCCCGAGGACTTCAGCCGGCCCGAATCGAACCGCACCGCGGGATTGCCGCCCGTCCGAACCAGGCCGCTCGGGGACTGCGGCGGCGGCGGGTCGCCCATCAGGCACTCGTAAAGTACGGCGCCGAGCGCAAACAGGTCGCTGCGTGCATCGATCTCGTCGCTGCCGATCTCTTGCTCGGGCGACATGTAGCCCGGTGTCCCAAGCGGGCCGCCGGTGTTCGTGATTCGTGTCTCCTCCCATTCGACGCGCGCGATGCCGAAGTCGAGCAGCTTGGCGCGCTCGGCTCCGGCTGGATCATCGCGGTCGAGGGCAAGGAAGATATTCGACGGTTTGAGGTCGCGGTGCACGATCCCCGCAGCGTGAACCGCGGTCAGCGCGTCGCAGACCTGCATGGCGATCGGCAAAAGCTCTCGGGTCATGAGCCTCGTCCTGGCGCGCAGACGCACGGCAAGCGATTCGCCGTGAAGCAGTTCCATGACCAGGTACGCCGTGCCGTCGGGAAGGTGACCCTGATCGATGACCTGCACCACATTCGGATGCCACGCCAAGCCGAGGGCTTCCGCCTCACGACGGAGACGGTCGCTTGCGACCGTTTCGTGTGCAGCGGCCGCACGAAGGAGTTTGATGGCGACCGGTACGCCATCGGCAATGCGCACCGCCTCGTAAATGACGCCGGTCGCACCCGACCCCATTCGCTTGACGATGCGATACTGTCCCGCCGCAACGGTTCCTTCGAGCTGTCCCGGCACTTCTCGCTCTCGAAGCTCCTTCAGCGACAGGCTGCGCTCGAGGGCAAGAACGCGAAGCGCCTGCGCTTGCGTCTCTGCGAGGCGAAGGCGATCGCGAGCCCGCATCGCGCCGACCAAGCCTCCGGCGACTCCTCCGGCCAGTGTCAGAAGCGCATCGAGCTCCATCGAAACAGGGTGCGCCGCGAACGACGTCGCGCCGATCGAAGCGCCGATCGCACAAGCCAAGGCCGCGCTCGCCGACGTCTGGGGAACCGTCCACTCGACCTCGTACTCCTGTATCAGGCTCGACCCACGCCATGTCCCTTCGACGGTCGCGCGAGCCGTTGCGTCGGGCCAGCCGAAAAGCGCCGGCAGGGCGGCCAGCTCGGCAATTCGTGCGAGGCGGAGTAGTCCGTCCTCCTCGAGCGAGGGATCATGAGCGATGCTCAAGCGCCCGTGCCAAAAGCCGCGGCGCCCGCTGACCGTCTCCCATCGCGTCGTGCGGCCGTACTCGCTGTCGGACGAATCCAGACGCGCAAAGGCCTCCGCAGGCGCGGTCGTGCCTCGCAGAACGCGCACCCAGACGCCCAGGGTCTGCGGTTCGATCAGGTACTTCGAAGCTCGCGGGATGAGGTCTCGCGTTGCCATCTCTGCGAACGCCGCGAGGGCTTGGTGCACCGTCGGAAGTGGGAGCATCCGCGTCTCGTCCTCGAGGTCGTCGCGCACCATGCGCAGGTTGCGCAGCCACGTATCGGCGACCGAGGCGCCCTTCTCGACGGCAAGCGTTCGAGAGAGCGCCTTGAGGATTGCCGTGCTCGCCTGCCCGGTTGGAAAGAAGCTGAGACGGTTCATGGGGCCGGGGGGGAGGGGGCGAGGCTTCGTTGGTCGACTCGTGAGAGCCGGCCTTTTTTATATTATATGATCCAGTGGATAAGCGAGACGATGACCGTCGCGTTCCGCGTGTTTCGCTTGCCCGGGCGCTCATCAAAGCCCTCTCGCAACTGGACCGGCGAATCAATGCGGTTCGGGGCGACCTCGCGCGGCTGCAGAGCGCCGAGGCTGCGGCGGACCGAGCAAGGCTCTTCGTGGCGGCGGCGGCTCATGCTCCACGCGGCGCGACCCAACTCGAATCGGTGGATTGGTCGGACGGCGAGCCCCGACGCATAGAGCTGTCGCTCGACCCCGGGCGCGGAGCGAAGGAGCAGATCGACGCCATTTTCAAGCTCGCGCGGCGCTTGAAAAACGGCGCGCCGCTCGCAAACGAGCGCCTTCTAGCCAGCCAACGTGCGCGGAGCGCGCTCGCCGAGGTGCTCGAGGCGCTCGAGACTCAGCGAGAAGAAGAGTCGGACCTCGCGGCTCTCGAAGCGCGAGCACGCTGTATCGCGCCGCGTGAATTCCAACTACAGGCGCTCGAGGCGCCCGCCGCTGCGGCGCCCGGCATACGCAAACGTCGGCCGTCGCCGCCGCCCCAACCCCCGTTTCGCACGTTTCTCGGCGAAAGAGGCGCTCGTATTCTGGTCGGCCGAGGCGCCGCGCACAACGATGCGCTGACGTTCGACGTCGCGCGGCCGCACGACCTGTGGCTTCATGCCAAGGGTCGCCGTGGAGCGCACGTCGTCGTGCCGCTCGAAAAGACACACCCTTGTCCGCCCGACGTACTGGTCGAGGCGGCGCACCTCGCGGCCCACTTTTCCGACGCGCGCGACGACCCGCTCGTCGAGGTGCACTACACGCCGCGCCGATACGTCCGAAAACCGCGCGGCAGCGCGCCCGGTTTGGTCGTGCTGGGCCGCGAGAAAGTGATGTCGCTGCGTCGCAACGAGCGGCTTCTCCGCCGCCTTCTCGACCGCGAGACGTAAACGCGCGGGCGATCCTGCCCCGGCCACCGCGATCGCGAGGCTCTCTCGACGAATCTAGTTTTCGTCCGAGAAACCGCTTCTCCCCGTGCCCGTGCCCGTGCCCGTGCCCGTGCCCGAGGCGTTTTCTCCGGGGTTTTCGGGCACGTTCACGGGCACGGCCACGGGCACGGGCACGGGCACGTGTACGGGAAGCGCAGAACCGCTTTCCGGATGAAAACTAGATTAGTCTGGCGGACGCTGCGCGGCCCTTGCCGCTCCGCTGGCGCCACGCGGCGAGCCTCCCCGGCATCGCCTTCGGCGAACGTCGTGCTGTCGCACGACCATTCGTCACATCTCATAATGCTCTTTACGGAGAGTCCGCAAGTCGACGCTTGCACGACGCACAACTTTCGGACGGCTTTGACCGATGGGGGGACATGGCACAGGGAGACAGAGAGACGGGGAGGTTGAATGGTGTATCGGAGCAAGTCATCAGGGCTTGCATCGAGGTCGACCGGCTGCTGCCGATTCACCAAGCACAGTTGCTGACCTACATGAGGCTGACAGAGCTACCAAGCGGCCTGCTCGCGAACTTCCGAGAGACCGTCATGAAGAACGGCCTGCGACGGCTGAACTTACACTCCAACTTCCTGTCTCCCCGTCTCCCTGTGACCATTCACACCCCCAACCGGCGCGAGCGGCTAGCCACGACGGCTGCGTACGTTTCCCCGTTGAAGTATTGCATCGATGTGATGAATGCTTGGGGCGGAGCACACATTCGGTTCGTGACAGACGCGGACCCCGTTGAATCTTGCGCGTGGAGTAGGAGGGCACGAGCCGCCCGCCGGCCCGCGCGAGCAGCTACTCGCAGATATCGCGCGACTCGACGACCACCTTGCCGTCGTCGTCGACCAGGACGGGCACGTAGACGTAGCCGCCGGTGAGGCGCGCGAGCTCGTCGCGCTGCCCGAAGGGGACCTCGACGAGGTCGTAGCGAGCGCCGAGGAGATCGAGCAGCACCTGGGCCTTGCGCGCGTAGGGGCGGTAGCGCAGCCGGTAGAGCTCCATGGTCAGGCATCTAACGCGGCCCATCTGCGTCGTCTCGTGGAGCGGCCTCGCCCAAGGCTGTGCGAGGAGGACGCGTGGCTCGAACGTCCTTGCACGGGGCTGTGCGAGGAACACGCGTGGCTCGAACGTCCTTGCACGAGGCTGGGC
>Ga0210409_10006043_pt1 | contig 12642 bp, 10 predicted proteins | sample IncBWH17MmetaG_FD_161649 | JGI IMG/M metagenome (GOLD analysis project Ga0210409, IMG submission 161649) | Forest soil microbial communities from Barre Woods Harvard Forest LTER site, Petersham, Massachusetts, United States - Inc-BW-H-17-M | ecosystem: Environmental > Terrestrial > Soil >...
CGGCTTGCGGATCCCGCGAAGCTGATCGGGATCCACTTCAACTGGGGGGTCGCGGACCCGGCGAAGCTGACCGAGCTCGGCGGGCCGACCGAGGAGGAGCAGCGGTACCTCGCGCGCCTGCAGCACGCCAGCAACGCCGAGGTCGGATACGCGATCGAGCAGGGAACCAAGCCGCAGACGCTGGGTTACGGCCTGACCGACTCGCCGGTCGGCCAGCTCGCCTGGATCGTCGAGAAGTTCAAGACGTGGTCGGACTCCGGCGACGACCTCGAGAGCTCGTTCACGAAGGACGAGCTGCTCGACAACGTGATGATCTATTGGACGTGTGCAGCGGCGGCCTCCTCGGCCCGCCTCTACTGGCACTCGCTCACGTCGAGTCTGACGCGCTTCGACGAGGTGCCCGCGCCGAGCGCGTACTCTCGCTTTCCAGCGGACAACGTCGCGCTGTCCGAGCGCTGGGCACGGACCCGCTACACCGACCTGCGGTACTACGGCACCTCAGCACACGGCGGTCATTTCGCCGCCTACGAGGCCCCCGGCGAGTTCGTCACCGAGGTGCGCGCCGGGCTCCGCGCTCTCTCACCGGCCTCGATTCCTACGTGAGGCTTCTGGACATGGCGCCTATCAGCAGCTACTCCATATCTGTCGCGCACGCGCCTCGAACAGCCGCCAAACGAGATTTTGGGTCGGCCCAATCACAGAGACCGATTGAAAGGATCACAACATGCCAGACGCGAACGAGCTACTTCGCATCAACCTGCACGAGGTAACGTCCGAGCCGGACCCTGAGAAGCGCCGGGCGGCGATCGAGCGGGCATACGTCGAAGACCTGAAGTTCCTCGATTCAGAGGCCGAGCTCGTGGGGCGCCAAGCATTCAGCGACCGCGTCCAGAAGATCCTCGACGACGCTCCGGCTGACTTCGTGCTGGAGGAGGACGGCCCGGCGTACGTCGGCCCTGACACCGCCGCCCAGCCCTGGCGGTTCGGCCCGCCCGGCAATCCCGTGCTCCGCGGGATGGACGTACTCACGCTGCGTGACGGCAAGGTGAGCGCCGTGCGTGGGCTTCTCGGATCCTGAACACCGTGATGTCGGCGCCTGGAGAGAAGCCGGGGCGTCCCAGGCGCGTCTGCGCCAAGCCTTCGGCGTGGACGGAGGGAGGTCTCTACACGCCTGACGCGGTGTCCACCGAGAGCAACGTCCGTATCCCGTCAACTATGGAAACAGCGAGACAGGAGGCACCGAAATGAGCAAGCAAATCATCGCCATCGATGGAGCCGTCGCCGAGCTGTTCGCGGCGATCAACGAGTTCGACACCGACGCGATCATGTGCACGTTTGCCGAGGACGCGCTGGTCAACGACGTTCGCCGCGAGTTCTGGGGCAAGGACGCGATCCGCCCCTGGGTCGAAGGCGAGATCGTCGGCGAAAAGGTGACGATCGAGGTCGCAGAGGCGATTCAGCACGACGGACTCACGATCGTCCGGGGGGTGTACGACGGCGAGTACGACAAGACCGGACTGCCCGATCCGCTGATCCTGACGCACTACATGACGGTCGCGGAGGACACGGGCAAGATCGCCAACCTCATCATCATCAACAACCAACCGGTCGAGTAACGCGTGGAGGCCGCGAGGGCCTCCGGGGAGCTGCCCGCGCCGCCGGGGCCACTTACGTCGCGGGAAGGGCTCGCCGGCAGCCTCGGAGAGCTAGGGCGACTGCTGCGTGGAGATCGGCAGTCGCAGTGTCGTTGCGTCCGAACCGCCATAGCGCACCGTGTTGGTGGCGGGCGACAGGGGGACGAAGCTCGAGTTTGCCGGTGAGCTCCCATCGAAGTTGAGCGTCGCCGGTAGGGCGTTGGGCATGTTGTACGAGGTCAGGCGCAGCTGCAAGCTGTGGCCTGCCGCAAACCTCCACGCCGTCGGCGCAATCGAGATTTCGTAGTCATAGAACTGTCCCGGGGTAAGCGATTCGGCCGTGGTGAGCGTCTCCAGCGGTTGCGTCGTCGTGCTGTTGCGCGCCAGCGCGCGCAGCGACGCACGCAGTTGACCCGCGCTTACGATGGTTTGGCTGCCATCGGGCGCGACGTCGGAGATCTTGGCGAACCAGTCGGTGTCGGTCGCGGTCGAAGATGCCACGAGGTGCAGCGCGATCGGGCCGGCCAGCGTGAGCGGCGCTGACAGCGTCGGAGTGCGCCAGGTAAGTCCCTGCTCTTCTTCGGAGCGCTGATCCAGCGGCACATATGGGCTGATCGCGACCGTGCCCTGCTGATCAAGGCTCATCGAGAGCCCAGCGGCCGGGTTGGTGACGTAGCTGGCGCTCGATTCCGCCGGGCGCTTGGCGGAGATCGCCTGCGATCCCAGGTACTCGGGCCGCACGACGCTCGACGGAGGCGGCCAAGTCGTCGTATTGAGATATTTTTCGGCGCGCTGCACATAGACCCGCACCCGCGGCAGGTCCGGCACTTCCATACCCATCAGATGTCGCTGGAAGAACTGCAGTTGCTGCGCCTGAATGTTGTCGATGCCGGCTGGTTCTTCGGTGGGGTCGATCGGCGGTCCGCAGCCTTTGTGCGTGCAGGGCCCGACGTTGAGCAGCGTTTCGACGTTCTTGCGGCGCTCCAGCGCCCGGTACATCCGGATGTTGCCGGCGGCGAAGGCGTCGCGCCAGCCGTCGAGCGCAAAGACCGGGACGTGAATCTTAGCGACGCGCGTGATCGGGGAGCGGTCGTAGTAGAAGGGGCCCTCGCGAGGGTTTTCGAGATAGTCAAACGCAATCGACCGCCCTGTCGCCTGTTCGTACTTGGCAGTGAGCGTGCCTGGGATCATGGTCGGTTCGGTGTTGGGACCAGTCAGTCCGGGCGCGCCCTGCACCGCGAGGTACTGAGCGTCGAAGGACAGCGACAGGATGCCGCCCGGAAACGCGGCGTCGTTATAGAGGTCTGCGACGGCCTCGTTCGGAGCGATCGCCGCCAGGTGCGGCGGATCCTGCTCGGCGGTCAGGTATTGCGTGATCCCCAGATAGGAGCCGCCGGACATCCCGACCTTGCCGGTCGACCACGGCTGCGTTCCGAGGTACTCGACCAGGTCATAGCCGTCGCGCGCCTCGCGCGGCGAGAAGTAGTTTCCGTCGAGGTTGCCCTGACTGCCACCGGTGCCGCGCACGTCAACCACGGCAAGCACGAACCCGCGGGTGGCATAGTTGCTCGCGGACTCGCACCCGCACACGCCATTGCGGCCGTAGGGCGTCATGTTCAACACCACGGGGAACCGCCCAGGCGCCGGCGCGGTGCCGTCCTGGGATGGATAGGTGATCGTCGCGCCCAATTCGATGCCGTCGTCCATGCGAATAAAGCGCTGTTCTGAGTACGTCGCAGGGTATGTCGCCGCCGGGAGCGTGCTCGGCGGCGTGACTTCGGCCGATGCAACACCTGTGCCACCGGAGATCGCCAGCGCGCAGAGACACACCAGCACGCGCGCCCGATTCCCCGTCGTGTGTCCCGTTGGTCCTCGCCCCATCAAATCAACGGAAGGCGTTCTACCCACGTCGACGGCCCGGGAAACCTGGCAGCCGTTCTCGGGCTGACGAGGCGCGCTAAAGGCCCCGACTAGCGGGGTATTTGTGAAGCGGCCGAGGCGCCGCGATCCACGCAGATGCTCGCTGATTCTTGGCGATTATCGGTGATCAGCGACTTCTGGCGATCAGGCAGCATCGCTTGCGACCGTTGGCGCGGCAGCGCGAGCGGCGTACAGCTGCGTGCGCAAATCGCGCGCGACCTTCTCTCCGATCGCCATGGTTGTCAGCGCCGTGACGTTGGATGGTGGCGTCGGCATGATCGACGCGTCGGCCACGCTCAGGCCGGCGACGGCGCGCACGGCGCCGCTGGCGTCCACGACGGCCTGCGGATCGCTGCGCGGGCCCATGCGCACGGTGCCGTTGGCATGGTTGTAGGGGCCGACGCCCGCCTTCAGGGCTTGCGTGAGCGCGTCGGCGTCGTCGCCGACGGCGTCGCCGGGCGACACCTCGCCGCGGTGCAGCGAGGCGAGCGGCTCGGTGTTGGCGAGCCTGCGTGCCAACCGGATCCCTTCGACCATCGAGGCGACGTCCCACGGGTCGGCGAGCAGGTTGAGATCGATTCGCGGAGGAACCTGGGGGTCCCGCGAGGCGAGCGTGACTCGCCCCCGCGACCGCGGGTTGAGCAGCCCGACGTCGATCTCGAACCCGACGCCGGTGGGGCTCATCTCACCCGGGGTGAATGTGGTCGGGAATACATGCAGCCACGGGCGACCCGCGCTGCCGGGTTCGGCGACGGTCATCATCGTCTGCAGGGGCGGCGTCCGCTCCGTGAGCTTCGCGGGATCGGCCGCGAACACCGCGAGGAAGAACGGCTGCTCGGCGAGGTTGGCGCCGACGCCCGGGACGTCGGCGACGACGTCGATCCCGAGCGAGGTCAGCTCGTCGGCCGGTCCGATCCCCGAGCGCAGCAGGATCGCCGGGCTACCGTAAACGCCGGCGCTGAGAACAACGTGCCCGGCATGCAGCATCTCGCCGGATGCGAGCATCACGCCGACCGCCCGGCCATCCTCGATCACCACGCGATCGACCTCCGCCTCGCCGCGGATCTCGAGGTTCGGGCGCTGTCGCGCGCGCTCGAGATACGTCATGGAGCTGTTCTGCCGTACGCCGTCGACGACGTTGCGTGCGACCACGCCGACACCGATGTGATCGGGGCCGTTCACGTCCTCTACCCGCCGAAAGCCGCTTGCGGTCGCAGTGCGGATGAACGAGCGGTGAAGCAGGGTCAGCCGATCCGTGTAGCGGCGGATCGGCACCGGACCCCCCCGACCGTGGTAGCGCATGTCGCCCTCGGGGTCGTCCTCCAGGCGGCGGAAGTCGTCGAGCAGCTGCTCGAAGGACCACCCCGGGTTGCCCAGCCGTGACCACTCGTCGTAGTCCTCAGGTGTACCGCGTCCCGCGGCCGCGCCGTTGTGAGCCGTAGAGCCGCCGATCACCTTCGCGCGTGACACCGGAATGGAGCGTCCGAGGACTCCCGGTTCGCTCTGGTAGCCCCAGTCATGGGAGCTCGGAAACCCCTCGGCGTCGAGCAGGTCCTCGGGCACGTCGCGCGTGCGCGCGTAGTCAGGGCCGGCCTCGAGCAGCAGCACGCGCGTCGACGAGTCCTCGCTCAACCGGGCGCCAAGCACGCTTCCCGCTGCGCCGCTTCCGACGATCAGGAAATCTACGCTCTCGCCATCGCGGTCATTTGACGAACCGAACATGTCCCTGCTCCCTTCGGTTATTGGCGTGTGTGCTCGCGTCCTGCCAGTTCCAAAGGACGGCACTCTCTTGTTTTGGTCCCTGTCTTCTTCTCGCGTTTAGGCTCGCCGATGCCGTCCGCGATCGCATCCGTGTGGTCCTAGGGTGATTCCACAGTCGTGCCGGATGGGACGGAGCTGTCGGCGCGGCGCTCACTGCGGCCGGCTGTCGCGGTAGCGGAGGAGGCTGGGACCGCGAGGTTCTCGCCGGGTTCGCTACACGCGACGGCTGCTTGGTAGCAAGCCCAAGGGGAATGCGCGCGGGCACTGGGCGGATTGGCGGCGCGGCTCGGTTAGGATGCCAAGCCACGATGGCTCGTTGTCGTCCAGCGTCTGGCTGCCGATGATGTTTGGGCGGCACAGGGAGCGAGAGGCGTTGGATCGGCTGATCGACGGCGCTCGCGGCGGCCGCGCTGGGGTGATGGTGCTGCGGGGCGAGCCCGGCGCCGGGAAGACTTCGCTGCTTGACTACGCGATCGACTCAGCGTCAGATCTGAACGTCGCGCGAGCGGCGGGGGTGGAGTCGGAGAGGGCGCTGGCCTTCGCGGCGCTGCACCAGTTGTGCGCGCCGGTCTTGGATCGGCTGGAGAGGCTCCCCGGCCCCCAGCGCGATGCGGTGGCCGTCACGTTCGGGCTGAGCGAGGGTCCGGTGCCGGATCGATTTATGGTCGGCTTGGGAGTGCTTAGCTTGCTGTCGGAGGCGGCGGAGGACAGGCCGCTCCTCTGCGTCGTGGACGATGCGCACTGGCTGGACAAGGCGTCGGCGCAGGGGCTCGCGTTCGTGGCCAGGCGGTTGTTGGCCGAGTCGGTGGTCCTTCTGTTCGCGGCGCGTGAGCCAGGCGAGGACCTCAGAGACCTGCCGGAGATGGTGGTCGGGGGTCTGTCGGATGGCGACGCCCGCGAGCTGCTGGCGTCGGTTGTCCCGTGGTTGTTGGATGAGCGGGTGCGCGAGCAGATCGTGGCAGAGACGCAGGGCAACCCGCTGGCGCTTATCGAGCTGACTAGAGGTCTGTCGCGGGCGCAGGTGGCAGGGGGGTTCGGGTTGCAGAACGCGTTGCCGCTCGAGGGCCGGATCGAAGAGCAGTTTCTCACCCGCCTCGAGGCGCTCTCGGCCGACAGCCGGACGTTGCTGTTGCTGGCCGCCGCGGAGCCGACCGGTGATCCGGCGCTGGTGTGGCGGGCGGCCGAGCGGCTCGGAGTTACAGATCAGGTGTCGGCGCCTGCGGAGGTGAACGGCCTTCTCGAAGTTGGGATCAGGGTTCGATTTCGCCACCCACTGATCCGCTCTGCGGTGTACCGCGCGGCGTCGCCGCAGGAGCGGCAGGATGCGCATCGGGCGTTGGGCGAGGCAACCGACCAGCTCGCTGATCCGGACAGACGCGCGTGGCATCTTGCCGAGGCAGCGGCGGGGCCCGACGAAGAGCTCGCCGCCGAGCTCGAGCGCTCCGCTGAGCGAGCGCGTGCGCGGGGGGGATTGGCCGCCGCCGCATCGTTCCTGGAGCGAGCCGTTGCGCTGACGCCCGATCGGTCGCTCCGCGCGGACCGAGCGCTGGCAGCAGCCCAGAGGAGCGTTCAGGCGGGCGCGGTGGGCCCCGTAGAGAGTCTGCTTGTCGTCGCAGAAGCAGGGGCGCCGAGCGACCTCCAGCGAGCTCGGGCTGATGAGGTACGAGCACAGCTCGCCTTCGTTACGAGCCGGGGCAGGGACGCCGTCCCGCTGCTCGTAAACGCCGCCAAGCGGCTTGAGCCGATCGCTCCCGAAATTGCTCAGGCGACGTACCTGGATGCAGTGCAGGCCGCCATCTTCGCGGGCCGCTTGGCCACACCGGGAGGTGCCCTGCGCGATGTCGCGCGCGCGGCGAGCGCCGGGCCTGCACGCGCGCCCACCGCGGCAGGCCTATTTCTCGAAGGCCTTTCGGCGAGCTTCAGCCACGGGTACGCGGCAGGGGTGCCGATCCTGCGCCGCGCACTCACGGCCTTCGGTGATCGGATTCCCACCGATGAGGCACTCCGAGGGTCGGGACCCGCTTGCATCCTCGCAGCGCACTTGTGGGACGACGACGCTCTCGAAGCGGTGTCCGAGCGGTGGGTCACTCTCTGCCGCCAGGCCGGCGCGCTAGGTGATCTTCCTCGTGCCCTCAACGCGAGGGCACACGCGCTCATGTTCGCCGGCGACCTCACGGGCGCCGCCTCGCTCCTCAGTGAGGTAGCGGCGGCCAGCGAGGCGACGGGGATCCAAATCGGGGCGGTCGCCAACATGGCACTCGCTGCCTTACGCGGCGATGAAGCCGAGGCGCTCGCACTCATCGAAACGAGTGTCAGAGATGCGCCGCTACGAGGCGAAGGTAATCGCTTAGCGTGGGCCGAGTTGGCGAACGCGGTGCTCAACAACGGCCTCGGGCGCCACCAGCAGGCGCTCGCCTCAGCCGAGTGCGCCAGCGATGATCAATTCGACCTGATTGTCCCAAGTTCAGCGCTCGCCGAGCTGATCGAGGCCGCCGCTCGTACAGGGATGACCGACACTACCGCCGGTGCCCTCCGGCGGCTAAGCGAGATCGCGGGTGCCACAGGTTCGCAGTGGGCAATGGGGGTCGAGGCTCGATCGCGCGCATTGGTCAGCGACGGCGAGCAGGCGGAGGGCCTGTATCGGGAGGCCATCGACCGGCTTGCGCCGACACGCGCGCGCGTAGAGCTAGGACGCGCCCATCTTCTCTACGGCGAGTGGCTTCGCCGCAAGCGCCGACGCGTAGACGCACGCGAGCAGCTTCGAACCGCGCGCCAAGTCTTCAGGGCCATGGGGGCTGAGGCGTTCGCCGACCGCGCCGAGCGCGAGCTCCTCGCGACCGGCGAGCACGTTCGCAAACGCGTCGTCGAGACGCGGGACGACCTCACCGCTCAGGAGGCCCACATAGCGCGGCTGGCTGGCGACGGCGTCTCAAACGCCGAGATCGCCACCCGGCTGTTCATCAGCCGGCGCACGGTCGAGTACCACCTCAACAAAGTCTTCACCAAGCTGGGGATCAGCTCGCGACACCAGCTCGACGGCGTGCTACCGCCGGAGCCCACCACCGCGGCGGCCTCCTAGCACTCCCGCGATCTGACGACGGGGCGCGGGCAAAGATCCGCGCCGTCAGCCGCGGCTTTCAGCGGCCGCCCGCGCGTACGTTCTCGCGGCCGCGGTCATGCGCAGCAGCGGCCTGCTGCGTTCCAGCCAGAGCGAGAGCTTCGGAGTGCGCGAGTTCTGCACGTTTCAGAAGACTGTGGAACCAGCCTAGGAGCACACGGATGCGATCCGCGACCCCGCCGCGACATGCTTCTCGAGCGGGAGCCCGGCAGGACTGGGAGGCAGACAACCCGCCATCCGCGACCGTTCCAACCGGGATGTCCCGCGCGAAGAGACAGACATGGTCCCGACGACGGTGGAGATGTTGGACGGCGCCCAAGCCCTCTGGCACTCCCACCCGCGAGGCCAGCTCCTCTTCGCGATCGCCGGTGTTGGCCAGATTCAGGTGGAGGGGGGCGATGTCGTCGAGCTGCGGCCGGGTGACTCGGTCTGGGCGCCGCCTGGTGAGCGTCACTCCCACGGCGCGGCGCCCGGTCGCAATTTCACCTTCACTTCGATCGAGCCTGCGGACCCAGCCACCGGCTCCGTCGTCGATTGGTGATCCTGCTCTAGACCGTGTGGAGTCGCTGGCTGCGGGCGGTGACGTCGGTCAGGTGTCCTGGCCCTGAGCACTTTGTCCCCGGCTTGCGCGCGGCGGGAGGACGGCCGCCCGCGGCGAGGGGAAGTGGGGCAACGCGATCGTTCAGACGACTGTGGACTCAGCCTGGTGCCACACGGATGCGATCAGCGGCGCACGGCGACAAGCTTTTCTGAGCGCGCACAAGGAGCGCGACTAACAACTAATAAGGAGGTCTCATCATGAAGCTGCTTGGGTTGGATCACATTGGAATCGTCGTGCGCAATGTCGACGAAACGGTCGCTCGGGCGGGCGAGACCGTTGACGGCAAGGCCGTCGGCGAGCGTTTTGTCTCCGACGACATCGACCTGCAAGTTCTGACGGCCGGCGAATCGACCTTGGAGTTGATCGAGGTTCGCAACCCGGGTTTCGGCATGCCGAAGCTCAAGGATGGCGAGACCGCGGTCATCGGCCATTTCGGAATTGAGGTCGACGACCTCGACGACGCCAAGGCCGAGCTGACACGCCGAGGCGTCGCCTTGGAGGGCGAGACCGACGCCGGTGAGGTCCGCTTCATCTTCACGGTGCCACGGACGACTTTCGGCGTGGTGCTTCAGCTCATGGACTACAAGGGCCGCCGATAGGGCGCGTGAGCGCCGCGCTTCGGCTCAGCCACATACGAATTGAAAGACGAACCACATGCCAGACACGAACGAGCTACGTCAACAAGAACGGGAGGGTGCTGTGGCGGATCTAGCAAGGAACAAGCGGATCGCGGTCGATTACTACACGACGTCGTTCGGGGGAGATCCCGAGAAGGCGGCCGCCGACTACCTCGTCCCAGGGTATATACAGCACAACCCGACAGTCGCAGACGGTCCCGACGAGTTCATACGGGGCGTGCACCTGCTGCGGCAGCAGTACCCGAACATGAGGCTCGACATCAAGCGAGTCATCGCGGAGGGCGATCTCGTGGCAACCCATTCGCATGTCGAATTCGAACCCGACAATCCAGAGAACCGGGGAGGAGCGTTTATGGACTTCTTCCGCCTCGAGGATGGAAAAATCGTCGAGCACTGGGATGTCATTCAGCAGGTGCCAGAGATATCTGAAAACAACAACGGCATGTTCTGAGGCACGACCAGAGCGTTCCGTCGCCGCAATCGCAGCTTGCTTGGAGGTCAGCCCAAGGGGTCCGCCTGGGCTGACCTCCAAGCGCGTACAGATTGTGCTCAGGTTCCCCGGCACGTTGTAGCGGTTCCACCCACCTAGCACCGCACCTGAGGCACCCGCGCGGACAGCCGCTCCAGATGGCGCAACAGTAAGGGTGCTCCGGCGCAGGCGACGGCGCGTGTCTACTACGACGTTGCGAAGTACGAGGGCCTGTAGTATAACAGAGGCGTGACTGCTCCTCGGACGCGACGCACCCAACGTCACCGCTGAGCATCTTTGGACCTCCAGCGATGAGCTCTCGCCAGCAAAGCAAGGCCGCCGCCCGCCAAGCGCGGGTCCTGCGCGAAGCGCAGACACGCGCGGCCGCCGCCCGCCGCCGGCGGCTGCAGGCACTCGCCGCCACGATCCTGACGGCCGTCGCTCTCGGGTCGGTGGCGGTCGCCCTCACGAGCGGCGGCAGTAGTGCCAATGCCTCATCCGGCGGGAAGCTGAACGGCGCCTTGGTCTCAAGCAGCCTTTTCGCGGGCATACCGCAGCACGGAACGGTTCTCGGTCAACCCAACGCCCCTGTACGGATCATCGAGTTCGCTGATCTTCAATGCCCTTACTGCCAGGAGTACACGGCGCAAGCCCTGCCTTCGCTCGTAACCCAATACGTGCGAACCGGCAAGGTGCAGATGCAGTTCGAGAATCTGTCCTTCATCGGGCCGGACTCCGTTGAAGCGGGCCACTACGCCGCCGCCGCAGCGGCCCAGAACAAACTATGGAATTTCGTCGATCTGATGTACCTCAACCAAGGCACCGAGAACACGGGCTATGCAACCCCGGCCTACCTGCGGCGACTGCTCCAGGCGACCCCGGGTCTGAATGTGCCCGCTGCGCTGAGCGCCAGCCAGGCACCCGCCGCCGGCGAAGCCCTCAGTCAGTCCACCAGGCTCGCCGCACAGGACGGGATCAATTCGACGCCGTCCTTCTTGATCGGCCGGGTGGGAGCGCCATTGCGCCAGTTCCAGCCGCCGACGCTGACCGCAGCGCCGTTTGCGGCCGTGCTCAACAGTCTCCTGGGAGGATCCAAATGACAGACACCGTCCTGCGCCGCACGAGCCAAGCGCTCGCATCATCGCGATGCGTCACAGCGTGATCACGGTCTTGCCGCCCGTGCGCCGGTCCTGCGTCGCGCTCAAGGCAGCTGGCACTTCCTCCAAGGAGATTCGAGTGATTGGTGGAGTGACGATGCGGCCGTCAACGACCGCCTGTGCCAGCCGTTCAAGTAGCTCGATCGACATCGGCAAGGCGAAGTTGATGCCGGTAACCCCACTCGCACGCAGGGCCTCTTCGTCGGCGACGTAGTTTGTCGACATCGCTGTACCGCCTGGTCTCACCAGTGAGGCGAGCGCGGCGAAGCCGGCGGCATCGGCGTCCACTAGGTCGATGAGGACATCGACGCCGTCCGGGTGCGCTTGTCGCACCGCGGCCCGGAGCGCGACCGCCCTGCGATCGATCGTCTCTTTGGCGCCGTAGCCGCGCATCCGCTCGGCATCGTCGGCGCGCACGTTCGCGATGACGTTCGCCCCGGCGCTTACGGCGAACTGTGTAGCGAAGGAACCCACGCCGCCGCCCGCACCGACGATCAGGACCGTCTTGCCGGCGAGCGGCTCGAGCTGGTCGACGAGGGCGAGCCCGGCGCCGCCCGCCGTCGGAAGCGCGGCCGCGACGACGTCATCGAGTCCGCTTGGAACTCGTGCGAGCGGCGCATCCTCGGCAACGGCCACGTACTCGGCGTAGGTACCCGCCGAGCCAAGCGGGGCGATCAGCAACTGGCCGAACAGATCATCGCCGACGGAGTACCTCGACGTACCTTCGCCAAGCTTTTCGACCACGCCCGCCCCATCGGCGCCGAGCACCATCGGGAACGTCGCCGCCATCGGCCTCCACGCGCCGGAGGCGAGCCAAAGGTCCATGGGGTTCATGCCCGCGGCCCTCAGCCTGATCAAGACCTGCCCCCGCCCCGGCGTCGGAGTCGGGATCTCCGCCACCCCAGGAGTCGCTCCATACTCTGTGACCGTGGCCGCTCGCATCGCCTTCTCCTTACGGTTGTGACCGCAGACCGGATAGCTGGATTGCTATCGCGTTCTCTCCGCCGTCGTTACAGGGGAGCTAACGCCCGTCAGGCCGTTGCCAGCGTGAGCCCGATCTTGGACCGCACCCATGCACCTATCTCGGCAACTGCCGTTGTGATCTCCGGAACGTGGCCGGCGCCCAGGAAGAAGTTGTGCTGTCCCTCGGGCAGCGAGCGGAGCTCGAGGTCGACGCCAGCGGCGCGAGCCCGCTCAGCGAACTTCTTGGAGTCGTCGACGAGGAGCTCGTACTCGCCGTAGTAGATGATCGTTGGAGGCAGCCCGGCCGGATCGGCTTGGGCGAGGTTGATCCGCGGATCTGTGAGCGCGATCTCGGTTCCGTCCAACATGGCATCGGTGAAT
>Ga0210409_10006044_pt1 | contig 12642 bp, 5 predicted proteins | sample IncBWH17MmetaG_FD_161649 | JGI IMG/M metagenome (GOLD analysis project Ga0210409, IMG submission 161649) | Forest soil microbial communities from Barre Woods Harvard Forest LTER site, Petersham, Massachusetts, United States - Inc-BW-H-17-M | ecosystem: Environmental > Terrestrial > Soil >...
GGGAAGAAAGCAGCCCTCGGAATACATGGGCAACGGCCCGTACAATGACAGCTTCTTCAACGGAACACACAATCCGTTACATTCCGGCGGCTTCTATTCGATGCATTCGGTGGCCGCCTTTGCGGTAGCTACGGTAATCGCACACCGCTACCGCAATCATCGCTGGGTTCCTTTCGTGGCCTATGGATTGGCCGGCGCTATCGCCTTCTCCCGGGTCACCAGTAGTGACCACTTTCCTTCCGACGTCTTTTTTGGGAGCGCCATGGGATTCGTGATCGCGCGCTACGCCGTCTTGCCTGCACGATTCTGAGGGTTTCAAGGGACAGCCGTAAGTCAATCTCGGTAGCACACAGCAAAAAGGAGAACCCGGAGGCACCGGAGTTCTCCCGGGCACAATGTCAACACGTCAGGTGTAAACGAAGTGCTTGGTCTAATCTTCGCGCCTTGCGGGCTTGGACCAAATCCGTTGAATGCGGTAAGACGGGGAAATCACGAGCAGATGAAGGTACGGGGTCCGGCGGCTCTGTGTAACACGGAAAGCAATAGAAAAGCCCGGACTGGTCCGGGCCTTTCCAATGTCAGTTTGGCTCTAAACCTCAATGACGGGGAGGTTATGATCTCGCGCACCGTTTCCGACGGCAATACAGACAAATCCTTAGCACCAAAGGACAGTTGCAAAAAATAGGTTGCCGCTCGTCCTAGTACGGCACTTGATTGCATAAGAATGTCGGCTCTTGACCCCAGTCGACTGTGGTTGCTTACCCGCACTGCCGTGAGAGGACAAACCGCGAGTCCTGTCGGCAACAACAGCTCGCACTAATTTACTTAGACAAAGATTTATTTAGATCCTGCCACGGGAGAGGTCACATGCGGGCGCGGCGCAGGAAGCCCGCGATGAGCTGAACGGCAAAATATTTTGCAGCGAACACTACGTCGAATCGCACGCCCTCACCCGAGGGAAACAGGGACGAACTAACGCTTTGTTCAGCACAGTTCCGTGGCGCAGTTCCCGAAGTGCCAAAAGAGCAGCGTACTCCAAACTATGGCGCAACGGCCAAACGCGGCCCATTCTTCTCCGAAAGCAACGCATCGCGTTAGGGCCGGGGTCAGTAGTCCTGACCCTAAACTGGCCGCATGTACAGCTGGAAGCCATCCATTTGCAGAGTAGCCTGCCAAGGACCAGCCACATCTGTCTCGTAAGGTTTCGGAGGCATTATGCGTACCGTAAAGATCTTCCTTGCGGTCGTCGCCCTAGGTGCGCTCCCGCTGGCCGCGGCGGCGCAGCAACAGACGCCCCTGACGCAGGTGGTGGACAAGATAATCGCGCAAGAGCAGGCGGAAGTGCAGTCGCTCCGCCAATATTCACCAATCGTCGAAACGTACATCCAGATATTTCGAACGGACAAGGACGCAAACGCGGTGCCGAACGCGGACAAGTATTTTCTCGGACGCGCCGAGCTCGCCAAAGGCGTACAGCTCGAACCGCTTATCAACAGCACTCGTGCCAATGACAAAGTGTTTGGCAGTTTGGCGAACTTCTTTTCGATGGAATTTCTACCGCGTGGTTTCCTTCAAATGATCTACCTGGATATGAATGGCTTCGATCGACAGCACTACAAGTTTGAGTATGTCGGCCGCGAGTTTCTCGGTGAAGTTCGTTGTCTGGTTTTCGACGTCGATCCACTACCGAAGGCCGACAAAGGCCGCTTCGTTGGGCGCATCTGGGTGGAAGACCAGGATTACCACATGGTGCGTTTCAATGGCGGCTATGGCAGCCGCTCCAAGACCAGCTACTACTTTAATTTCGACAGTTGGCGCACGAATGGCGGGAAGAACGAATGGCTCCCGGCTTTCATCTACAGCGAGGAAGTCGACAGTCTGACGGTCAAGACGTTCAAGGCACAGACACGCCTTTGGGGCTACGCTCCTGACCGTACGCGGGAAGAGCAGGAGTTAAGCAAGGTGGTGGTTGACACGGTGAGGCCCGTGAAGGATCAGACTGAATTCGCAAACAGTTATTCACCGCTTCAGGAGAAGCGCGCCTGGGACCGCCAAGCCGAAGATAACGTCGCTGCCAAGTTGGAGCGTCTAGGCTTGATGGCACCGTCCGGAGACGTGGATAAGGTCTTGGAAACCGTGGTCAACAACCTAGAAGTCACCAACAACCTCGATATCCAACCGGCCGTTCGCTGCCGCGTTCTAATGACCTCTACCCTTGAGTCCTTCACCATGGGCCACACAATCGTGCTGAGTCGCGGCTTGGTGGATGTCTTGCCTGACGAGGCCAGCCTTGCAGCCATCCTTGCCCATGAACTAGGCCACGTCGTGCTTGGACATCGCATGGGCACGCAGTTTGCATTCTTCAATCACCTGCGGTTCGACGAAAAGGAGACATTCCGTCACTTTGGCTTTATGCGCACACCGGCTGAGGAGCAGGCGGCGACGCTGAAAGGAAAAGAATTGCTGAAGAAGTCGCCTTACCAGGATCAACCCGGGAACTCACAATACTTTCTCCAAGCACTGAAGGACCGTTCCACAGCGATCCCCAACCTCGTCAGTCCCCACCTCGGCAACAGAGTTGCCGCAACCTGGACGGTCGCTCCGTCGGAATCGTCGGCGGTAAAGCCACCGGGTGACCTCGTTGCTGCGTTGCCGCTAGGCGGACGGATTAGAATTGAACCATGGAACAATCGGTTGGAGATGATGAAATCCAACGCGACAGGCCCGGTGGCCGAAGACGAGAAGATGTCGTTTGAGGTTACTCCGTTCGTCCTCTATCTCACCCGGCAGGCAGACAGTGCATCGAAAGAAACTCTTGGCGCAGTATCTGTGAAGTCAGATATGGATTCGAACATACCGCAAGCAAAGCCCTGATCGCCTTGAAAAGTGGAAGAGCCTTACAAGTTAATCGCCACGTCGCCCTGAGGTCGCGAGCAACAGATGAGCAGAGTCCCCGGCTCGTTTACCAGCCGGATTCGCTTGAGCCATCCGCCTCGGGCATGATGTGTTTTTTTCGCGACTTCTCCATTCATAGAACTACACAGCGAAGTAAAGCCAGTTATGTCCGCTGCAGCTTCCCAGAAAGGACTTCGGCGGAGCCAGGCGTTTGATTTCAACGACTAGACGGCCCGTACGAAGTCAACTGGCCTATCTGAGTGCCCCGCGACCCCAGTGCAAATTCAAACTCCAGCGACGGCCCACCGTCACATGTGTCAAGATTGGATTTCCAACGGAGAATTACTAGTCTGACTTGAGTCTCCTGAAGCGCGATTTGCAGTCCACCCAGGAAGCTGCTCCGCCATGAAGGAATGTCCACGCTGCCGCATCTGTCTGGACGATAGCGCGGAAACTTGTCCGCTCGACAGTGGCCCTCTTGATGCGGCATTCCCTGGCGATCCGATCGTTGACGGCAAGTATCGGGTGGAGCAACGGCTAGGCCGCGGTGGAATGGGCGTTGTTTACCGCGTACGGCACCTTGGTCTTCAGCGGCGATTTGCGTTGAAGTTGATTCTTGGCCCGCATGCGGGAGGCCAGCATTTCCTTGATCGCTTCCAGACGGAAGCGAGGGCGTTGGGCCGCCTTAAACATCCGAATATTGTTGAGGTCACCGACTACGGGGTGGACCCACGCGGGGATGGCCTGCCTTATCTGGTCATGGAGTACCTGGAGGGTCGGACTCTCCACGAGTTGTGCCGGAGAGCTCCATTGCCGATGGAGCGGGCACTATCGCTTCTTGATTCGATCGCGCAGGCGATTGACTACGCCCACCGCGAAGGTGTTCTCCACTGCGACCTCAAACCAAACAACGTGCTAGTGGTTGAAGACGAGAACTCCCACGAAACCGCAAAGATTTTGGACTTTGGCTTGGCGCGACTCTTGGCGGCAGAAACTGACGTCACCGGAGTTGCGCGCTCCCAATTCCGTGCGGAGGGTCGTCGCGCCCGAGACAACCCGAGCGTGAGTGCCACGACACCCGCCGACGCTGTAAACAGCGAGACAAGCGCCGCGCCGACACTGGACGTTCTAGCGGGAGCGGCGTCGGGAGTCTCGGCCGGACAAGGCATCTCGGTGGCCCCTCACGTGTCTCAAGCAAGACTAGAAGGCACGCTGCCGTACATTGCTCCGGAACTAATTCTAGGATCTCCACACACGTCGAGTACCGATATATACGCTTTTGGCGTTCTAACGTACGAAACTCTGGTGGGCAAGCAGCCTTTTTCGGGCTCGAGATCGGAACTTGTTTGGAAGCACTTGCAAACGCTGCCCCCAGTTCCGTCCCAACTGCAGACTCTGCTTCCGCCGGAGCTCGATGCGCCGTTGCGCGCGGGTCTCGACAAGGTTCCTGAACGGCGAGCAAAGAAAGCGAAAGATTTAGTCGCGAGCCTGCGTTCGGCCTGGCAACTTTCCGAGCGGAGAAAATGGCGCGTTCGAGAGATTCCCCGGCGTTCGACTCTTGCTGTCATCGCCGGAACGGTTCTTGCGCTGTTGTCCTGGCCGCTGTCGCGTTTTGCCTGGGTCGAAGATCTGGAGCGGCGTACGATCGACGCGCGATTCGCTCTCTCCCCCACGCATCCTCCGGACGGTCGGCTTGTCACTCTGGTTGTGGACGAAGCATCGCTGGCTGTTGATCCGACGCCGTTAGCTGAAAAGGCTGATCAGTTTGCTGGGGTCATTGATCGAGTGTTCAACGCGGGCGCTCGCGGAGTGGCGATTGATTTCCTTCTTCCCGAACGCTGGTCACAATCGGAGAAGTTTTCCAAGCTTATGCTGACCCGCGGGGACAACCTGACACTCGCGGCTCTCTCCGCCGTTTCGCAGACGGTCGGGCAAGAATGCGTCAGCAGTCTCACAGCCGCCGCGCTGGGCCCACAGCGGTACTCGGAGCTGTTTGGATTTGCCAATCTTCGCGAAGATCCCGACGGCGTAACCCGTCGAGCGAGTCTTTTCTTTGTTGATAGAGAAGGCGCTCTACGAAAATCATGGGCAATCAGTGTGGCGCGCAACCTTGACTCCGTAAGCAATCGAAAGGCAGACGGCGCGGAAATGAAGCTGCCCTTTTGGATTGACTACTCGGCCGATCCGAAGGACCTCCCGAAGATTTCCTGGAAAGATGTTCCGTTCGAGTTGGAGCGTGATCCATCGCTGTTCAAAGGGCGACTGGTTCTTGTAGGCGGTGATCTTGTTGGCTCGGGAGACGACTATCATCGAATCCCCTCGCGTGGGAATGCCTCCGAGGCGGTTTCGGGTCTGGCCTTGCAATCGCTTATCGTCAACACGATACTCACAAATTTTCGTGTTCGGTCTGCGCCGTGGGTTCTGGTCGCCGGTCTATTGACAATCGGTTATGCTGCATTTCTGGCGGCAATTCTTTGTCTTTCCCGGCTATACCGACCGTTGATGCTCGGGATTGTTTTTTCTTTGCTTTACGTCGGCGCTGCCTTTCTTCTTTTTCGGCAAATGCACGTGATTGCGCCAATCGCTGGGCCACTGCTGCTCGGAGTTCTGGCTTTGGCCACGGGCCTCGTGCTACGTTTAACGAAACTCTCCCTCCCCTCCTACGTCGAGGAGGCGTAACGGCGATGGTTAGTGCAAGGACATTTATTCTCGCCACGTTTTTGGCAACCTCGGCAGTGACTGTGACGCCGCAGGAGCCCACAACGGAAGCAGTCTCGGTTGTCACCTCAGTTTCCGGGAGCGCAACTCTCATTGCGCCAACCAACAGAAAAGGGCCTGTCTCAAGATTTGACTGGCTGCCCGTCGGCGCCGTACTTACAACCGGCGCTGGCTCTTCGGTAACCCTGATCTTTGCCGACGGCGGCCGATATGAAATCGGCGAGAAGTCGAGGGTCACTGTGACTCCTGGCGGCCCAAAGCCCATGGGAAATAGCATTCACCGCCTGGAAGGGGTACCTCCCATTCCGCGGCTCGCCGCTCTAGCTGAGGGACAGCACCTCGGGGCGCGATCCGGCGCAATTCGGGTTCGTCAAGGCTCCGGCGAACGTGTTCAAAATCTGTATCCAAATGCCATGAGTGCGAGCATCCCGGATCAAACCTCACTTCGTTTTTCGCCCATTAAGGGTGCATCGCGCTACCGAGTCGAACTCGAGGACGACTCGGGCAAAACGATTCTTGACTTGCAAACCGAGCTCACGACGGTTTTGGTGCCTCCAAGTATTCTGCGTCCGGGATCTTCCTACTACTGGAAGGTTCGCACCGTCGAACGCGTAGGCCCGTCCGTGCACGGCGAAAGCGAGTTCGACACTTTGTCCCAGGAGGATCTCCAAAGAAGGGCCGCGCTGCAGGCAGTTCTGCAACAGCAGGGGGATGCATCGTCGTTGGCGACTCTTGCCGATGTGGACCGGCGATTGGGGCTTTGGGCGGAGGCCCGCGAGGGCTTTCTGGCTGCTCTGGCCAAGGCTCCCAGCGATGCAGCAATCAAGAAGGCGCTTTCGGAAGTTAACGCTCAGCTAGCCGGGAACAACGACATTCGATAGTTCGGATCAATAGAAGTCTTGTCATGAAAACTTCTCCTAGAGTCCCCATTGCTCGAATGCGATTTTGGACGTCCCTCTTGCTTCTGTGCCTGTGCACGACGGCGCAGGGGGCTGCAGGCGATTCTGCAGGTGTGGTTGTCGAAACCATTCCTCCGAACTCTGCCCCGGCAAGAGCCGGGCTGCTTTCCGGTGACCTGCTCCTCTCTTGGTCCCGCGTCTCGCCCGATAGTCCGAAGGTTTCCGCAGCCGGCGGCAAGATCGACTCCCCTTTCGATCTAAATGAAATTCGGGTCGAGCAGGCGCCGCGAGGTGTGGTCACACTCGTCGGTAAGCGCGGCTCCAAGGCAATGACGTGGCTGATCGAAGCGGGAAACTGGACTATCGAAGCTCGTCCGAATTTTGCGTCCGATATTCTCCACATCTACAGCGAAGGCAAAGACCTGGCCGAGCGGAAAAAAGTGTACGAGGCTTCAATACGTTGGCAAGAAGGGGCTGCGGCGGCAACGCGCGCCAGGAAGGCAATCACAGCAACGTGGTTTCTGTGGCGAGTTGGCGAACTCAACGCCAAATCAGAAAGCTGGGGACCGTCGGACGCGGCCTTTGAGGCAGCGACCCAGCAAGCAGAGCAGGGTTCGGCGCCGGCCATCACCGGCCAGATCCTAATGGCTTGGGGACAAACATTCCAGGATCGCAAACTATGGGATCGCGCGGACGAAGTCTATCGCCGAGCTCTCGGACTCCGCGAGAAGCGCGGGCAGGAAAGCCTGGAGGTCGCGGAAACGCTCAACGCGCTAGCCACCGTTGCGCGCAATCAGAAGAGAATGCCGGAAGGCGAGGAAATGACGCGTCGGACTCTTGCAATTTGCCTGAAGCTGGCGCCTGAAAGTATTCCCACGGCTGAAGCCTACGGCACCTTGGGCAATTTTCAGTTCGCAAACGGAAATCTCGCTGCGGCTGGAGAGAATTACCAGCTCGCTCTGCCAATCATCGAAAAGGTGGATCCACAGAGTTTCCGAGAAGCGGTAATCCTCAATGGAATGAGCCGTGTGGCTTTCGGTCGCAACGATCTCGTCAAAGCGGACGAGTACGCCCAGCGTGTTGTGACCATAGTTCAGAAACTCGAGGAGACCTTGCTGACAGCACAGATGCTGGCCAACGCTGGTGAAGTTGCGTGGAGGCACGGAGACCTCGGGCGAGCCGAGGCGTACGACCGCCAAGCGTTGGCGATCCGGCAGAAAAAAGCTCCCGAAAGCCAAGCTTTTGCGAGCAGCCTGATCAACTTGGGTAGTGTTCTGATGGACAAGGGGGATTTGGGTGACGCCGAGCAGTTGTACATGCAAGCGGAGGCGCTCAGTCAGAAGCTCGAACCCGAGGGGACGCAGGTTGCCAACGTACTTACCGGCCTTGGAAACATCGGCTGGAGTCGCGGCGACCTCGTCAAGGCCGAGGAGTATTACCGCCACGCGCTGGCCATTGACGAGAAGATATTAGGCCCGGACAGCAAACGAGTCGGAGACATTCTTCAAGACCTTGGGAATGTCGCCTCTGACCGTGGGGACAATGAGACAGCAGAAGCCTATCAGCGGCGCGCCTTGGCTATCACCGAAAAGTTAGCACCGGGGAGTCTCGATCTAGCTGGGGTGCTCGACAATCTAGGTAATACCGCGCTGGAGAACGGGAAATTGGAGGCGGCCGAAGAGCTTCAGCGCCGGGCGCTCGAACTCTATCAGAAGCTGGCCCCTGAGAGCCTTGATGCCGCACGAAATCTGAATAATCTCGGCGTGACCGCTGACAAACGAGGCAAAGTAGAGGATTCAAAAGAATTTCATCAGCGCGCGCTGGCCATCGAAGCTAAAACGTCCCCAGGAAGCCTGGAGTTGGCTCACACCATTTCGTTTCTGGGCAGAAGGCTCGACGAACTCCACGACTCCAGCGCTGCACAAAAGTATTTTCTCGACGCCTTGGCCATTCAGTCGAAGCTGGAGCAGAACAGCATCGACGAGGCGGAAACATTGCACTACCTCGGTTTGTCCCTGCGTGGCGAGGGAAAGGCCGCCGATGCCGCGAAGTACCTTTGCCAGGCCGTCGATTCAATTGAGGGACAAAAAGCCAAGCTGGGAGGCACCGAGGAACAGCGCTCGGGATTTGCCGCCAAACATTCCGAGTTTTATCGCGATTGCATTGATGCGTTGGTTGACGTGAACAGGTCTGAGGATGCCTTTCACGTTCTCGAGCGCTCTCGTGCGCGGTCGCTCCTGGCCATGCTAGCGGAACGCGATCTCGCCCTGTCTGCGGAGGTGCCAGCCGAACTTCTGAAGGCGCGCAAATCTACCGACGCGGATTACGATGCAACGCAATCCGCCATTGGAAATCTAAGCACAGCTAAGGATGCGGAACAGATCGAGCGCTTGCTAGGGCACTTGCGCGAAGTGCGAATCAAACAGGAGGAAATCGCTGAGAGTACGCGAAAGAATTCTCCGCGATTTGCTTCTCTGACCTATCCACAGCCACTAAACGTCGCTGCGGCGCGCGAAGCCCTCGATCAGGGCACTGTGCTGCTCTCCTATTCGATTGGTGAGAAGAAATCAACGCTGTTTGTTCTCCGAAGCGCAGCAGCCGAATCAGCAGCTGCCGGAAAGACTAGCGGCTTATCCGTTTTCTCGCTTCCCGTAGGAGGGGATGCTTTGCGCGAGAAAATCGAGGCATTCCGCAATCTCATCGAACGCCACCGCGAAGGGGATGAACCAAAGCTGCGAGAGCAGGGCGGCGAGCTGTACGACATTCTGATGAAGCCTGCCGAAGCGATCCTCGCGACGAACGAACGCATCCTGGTTTCCCCGGATGGGCCACTCCACACTCTGCCGTTCGCCGCTCTAGTGAGAAAAGAAACCGAAGGGAAAAAAGGGGACGCAAGGCGCTATTTGATTGAATGGAAGCCCGTTCACACCGTGATTTCGGCCACTGTCTACGCCGAGTTGAAGAAATCGCGGCGGCAAAGTGCTTCCCCCGGCGAGATTCAAGTGACTGCTTTTGGTGACCCGAAGTATCCCATTGGTGACAGAAAACCCGAGCAGATCGCCGATGCGGAGGTTCGTTCTGTGGTCACACGCGGATTCAATCTCACTCCTCTGCCTTCCAGTCGCATCGAGGTCGAGAGTATTGCGGGGCTCTTTCCCTCGGAAAGCAAAGTGTATCTCGGTGAACAAGCGACGGAAGAGCGCGCCAAGGCTGTTGGCAAGGACGTGCGCTACCTGCATTTTGCTGTTCATGGATTGCTGGATGAGCGAATCCCGCTCAACTCTGCGCTCGCATTTACGATTCCAGAGAATCCCGGTTCGGGGCAGGACAACGGGTTGCTGCAGGCTTGGGAGATTTTCGAGCAGGTTCGCCTCGACGCGGACCTGGTCACCCTCTCGGCTTGCGAAACGGCGTTGGGAAAAGAGATGGGTGGGGAAGGCCTGGTAGGGTTGGCACGTGCTTTCCAATATGCCGGCGCTCGTTCGGTGGTGGCCTCCCTTTGGAGCGTCTCCGACGAATCCACTGCTGAGTTGATGAAGCACTTCTATGCCTATCTAAAAGCAGGGAAAACGAAAGATGTGTCACTGCGGCTAGCTCAAATCGACCTAATCCAATCGGCATATCCGCGGAACAAGTCCAGCCACGGTCCTCGGACAACAAATGCTCACCCTTTTCACTGGGCCGCGTTTGAGCTGATCGGTGATTGGAAGTAACGCGGGATAGATCTGAGGGCGGCTCCAGCACTTAACTTGACTGTAGCCGGTTCTCTAGGAGAGGTGCTGTCGGATGAAACGATGGAGGTGTTGCGTCGACCCTTTGAACCGGCAGCGGTAACGCGCCCCGGTATCGAAGTTATTTGTAAGCCGACTTGCGATGCGGTTGTCCACTTTGGGCATAACTTCCGAGTGCGCGACCGCTCGTCCACAATTCGCGTTTTTCAAGTTCCATGCGTAGTGCGGGCCGCATTCCGTTGTAAATGAGGCCGGGATGAACTCAGGGCTTCTTTTCCTAAACTTCGTTTAGTCCATGGCGAGAACAGCGGCTCGCGCTCAATGCGCGATGTTCTGGTCCGACTCTTCCTCAAGCGAAAAGGCCTCGATGGAGTTGGTATTATCGTCAACCGTGGCGAAGTTAGAGAAGAAGCGCGAGGTGGCAAGGCCAAACGCTCCTCCCTGGCCCGCGTCCACGTTGAATTCGCCGACAAACTCGCCGTCCTTGGTGAACTCCACAATCTCACTGGGATGGGCTGTATCGCCATTGATCGCGTCACCGTTGGCGGTGAGCAAATGTCCGTTTGGCGCGAATACCAGCGCAAGGGGCCCGCGCAGGTGAGGATCGGAAAATATGTGGTTCCCTTTGTTCACCGGGCCGGTTCTATGGCCAGCATGCGGAATGGCGAAGATAGCGTTGTCATCCGTTGACGCGACATAGAGAACATCCGCGTCCTCGTCATAAGCAAGCCCTGTGGGCCCCACGATCAGTGCCGCGGCGTTGAGCTCACTCTTATATCCCATGGCAATCATGGTCTTATGCACGACGGTCACTCCTCCCGAGCTTACGGTTACGTCAAGGCGGGAGACCGTGCCGCTGACGACGTTCGAAACAAATACTTGAGCATGGTCACCGTCGTCGTCGATGGTCAGATCCCAAGGACTGTCGAGGAACGTGCTGTCGGTCAGCGGACTGCCCACCAGATTTCCGTTGCGGTCGATCACTTGCAGCGAGGCGCCAGTTGTGATCGTGCCCATCGACGCAGGCAGGTTACCTACCAATATGAAGCCTCCCTTCAGCACGCCGAGAGCCGTAGTCAGGCCGATTGGGGTACTTGTGAAGAAGGTGGTCGCATTGCCTGGAGTCGTACCTGCTGGAACGGATGGTGTGACAATGCCGTTAGGTGTGAATTTGATGATCGTGGTGCCGGTCCCTTGCATATTGGAGGAGTTATTGAAGTTCGATACCAAGATATCTCCGGGAGCCACTGTTCCCCCTGCAGGGAATCCCTTCGGAACAACCGCCACACCGTAGGGGTTCAAGTCACCGTTTGCGGGTATTGTGGACGATATGATCAAGCGAGGCAGGAATTGCCTTTCGTTTCCGGACACAGTTGCGAGCGACAAGAGCGTGACGCTGACCACCAACAGAATGCGAAAGGGAACTCGTGCAGACCTGCTGAGCATGGTGCCTCCTTCTAGAATCAGATTCGGACCGATAAAGTAAGCGCAATCTGAGGGCGACGTGTAATCGGATTATCAATAATTCGTCACTTTATTGTCCCTTCGGGAGATTAGGGCCCGACGAAGCCGCTACCTCACTCGCACATCTGCTGCGCTCGACACGACGAGGTTGCCATCAGAAGTGGTCTCACTGAGATCGCGTTGGTTCTCACTGCTAAATCTCGATTAACGGGCAAATCGAAAAGTGCATTTGTGACAAAAGCACCCGTCCGACGACCTTAGTACTTCCCCGAAAAAAGCTAAGGACTTCTGCTTGGGCGGCGCGTATCGTTTAGACAACCGAAGTTATTTTTGGCGCGTGATGAAAAAACTCAAGTTCCTGGTTTCTCTCCATACGAAGGATAACGACTTCCAAATGGCACAGGCCTCAGCCGCAGAAGTGGCCGCGCACAAATTTGGCGTCGATGCGGAAGTCACTTTCGCCGACAACAATGCCGTGAATCAAAGTACACAGATTCTAAAGGCGATCCAGAATCGTCCCGAGTCCAGGCCCGACGCAATTGTGTTGGAACCAGTGAGCGGCACCGCACTGCCTCAGGTGGCCCGGGCTGCCAACGCGGCTGGGATCGGCTGGGTGGTTTTGAATCGAGATCCTGAGTACATGCCGGACCTACACAGGAGGGCCACCGCGCCTACCTTTGCGGTTAGCTCCGATCATGATGAGATCGGGCGAATCCAGGGAAAACAATTTGCCGCCTTGCTTCCGAAAGGTGGTTCGATCCTGTACCTTGAAGGGCCGTCGCAAAGTTCCTCGGCGCAGAAACGTACAGCAGGGATGCTGGAGACGAAGCCTCTGAATATACAGGTCGTTATGCTAAAGGGACGGTGGACGGAGGAGAGCGCTGAACGAGCCGTAGTTTCATGGCTGAAGCTCGCCACGTCACAAAACAAAGCAA
>Ga0210409_10006045_pt1 | contig 12641 bp, 8 predicted proteins | sample IncBWH17MmetaG_FD_161649 | JGI IMG/M metagenome (GOLD analysis project Ga0210409, IMG submission 161649) | Forest soil microbial communities from Barre Woods Harvard Forest LTER site, Petersham, Massachusetts, United States - Inc-BW-H-17-M | ecosystem: Environmental > Terrestrial > Soil >...
GCGCCAAGGTCTGTGGGGTGAGGAGTTTACTGTTCTGGACAGTCGACTCCGCAGCCAGCCCGGAACAAGGACGGTCCGCACCGCGCAATATTTGAATTGGCGGTATTTGACTAATTCTGATTCCACGCACGACATCCTTGCAGCGCGCCGCGGTGGCCACCTGATTGGCTACGTTGTTTGCACAAAGAGCCCTGAAGATGCGGCGGTTGTGGACCTCTGTTCTGTGGCGAACGAGTCTGATGTGATCGCGAGACTCCTTGGAGCTGCGGTGGAAAAATATCGCGTTTCTGGGGCTGCCACCGTAAGCCTGAACGCAGGTGATGCACATCCGTGGCAGGGCCTATTTGAACGGGCTGGCTTTCGACGCCGAGAGACATCGCCCCTTTTCGCTGGTGGGCGTTCGAAGGACTCAAACTCCGGCAACTATTTTCAGCAGAATTGGGAAGTAATGCGCGGAGATAGAGACAGTTAACACTCGGGAGTAGACATGGCGGAGGCGCAAGCAATTGAAGCTCGCATTCGGGAATTCATCTTAAAACAATTCCCGCTCGCTCGAAAACAGGGCATTGGCTCGGCAGACAAATGGCTCGAAGCCGGGCTGCTCGATTCGCTGGGAATTCTTGATCTGATCCATTTTCTAGAACAGGATTTCTCGATTCATGTGTCCGACGAAGAGTTGCAACCGGACAACTTCCAATCACTTGAAGCCGTTGCTGATTTTGTTCGCCGCAAGAGGAACGGCACCCCATGATAGATGCCCGCATTTTTTCAAGCTTTGAGGAGTTGCCGGAGGGGACGCAACGTCTTTTTGACGCTGCCGGCGAGGATTGCATATTTTGCGGGATGTCCTGGTTCAAAATCTTCGCAAAGTTTGCGCTGGATCCCGACGATTCCGTGCGCATCTACACTGCGGGCGACGCTGATTCGACAAGCTTCGATCAATCGATTTTACCGATGGTACATCGGGCGGCGGATTCTGGCTTGCTCAAGTCGCGCAGGCTTTCCTCGCTCTCAAGCTACTACACTTCCTTGTACGGACCGATTGGCAATAACTTTACAAAACGCGGCGCGGCAGCACTGGCGCGGGCCCTCGCTAAAGAGAATCCACCCTGGGATGCCATTGAACTCCGGCCACTCGACCTGGAAGCGCCGACGTTCCCCGCGCTGGTCGAAGGACTACAGAAGGCTGGTTTCGTTGTTCAAACCTACTTCTGTTTCGGCAACTGGTTCCTCGACCTCAAAGGCCGGAGCTTTGCTCAATATTTCGAGACCCTCCCCTCTGTATTAAAGAACACGCTCGCGCGCAAGAAGAAAAAGCTGGAGAAGTCCGGTAGAGCCCAAATCGAGATAGTCAGTGGCGGTCAGGGATTGGACGACGCGATCACTGCTTACAACACGGTATACCTTTCAAGCTGGAAGGAGTCTGAACCGTACCCGCAGTTTGTGCCGGAGCTCATCCGAAACTGCGCGGCGATGGGCACGCTCCGCCTGGGGGTTCTGCGCGTCGATGGTAAACCCGCCGCCGCGCAATTCTGGATTGTCCACAACGGAAAAGCCTTGATTTACAAATTGGCCTACGACGAGCGGTTCGTTGAACTGTCTGTCGGAACCATCCTCACAGCCGCATTGATGCAACACGTCATCGATGTAGATGGAGTTGCCCAAGTTGACTATCTAACGGGTGACGACGCTTACAAGAAAGACTGGATGTCGGCCAGAAGGGAGCGATGGGGCATCCTGGCTCTAAATCCACGGACCCCAAGGGGGATACTGGCGATTGCTCGCCATATAGGTGGCCGCGCCATTAAGCGCGCTTTCCAGGCGATCATCAGGCGCGCTCCAAAGATCGACATACCTCGGATGACAAAAACCACTGTCGTACAGGGACAATAAAAATTCCTTATCAGCGAGAGAGCGAATGGACTTTTTGATTTGGCATTTATTACGCGATAGTGTCAGGCGGTCGCCGAACAAGGAAGCTTTGGTGCACGGCGACCAGCGGCTTAGCTATCAAGAGATTGGGCAACGAACCGCGGGCTTGGCGGCAGGGCTGCGTGCCGCGGGAATGCATCGCGGTGAACGTGTAGGCATTTATCTCGATGCCTCGGTACCCCAAGTCGTCTCGATATTCGGCGTTTCACGCGGAGAGGGCGTGTACGTTCCGATCAACGCGCTGCTGCACGTCGATCAAGTGATGCACATTGCGCGTGACTGTGGGATGAAGGGGCTGATTACGACTCCTGCGAAGGCAGCCGCACTGGCTGAGGTTTTGCCCCAAATCCCTTCCCTGGAATTCCTTGTCGTTACCGGCGAAGGAAATACTCCAAAGATGCCTCTGCCTGTGCACCGCTTCGAGGAGTTCTGCTCTACGAAATCACCGGAAATCTGGCGCGAGACTAGCATCGAAAACGACCTTGCCGCTATCCTCTACACCTCGGGCTCGACCGGCAAACCCAAAGGCGTCATGCTCAGCCACGCAAATATCGTGGCTGGCAGCCGCATCGTCTCGACCTACCTTGGAATCACCAACGCCGAACGTATCCTGGCCGTGTTACCTTTCAGTTTTGACGCCGGCATGAATCAGCTGATGACCGCATTCGAGAAGGGCGGCACGCTGATTCTCATCAATTTCACATTTGCCCGAGAAATCGTGCAGGCACTGCTCAAGGAACGCGTTACGGGCCTGGCAGGCGTCCCTACATTGTGGAGCTTGCTCGCGCAACCAGCATCCTCATTGAACAAACAGCCGCTTCCGGATCTTCGATACATCACGAATACGGGCGGCGCCATGCCGCAATCGGTGCTCAAAATCCTCCGCCAATCTTTGCCATCGACCGAGATCTTTCTCATGTACGGACTTACGGAAGCCTTTCGTTCGACATTTCTGCCCCCTGCAGAACTCGACCGCCGACCGACTTCGATGGGTAAAGCCATTCCTGATACCGAGATCCTTGTTCTCAACGAGAACGGACAACTCTGCAAACCGGGCGAACCGGGGGAGCTCGTGCATCGGGGCCCGACGGTGTCGCTCGGTTATTGGAACCGCCCGGAAGAAACGGCCCGCGCACTTCGGCCGAATCCGCTTTTGCCTCAAGAGATGGGCCATTGCGAAAAGGTTTGTTATTCGGGCGATGTAGTCAAAATGGACGAAGACGGTTTCCTCTATTTTATCGGACGGCGTGACACGATGATCAAATCGTCGGGGGTGCGCATCAGTCCGACCGAGGTCGAGGAAGTCTTGTTTCAAACCGGCAAGCTGCGCGGCGCGGCTGTGATCGGCCTGCCCGACGACATCCTCGGCCAGGTGATAAAAGCGTTTGTTGTGCCACGAGACGGGGAGCCACTTGATACCGAGGCGGTGCTCGCTCACTGCGCCGAAAAAATGCCTCGTTATATGGTCCCCAAGTTTCTCGAGGTATTGACCGAGCTGCCGAAGACGAGCAGCGGCAAGGTGGATTATCCCGCGCTTCGCAAGCGCGAAGGCTTGTGATGAGCGATCCAGCACTGGCACTAGCGCAAAAGTATTTTCAACTCTCTTGCGGCGCTCTCTCAATCGGCGGAGTCTCGATCGGCGCCCTTGCCAAGAGATATGGCACCCCGGCTTTCATTTACGACAGCGGCGTAATCAATCACAAGCTCGATATCCTACGCAGGGCGCTGCCAGCGCGCTTTGCCATTTCCTACTCGGTCAAGGCGAATCCGAATCAGGCGATTCTGCGGCATTTCCTTTCTCGTGGTTGCGGCCTGGAGATTGCTTCTATTGGTGAGTTTCAGTGTGCTCTTCAAGCTCGCTGCGACCCCGCTCAAATACTTTTTGCCGGCCCGGGAAAAACGGAAGCTGAATTGGAGTTCGTGCTCGCGAAGGGTATCGGCGAGATCCATCTCGAATCTCTCACGGAAGCCCACCGGGTGAGCAAGATCAGCCAGCAACTGGGTGTGCGGGCGAATGTTGCCATTCGTGTGAACCCCGCCGGCGAAGCTGAGGGTGGAGCAATGCGCATGGGGGGCCGGCCGGCGCCGTTCGGCGTGGATGAGGAGACTCTCGATAGCGTGCTTGACGTGGTGCTCGGCGACTCGGCGCTGAACTTCCGCGGGATACATCTCTTCGTAGGCACGCAAATCCTGGATGCGACCACTCTCGTTAACCAGTATCGCCACGGCCTCGAAGTCGCGCGCCATGCTGCAAAACATAGTGGCGGGCCCCTCCACACGGTAGATTTCGGAGGAGGTTTAGGCATTCCCTATTTCGCGCACGAAAAAGAATTGGATCTCGAACAACTGCGCTCTGGCATTGCATCCCTATTTGCCCAAGTTGAAGCCGAAACGATTTTTGAGGGAACGCAATTCCTGGTTGAACCCGGGCGCTTCCTGGTGGGGGAAGCAGGCATTTATGTCGCTCGCGTGAACGATATCAAGGTTTCGCGGGGCAAGAAGTTTCTGATTCTCGATGGAGGAATGAACCATCACCTTGCAGCTTCAGGAAATCTGGGCCAGACCATCAAGAGAAACTATCCCGTGGCCCTGCTAAACAAACTCGATGCCCCCGGTGAGGAAACCGTGGATGTGGTAGGTCCTCTATGCACGCCTCTCGATACCCTTGCCCGCAACGTCGTTCTGCCGCGCGCTGAAATCGGAGACTTATTCGGAATATTTCAGTCCGGTGCATATGGCCGGTCCGCAAGTCCTCTGGGCTTTCTGAGCCACCCGGCCCCGCCGGAAGTGTGGATTGATGCTGGAAGCGACTTTCTCATTCAACCGAGGGGTGATCATTTGGATTCCTTGCAGAGGCCCTTTCCGGCTTCCACAAGCACTGAGTTCGCGAGATAATTTCTGATTCCCGTGGGACAAGTCCTGATGATTGCCTTCCACTTCCCTCCGTGCACGGGCACGAGTGGGGTCCTTCGCTCTTTGAAATTCTCCCGCTATCTTCCTGAGTCGGGTTGGCAACCCGTGCTTCTGACCGTTCATCCGAGAGCTTACGAAGAAACCGATATGCGCTCGGAGAAGTCCATCCCCGAGGAACTGCGCGTCGTCCGCGCATTTGCTCTGGATGTGAAGCGTCACCTTGGCTTGCACGGCCTTTTCCCAGACTGGCTGGCCATTCCAGACCGTTGGGGAAGCTGGTTGTTGGGTGCAGTTCCTTCAGGACTTCGCGCAATCAGGAAATACCGCGTTGACGTGATCTTCTCGACGTTCCCCGTGTGCACGGCCGTCCTATCCGGATTCTTACTTCATCTTTTGACGGGAAAACCCTGGGTCGTTGACCTACGCGATTCGATGACCGAAGGCAACTATCCACCCGAAAAATTCCGGCGCCGAATCTGGCGCTGGATCGAGGAAAAGGCCATGCAGCACGCCTCGCGGGTTATTTTCACCGCCGCTTCCACGCGGCGCATGTACTTGCGGCGTTATCCCCGCTTGGCGCCGGAAAAGTGTCTCTTGATTTCCAATGGATATGACGAAGAAGACTTTCAATCTCTGACTTTGTCAAAGGCCGGTCCGATTCCAGCTGATCGCCCCCTTCAACTGCTACACACAGGCATGCTCTATCCCGAGGAACGTGACCCAAAACCCTTCTTCAGAGCTATCAGCCGGCTTAAGTGCGAAGGGAAAATAAGTGCCGCGAACCTGCGCATCTCGTTGCGCGCGCCCTCCTCGGAAGACTTCTACCGCCGCATCCTTAGCGAGTTCCAGATCGAGGATTTGATCGAGATTCTGCCGTCCGTACTGCACCACCAGGCATTGCAAGAATGCGCCGACGCCGATGGATTATTGCTTTTTCAGGCGGCGAACTGTGACCATCAGATTCCCGCGAAGGCCTACGAGTACCTTCGCTCTCGCAAACCCATTTTTGCCCTTACCAGCCGGACCGGCGACACCGCAGCGCTCTTGAACGAAGTTGGAGGAGCGACCATTGTGGATCTGGCTGACGAGGGGGATATCTACCGCGTCTTGCCCGATTATCTAAATGCACTGCGTGGAGGGCTGCACCCGCTGGCAGACTCGCAGAAGATCATGAGGTATTCTCGACGAAGCCAGGCAGCTCAATTGGCGGGCTATCTGAGCGAGCTGAAAAGAGAATCCTAGGCATAAGGCCGCGGGCCGCCATCTCCGTTCACAAGGATATGCCTGCCAGAATTTAACGGACAATCCGAGAAATCAGGAACCGCTTGACTACGTCATGCGCAAGTAGGACAGCTGCAGCCACACGCCCAAGGCCAGCCAGCAGAGAAATGCAACGAGTCCTGTCGTTAGTGCGGTCCTTGGCATAATTCTTCTCCAAGCCAACAATATAATTGCCTGCAGCAGGAACAAGCAGAATATCGCTAACGAAGCTCGGTAGCGATATTGGACTAAGTCCCGAAACCGCGGATAATGACCCGCCATTTTTTGGTAAGCGCTTTGAATCTCTGCCACTTGCGTGGCCACAGCCGGTGGACAAGGCACTAACGAACCGCTCATCTCCTGTATCGCGCTGGATCTTGTCGCTCGGATGGAGATCGTTTCTCCGCTACGAGCGATTTCCTGCGTCCCTGTTTCCGACGGGATGCTTATTCTCCAACTGCGGTCGTCCTTTCGTTCCAGGAGCTTGGGCTCCACCTCTGCCGAAGTTGAATTCATCGCTTGCTTCCGAAGGCTCCAGATGGCAAACATCCAGGAATCGTTGGCAGGCTGCTCCGTCAGAATCGCATTTGTGGGATGAGGCTCCCCGCGGCTCGTGATCCAACCCGCGAACGGCGTATGGCTTCCTCTATATCGTGCGACTTTCATGGTAGTTGGACCGAACAAGCTCGCCTTGAGAACTTGCTTTGTGCCTTGCGTTGAGAGGTCGAATGAATTCGTGCCGGCTTCCTGGAACACTTCTACATTCGGCGCGGTCGTCCATATGGTTTGTATTTGCTTCTGAGGTCCTCCGGAAGTATTGTCGGCCACGATCCAGGTGCGAGGACTGACTTGCACGACGAGCCGGCGCACCTTGAAATCGTCGGGACCGCGTCGCTCCATTTCAACTGCCGAAAAGCGGCTCGAATGATAGTAGGAACTCAGGCTGGCGCTGCGCGTAGAATCGCATGCTTCTCCTTCGAGATGCGGCGCATCGGATCCTTCCCAGCAGTCCCCATGATGACGATCAGGGTCGTCGTAAGGCCAGTAACCCGCGTTCGCCCACCAGTCCTGCCCTCCCGCCCAAAGAAGCACGCTAAGTTCGTCAGCGTGCTTATGCCCGTGACCCGGATAGTACGACCACAAAAAAACTGTCTGCGAAAGATTTTCCATCGCGGGCCACTGCAGAAGTCCATCCCACAAGATGGCGTAGCCCGATGCGGGATAGAAACCAAAGGAATCCCTAGGAGTCCAGTCGCTCGCAGGCTCGAGTGGGCCCGCCTTACCGATGGAATCGAACGCGGTCAATGGCACCCGTTCGCGATCCCTTGTGTCCTCGGCGTCCCCGAACAAGGGAAGCGAACGATCCGGCCGCAAGATCTCGCCGTAAAATACCTGGGCGCGCTCGTACTTTTGCCGCCAATCTGCCGGCATTTCCAGATTGAGAAGTGAAGCATAGCGAAGCGCCAAGCCTGTAAGATAGAGTCCAAATTCGTGATAGCCCGCCGAGTGTTCAAGCACGACTCCCTCTGGACCAAGATAGAAAGTCATCTGGTCTTTTAGCCGCGCGAACGCAGTCTGTTTGTATTCTTCGATGTCGGGAAGGGATGGGAAGGCAAGGCACAGTTGCCATAGAGCGAGGTTTTGCATTACCCCATGATTGGTGGAAAAGGTGAATTGATCAGGCCTTGCCAGCCGCCGTCCTGTGCGTCCAGCGAATCCCCATATCTCCCCAGCAACTTCGTTACGGTAATCCCCGCGCTGCCTGTAAATACGCCAGAAATCGGTCAGCGTTCGTATTCGCGCCGCGACCGCGTGATCGTTCCATAAGAATCCGCGGTCTAACCAGGCCTTGTGCTCATATTCGGCCCAAGCCAGGATCCCCTCTCGAGCCTGGGCGTAAAAGACTTCGCGGCCCGTGATCTGGTAAGCGTCCAGGAAAATCTCGGGCACGATCAGGCCGGCAAACTCCAGTTGCCAGGCAGTTGAGCCTCGATCGAGGTCTGCGGAGTCGAACGGCAAGTGTATTTCGATCGCCGCATATCCCGGTATCTCCGCTTTTCCTCTGAGCAGTTTCTCAGCAGTGGCAACCAGTTCTTCCTTGCTCTTCCATTGCCGCGGAAGCAGGCGATGAGATCGAACCTCATTCAAAACATCATCGTTGGGTTGTTTCCGTCCCTCCTGGAGCATTGCTGCGGTGACCTTCACGCCGGGAACGTAATTATGACGAAGTTCAGGCGTCCATACCTCGGCGAGTAAAATAAGTGGAAAAGCTATCGTACAGACCCATAGCCAAAACTTGTGTGGCGAGGTCTCTCCAGTGTTTCCTTCCTTTGACATCGAGCAATTCTACCGCATGCCCAGCCTTCAAGAGGAAAACGCTCCCAGCACAATTGCCCTGAAGTATAAGCGAGGTGGGCTGGATAGTTGAGGCAACTCGGATCGAATGGATGATCCCCGAAGGCTTTCGCCATGAGGGAATCCTGCTATTTCGGGGGAGCTATCGGTTGAGTCGAAACGATCAGTTCGTCGTACCACGTGTAAGCCACGGGTCCTCCAAACTTGCTCGCGTCCTTGGCCGTCATGTAAGGCAGCAGCGTCACCGTATCGTAATCCTGCCCTGGGGAGTCATTCAGCAACTTGTGGTTCGGCATTTTCACCCATTGCTTGTATGGCTTGCCGGGCAATGAGACCCACGCCTGGATCGTGCTGTCAGCCTTGCCCCAATGCCCGATGCTCGTCTTGTAGTAAAACGTAATCCAGGTATCTGCGGGATACAGGAAGCAATCTTTGGGATTAATGTCGTGATAGTGACAGTTGTAGTCTCCCTGCTCAACCAGGAAGTCTCCGTTGTGAAGATCTACCGTCATGCCATCGGATCCGCACTGGCTGTACATCACGGGATATCCATCATGGCGATTCGACTTGGTGGTGGCAAGTTCGACCTCACCGCATGTGTGCGGACCGTTGTGGAAAATGACCTGTTTCCAGTACGTATTCCCACCCCAGTCATTGGTTAACATCTCGGGAGAAAAGCGCTGCCGGAATTGCACGTAAAACGTGCTTCCTTCCCCAAAATTCTTCCCCATCGCTTGCTTCCAGTATCCCGCAGCGTTCGCGCCAGAATAGGAGGGAATAGTGAACTTGAGCGAACCGCCGCCGGAAGCCGCGATCTTGGTATCCAGCGTTCCGCGGAACGCTCCTCCCTCACCCGGGTAGAGCCCGGAGTACGGATCCTTGGCCGGTAAAAACTCTTCCGGCGAGTCAAACCCTACGCACGTCAACACTCCCTCGGCATGGCAACGTTCCGTGAAGTCCTGAGGGTTTTTCGGCACGCCCTCTTCTGCTGCCCGCGCGAAACTAGCCTCCACCGTTGTATTCGTGGCGATCACGTCCGCATCGGCTGACCTCGCTCGGCGATGCCAGAATGTGGTCGTAGACAAAACCGAAAAAACGAGGGCTGCCATCGAGACGATTCGAATGGACTTCATGCAATCCTCACAACTCCGCTTGAATTTGAAGTATTGCTCTTCCCTCCTGCGGGCGCAAGAGGTCTCCGCCGTCGGCCTATCGCAGCGATCGATTACTTCCAGTTTCTCATCGCGATTCTTTCAACGCCGCTTGGTATCCGGACTGCTCAAGCGCAGGTAATATGCGTTCTGTTTCCAGTCGTTCACAATTACGAACACCCCCAGCGAAGGAAAATATCTGAAACGACCCCAGGTACCACCCTTCTGGGAAGTCCCAGGCCCTCCGGGAAAAGACTCTTCCGTGCAACTCATTTTGGCCGTGTCAAATTCGACCACGGAATTTCCACCCCCCCAGCCCACCACCAAATGCCGCTGGGGATCGTAAGCTAGACCCGGAGACGTGAAATGCAAGAGCTTGTCGCATCCTTTCACCTGTTTCGACCAATCCTGAACCGCGTGTTTGGAATGCGGACCAATTTCGATAGACCACAATTGTCCGGCGCCTCCCATCATCAAGAACAGCTTCCTCTCGGCATCAATTACGGCTGTTAAATGATAGTCAACGGTGGGTAGAGCGACGAGTTGGGTGAGTGTATCTGTGGAAGAATTGTAACGAAAGAGACTCTGACGATCCGAAACGTAGGTCACTCCCGTGTTTGGATCAAACTCTGAAGTAATGCCGGGCGCGTAGTAGAGTTTCTCGCCGCGATGCGGTTCCATGCTGGACCACTGCAGGTTAGGGAAGCCCAGCTTCCAAATTGCGGTGCTCATGGCCCCGCAACTAGACTTGCTCCCGCCAAACGTGAACATCGCATCCTGGATCGGGTCGTAGGTCAATCCACCGTAAGTGTGTCGTGAGGACGGGCGGCCATCTGGGTAGGCCTCCGGACAATCATTCACATTCGTTACTGGGCTCGGTTCCGTAAGCCGTGACATCGAGAGACTCCGTAAATCAAGCGCGTAGACTTCGTTGCCATAGTAGTCCGTGTGGCCGCCGCCCCAGATGATGAGCCGCTCTCGTTTCAAATCGGCCACTCCCCCATTCCATGCGTCTATGACCGAGCGGCATCCTCCAACTCCTTGAATAGATGGTTCCTGTGGACAATAAGTTTCGATTCTCGTATTGGGAATTTCGTGCCAGCCCAATGCAGGGGACAATCCAGGACTATTTTCGGCGGGTTGAGAACGACTACCGTCACCTAAGATGAGGCCGCTCCACAAGATTATCGCAGCTCTTGCGAATGCAAGAGCACTGTGTACGCGATAACTCGCTTCTCTGCGCTTGCGCTTTGGCATTTCAGGGTTTCTGATTTCGAATGCCGGCACTGCCCTCTCATACCCCAAGTCTTCTGATCCAAGGCACGGAATTCGAGCCTCTATTGCAAGCCTATCAAATTTCCGGCCTTCTCCGATCTCGGATCGTGACCAAGGAAAGGTAAGATACTCAGCACCATCTTCTGTTATCTCTGGTGCGATCGCAAAGACAAAAGCGCCGACATTCCGCTAGGAGTGTCGGCGCGCAAAGTCGTTCTACTTCCTGCCTTTGGTATAAGTTTGTGGGGCTCGACCCACTCTATTGATTACGGCGTCTGTCCAGCGGGCGCTGGGATTGGTTGTGTAGATATGATGAGTTCGTCGTACCAGACATGTGCTGTCGGGTGCGACACCGATGCCAGCTTTCCAGTCATGTACTGCGTAAGTGTCACGCCGGAGAACCCTGCCACACTGGAGGAATTCATCGTGTAATTCATCACGTTCACCATCTTCTTCATCTGCTGGCCGTAAGGGGCAATCCAGGCTTCGACCGTCGAATTAGGCTGTCCCCACGTACCGATATGAAGCTTGAGATAAATCGTGTACCAGGTGTTGGCTTGGAAGAAAATGCAGTTGCCAACCGGCTTACTGCCGTGGTTGTAAGCACAATCATAACCGGCGAATGGCGCAGGAGCGGTAAATCCCTGCTGATACAGTGAAGTCGATCCTTCAAAGTAGTTCACGCCTCCCGGATCCGTGTACGCGCTGATCTGACCGCACTGCGAGTACATGTCTGGTAAGGCCCATCCGTTTTCGTTGCGGTAGACAAACTGGACGTTATCGCAGGTCGCCGGTTGACCGTTTGCGTCTACGCCGTGGGCGATAAGAATCTTGGGCGAGGTTCCCTTCCCGCTTGTCCCGGTTTGCGTCCAATCCGTGGTCACCCAATTCGTATCCGCGCGGAACGCGAACTGTATGTAGAAGGTGCTGTTTTGCGCAAACGTTTGACCAAACGTCTGGAACCAGTACCCCTCTTGATCCTCACTCGTGTTTCCATAAATATCCCACCGAGCGGAGCTGCCGCCCGAAAGGAATACACTCGTGTCCCTTTGGATGCAAGCCGTCGGCCATGTCGGGCAGTTCGTCTGATACGAGAAGCCTGTTTTGGTACCATCAGTCTGCTCAATAAAGTCCGTGGTCGCGTCCCATCCTTCAGACGCAATTACACCGGCACTATTCCTCCGGTTGTTGAAGTTGGTGTCGTTCGCTGACAATGAATTGGTTACTGTCACCGAGACGCTCAGAGCAGTGCCCACGTTTCCGGCAGCGTCGCGAGCTTGAGCGGCCAGCACGTGCACCCCATTCGCCGAGGTGGTGGTGTCCCACGAAACAGTGTAGGGGCTGTTCGTAACCGGTGAACCTAGACTTGCTCCGTCGAGCTGGAACTGCACGCTCGTTACACCCACGTTGTCTGAAGCGCTCGCTGAAACCGTTACCGTACCGGACAGCGTGGCTCCGCCTGCCGGCGATGTCATACTGACCGTCGGCGGCGTGATATCACCACCGCCACTGGTCGAAAACGCAAGATCATTACTGATGGACTCCACCCCGCTCGAGTTCTTCGAGTGGACGCGATAATGGTAAAGAGTGCTGGCAGCAAGACCCGTCAGCACCGTCGAATGGGACGTAACAAGACTCGAATTAAGGGTCGTCAAAGTACCGTAACTCGTCGTCGTTCCGTACTCCACCTGGGAAGTTGCGCCGACGTCCGTCGTCCACGAGATGGTCGCCCCTGAAGTCGTGATCGAAGCTGCA
>Ga0210409_10006047_pt1 | contig 12638 bp, 10 predicted proteins | sample IncBWH17MmetaG_FD_161649 | JGI IMG/M metagenome (GOLD analysis project Ga0210409, IMG submission 161649) | Forest soil microbial communities from Barre Woods Harvard Forest LTER site, Petersham, Massachusetts, United States - Inc-BW-H-17-M | ecosystem: Environmental > Terrestrial > Soil >...
GGGGACGTCCGGATCCACTTCTCGGGACGCCACGATTTCCAGGAACTCTCGCCGGCGGAGGCGGAGACGGTGCTCGGGGGTAGGTCTGCGGACGCGACCTTCGCCCTGACGATCGTGGGGATGTTCCTGCTGGGTTCCGTCCTGAGCGCAGCCGGGGCCTTGCTGGCGGTTCGCCCCGCTCGCTAGCGCGTCCCCGGAGGGGCCGGCCGACACGAGGGCGGCGCCTTCCGGGAGAGCGTTATCTGCCCTCAGCCCGAGGTCAGGCCGCCCGGAGTCAGGACCACGCGGTAGGTGCCCCGGGAGGCCCGGCCCTCCGCGTCGGTCAAAGGGAAATACGTCGACTCCGTGGTGGCGGAGCGGATGGCCCAATCCGAGCCCGCGCCGGCCCCCGTCTCCCAGCGCGCGAGGAGCCGCCGCTGGAGGCCGCGCCACCATGGATGGACGGCCAGCGGCCCCGTCGGAGGCAGGGGCACCGCCTGATGCGGGAGCTCATTGTGCCGGTCCGCCGTTCGGTAGCCGTTGTGCGCGAACTGCAGCTCGAACAGGTTGGGTACGCCGGCGGCATTGAGGATGGGCGCGAGCCGCAGCACGCGCCCCTTGACCGCCACCTCGTCCCCGTAGATCCAAGCCTCGGCCACCGCCGCCCCTTCGGGGTCGCGGAAGACCACGCGGTGAGTGTCCAAGACTTCGTCGCGCGCGGGCTGGTCGGGGGCCGCCCAGCGCACGAGCTCCACCCGCGTCTCGCCCGTCACCTCCACAAGCATGACCGGCCGGTCCTCGGTCAAGACCAGGAAGCCCGCGCGCATCAGGGTGACGGTGGCGATGAGGAGGAGGGCCAGGAGCAGGCCGAGCTGCACCGCCAGCGAGACCAGGCCGGGAGGCCCCCGCCGGCGGCGCGGGCGCACGGCCAGGGTGGACAGCACCAGGCCCGCCACGAGGAGGGCCGTCCCCGCCGCTCCCAGGCCCCACATCAGCCGGGGGGAGGCGAAGAGCGCGTAGACCGCCCCCCCGGCCAGGAAGAGGCCTCCTCCCAGCACGCGGCCCGTGAGCAGGATGGAGCCGCATCCCCGGTCCAGGAAGAGGAGCCCGAGGGATCGCAGAGCGAGGGCGAAGAAGGCGGCCAGCACGGCCGCCGCGGCCAGGTTCTGCACCTGCACCAGGGCCCCCAGTACGCCCGCGGCCAGGCTCATAAGAGCAGGATAACACGCCCCAATTCGTTGACTCGTGGGGAGCTATGGGGTACAAACACATCGTGCCCTCGGTGCAGAATCAACCATGAACAGAGAAGAGGCGTTCGCGCTCTACCGGTCGATGCTCCTGATCCGGCGGTTTGAGGAGCGTTGTGCCCAGCTCTACGTCGAAGGCAAGATCGGCGGCTTCCTCCACCTCTACATCGGCCAGGAGGCGGTGGGGGTGGGGGCGATGAGCCTCCTCCGCCCCGACGATTACTTCATCACCTCCTACCGGGACCACGGTTACGCGCTGGCCCGGGGCACGGACCCCCGTCCCCTGCTCGCCGAGCTGTGCGGCCGGTCCACCGGCATCAGCCGCGGCAAGGGCGGGAGCATGCACTTCTACGACGTGCCCCGCGGGAACTTCGGGGGGGACGGCATCGTGGGCGGACACCTGCCGGTGGCGGCGGGCATTGGCTACGGCATAAGGCTCCGGCGAACGGACCAGGTCTGCCTCTGCTTCTTCGGGGACGGGGCCGTGAACGAGGGGGCCTTCCACGAGGCCCTGAACGTGAGCGCGCTCTGGGACCTGCCCGTGGTGTACATCATCGAGAACAACCGGTATGGCATGGGCACCGCCCTCGACCGGGCCTCCTCGGTCAAGGACCTCTACCAGCGCGCATCGGCCTACGGCATGCCCCGCCGGGACGTGAACGGGATGGACCTCCTGGCCGTGCGCAACGCCCTCGCCGAGGCCATCGACCTTGCCCGAAAGGACAAGCGCCCGAGCCTGGTGGAGATGGAGACCTACCGGTACCGGGGTCACTCCATGTCCGACCCGGGCAAGTACCGCACCAAGGAAGAGGTCGAGCAGATGATGCAGTACGACCCCATCCACCAGTTCGGCAAGCGGCTCATGGAGCAGGAGCGCTTCTCCGCCGCCGAGCTGGAAGCGGCGGACAAGGACGTGCTGGCCCAGATCGACGAGGCCGTCCGCTACGTGGAGGAGAGTCCGTTTCCTCCCCCGGAGTCGCTCTACGAGGACGTCTACGTGCGCTCTCCCTACATCAACATGCAGGCCGCGGAGAAGGACCCCGCCTGGCGCGCGGCCGTCCGTGACGACCGCGTGCCGGAGGAGCTGCCCGCGGCCTCCCCGGCCAGGGTCGGTAGCTGACCATGGCCGTCCTGACCATGCGCGACGCGCTCAACCAGGCCCTGAAGGAGGAAATGGCCCGCGACCCCAGCGTGTTCCTCCTGGGGGAGGAGGTGGGGGCCTACCAGGGAGCCTACAAGGTGACCCAGGGGCTGCTCGCCCAGTTCGGGGAGTGGCGGGTGCGCGACACGCCCATCGCGGAGGAGGCCATCGCGGGGGTGGCGGTGGGAGCGGCCTTCATCGGCCTCCGGCCCGTGGCCGAGATGATGACCTTCAATTTCTCGATTCTGGCCCTGGACCAGATCGTGAACCACGCGGCCAAGTACCGCTACATGTCGGGCGGCCAGATCCGGTGCCCCATGGTCCTGCGGGGGCCGTCGGGGGCCGCGGCCCAGGTGGCGGCCCAGCATTCCCAGGCCTTCGAGAGCTGGTTCGTCCACATCCCCGGCCTGGTGGTGGTCATGCCCTCCACGCCCCGGGATGCCAAGGGCCTCCTGAAGAGCGCGATCCGGGACGACAACCCGGTGATCTTCATGGAGAACGAAGTCCTCTATAACTTCAAGGGCGAGGTCCCGGACGAGGAGTACCACATCCCGCTCGGCCTAGCCGAGGTCAAGCGCGCGGGGAAGGACGCCACCATCGTGGCCTGGAGCCGCTCCGTGGTGACCTCCCTCGCCGCCGCCGACCTTCTGGCCAAGGATGGGATCGAGGTCGAAGTCGTGGATCCACGCACGTTGCGTCCTCTCGACGAGGACCTGATCTTCGAGTCCGTCCGCCGGACGAACCGCTGTGTGGTGGTCGAGGAGGGCTGGCGCTACGCGGGGTTCGGGGCGGAGATCGCCGACCGCGTGCAGCGGGAGTGCTTCGACGACCTGGACGCCCCCGTCGTCCGCGTGACCGCGGCCGATGTGCCCATGCCCTACGCGAAGACCCTCGAGCGGGCCTACCTCCCCCAGCCCGAGAAGGTCGTCGATGCCGTGCACCAGGTGGTCTACCGGTGACGGTCAGCAAGGTCGTGCTGGCCAAGCTCTCGCCGACGATGGAGGAAGGGACCATCGTCAAATGGAGCAAGAAGGAGGGCGACCCCGTCAAGGTGGGCGACGTCCTGGCCGAGATCGAGACCGACAAGGCCAACATGGAGATGGAGGCCCAGGGGGCGGGGATCCTGCGCAAGGTCCTGGTCCCGGCGGGGGGTAAGGCCCCCGTCGGCTCCCTCATCGGCGTGATCGCGGACGCGGGGGAGGACATCTCGACCCTCCTGAAGGCGGCGGGGACGGTGGCGCCGGCCCCCGGGCCCCCCCCTCCCGTGGCCGCCCCGCCTCCCCCGCCCGCGGCCGCTCCCGTCCCCCTGACCCCCGTTTCCGGCCCGCGCGCCGCCCCCGTCCCTCCCCCGCCCGCGGGGGGGAGGGGCCGCGTCAAGGCCAGCCCCCTGGCCCGCGCCATCGCCGCGCGCGAGAACATTCCCCTCGCCGCCGTGTCCGGCAGCGGTCCCGGCGGCCGCATCGTCAAGCGCGACATCGAGAGCTACGCGGCGGGCAGCCCGGCGCCCGCGGCCCTCGCCCCCCCGGGGCCCGGTCCGAGCGTGGTGCCGTTCCCCTCCGTGGCCCCCGGCCAGGAGATCCCGCTCTCCAGCATGCGGAAGACCATCGCCAAGCGACTCTCGGAGAGCATGTTCACGGCCCCCCATTTCTACGTGACGGTGGACATCGACATGGGGGCGGCGGTGGCCCTGCGCGATCAGCTCTTGAAGGGAGAGAACACCAAGATCTCGTTCAACGACCTCGTGGTTAAGGCCTGCGCGCGGGCTCTCCCCCGCTTTCCGCTCGTCAACGCCTCTTGGATGGGGGACCGAATCGCCACCCACTCCGAAGTCCACGTGGGGGTGGCGGTCTCCATCCCCGACGGCCTCATCACTCCCGTGGTGCGGAACGCGGATCGCAAATCGCTGCTGGAGATCTCGCAGGAGGTGAAGGATTTGGCGCGGCGGGCCCGCGACAAGAAGCTCCGGCCCGAGGAGTTCATGGGCTCCACCTTCACCGTCTCCAACCTCGGTATGTTCGACGTGAGCGAGTTCACCGCCATCATCAACCCCCCGGAGAGCGCCATTCTGGCCGTGGGGGCGGTGCAGAAAGTGCCCGTGGTCGCGGAGGACGCCGTCCGCGTCGGGCACCGGATGAAGGTCACGCTCAGCTCCGACCACCGGGTGGTGGACGGGGCGCTGGCCGCCCAGTTCCTGGGCGAGGTTCGGCTCCGGCTGGAGAATCCGATCAGCTTGTTTGCTTGAGCGCGCCCGGGGAGGTCGCGGGCCCCGGCGTGGCTAGCTGCCCGCGGATTTTCGGGCCGCGTAGTCCTGGATCACGGCCTCGATCCACTTCTGGTTCTCCGGCGACAGGTTGCGGAAGCTGACCCCGAAGCCAGGGGGGAGGCTGTGCACGGGGTGTTGCTGGCGGGGGTTGGTCCAGGCCACGACCCCTTCGACCGTCACCTCGTTCTCGTTCTCGGGAAGGCGGAAGCGGCAGACCAGACGCTGGCCGAGCCGGGGCATCTCGTCCAGGGCCACGTAGCATCCGAGGACATTGATGTTGATCAGGAACGCGCTCGCGGAGCGCGTGTCCTCGAACTCCGCCGCGCAGCGCCGAACGAAGGGGACGCGGGGGAGGCCGCTGCTCCGCCTCTCGCCGGGTTTGTCCGCTGCCGCCACACCCCCCCCTCCCCGCGACCGGAGGCCGTCCTCCGACGCGAAGCCGATTGTACCGCTACATCAGGACCAGGCGGTCGTTGCCGGCGCGCCGGGTGACCCTCTCTCGGTCCAGGTACTCAAGGAGCGGGATCACGAACTTGCGGGAGAGCCCGGTCAGCTCCTTGAACCCGCCCACGTCCAGGCGCGAGCCGGGGGGCCACCGCCTTCGCACCTCGGTCTTGAGAGACTCCAGGTGGTCACGATGGACGAGGCCGCCCTCCCCCACCCGCTCGAGGAGGTGCTCGGCCAGGAGCACCCGGGACACCCGCTCGAGCAGGCGCGGGTCCTTGCCGGTGCGGGAGGCGAGCGCGCGCACCTCCAGGCCGGACAGGCCCGCGCCCAAGGCCGCCTCCAGGAGGGTGGCCCGCCCCTCCTCCTCCCCGGGGGAGAGGGTCACCGCGTGCCGGGCCAGGGCCACCGCGTCGGGCGAGAGCCGCAGCGTGCCCCCCGCCGCCAGCGAGGCCAGGACGCGCTCGAAGGCGGCGGCCGGTGACCTCATGAACAGCCGCCGCCGCAGTTCCTCGCGGGCCATGGCCGCCTTCAGGGGGTTCTCCCGATGGAAGGCATCGAGAAGGTCGAGGGTGGCCCGCGAGAGGGCATCCATCGCGGCCCGGGACAGGAATGAGACCGGGTCCTGGCCGAGGGCGACCACGTCTTCGCGGCGGGAAAGCTCGGCCACCAGGTCGGCGGCGGCCACAGTGAGCCGCGCGGCCAGAGCGGGGGCGTCGATGCCGGCCGTGTCCGCCTCCCCGATCATGCGCACCGCTGCGTCCGCCGGGCTATTCGCGGCGGCGAGCCGCTCCAGGGGGGCGACCCCCCCCCGCCGGCGGGCCGGGGGGAGGGAGTCCAGAACCCGGGCCCCCCCGATGGTGGCCGCCGGCGAGTAGGACCGGATGATCAGCCGATCCTCGCGGCCGGCCGCGACCGGCCGTTCCAGTCGCAGCTGCACGAGGGCGGTGCCCCCCGGCTCCACCCGCCCCCCTCCGAGCACGCGGACGCGGCCCAGCGTCTCCGCGCTCGCCACGTGGACCCGCACGCGCGACTGGTCGGCAAGGGCTTTTTCCCCCGGAAGCAGCGTCAACTCCGCGTCCAGCATGCGCGTCGGGCGCAGGGTGCCCGGGCGGGCCAGAACATCCCCCCGCGCCAGGTCCTCCACCTCCAGGCCGGCCAGGTTCACGGCCGTGCGGTTTCCCGCCGCCGCCGTCTCCACGCTCTCTCCGTGGATCTGCAGGCCACGCACGCGCGCCCGTCGCCCGGAGGGCAGAATCTCCACCTCCTCCCCCACCTTCAGCGCTCCCGAGACGAGCGTGCCCGTGACCACGGTCCCGAAGCCGCGGAGCGTGAAGACGCGGTCCACGGGCAGGCGGAGCAGGCCCTCCGCCCCCCGCGGGGGCGACTCGCGGGCCAGCTCCAGCAGGGCCGCCCGCAGCCGATCGAGCCCGACCCCCGTGCGGGCGGACACGCGCAGGATCGGACGGCCGTCCAGGAAGGACCCGGCCACGAGCTCGCGCGCCTCCAGCTCGGCCAGGGCCTGGCTGTCGGCGTCGGCCACGTCGCACTTGGTCAGGGCCAAAAGCCCGCGGGGGACACCGAGCAGCCGGCAGATGTGGAAGTGCTCCCGGGTCTGGGGCATCACCGATTCGTCGGCCGCCACCACCAAGAGCACGGCGTCGATGCCGTGGACGCCGGCCAGCATGTTGCGCACGAAGCGCTCGTGGCCGGGGACGTCGATGAAGGAGGCCACCACGTCCTCGGCCAGGGCCAGATGGGCGAAGCCCAGGTCGATGGTGATGCCGCGTTCTTTCTCCTCCTTCAGCCGGTCAGGATCGGTGCCGGTCAGGGCTTGGACGAGCCCGCTCTTGCCGTGGTCGATGTGGCCGGCCGTCCCCACGATGAAGGAGCGCACGGGCTCTCAGGGCAGGCGGGACGGGAATCGGCGAGGCTCCCGCGGCGCCCCTATTCCTCGCGGGTGGTCACGCCGAAGACCGACTCCGCCGTCTTGTGGAGCTTGGCGGCCAGGGCCAGCCGTGCCTCCTTCTCCGTGCGCACGATGAAGGAGTAGTTCTCGCGGGCCACCTTGATCAGGAACAGAAGCTCGTCCCGGGTCAGGCTGAGCACGATCCGGTTCTCGGCCTGGTCGAAGAATCCCTCCACCAGCTTGTCGCGAAGGCGGAGGCGAGCCTGCTGCTCCTCCTCGGTGATGAAGTGGTACTCCTGGCGGGTCACCTTCTGAAGGAAGACCAGCTCTTTGCTGCTGAGGTTCAGGGACACGCTCCGGACTTCAGACATTCAGGCCCTCCCCGCTTGGCGGATCCAAAACCGTCGCCCCATTCTAACCAAGTGTCACACCCGCGTCATCCGCAGGGGCCCCTTCAGCGCCGGACTCGTCCCCGCCCCCCCCGAGCCGCTCCCGGCCGCGCCCCCCGGGCCGCCCCTGGCCGCCCCCCGGAGGACCGGCCCCCTCCCCCCAGCGCGTCCGGGAGGGCAAAGTCGAGCTGGCGACGTTCCAAGTCGACCCGCACCAGCTGGACCTCGACCCTGTCGCCCAGGCGGTACACCTTGCGGGTGTTCTCGCCCTTCAAGGTGTGGGCCTTCTCGTTGAAAAGATAGTAGTCATCGATCATGGAGGAGACGTGCACCAGGCCCTGCACGTAGATCTCGTCCAGCTCCACGAAGAGCCCGAAGGCTTGGACCCCGGTGATGTAGCCGGAGAAGACCTCCCCCAGCTTGTCGGACATGAAGCGGACCTTCTTCCACTCCGTGAGTTCCCGTTCCGCCTCCGTGGCCCGCCGCTCCATCTCGGAGAGATGGCGGCCCATCTCGGGGAGGGCCTCCCGGAGCTGGGCTTCGCGCGCGGCGTCGAGCCCTTGCCGCAGCGCGCGCAGGGCGCGGTGCACCACGAGGTCCGGGTAGCGGCGGATGGGGCTCGTGAAGTGCGCGTAGCTCTCGGTGGCGAGACCGAAGTGGCCCAGGTTCTCCTCGTGGTAGCGGGCGAGCTTCATGGTGCGCAGGAGCAGGTAGGAGACCAGCTTCTCCTCGGGCTTGCCCTCGATCTGGCGCAGGATGAGCTGGAAGTCCTCCGGGCGCACCCCTTCCAGGTTGCCGGGAAGGCGGTAGCCGAGGGAGGCCACGAGTTCGCAGAACTCCTGCGCCCGCTCGGGGTCGGGCTGTTCGTGGATCCGAAAGAGGGCCCCCACCCCCGCCCCCGCCAGGCGGTCCGCCACCGCCTCGTTGGCGGCAAGCATGAATTCCTCGATGACCCGCATGCTGTCCAGCCGCTCGCTGGCCACGATCCCCGTCATCTCCCCCGCCGCGTTGAGCACGAGCTTGGGCTCGGGAAGGTCGAAGTCCAGGGAGCCCCGCTCGTAGCGACGCGCGCGCATGAGCTTGGCCAGCTCGTCCATGCCCTCCAGCAGGGGGACCAGGGGAGCGAAGCGCGCCCGGAGGGCGGCGTCCCCGTCCACGATCTTCTGCACCTGCTGGTAGGTCATACGGGCGGCGCTCCGGATGACGCCGTCGTGGAACTCCGCCTTCCTCACCCGCCCCTTGCCGTCGATCTCCATCACCACCGACTGGGTGAGGCGGTCGGCCCCCTCCACCAGGCTGCAGATGTTGCTGGAGAGGGGGTGGGGCAGCATGGGCACCACCCGGTCGGGGAAGTAGACGGAGGTCCCGCGCAGGTAGGCCTCCTGATCCAGGAGGCTGCCCTCGCGGACGTAGTGGGCCACGTCCGCAATGTGCACGGCCAGCCGCCAGTGCCCATGGGGGAGGCGCTCCAAGCTGATGGCGTCGTCGTGGTCGCGCGCGGTCTCGGGGTCCACCGTCACCGTGGTCCAGGGGCGGAAGTCGGTGCGGCCGGCCACGTCCGCGGGCCCCACCTGGCTCGGCACCCGGGCCGCCTCTGCCTCCACCTCCTGCGGGAAGGCGTCGGGCAGACCGTACTTGGCCATCACCACCTTCAGATCCACGCCCGGATCCTGGAGGCGGCCCAGGACCTCGAGCACGCGACCGGAGGGGTTGCGGGTGGCGGTGGGCGGACGCGTGATCTCCGCCGAGACCATCTGCCCCGCCTTGGCCCCCGCGTTGTCGCCGGGGGGGATGAGAAGCTCGTGGAGAATCCGGCGGTCGAAAGGGACGACCCGGCCGCCCGCGCGCCCGTCCTCCTCGTAGCGTCCGACCAGGCGCTGCTGGGCCCGCTCGAGCACGCGGATGATGCGACCCTCCGCGCCCTTGGCCGTCACCCGCTCCACTCGTGCCACCACGCGGTCGCCGTGCAGGGCTTCCTTCATGTTCAACGCCGAGACGTAGAGGTCCTTCGGAGCCTCCCGGCGCTTCGCCGTCGATTCGGCCCGGCGCGCCCCCGTGGCGCCACCGCCCCGATCGTTCGCGGCCCCGGCGCGCCTTCGGTAGGGGCGGGGGGGAGGGTTCGCCTCGGAGCGCTCCGGGATCACGAAGCCGTAGCCAGCGGGGTTGCAGGTGAGGCGCCCCACGACCAGGTTCATGCGGGAGGGCAGGCCGATCCGGGCGCCGTGGATCTGGACCACCTCTCCGTCTGCGATGAGCTGCCGGAGCTGGTCCTTCAGCGCGCGCCGCGCCTCCCCCCGCAGGTCGAGCCGGCGCGCCAGCTCTCGCACCGAGACCGGCTTGCCGTCCCCGGTGAGCACTTCCAGGATCCGGTCCTTGAGCACCGATGCTTCCGGCTGAGGAACGCCCGTTTCCGGGCGGGGAGCGGGTCGCGGATCGCGGGGGCTGCGCAAAATAAAACCTCGAGGTGCCACCGCCCGTGGAGCCTTTGCGTTACTCGAGCGCGGCTTTAGGGGGAGCGATGAGTGCGCGGGGGGCCGGCTTCCCTACCCCCCGAAATTGCCTATGGTGCCGGAGGTGGGACTTGAACCCACACTAGCCGAAGCCAACACGGCCCTGAACCGTGCGCGTCTGCCAATTCCGCCACTCCGGCCCACGGGACAAACGGAAAGGTTAGCAGGGACAGACCCTCCTGGCAACCCCGGGTTTCCCCGCGCTATCATGACCGTATGGCGAGCCTGATGGCGCTGGTCCTCGCTCTCGCCGCCCTTTCCCCCCCGCCGGAGGGCGAGGCCCGCATCTCCCTGGACGTCAAGGACGCTTCCGTCCTTGACATCGTCCGCCTGCTGACCGAGGTGGGTGGCTTTCAGGCGGTGTTCGACCCCGGCATCTCCTGCAAGCTCACCGTGAAGCTGACGGAGGTGCGCTGGCAGGCGGCGCTCGATGTGTCACTGCGGTCTTGCCGTCTCGGGCGCGAGGAGGAGAACGGCATCGTGCGCATCGCCCCCGTCGACCGCCTGGGCGAGGAGTCGGCCGCGCGGCGCCGTCTGGAGGAGGAGCAGCGCCTGAGCGCCCCCCACACCGTGGCCCGCTTTCGCCTCTCCTATGCCCGGGCCCAGGAGATCGCGCCCCTCCTGAAACGCTTTCTCTCCGTCCGGGGGGACGTCGTCTACGACGCCCGGACCAACACCCTCATCATCGTCGACTGAGGGATTGCGACCGGCACTCAGGGGGGACGGAGGCCGCACTCGGGGAGGGACAGGGGGGTGGTCTCCTGGCTGTAAGTCGTTGATAGACAGACCCCAAAAGGCACGCATGCCCGGCACGGAGCTTGCTTTGAAACCGGCCGGAGTGGCCCACCCAACGGGCTCCGGAGAGCATGGCATGCATCGCTTCCTCCCCCTGGCGCTGATGGTCCTGGCGGCGGGAACGCCGGCCATCGCCCAGGACGGATATCGGCACGGCCGGATCGGCTACCTGGAGCCCGGCGTGACCCTGCAGCGAGCCACCGAAGCGGGCTCGGAGGAAGCCACCCCGAACGTTCCGTTCCTTCCCGGGGACCGCGTGTGGACCGATGACGCGGGCCGGGTGGAGTTCCAGTTCCTGGACGGCACCTTCGTCCGGCTGGACCGCCGCAGCAAGCTGGACTACACCGCCCACGAGGAGGGCCGCGCCGAGCGAATCATCCTCCGGCTCTGGTCCGGCTCCCTCTATCTGCGCTCGCGCAACAGCGACAACCTGCTGTTTGGGATCGAGACGCCGGGCGGACTGGTGCTGACCCAGGAGCGCGGGGTCTATCGCGTCGACGTCGACTCCGGGGAGACGCGGCTCTCCGTCCACGAGGGAGAGGCCACGCTGGAGGCGGGTCGCCGCCGGGTCACGGTGGGAGCGGGTGAGCGCTCCTACGCGCGCGGCGGCGACAACCCCGAGCGCCCCCGCCCCTTCGACCGCGGGGAGGCCGACGAGTTCGCGCGCTGGGAGCGGGATCGCACGAGCCGGGAGGCCTGGGCCGGCAACAGCCGGCGCTATCTTCCCAAGGAGCTCGATCCCTACGCCGGCGACTTCGAGGCCCACGGCTCTTGGTACTACGAGACCGAGGTGGGCTACGTCTGGCGGCCCTACGTGGGCGCGGGCTGGCGCCCCTACTCCTTCGGGCGCTGGGTCTGGACCGCTTACGGCTGGACCTGGGTCCCCAACGAGACCTGGGGCTGGGCGCCCGCCCACTACGGTCGCTGGGGGCACTCCCTGGGCCTCGGTTGGTACTGGATCCCCGGCAACGTCTGGGGCCCAGCCTGGGTCTCCTGGGGCCTGGGGGGCGACTACGTGGGGTGGTGCCCTCTCGGCTACCGTGACCGGCCCGTGGTCGTGGCCGAGACTAGACCCCGCGGCTACGCGGTTCCCCGGGGCTCGCCCAACACCGAGATGGGCGCCTGGACCTTCGCCCGCCGGGGAGACATGGGGCTGCGCGACCTGGCTCGGCGCCGCGTGGACCCGGCCGTGGTGAAGGACGTGCGGATCATGGAGCAGCCGCGGGCCCGGCCGACGCGCGACCTCCGGCTGGTCGAGGGCGAGGCGGCGGTGCCGCGCAACATCCGCACCCGCCCCACCGTCGGCGACACCGTCCCCGAGCTCAAGACCGACAACACAACGCACATCCCCGCGCCCGTGGTGCGAGGCCACCCCGGTCCCGTGACCCAGGAGGACATGCCTCCCCTCTCAATCCTCCCGCCGGGCGACGGACGGGCGCGGTACGACCAGAGGCCCGGGGAGAGCGCTCGGCCCCGCGAGCAGGAGGCCCGCCGGAACGACAGCGGCCGACCGGGGGACCGCGACCGCGACGTGCTCCGGCCGATGTTCCAGCCCTTGAGCGAGCCCCACCCCCGGAGCGGCGAGGAGGGGGCACGCCCCCGCGACGAGGGCGGATCTCACAAGGGGGACGAAGGCGCGTCTCGAGCGCGGGGCGAGGGCTCTTCCCACCCTTCTAGCGAAGGCAGCGCGGCCCGCGGCGAGCCGCGCAGCACGCCGAGGCCGCGGTCGGAGCCCACCCGCGCGCCCCAATCGCCACGCCCGGAACCTCCCCGGCCTAAGAAAGACAAGAACTGAGAGCCTGCCTCCCCGTGCCCGCGTTTGCCGCGGGCGCCGGGGGGCGGGTATAGTCTCGCTCTCGGAGTCGGCGTCCTCGACGTGCCGTTCACGCTTCCCGCGGCGTCCGCCAAACGTCGGCGGGGGTCTCGACGCTCGACGTGCTTAACTTCCGGCCCTCCTGGCC
>Ga0210409_10006048_pt1 | contig 12636 bp, 12 predicted proteins | sample IncBWH17MmetaG_FD_161649 | JGI IMG/M metagenome (GOLD analysis project Ga0210409, IMG submission 161649) | Forest soil microbial communities from Barre Woods Harvard Forest LTER site, Petersham, Massachusetts, United States - Inc-BW-H-17-M | ecosystem: Environmental > Terrestrial > Soil >...
TTCTCCAGCAGACCTCCAGGGGGGGCTCTGGTCGGGTGCTGGGTTCTGGGCTTGGGTCTGGGGTAATTGTGACGGAGGACGGGTACATTCTCACCAACGGCCATCTCGTAGATGGATCAAAACAGGTCGAGGTGACTATGCAAGACGGGCGCGAATTCAACGCCAAAGTTATTGGACTTGATTCCAAGAGTGACGTTGCGGTGCTCAAGATCGACGCCCAGCGCCTGCCCACCGTTCCGCTAGCCGAAAGCCACAACGTGCAGGTGGGCGATTCCGTGCTGGCGTTCGGCTATCCCTTCGGCGTCGGCCAGACCGTGACACACGGAATCGTCAGCGCAACTGACCGCGACGGCGTCGGCATCGAGGATTACGAGAGCTTTATTCAAACCGATGCCCCGATAAATCCTGGCAACTCAGGAGGGGCGCTGGTGGATGTCACCGGCGAGCTCATCGGGATCAACACTGCTATACTCAGCAATTCTGGCGGAAACCTGGGCATCGGCTTTGCGGTTCCTTCGGACCTAGCCCGCAGAGTGATGAACGACCTGATTAAATACGGCTACGTGGTCCGGGGCTATTTCGGAGTCGAGACTCAGGACCTAACACCCGCTCTTGCCCAAGAGTTTAAGCTGCGCAGGACCGCCGGTGTGCTGGTGGGCGGAGTGGTGCCCAAGGGCCCGGGCGAGAAGGCGGGGCTTGAAATCGGAGACGTCATAACACGATTCGACGGCAAGGAGGTTCGTGACACTCGTCAGTTGAATCGCTTGGTGGCAGATGCCAAGCCTGGACAGGCCGTGCCGATTCAGGTCGTGCGTGACGGCTCGGCCACGGCGCTTCGGGTCACCGTTGGCCAGGCATCCCAAGACGACCTTCTCACCAGGTCCGATCGAACCGCCTACGAGCAGGATCCCGGCAAATTGCAGGGGGTCATGATAGGTGAGCTTAACAATGAACTCAGGCAGCAGCTCAAAATTCCGCCCAATGTGACCGGCGCGCTGGTGTTTGGTGTTAACCCGTTCTCAACAGCCGCGGAGGCAGGTCTCAAGCCGGGGGATGTTATCGAATCAATCAATCGCCAGGAGGTGGGGAATACCGGAAAAGTATCGCAATTGGGGCAAGCTACCAGGAACAAACGCATGTTGTTGCGGGTCTGGGGCAACAGCGGCAGCCACTTCATTGTCCTGGAATGAACGGGTCGGAGAGAAATAAGCGCCTGCTGGAGACCATCCTGGCTGTCAGATCCAGTGTCCGCGAAGGCCTTAGCGATGATGATCTCACGCTACTGTTGCTGACAACACTGTTAACTGATGCTGGATTTGGTTTTCTGAGTTTCTCGAGAGGTTTGGTAACGCTCACGGTCCCGAAGCAGGACCTGGCGAACTGGTATCCCGAGCAATGCTGGATAGCGCCGGAGAAGGAGATGAACGACCGCGCGATCGCAGAGAAGTACGAGCTATCCCTCTCCAAACCCCTCGACAGGATCACGAGTTATTGGCTTCCGGCGAAAGCTGCCGAACTCGCTCGCCACCTCATTCAGATGAACGACCGTTTTGCAAACCGTGATCGTGGCCCATCCTCAATACCTGAAAGTCCGGATTCTGGGAAGGTCCGATCGATCCCGATTCGATTGGGAAGCACTGTGTCCAGTGCATCTCGGCCCGGAAATCCTGCAGGACCTATCAGCCCCTTATGCCCGGCTATGAAGCCGCAACATATCGTGGACAAACAGGGCTGCTCGCTTAACCGAGGCCGACCGACACAATGATTAGCGCGGCCATTGCGAAAGGGACCAGGGCGACCACTTTAAGCGCTTTGCCAGGCGAATTCAGCCGCGAGTTTTCGACTGTACTCCATGAAGCGATCCAACCTAAGCCGTGCGGCTACTGTCCCGCCATGCTGATCCAATGAAACCACCGACTGAAAGACCCCTGGCCACTACAGTAAGCGCGCGGTCAAGTTTGGCTGGGAAGCACAGGCCCAGGCTGCGGATATCCGGCTTCGGTTTCCTCGTGGCCCTTGTGCTTTGGCTGGGCGCAGGCCCCTTTGTTCGGAACTTGAAGGCGGGGCAACTCTGCGAAGCGGTGCTGTTTACGCTCGTGATGTGCACCGGCTTAGTTGCGAGTGGGTCCCGCCGCAGGACCAATCGACTAGCCTTGTCATTGGTGAGTCTGGCGGTCACCACCCATTGGCTGAACCAATTATGGCCCCAGCGGTGCCCGGCACTGGCGTACATGTTGCCGGCGATGGCATTCCTGGTGGTCATCATAGCCTCTCTATTAGGGTTTATCCTGCGGGTCAAACAGGTCGATGCGGACGTGCTCTGTGCTGGCATTTCGGTTTATCTGATTCTGGGTGTGTTCTGGGGGCTGGCCTACACGCTGGTGGCGCAATTGATTCCCAACGCTTTTTCCTTCAGTACTGCTCCCGGAACCACAGCCACGATGAGCGGGTTCACGGCCACCTATTTCAGTTTCATTACTCTGACGACGGTGGGGTACGGCGACATCACACCCGCTGCGGACACAGCGCGGATGCTCGCTGTGCTTGAAGCGACGACCGGCACTCTTTTTGTAGGTGTCCTGATTGCGCGGCTGGTTTCTGTGTACTCAACCTCCGCTCAGAATCACTCAAATCCACACGGAACAATTCGCTAGTGGCGAAGCAGTTGCCATCTGCCTAATCGACTTAGAGTTAGGCGTCTACCCACTCCGGCGGTTTGATCCCCAGCTTCTGCATGCGGGAGTAGAGCGTTGTCGGCTTGACGCCGAGGAGCTCCGCCGCACCGTCAGGACCTCTGATTTTCCATTTTGCAGCCTCCAAGTTCGCCAGGAGATTGTTGCGTTCGAGGCTCCGAAGCTCCGCCTCGGTCAGCAGCTTGGGCGTGCCATTAGAGCCTTCCGAGACTTGCGCTTGGTGCGTGGGGCGAGGCGTGTTCGCGGGAGCGCCAGTTACAGGGAGATCGAAGCTTAATGCACCGCCGCGGGCAAGGATCACCGCCCGTTCGATTACATTGCGCAATTCACGAACATTTCCAGGCCAATCGTAATTTAGCAACTCCGTAACCGCGGCGCGCGTCAGCCGGGGTTTTGCGCTCTTGAGGTCCCGGACCGAGAGGTTGACAAAGTGACTTGCCAATGGCGGAATATCGTCCTTCCTCTCCCGAAGCGGCGGGACATGTATGGGAAAGACGTGCAGGCGGTAAAAAAGGTCCTCGCGAAAGCGACCGGCGGCAACGGCCTTTTTCAAATCACGGTTGGTGGCGCCAATGATGCGAACATCGGCGTGCCGCGTGCGATCATCGCCGACGCGCTCATATTTTTTCTCCTGCAAAAAGCGCAGCAGCTTGCTTTGCATGTCCAACGGGAGCTCGCCGATTTCGTCCAGGAACAGCGTGCCCTTTTCCGCAGTCTCGATCCGGCCGGCCCGATCTTTGATGGCCCCAGTGAAGGAACCGCGCATGTGTCCGAATAACTCGCTTTCAAAGAGCTCGCGAGGGATCGAGGCGCAATTCACCCGGACCAGCGGCCTTTGTTTGCGCTGGCTGCGACGATGGATTTCGTGTGCCACCAATTCCTTGCCCGTCCCGGTCTCACCCAGGATGAGAACGGAGGCTTCGGTTGGCGCCACCAGTTCGATTTGCTTAATGAGCTGGCGAAGGACTCCGCTCTGGCCTACCAGATCGCCGAAGGCTTTGGCCTCGATGACTTCCTCTTGCAAATAGGTATTGTGCTGTTCCAGTTGCGCCTTGAGGCGCTGAATTTCCTCGAAAGCCCGCGCATTGGCCATCACGGCGGCGATACGGTCACAAAAAATGGAGCTCCACGATTGGGCATCCTCGTGCTCGCTGAAATCTCGACGAAGGTACCCTGCCAACACGCCTAGAATTTCTCCTTTAAAGACAATTGGCCCAAAGCAGAGGCCGCGAATCCGCTCTTGTTTGGTCCACTCGACACCCACAGTTTCGTGGTGTGCCGGCGTCATCTTTTCCAGGGTGACTGTTTCGCGGTTGCTGGCGACTTTACCCAGCAATCCGAACCCCAGGGGAATTCTGGCGTTGAGATCGCCAAAGTAAGAGGCTGCTCCGTTACCTTCCACGACCGAAACACCTCGACCGGCGGCCAGATGAAGGCAACGTGTATGGTCAGGACATTGCTGCTCGAGAGGGCAGCGCGAACACCGGTCTCCATCGCAGACACGCCAAATTTGCACACAAGCAAGGCCCGGACGTGTTCCAACCTGGTCCACAACCCTTTGCATGGCTCCTTCAAGAGAGCGCTCGTTGGTCAATTCCAGAAATAGCTTGGCCGCTATGTTCGGTTCCAAACGCGGGTCAGATGTTGTTTCCATACCAAGCTTCACTCTGCCACCTGGCCGATCGCATTTCAACTTTTGCGTGTCGATGTTTCGGATGCACGAAATTCCGACCAAGCCAAATCAGCGCCAGGGCAACTAGTCACTGTTGATTATCAGTGACTTATGCTGGCGACGAGGACTTGGCACAACCGGTGCCTTAAGTGTCAGGTGAAGCGGATTTGAGTCGAGAGAATGAACGCAAAAGGAAACGAAGGACGCTTGCTTGAAGTTGGAAAGACTAACTTCGAGTCAGAGGTGCTGTGTTCCAAGCAACCAGTGCTGGTCGTGTTCTGCGCGCCCTGGAGCAGGGCGTGCCGCGTGCTCCGGCCGGTGCTCAACAAAGTTATGAGAGCATCAAGCGGGAGCGTGAAACTCGTCAAAATCAATTCCGACGAGAATCCAGATTTGAGCCTGTGGTACGGGATCCACTCGATTCCTGCACTGCTTTACTTCGTCGATGGGGTTGTCCGCGCCAGGATCACTGGAACCGCCAGCAAGCAAGCCATTCTCGCAAAACTGGAGTCCGTTACCGGGAACCACGATTCCTCTACATCACCTCCTGGATCTTCAAATGAACACTGATCGCAATAGAGCTGACGGGACCATACAACGCGGCATGGAATCTATGGACCATCACGAGACTAGAACGATCGCGAACTTGACGATAACCGGCAGTCCTGATCGCGACACCGGTGTCAATTTGCAGGACCGAACGAAACGCGATGGCGAAGCGGCCCCGACGGCTCGGGCAGTTCGTGGCTGGCCACGCACTAAGAAACGCATTGCTTTGCTGGTTGCCGCGTTGGTTGTTTGTGTCGCAGCCGCCCTTTACTACTTGCGATTCATCGCGCCTTTTGAGTCCACCGACGACGCGTTCATCGAGGGGCACGTCACCCAAGTCGCACCGCAAGTTGCCGGGCGTGTGGCGCGGGTGCTGGTCAACGACAACCAGTTCGTGAACGCCGGCGAGGTCCTGGTGCAAATCGAGCCGAGCGATTACGAAGCAAAGTTGCAGCAGGAGCGCGCGAATCTGGCTTCGGCCCAAAGTCGTTTGGCGCAAGCCAGCGCGCAACTCACCGTGGACCAGGCGAAAGCCGAGCAGGAAAGAGCCAACGTGCTGGCCGCCCAGGCCGAAGCGGCACGCGCCGAAGCAGACTCAAAACGATATGAGGCCATCGGCACTTCGGGCGTTTCGCAAAGTCAGATTGACCTTACCGCAACCCAGGCTCGTTCCACCGCAGCGAACCTCACGGCTGCACGGAGCAAAGAACTCGCCGCCGAAGCACAAGTCAGCCTTGACCAGGCGAGCATCCAGACAGCGGCAGCCGAAGTGAAGAGGAGCGAAGCCACGGTGCTCCAGGCGGAACTGGACTTGTCTTACACACAGGTCAAGGCGCAGGAGCCGGGTTATGTGACTCGCAAAACAGTTGAAGCTGGGTCTTATGCTCAGCCGGGTCAAGCGTTGCTGGCGATCGTGCAGCGCGAGGTCTGGGTCGTGGCCAATTTCAAGGAGACCCAGCTCACGCACATGCGGCCCGGCCAGCCGGTAAGGGTGCGCCTAGACGCCTATCCGCACCTCAAATTGACGGGTCATGTGGACAGCGTTCAATCCGGATCGGGGGCGCGATTCAGCCTTTTCCCGCCAGAGAACGCAACGGGCAACTACGTCAAGGTGGTCCAGCGCGTGCCGGTTAAGATTGTGCTCGATAACCTTTTCGGGGCCAATGTCGTGCTCGGCCCAGGCATGTCCGTCGAGCCCAAAGTTCGAGTGAGGTAATCCTGCGAGGAACGCAACCCGACCCAAACCATGAAAGGCGAAGCCCCTATCAAAGTGAATCCCTGGCTGATCGCGGCGGCGGTGATTCTACCGACCTTCATGGAAGTGCTCGACACCACGATTGTGAGCGTCTCGCTCCCGAACATCGCCGGCAACCTCTCGGCCTCGATATCTGAAGCGACCTGGGTGCAGACCAGTTACCTGATTTCCAACGCCATTGTGCTGCCAGCCAGCGCCTGGTTTTCATCCTTCTTAGGCCGCAAACGATTCTTTCTGACCTGCGTTGCGATCTTTACGGCCTCGTCGGCAATTTGTGGCCTTGCCCCGTCATTGGGAGTTCTGATTGTGGCGCGTGTGTTGCAGGGAGCGGGCGGCGGCGCATTACAGCCGCTTTCCCAGGCCATCTTGTTGGAGTCATTTCCACCCGAGAAACAAGGCCAGGCGATGGGAGTCTGGGCTATTGGCGTCATCGTGGCTCCGGTGCTCGGGCCGTTGCTCGGAGGGTGGATCACGGACAGCTACTCCTGGCGCTGGCTCTTTTACATCAATCTTCCCGTGGGCTTGCTCGCCCTTGTTATGATCCTGCGGTTCATTTCGGACCCAGACTATATCCAGGCCAACAAGCCGCGGCGAATTGATGGGGTTGGCTTGGCATTCCTGACCTTGTGGCTGGGAACGCTGCAAACCGTTCTCGACAAAGGGCAGGATGAGGATTGGTTCTCTGCCCCGTGGATCTGCTGGTTCACGGCAATCTCCATAACGTCTCTCATTGCGTTGGTGATTTGGGAGCTCCGAACAACTGATCCGATCATCAATCTGCGTGTGCTCGCTAATCGGAACTTTGCGGTCGGAACCGTCCTGGCTTGTGTCGTCGGTGTCGTTTCGTATAGCCCGCTGACGTTGCTGCCGCTGTTCCTGCAAAATCTGATGGGCTACAACGCCCTGCAGAACGGCTTTGCTCAAAGCCCACGTGGAATTGGGTCCTTGCTGGCAATGCCGCTAGTCGGAATGCTGACAAGCAAGGTTGACAGCCGCAAACTCATCATCGTCGGAACCATCTTGTCCGGAGTCGCCGCATTCGCGATGAGTAACATTGACCTGGACGTAGCCAAAAGCAGCTTCGTCGTGGCCAACCTGATCCAGGGAGCGGGTCTGGCGATCACCTTTGTGCCGTTAGCCACCACGGCCATGGGCCTCTTGCGCAAGGAGCAGATGGGCAGCGCCACTGGGCTGTTCAACCTGTTCCGTAACCTGGGCGGTAGCGTCGGAATTGCCATGGTCACAACGATGGTCGCCCGTGGCTCGCAAGCTCATCAGGCGACTTTGGTTACGCACCTGACACCCTTGGACCCGGCCTTTCAATCCAGGTTGCAGGCAATGGAAGCGACCCTCTCGCAACAGGTCACGGCAGCCCAGGCACATGTAATGGCACCGGGGGCGATTTACAAATCGCTGCTGCAACAGTCGAACTTGCTGGCCTTCGTGGACGACTTTCGTTGGCTGGCTCTGTTGTGTTTCCTTTCAATTGGGGTTGTTCTCTTCTTCAAGCAGGTCTCGGTCAAAGGCGGAGTTTCCGTGCATTGAGGTACTCATGAAATTGAAATTCACCGTTGTCTCCGGTTCAATCGCTGCAGCATTGCTGTTCTTCTTTTCCGGCTGCGCCGTTGGCCCGAATTATCGGCCGCCCCAAACCGAAGTGCCTGCGCGGTGGAATAAATCGTTGGCTGGTGGTGAAACGAATTCGGCAATTACCACAATCGAGTGGTGGACAAATCTTAATGATTCCGAGCTGGACTCGTTAGTTGGCCGCGCGGTGCGCTCTAATCTCGACCTCCGTATCGCACAGGCACGGGTTCGCGAGGCGCGCGCGCAATATGGCATCGCCTCCGCGGACCTCTGGCCAACACTTGATGGGTCCAGCTCGTACGCCCGTCAACGACAGTCAGAGCATCAACCGGTCATAGGATCTTTTCCGATCCCTTCAAACGTTTTCGAGAATAACGTGTATCAAGCCGGTTTCGACGCCTCTTGGGAAATTGATGTATTTGGCGGCAAGCTGCGCGCAAAAGAAGCCGCGGGAGCGCAGGTGTCAGCTTCTGAATTTGGCCGACGCGATGTGTTAATCACCCTGCTAGGTGATGTGGCCCGAAATTACGTTGAGCTGCGCGGTTATCAAGGGCGGCTGGCCATTGCACGAGAAAACATTGATGCCCAGGAAAAGGCGCTGGCCATCACGCGCGACCGTTTTGCCAAGGGCCTGTCCAGCGATCTCGATGTGCAACAAGCGTCCACCGTGCTGTCCACCACTCGGGCCGAGGTGCCAACGCTCGAGAGTTCTATCCAGACGTCAATGCATCGACTGGAAGTTCTACTGGCTCAGCAACCCGGAAGTCTGCTGGCGGAATTAAGCCAGGCATCACCGATCCCGGCCCAGCCGCCAGTAGTGCCTGTGGGCATGCCTTCAGAACTGCTGTTGCGCCGCCCTGATATTCGGCAAGCCGAACGCCAGTTGGCTGCTGCGACCGCGAACATCGGCGTGGCCACGGCGGACCTCTTTCCCAAATTCTTCCTGACCGGTAGTGCGGGATTCCAAAGCGTCAACGCGAGCGATTGGTTCACCGGAGATAGCAAATTCTGGTCAGTCGGTCCCACCATGCAGTGGCGCATTTTCGATGCCGGGAAAATCCGCTCAAACATCAAAGTGCAAAACGCCCGCCAGGAGCAGGCGCTGGCCAGCTATGAGAAGACTGTCCTGACCGCCTTTCAAGAGGTGGAGAACGATCTCGTGCTCTATGCGCAAGAGCAGGTGCGCCGTCGTTCTTTGGCGGACGCGGTGGTGTCGAGCCAGAAATCCTTGGACACGGCAAACCAGCTCTATGCAAACGGCCTGACCGATTTCCTGCGTGTGCTCGATGCTGAGCGCTCACTGTACCAGTCACAGGATGCCCTTGTTCAAAGCGATCGCACGATCTCAGCCAATCTCATATCTCTTTATAAATCGCTGGGCGGTGGATGGGAAGACGTGGAGCCCTCCGCTCTCGCAGTGGCACAAAACGGTCCTGCCACAAAATAGCTTACCCCTCATCACATATGGACGCCTGGTTCTCACCCTTCGAAATGCTGACGCTCTTGTGCGCCCTCTCATGGCGCAATCAGTCGGCGAGGAACCCTGAAGAGAGGTCGCCACTGGAAGCGCCGGAATCCCCCACGGCCAGTTCCCAGGAATCCAGAACTCTCGCGAAACGGCGCAATTCTCGGTTTGCCGGAAGTGATGCTGTCGCCCGCAGGAGGAAACGATGAGCCAAATGATCCAATTCCTGATTTCGCATGGTGGCCTCTTTTTGTTCCTGATCGTTTTGGCCGACCAGGGTGGTTTGCCGGTTCCTGCGGTGCCGTGGCTCCTGGCTGCGGGTGCCCTGGCCGCAAGCGGAAGACTGAGTCTCGTTGGGGCGATTTGCTGGGCTGCCCTCGGCTCGCTAGGGGCAGATTTGATCTGGTTTCGCCTGGGACAGCATGCAAAAAGACGCATCTTTCGCGTATTCCCCGATTTGGAGACTCGGAAACACGCACTTCCTGGTCAGCTGCACACTCGATTGGTCCTCCGCGGCGTGCGGGTGCTAACGGCGGCAAAATTCCTCCCCTTCGGCACTGTAATCCCTATGCGCGCCGGAGCTCTGGAGGTGGGGCTGTTTCGTTTCTTCCTGATCGACGCCTTCACATCGATTGTTTACGCCGCCGTCTATGTGGTTTTGGGATTCGCATTCCACGACCAATTGGAACGGGTGATGGCATTTGTGGGTAAGTTGGGGGTTGTCGCTCTTCTGCTACTCGTGGCTGCTACCGGAGCCTACTTGGGCTGGCTTGTTCTCAAACGGGCTTCAAAGCTAACGGACCACTTGAAGGAGCCCGAGTTCCCTTCGCCCAGCGCAGTCGCCGGATCTGAAATTAAGGAGTCCCGAGCCATGGGGACGGTCGCGCTAACGGAAACAATCAAGTGATCTGCAATCGCGTGACCGTGAATCGAAAACCCAAATTGGATTTGCGCAAGACTCACTACCTATTGCTGACCAGAACGGCCGGACTCGGTACGAAGCAGATGTGCAGATCGTTCTCTGCGCCAAGATGACTTGAATTCAATGGAAAAGGAGGCGTTTATGATAGCTCGCCATCAAACGAACCGACGCTGGATTACAGCACTGCGCCCCGCCCAATTCCCTCAACTCAAAGGAGCCCCTGATTTACGTCGGGCTAAACACGCCTGCGAGACCAACTCCTCGTCCAACCAAACTCATCCGGATTGGGCGTTAATCGCAACTGTGATCTTTGTGGTCTTGGCCTGGAGCGCGCTGTTCTTCTGCATGTACTGCATTTGGGCCAAGTCTCGGGGCGTTCCAACCTTCTGAAATCTTTTGCGATGGATGAGAAAAAGCAGACGAACCAAGGGGTGCCGAAAATGAATGCAAGACTGAATATCATTCCAGAACGAAAGAGTTCGTGAATATCAATTCGTCCAAGGGGAACTCCGCCGGTGGCCCAATCAGACAGCGCGTCCTTAGGTTCGCATGTTTGTTGTTCTCAGAGCGTGGGCTGCGCGGCACACACGTTCGGGACATTTGCAGCCACGCCGGCGTCAATTTGGCCGCTTTTAGTTATTACTTTCATAGCAAGGAAGGGCTGTATGACGCCGTCGTGAGCGAAGCCGGTTTCCAGCTCGTCACAGCAGCGGAGCGCCTGGGTCGCCATTCAGACGATGTGTCCCCCGAGGTGAGGCTCCGTAGCATCGTCGAATCGCTTTTCGAAAAGTTGAGCGAAGAGCACGCTTGGATCGCCAGACTCGTTGTCCGACAAATGGCGGACCCGGCTGGGGAACGAGCAGGTTGGGTGGGACTTGGCTTTGAAAGATTCTTTCTGCTGCTGCAGGCGGAAATCAATAGGCTGCTAGGTCCCCATGCTGAACGCGAAGCAGTTCGCCTTCACGCGCTCAGCGTGATTAGCCAATGCCTGTTCTATTGTCTTGCTGGCGAGAACTTATCTCAAGTCTTCCTGCGCCTCGAAGGGCCTCTGCCGGCGCGGGAGATTTTGGCGCGGCATGTGGCCTCCACATTACTCGAAGCCCTCGGTGCGCGAGCCGAAAGAAAGACTGAACTCAGGCGATGACGCCCGCGAAGTTGCTCCATGATCACGCCTCTGAAAGATTATTTCTCCAAGGATGACAACTCGTTGGTCCGCCAGGCGCGAAAGGGTGACATCGGAGCATTTGAAGAACTGGTGGCCCGTCATCGTGACAAACTCTTCACGCGCGCTTTCAGCATCATCAGGAATGTCGAGGAGGCGATTGACATTACGCAGAAGGCATGGGTGGAGGGTTGGCAAGGGTTGCCTGGTTTCGAGGGGGTTTCGAGTTTCGGCGAGTGGATGATGCGCATTGTTATACATCTTTGCGTGGACCAAGTCCGCAAAGGAAAGTCGCAGGCTAAGTGCGCAGAAGAACCCCACGAGGATGGCAGCGGTGACAATCGCCAGGTGCGGACGGTGACGACCAACCCAAACAGGCGTATGGCGCCAGCCGAGTTAAGCTACCGGATCGATCAAGCGCTTGGCCAGTTGTCGAAAGAGCATCGGACAGTGCTAGTGCTGCATGAACTCGAAAAAATGAAATACAAAGAGATTGCCAGAATAATCGGCTCCTCGGTTGGCTCGGTAACTTCGAAATTGCTTTATGCGCGCCGAAAGCTCGCAACGTTGCTCGAAGGTTAGGCAAATCAGGGTCGGTCAACTCCGAAATTCCCCAAGCACGTTCCAGGGACCAGTCAAGTTGTTCCTGTTCACCCGCTCCGTTCACTTCTAATGCTGGGTCAGGGGTCGTTGCCATGCCCACACTCTGCTCACTCGCCTTCATCGTTTCAATTTGGAGGTCGATGTTTCGGACGCACGAAATTCCGACGCGACATAATCCTCGCTGAAAAAGGGAATCACCATGGTCTTCAAGGGTTTATGCGTTACGTGACCAAGTGGCACAGCCAGTGCATTAAGGAGCGTAGGAAACAATTCGAGTCGAGACAATGAACGGAACACCAGATGAAGGTTTTCAGAATAAGCCACTCAATCGCCAACAGGCCATAGAAGGAGAACCAAAATGCATGCAGTCCTGAATTCACCCGTTGAGATCTTTCAACGCCTCTCGAGTAACGAAAAACACTTCGAACTCGAGGTGCGGGTCCATGGTGTGGATGGCTCACTGGCCACGTTTACACAGGACGATCCAGCCGTGGCCGAGCACATCGTCCGGGAATGCCAGACGCGGGATTTCTTCAAACAAGAAAGAGTTGCCGTCGCCGGTCAGCACTCGGTGACGACACTGGTTTTATCCAACGTTGCCCGCATCGATTTGGCAGGTGAAGAACTTCCGCCCTGGGAGCCGCCATCCGGATTCAGGACGAGCATTCGTGACATCGTTGAAATGCCTGAGCAGGAGTTTCTTTATCAGGCTGAAGTCCGCGATCTCA
>Ga0210409_10006050_pt1 | contig 12633 bp, 8 predicted proteins | sample IncBWH17MmetaG_FD_161649 | JGI IMG/M metagenome (GOLD analysis project Ga0210409, IMG submission 161649) | Forest soil microbial communities from Barre Woods Harvard Forest LTER site, Petersham, Massachusetts, United States - Inc-BW-H-17-M | ecosystem: Environmental > Terrestrial > Soil >...
CACAGAGCAGAACCGAGGTACTACTTCACGAGGAGGAAGGGGCCGAGGGCGAGGGCGTCGATGCCGGCGCAATAGAAGCTGCGGACGGCTCCACGCGGATCGGTGACGAGGGGCTCTCCAAAGAGATTGAAAGAGGTGTTGACGAGAATGGGGGCCGGAGCGGATTCGCCGAATTTGTGTAGCAGTTTCCAAAAGAGAGGATTGGCTCGCCTGTCTACAGTGTGAACGCGCACATCCTTGCCGTGAAAGGCGAATCGTTCGAGGCCGGTGACCGGTTTAGTGAGCGAGGCGAGCGAGGACATCGTCAGGCAATTGGGTGAGGCGTCGAAGTACTCGGAAGCGCGTTCGGCCGGTACGGAGAGGGCGAACGGGTGGAAGCCCTCGCGATGCTTGATGAACTGGTTCACATTTTCAATCACGTATTCGGAAAAAGGAGAAGCGAGGAGGCTGCGGTTGCCGAGAGCGCGGTGACCGAATTCGGAGTGGCCCTGGCACCAGGCGACGATTTTATCGCGGTGCAAGAGGGCGGCGGCTTCCTCAACCGTCTGGTCTTCGCCAGAAAGATAGCGATAGGCAATCTTGCAGTTATCGAGGACGGCTTTTATCTCCTGGGAGCTGGAGTGGACGCCGACGGCCAAACTCGGGAGCGGGCCGCGTCCTGAGCGGCCGGTGATTTTCTTGCGCGAGAGATAGGCTGCGCCGAGAGCCGTGCCGGCGTTCCCCGCCACAGGCTGAACGTAAACGTGATCGAAGGGGCCGCGCGTTTCGAGGGCGTGAACCAGCAGAACGTTCAGAAAAACTCCACCTGCGAGGCACAGGGAACGCGCGCCGGTGGATTCCTGGAAATTTGCGGCAAGCTCGAGAACAATCTCTTGTAAGAAATCCTGGGCGCTGCGGGCAAGATTTGCGCGAAGTGATGGGGAAATCGCGAGGTTGCGCGACGAGAGGCCGAGCTCACGATAGAACTGCGGAGAAAAGACGCCGCGGCGCTCGAGGCCGGTGGCGAAGTAACGGCGATTCAGCGCGGGCCAGCCATTGGTGCGCCAGGAGAACAGCTTGCGAAACGCGGGAAGAAATTCCGGTTCCCCGTCCTTGCTGAGCCACTGGAGCTTATGCTCATCACGATGCGGGCGGAGACCGGCAAGTTCGGTGACCCGTGAATAAAACCAGCCGAGGGAATCTGGAAAGCCCAGAGAACGCCGCGAGTGGATCTCGTCGCCTTCGCCCTGGGCAACCAGACCGGATTGCGAGGCGGCGCCATGATCGAGAGTAAGAATGAGTGCGCCATCGAATTCTGAGGTGTAGTAGGCGCTTGCTGCGTGGCAGAGATGGTGGTCGAACAATGACGGACGGGGACCACCGCGGAGAAGGCCGCGAAGTTGTTCTTGAGTGGCGGAGGATGGCCTGCGCTTACGGCCGGAGGGAGAATTCGAGGCTCGAGGGAGCCGTTCGGCGACGGCGATGGCGCGGCAATCGGAAAGCTGAAGCTGATTTTCTTTAAGGCAACGGGCCAGGGCCAAGCGCGGAATTTCCAGAGTGTCTTCCAGGCGATTGAGTTTTTCTTCTTCGATGGCGAATAGGACGGAGGTCTCGTTAAGCAGGGCAACGGCCGAGCCACGACCCAGGGTGGAGATGCCGAGGATGTGCATGGGAGCTCCTATGGTCAGGCTCCCCGGACGCTGAGGGTCAGAGATTCAACGGGTGTGGCGAGAAGATGCTTGTTTTCAAGGTGCGTGACTGTGGCATCGACAAATTGGTTTGGAGGCAGGGTCACAGGCAGGCGCATCTGGAGATAATTCTCGGAGAGAGCTGGCGTCGAGCCGGGCTCGTCGGAAGAGTTGCGGCGCAAGGTGAGGACTCGCAGGGTACGGCCGATTTGAGCGCGGCGAAAAGTGATCGATTTCGAATCGGCTAGGGAACGGAGATCGCGGGCGCGATTCTTGATGATGTGGCCTGGCAATTGGCCAGTGAGCGAGGCGGCTTTGGTGCCCGGGCGCTGCGAGTAGGAGAAAACGTGGAGGTAGGTGAAGGGGCGCGCAGCGATGAAGTCGAGTGTTGCGGCATGGTCGGCATCGGTTTCGCCGGGAAAACCGGTGATAAGGTCGGCGCCGATGGCCGCGTTGGGCAGGCGCTCGTGGATGAGCTCGACGCGGCGAGCGTAATGCTCGGCGCGATACCAGCGATGCATGGCGGCGAGGATGCGGTCGGAAGCGGATTGCAGCGGCATGTGAAAATGCGGGGCGATGCGGTCGTTGGACGCGAAGAAGTCGATCAGATCCTGGGTAACATCGAGCGGCTCGATGGAGCTGATGCGCAGGCGTTCCACGGAAGTTTCGTCCTGGATACGGCGGAGGAGGTGGAGAAATTCAACTCGTGGCGTGAGGTCGCGGCCATACGTGCCAAGGTTGATGCCGCTGAGAACGATCTCGCGGAATCCGGAATCGGCAAGGCGCTGGACCTCGGAGAGGACCATTTGCGGTAGGAGGCTGCGGGATTTTCCCCGGACAAATGGGATTACGCAGAAAGAGCAGCGGGAGTTGCATCCATCCTGGATTTTCAACGTGGGGCGGGTGTGATTCCCTTCCCCGCCGAGAACGGGGGCGACGAGAACGTCAGTCAGTTCAAAGATGTCGCCGGTTAGAATGCGCGCGGAGGCTTCCTCGGGAGCGAGAACATTCCTGTGGAGAGAACCGACGGGTAAGAAGTCCGGAGTTGCGGAAACGGAAGGAAGCGGTTCTAAAGAGCGGACGAGCGACGGGATTTGTGGTTTGTGGGAGTTGCCTACGACGAACGAGACGCCGGCGAGGGCGGCGATTTCTTCAGGAGCTCGCTGGGCATAGCAGCCTGTTACGAGGATGCGCGTGGCAGGATTAGCGGCGTGGATTTTGCGAATGGCGTCGCGGGCCTGGGCGTCGGCCGCGGCTGTGACGGTACAGGTGTTGAGAACGACGACGTCGGCCGACGAGGAATCGGGCGCGAGAGAGCAGCCCTGTTCGCGGAGCTGCCGCTCGATGGCCGCGCCGTCTGCCTGGGTGGCACGACAGCCGAATTGTTGGATAAAAAATGTGCTCATAGCAGAAAGGCGCCAGAGTCCTATTTAAGCATACGAGCGCACGGCATCACAGCGACGCTCGGGGGAACGGCGCTTTACGGCAGGGTACGGGGCCTATACAATTTTAGGATTCCATGACCCACACGCGAAGAAACCCATCCCAACTGGTTGACCCGAAAGTTTCCGTGGTGATTCCGGTTTACAACGAGAAAAACACGATTTGCGAGATCCTTCGCCGAGTGGAAGAAGCCGATATGCGCAAGGAAATCGTTGTGGTGGACGATTGTTCGAAAGATGGAACGCGCGAGATTCTGCAGGCGTTGGCAGAGAGGCAGGGGCGGGGAGAGAGCCAGGCGCCTGCTACCGATGGTGAAGACCCAATCGAGTTGAAGAATATTCGCTTCTTTTTTCAAGGGCAGAATCAGGGAAAGGGCGCAGCTCTGCGGCGCGGCTTTGCGCAGGCGACGGGAGACATCGTGCTGGTGCAGGATGCGGACCTCGAATACGACCCGCGCGACTATCCGAAATTGCTGGAGCCGATTTTGGAAGGTCGGGCGGATGTGGTGTACGGATCGCGGTTTCTGGGTGGGCCGCAGCGCGTACATTACTTCTGGCACTACGTTGCCAACAAGGCGCTGACGCTGCTTTCCGATATTTTCACCAACCTGAAGCTGACGGACATGGAGACGTGCTACAAGGTGTTCCGGCGCGAAGTGTTGAAGGACATCCAACTGAAATCAAACCGGTTTGGGTTCGAACCGGAGATTACCGCGAAGATTGCCAAGCGAAACTGGCGAGTTTACGAAGTGCCGATCAGCTACGCCGGGCGCACGTATGAAGAGGGAAAGAAAATCACGTGGAAAGACGGCGTGCAGGCGCTGTGGTGTATTATTCGGTTTAAGTTCAGCGATTAGAGGGCAGCGCAGCTCTGAGCTGTGTGCAATCAGGCCTGGGAGAGGCGGCGCTGAAACGTCAGCAGGATCAGGTCGGCACGGCGGCGTACGCCGAACTTGTTGAGCAAGTTCGAGACGTGGAACTTGACGGTGCGCTCGGCGATATTGAGCTTGCTGGCGATTTCCTTATTGGAAAGGTTCTCGAGAAGCGAATCGAGAACTTCCTGCTCGCGGCGGCTGAGGTTGGTGACCGAGTCGGTCTTCAGGCGGCGTCCCTGGCTAGTGAGAATGGAATCGACAAAGCCTGAGAGCACCGAACGCGGGACCCAGAACCCGCCTTGCGAAACGAGAGGCAGTGCGCGGGAAAGCTGGTCGCGCGCTTCCGCGTAGGTGAGGATTCCCTTCACGCCCAGACGGAGCAGCGAAAAGCAGTTGGCTTCGTTGATCGCGTCTCCCACCACAATGAGCCGCGCGTCCGCGTGGCGCTCCAGAATGTTGGTGAGCAGCGCGCCAGTGGCCTGGCGAGCGGCGTGCGCGTCGACAACGTAAACCTGAGCGATAGGAGGCTCAAAGTTGCGCAAGTCGGGAGCCAGGGTGGATTCGAGTTGCTTGGCGATGACTTTGAATTGGGAAGCCTTACCCAGGAGACGCTCAAATTCAGTGAGCACCAGGGGGTGAGGCGAGAGCAGACAGACGGTCAGTTTGGAAGCCATAATTTTCGTAGCCACTGTACTAGAGGGTAGAGAAAGCAGGGCTGTCGGGCAAGGACCTTGGGGCCAGATGTTCACGAACTGTTACTGACAGTTAAGATGTGTTTTCGGGGGGTTGGGGCGGGGTAGCCACCCGTTAAATGAGAAGAGGTTCGTTTCGACGGGAAAGGCCGTAAAATGAAGGGATATCCCAAGGCTCCGGAAAGGGCCTTGGCGCAGGCGAAAGAGGCTGGAATTGCGGGACCTGAAACAGTCGGAAACGGCGCTCAGAGAGTTGCTGGCAGAGCGCATCCTGGTGCTGGATGGCGCCATGGGTACCATGCTGCAGCAGCGGGACTTAACGGCGGCTGATTTTGGGGGGGCGTCGCTTGAGGGTTGTAACGAGAACCTGGTACGTACGCGGCCGGACGTGGTGCTGGATATCCACCGGAAGTACTTTGAGGCCGGGGCGGACATTGTTGAGACCAACAGCTTTGGCGGAACGCCGCTGGTCCTGGCCGAATACGGGTTGCAGGCGGACGCACTGGAATTGAATAAGCGGGCGGCGACGCTGGCCCGGCAGGCGGCGGAAGAGTACTCGACGCCGGGCAGGCCGCGGTTTGTGGCTGGGTCAATGGGCCCGACGACGAAGGCTATTACGGTGACCGGCGGGGTCACGTTCGAGGGGCTCGAGGATTCCTACTATGTGCAGGCGAAGGGGCTGATCGAGGGCGGGAGCGACCTGCTGCTGGTGGAAACCTGCCAGGATACGCGAAATATCAAGGCATCGATTCTGGCTATAGAAAAACTCTCCAAGGAATTCGGGATGAGAGTTCCCTTCCTCGTTTCCGTGACGATTGAGCCGATGGGGTCGATGCTCGCGGGACAGACGGTGGAGGCGATGTGGGCCTCGCTGCGGCACTCGCACCCGCTGGCGTTTGGGATGAATTGCGCGACCGGTCCGGAGTTCATGACCGACCATATCCGGACGCTGAGCACAGTCACCGGGGAATTTGTGTCGTGCTATCCGAATGCGGGCTTGCCGGATGAAGAAGGCAAGTATCTGGAGACGCCGTCGTCGCTCGCGACGCAGCTGGAAAAATTTGTGAACCACGGGTGGCTGAACCTGGTGGGCGGCTGCTGCGGAACGACGGAGAAGCATATCCGGGCGATTGCCCAGATGGTGGACGGGAAGAAACCTCGGGTTCGACCGGCGGAAGCGCACCGGGCCGTGTACTCGGGAATTGAGACAATCGAGGCCGATGATTCGACGCGTCCGCTGCTGGTGGGCGAGCGGACGAATGTGATTGGCTCCCGCCTCTTCAAGAATCTGGTGGCGGAAGAGAAATGGGAAGAGGCTACGGAGATCGCGCGGAGGCAGGTGAAGGGCGGAGCGCACATCGTGGACGTATGCCTGCAAAGCACGGAGCGCGATGAGAAGAAGGATATCGAGCCGTTCTACGAAAAGCTGATCCGGAAGATAAAGGCTCCGGTGATGATTGACACGACGGATCCGACGGCCGTGGCGCTGGCGCTGACCTATTGCCAAGGCAAGGCGATCATCAATTCGATCAACCTGGAAGATGGAGAAGAGAAATTCGAGAAGGTGGTGCCGATTGCGCATGATTTCGGCGCCGCGATTGTGGTGGGTTGCATTGACGAGGATCCGGTCCAAGCGCAGGCGTTTACGCGCGAGAGGAAGCTGGAGATCGCCAAACGGTCGTACGAGCTACTGACGAAGAAATACGGGATGGCGCCGGAAGACATTATTTTCGACCCGCTGGTTTTTCCCTGCGCGACGGGAGATGAGAACTACATTGGCGGCGCGGTGGAAACGATGGAAGGAATCCGGTTGATCAAGCAGGCGCTGCCGGATACACGGACGATTTTGGGAATTTCGAATGTGTCGTTCGGGCTGCCCGCGGGCGCGCGTGAAGTGGTTAATTCAGTCTTTTTGTATTACTGCACGAAGGCGGGGTTGGATCTGGCGATCGTGAATGCGGAGAAATTGGAGCGTTTCGCGTCGATCCCAGAACATGAGCGGAGGCTGGCTGAGGATCTGCTGTTTCAGCACAAGCCGAAAGAATTGGCCACGGACCACCCGCGAGCCGAGCTCTTGCGGGAAGTGCCCGGAGATTGGCGGCAGCAGACTAAAGAACAGAAGGCGGCGATCAATCAATTTCACATCGCGGCGATTACGGAGCACTTCCGCACAACGAAGAAGAAAGAAAAAGTCGCGGGAGAAGAATTGCCGCTGGACGAGCGGCTGGGCAATTACATCATTCAGGGAACGCGTGACGGTTTGATCGCGGACCTGGAGCGCAAGCGGGCGGAGGGAGTGCCGCCGCTGGATATCATCAACGGGCCGCTCATGACGGGAATGGCGGAGGTGGGGAGGCTGTTCAACGCCAACGAATTGATTGTGGCGGAGGTGCTGCAGTCCGCCGAGGCGATGAAGGCGGCGGTGGGTCACCTGGAGCAGTTCATGGAGAAGGCCGACACGGCGAAGCGCGGAAAAGTGGTGCTGGCGACCGTGAAGGGAGACGTGCACGACATCGGGAAAAACCTGGTGGAGATTATTTTGAAGAACAACGGATTCGACGTGGTGAACCTGGGAATCAAGGTTCCGCCGGAAGAATTGATCAAGGCGTTCCAGGCGCACAAGCCGGATGCGATCGGGCTGTCGGGACTTCTAGTCAAGAGCGCGCAGCAGATGATCATTACTGCAAGCGACTTGAAGGATGCGGGGATTAATGTGCCGCTGCTCGTGGGTGGCGCGGCGCTGAGTGCGCGGTTTACAGAGCAGAAGATTGCGCCGAGTTACCAGAACGCGGTGTGTTATGCGAAGGATGCCATGACAGGCTTGCGGCTGATGAACGAACTGATGGATCCGGCGACACGCGCGCGCGTGATCAGCGAACATACGAATTCCGGCAACGGCGTGAGTGTGGCGACCACAGTGAAGATCGTGGAAAAGCCAGCTGTTAAGCGATCACCGAAGGTCCGAAGGGATTTGCCAATTCCAGAGGTGGTGACGCTCGAGCACAAGGTGCGGCTGGTGCCGGACCTGCGCGAACTCTGGAGCTATATTAATCCGTTCATGCTTTATGGACGGCACATGGGATACCGGGGGGATTTCGAGAAGCATCTGGCGGCGCGCGAAGCGAAAGCAGTGGAGCTGTACGACGAGATGGAGGAAGTGAAGAACGAAGCCGCGGGATTCATGAAGGTGCGCGCAGTCTGGCAGTTTTTTGAGGCGGAAGCAGAGGGCGAGGCACTGCACCTCTTTGCGCCTGGCGCCAATGTGCCACTGCTGACCTGGAAATTCAAAAGGCAGAAGACCGGCGACCAGCTGTGTCTGAGCGATTACGTGCTGGATCGGAAAGACGGGAAACGAGACCACGTAGCTGTGTTTGTGGTGACGGCCGGCGAGGGAATCCGTGAACGCGCCGAAAAGGCGAAACACGATGGATATTACTTCAAGTCACACGGACTGCAAGCGCTGGCGATTGAGAGTGCGGAGGCCTGCGCGGAATGGCTGCACCGGAGAATCCGCGAGGATTGGGGCTTCCCGGACCCACCGGAGATGACGATGGCGCAGCGATTCACTTCGCGCTATCGCGGGAAGAGATACAGCTTTGGCTATCCGGCATGCCCTGACCTCGAAGATCAGGCGGGAATCTGGAAGATTCTGAGGCCGGAAGAGATTGGCGTACAGCTGACGGAAGGATTCATGATGGATCCAGAGGCGAGTGTGAGCGCGCTGGCATTTCACCACCCGGATTGCACGTATTTCAGCGTGGGAGAGAGCGCGGACGGAGTCTGAGACTCCCTCGCGCCTGACGGCGTGATACGCCGTGCCTGGGACGACAAGACCTATCAGGAATTCCACAACGAAAAGACACGATTGGGTCCCAAGTCGGGTATACTTACGCGAATTTGGAGCACACGAACGACCAACCGGAAGTGAACTTAATGGGGCGTGACCAAGCGTCACGAAATACGGGTGAACCCAGGCTCACTAAAACTATCCGTTGTGATTCCGTCCTTTAATGAGGAAAAGCGCCTGCCGGCGACTCTCGAACGAATCGCCAGCTATATCAATGCGTCTGGCCGTGAAACCGAGATAATCGTGGTGGATGACGGTTCGGCAGATGGCACTATACGTATTGCCGAATCCTTTCGCGGGAAAATTCCGAATCTTCGGGTCGTTTCGAATGGGCAGAACCGGGGGAAGGGATATAGCGTTCGCCACGGGTTCATGGAAGCGCGCGGCGTGATCGTGCTATTTACGGACGCGGATCTCTCGGCGCCAATCGAGGAAGCGGATAAGTTACTAGCGAAAATGGACGAGTACGATGTGGCAATCGGCTCGCGCGCGGTCAATCGAGAACTTATCGAGGTGCACGAATCCAAGTTTCGTGAACTTGCGGGAATTATCTTCAACAGGATCGTGCGGGTAATCCTGTGGTTGCCATTTGTGGACACGCAATGCGGATTCAAGGCGTTCCGGCGCGAGAAGTGCAAAATCATTTTCGAGCAACAGACGATCGAACGGTTCGGGTTTGATCCGGAACTGCTGTATCTTGCACAACATCACGGTCTGCGGACCGCGGAGGTGGCGGTACGATGGGCGCACTCTCCTGCAACAAAAGTGAATATGTTGCGGGACAGCATTCAGATGTTTCTGGATGTAGTAATCATCCGGTGGAACGCCATTCGCGGACACTATCCCGCCGTTCGAATCTGATCGTGGCAGAGTCCTCCCCTGCAATACGTACCCATCCTCTTCACAGCCTCTCGGAACTATGATTGCTCATGCATGTTCCTTGCGTCCGGGCGTATGAGGTTTCTTGTCAGTCCCAGATGTATGATGGGAGGGTGCCGTAGGCCAAATTGAATTTCGGGGGCGCTTTCGTTGAACAAAAATTCCAAGATTCTTGTGGCGGGTGCGGGCGGATTCATCGGGGGTGCGCTCCTATCGGTTCTGCGCAAACTGGGATACCGGGATTTGCGCGGAGTGGATATCAAGCCGTTCGATCAGTGGTATCAGCGCTTCGACGATGTTGAGAACCTCTCGTTGGATTTGAACCTCAAGGAAAACTGCGAAAGGGCTGCCGAAGGCGCGAGTGATATTTACAACCTGGCCGCCAACATGGGCGGTATGGGGTTTATCGAGGCAAACAAGGCGCTCTGCATGCTGTCCGTGTTGATCAATACGCACATGCTGCAAGCGGCGCTGAATCACGGAGCAGAGCGCTTCTTCTATGCTTCGTCGGCCTGTGTCTACAACGGAGACAAGCAAAAGACTTTCGAGGCCCCCTCTCTAAAAGAAGCGGATGCCTATCCGGCGCTCGCCGAAGACGGCTACGGCTGGGAAAAACTGTTTTCGGAACGCATGTGCCGGCATTTTCGGGAGGATTTCAAGCTCTACACTCGGGTAGCGCGTTTTCACAATGTTTACGGGCCGTGGGGAACGTGGTTTGGCGGACGCGAAAAGGCTCCGGCAGCAATCTGCCGAAAGGTAATCGAGGCCAAGATCTCCGGAAAGCACGAAATTGAAATCTGGGGAAGTGGGAACCAGACCCGCAGCTTCATGTTCATCGACGACTGCACGATAGGCATTCAGAAAATCATGGACTCGGAGATTCTGGAACCGATCAACCTGGGATCGAGCGAGGCCGTAACGATCAATCAACTGGTGGATATCACGGAATCGATTGCCGGAATCAAGCTGAAGCGAAACTACGATTTAAGCGCCCCGAAGGGCGTCAATGGAAGGAACAGCGACAACACGCTCATCAAGAAATATCTCGGCTGGGAGCCGAGCACCACGCTGCGAGTGGGAATGGAAAAAACGTACCGCTGGATCTACGACCAGTACGTGGCCAGGGAGCGCGGCGACGCCCGAGTGGTCCGCGAGTCTTCCCATTCGCGATAGGGTCCAGGTTCCGATCGCGTGCAGCAGATACAGAAAAATTGTGTTTCACCAAAGCGTCTGAAGCAGTTTGCACTCGCGAATTTTCACATCTTTGGTAACTAGAATCATGCCTTCGGCCAAGGCCGTCGCCCCGATTATGCGGTCACACGGGTCGCCTGAATAGTCCGTCGGAAACTGGTTGGCCAACGCAGTAACCTTTGCGGTGATAGGGCAGACGGAAACACGCGACGAAACCTCGTCGAGGTATGCTTCCACAGTTCCCCTCAAGCGGCACCTTGCTGAATGCAGTAGTTGGCCTTATTAATGAGCGATCAAGGTGCTGGTCCCGGGTGCGGGCAGCTTCGCACTCGCATCATCCAGGACTAGCACCCAATCGTTGGAATCCGGCGGTCTGAAATTCTGTTTTCCCGAATTGGAGAACGCTCCCAGATTCAATGTGGCTCCCGTCTGCGGGTCAAACCACCACCCTTGCACCGTGCTAGTCGAGCTTATGATCTTCGTCATGTCCACGGTTATGGTGGCGGCAATACCATTGGGAATGTAGGCGATAATGGACTGACCGTCAGAAGTGCGCGAGGTAACAGTCAGTGTGGCGCCCGTGCCATACCCCGCAGTTACCACTGAATGATTGATGTCTGGGGCCATTAGCCAATGTTCGCGAGAGCGAAACAGTTTGCCTGTGAGGGATTCAGAGACCGAACCCGGTGAATTGAGTTGGGCTTTCCAACCTGCCGCAAATGCCCATATCGGGTAGTTACAGAAATCGCGCCCAAGATATGCGCCGCTCAGGACCGCCCAATAGCCTTCGGTGCGCAAGCTAAGGGGAGTTTCTGAATGCTCGTTTTCGCACCAGTCCTCCATCATAAACTCTGGCAAGAAATCGCTTCGAGTAAAGTTCTTCTCGGCAGCCGACGGAATGTCAGAAGGCAAGTTGTAAAGCCCATTCAAGTCAAGCCATGAGTAGCCAGACCAAATGTCCAGCGAGGATTGTCCACGGATGTTTTCCGCGGTCATCAGGTGGACCGTGTCCTTCGACCTGATTCCTACGGCGATGTCATTGTGCTTTGTCTTGAGATCGCCGCTGCTATCCATGTCGCCGCCAATTAACCAGATGATATTGGAGAAGTTCTTATAGCGATCCCCCAGATACTCGCCGTACGCTGTCATCGTAGCGTCGGAAGCAGCCTCCATATTCAGACAATAACCGCTTGGCGGCGGACCGCAAGGATAGCCAGAGAAAGCGGGACCAAGCAAGGCCGTGATTCCATAAGCGGCCATTCGGTTCAGGACATAGTCCAAATGAGTGAAGTAAGCTGGCTGCATGTTGAGAAAGTCACCTCCGCTGAACGGTGCATTTCCCTGAGAGTCATATTGTGGGTTTGCGTAGTAGCTGTTATCTACCACTGACATCCAAATGAGGTTGAATCCCTTGGAAGAGCGGTCAGAGAGATAAACCTCGAGATCTGCGGCGGACAGAACTTGATTAAGATCAAATCCTTGCTCTGCCACCAGGAAAACCGGCTGGCCAGTTGGGTTGATCAGGTACTTCCTGTTTGAACTTAAGGCTATCGACGGACTCTGGGCGCTGCCGATGGTCAAGGTTAATGTGGCGTGCCCTGTACCGTTACTATTGGTCGCACTCAGCGTCACTGCGGATGTGCCTGTTGCCGTCGGTGTTCCTGAGATTAGCCCTGTTGTGCTGCTCGCGGACAGCCCTGCCGGGAGTCCCGTGGCGCCATAACTGGTCGGCGTGTTGGTTGCGCTGATCTGATAGGAGAAGGCAGTTCCCATTTTGCCGCTTGCCGTCGTCGCGCTCGTGATCACCGGTTGCGCAACCGCGATGGTCAGCGTTAATGTGGCGTGCCCTGTACCGTTACTATTGGTAGCGCTAAGAGTCACTGTGGATGTGCCTGTTGCCGTCGGTGTTCCTGAGATTAACCCTGTTGTGCTGCTCACGGACAGCCCTGCCGGGAGTCCCGTGGCGCCATAACTGGTCGGTGTGTTGGTTGCACTGATCTGATAGGAGAAGGCAGTTCCCATTTTGCCGCTTGCCGTCGT
>Ga0210409_10006053_pt1 | contig 12628 bp, 14 predicted proteins | sample IncBWH17MmetaG_FD_161649 | JGI IMG/M metagenome (GOLD analysis project Ga0210409, IMG submission 161649) | Forest soil microbial communities from Barre Woods Harvard Forest LTER site, Petersham, Massachusetts, United States - Inc-BW-H-17-M | ecosystem: Environmental > Terrestrial > Soil >...
GCGCGATTCGCGGGCGCGTGAAATCGCCGCTCAGAACCTGTCCTTTATGCCTGGGCGCACCGGAGATTGAGGAGACATGTCCTTTAACCGTCGAGCCTTTTGGAATTGCGATAGTCGTACCGGAGTAAACCGGCTCAACCAGCTTCGCTGTAATCGGCTCGCCCGATTTAGTGATGCGCAGACCCTTCTCGAGCCTGCAGCGAAGATCATTACCTGCTCCGACCACGATCGTACTTTGTGGAGGCTGAGTGTGCTGTGCTGCCGCAAGCGGTGCGGATGTGGCCAAAACTGAAAACGATATAACTACTCTCTTGATGTACGACTTCATTATTCACCTCGGTGAAATTGGATAAAGCGATTCGGGCCGGAGTAGAACTCTGCAACCGAACCCGTTGCATTGAAACTAGCGGGCCTTGCCATGCAACGCGGTCGGAATGTGTGAGAGAAGCGTAAGGATTTGTATTGATTGAAGACTAAAGCGCGTCCGCACCACGGAACCGGTGACAGAAGTTGTTGCGGCTCGCCCACCTGCAACGACAACAACTTTGCGAGAGACGCCAGGAAATCAAAAAGAAGATCGGCGATCCTGAGAACATTGATGAGGCCTTTGTTAGGTCGGCTGCAACGACTTTTCGTACATCTATACCGGTGATGATCGAGCAGTTGAGCAACGTCGCGCCCTCAAACCCATTCGAACGCTGTGTCGTTCTGGTAAGAAGGCTTGAAGGGGATGCGCAAATATGTGCGGCGTACTTCGAGGTTGGACTCTTGCCAATTCTGCCAAGGCCAAGAAAGAACACTCGTGTCACTGAATGGTTGGCGGACTTTCCACGACCCGTCATCGCCAGCCGAGGGGATTCCGATTGGCGAGTTACGAAATCGGGAAGACTCGTCTCCTTCATGAAGAGAGAACTGGGTAGCGGAACCCATTTTCTTCTCCAGGCGGAAGTGGCGACCAGTCAGTGACCTTCATTCCTTCGTGACATGGATCACCCACTCACTTCAGACTGGCAGGGCGATGCATCAGTCCCGCGAAATCTGCGCGAGGAGCGACTCAAAACCGGAAAAACTTTCGCTGCGCATTCCTTCCGAAGTGCCGACCAATCGGGCGAAGAATTTCATCCGCAATTCCACGGAGAGGCACAGCCGAGACCTTGCTTGAAGAGATACGGCCGTCTTCGATTGCCAGCGGCGATGCCTTGTGAACGAGAACTTTCAAATCGAATTCCATACCCAAACGTAAATTCACTCTGGGCTGTTCAATTCCGTTAGGTTCAATCTCGCTCATCAGGGTAACCAGCGCAAGCGCGAGCGGCGAGTGGGATCGAGAACGACCGACTCTGGCGCCCCCCTGATCAGGCCTGTCGCAGAGAGCGACTGAAAGGAGCGCTCGGCCAACGGATTAAACTCGTTTTCCAGCATCTGGTTGTCTTTGAGGACGCCGAGCCACACCAGAAATGGGCCGTCGGTTCGGATTGGCAGCTGGGGATAGTTATTAGGCACATCCAGGGTTACCAGGACGCCAGCTTCGCGCACGCCTGCGGCTCGATAGCTGGCAAACGTTGGCTCCGCGGCCTTGGCGAAAGCCTCGACGCTGTCTGCTTTCAGCGCGAATATTTGAGCGACTACGATGCCTTGAGCCCCATTGGCCTCGACGATGGGATCGACCGCCGGCAGAATCAGGATGCCTCGTTCAGGGCGCAGCGGACGAAGCAACATCACGTTGTCGGAGTCAACGATGAGATCGTTCATCGTTTTTTTATGCTCTTTCCAGACGGACCCGGCGTAGAACTGCGCGTTGACCACGGCGCGATCTTCAAGAGTGTGGAACCCTCTCATCCAGGTAAAGCCAGATGGGTTTTTTCGCTCAAAGAAATCGCCAGCGACGATTGTCCCGAGCTGCTGAAGCGCTTCGGGGAAATAAGCGTCGAAATACTGAGCGAAATGTTCGCGCTCTCCATCTTTGAGGGTGTATCGGCGAAATTCCACAACCTGAAAGTCGTATAAGTGAGCCGAGGATTCGATGGATGATTGCGACGTACGTTGAACCGACTGCGCAACCATTAGGTGGCAAGCTGCGATGACAGCTAGAAGCCCAATTAAAAGTCGATTCGCGGTTTTCGACCGGAATCTTTGTGCGACGAGTTCAGCGCGATTTGGCAGATTCATCATTCACCCGTGTCTGATTCGTAATCCAGTTCACCTCCCAAGTCTTGCCTCCGTCATCCGAAAATGCCTGTTCAAAGTGGGGCGATTTTGTCGTCGTGTCCGACCAAATAAATCGAACATAGACGGCTCTACCTTTCCATGGCTCCTGGTCGAAGAACTCGCCGCGTCCATTCTTGAACTCGCCGATCATGGGTTGGGCTAGGATGCCATCCTTGCCGTTGGCCCAATAGATACTCCACTGGCGGGACTGGGGATTGTACAGCCGGAGGGTCAGACCTTCGATATGACCCTGTGAGCTATCGGCTTCGAATTCGTTCAGGTTGGCACGCCCATTCCAAACCTTTCGAGTGACGGAAGTGCCATCGAAATCGACCCAGGTCGTGGAGCCTGCCAAGCGATCCTTCAAGCGGGATAAGTGAATGTTCCAACTGCCGATCTCGAAGTCGAAATCATGCTGCCCATCCCGTTCCGCGGAACTCTGTTCAAGGCTGGTCCTCGGCGCTTCCGAATTCTGCTGTGTAGAATCGTCGTTTACTCGCGTGTCGGTCGTGATCCAGTTCACTTCCCAAGTCTTGCCCTCATCAATGGAGAAAGCTTGTTCAAAATGGCAAGAATTCGGAGTGATGTCTGACCAGACATTTCGAACCAAAGTGTTTCTGCCGTTGATCAGTTCCATGTCGAAAAATTCTCCGCGGCCATTCTTGAACTCGCCGATTGTTGCGGGCATGCTGAGGGCACCACTCTTGCTGCTGGCGTAATAAAGACTCCACTGGTGGGATTGTGGGTTGTAAAGACGAAGAGACAGATTTTCGATGTGACCTACTGCGGGACCATCGGCTTCGAGTTCCACGAGATTGGCGCGTCCATTCCAAATCTTCCGAACAACCGAAATACCGTCAAATTCGGCCCAGGTGTCTGACCCCGTCAAGGGATGGAGGCGGCGCGATCCGTGAGATTTCCAGGTACCGATCTCGAAGTCGAAATCGTGCTGTCCATCCTTTTCTATAGCTGGTTGAACGGCTGTCGAGGCCTCCGAAGTCTGCCGTGCGAGTCCATGGAGAGGCTGCAAAACGGCAACCGCGCTGCACAGGAGAAAATAAGTTCGAATATGTTTGAGCGCGTTCATTACCGCCTCCTAATAGATGCGATTCTTCGTGACTGTCAGACAAAACTAAGCCCACCTAGTGGTCTCCCACAATAGCCACTTTAGTGTGTTACGATATAACCACTTCAGAGTTGCTGTGGAATGAAACGCGTTCCCGCCACGTTCCTCCCGCCAATTACGGTCGACTCCCGCGCGAAGAGTCCCATGCATCGTCAGCTGTACGAGTGGTTCCGGCGCGCCATCGTCACCGGGCAAATGCGGCCCGGACAGCGAGTGCTCTCGACCAGGAGTCTGGCCGCCGAGCTGAAGATTTCTCGAATCCCGGTCTTGAACGCATACGAGCAATTGCTTGCCGAAGGGTACTTCGAAGCCTTCGTCGGAGCTGGCACGTGCGTGGCTGGCTCCATTCCCGATGACATGGCGAGTCCAACGCTCGGAAAAGGGCAGAAGACGTGCCCAGAGGAAACAATTAGGAAGGTAGGTCTGCGGCGAATTTCACGTCGCGCAGTTGCATTGACGCACTTGCCTACACAATCGTGGTTGAACATCGTGGGTGCCTTTCGGGTAAGCTTGCCCGCGCTGGACCATTTTCCGCTGGGTGCTTGGTCGAAACTGGTGGCGCGGCATTCTCGAAAGCCGGCACAGGGCATCATGGGCTATGGCGATGCCATGGGGTATTTGCCGCTCCGCGAGGCAATCGGGGAATACTTGGGAGCAGTTCGCGCGGTGCGATGCGACCCATGGCAGATTATGGTGACAACGGGATCGCAGCAGGGTTTGCAGCTTACCGCACAGGTTTTGGTGGATCCGAAAGACCGGGTGTGGATAGAAGAGCCGGGCTATCCCAGCGCGCGACAGGCCTTCATAGCCGCCGGCGCTCAGTTGATTCCAGTTCCGGTGGATCAGGAGGGGATGAACGTATCAGAGTTCATCCGTCGCAGCCAGAAGGCGCGTGCCGTCTATATCACGCCGTCGCATCAATATCCCCTCGGTATGACGATGAGTGCCACGCGCCGTATGCTTCTCCTGAATTGGGCGATTCGCAATGGTGCCTGGGTCATCGAAGACGATTACGATAGCGAGTACAGGTTCGGAAGCCGGCCGATTGCTTCGCTACAAGGCCTGGACACAGACGCGAGGGTTATTTATGTCGGGACCTTCAGCAAAGTCATGTTTCCCGCCCTGCGCCTGGGTTACGTGGTTGTTCCCAAGGACCTCTTACCCGCATTCTGTGCCGCTCGGGACGCCGCCGATGTCTTTTCATCGACTCTCTATCAGCTGGTCATGACCGATTTTATCCGCGAGGGGCACTTCGCTCGCCATATACGCCGCATGCGGATGTTATATATGGAGCGTCGAGGAGCGCTGGTAAAGGCGATCCGCGCCCAAATGGGGGATACGCTCGAGGTGATTGGCGCTGAAGCGGGGATGCATCTAGCTGCATTGCTGCCGTCCGGCACTGACGATGTGGCAGTCTCGAAAGATGCTGCCCGCAGGGGGATCTCGGCAACGCCTTTATCGACCTGCTATTTGAGGCCGCCGGCACGGACCGGTGTGATTCTTGGCTACGGTGGCACCAACGCGCATCAGATTCACGATGGAATACGCAAACTGAACATGAGTCTGCAGGGTCTTCGAGCATGATCTTGCGAAGGTGGGTCACAGAGAATGTCCTTCTCTCTGCAACCAACCTACGACAGCAATTCCACGCGATAACGTCCGCAGCACCAGCGGCTTGATTCGAGTCCGTTCCTGGGAAGTCAGCTGCGGTCACTCGACGGGTTCCTCTCGAACCACAGCGAGACGGAAGTGGTCTGCAGGACCGCTAGTTAGTACCGACAAACGATAGATCCCTATCGGGACTACCCCGAAGCAGAAATGTGGGGACGAGCAGGTCTGTATGGTCGGGGCAGCTTCGATAGAGTCGTTTGAACTGAGCCGCAGGCGTTGCGGCGAACGCGGTATGCTATGGGAATTGAATCGGTTTTGGTCTTAAAAGCCTTATTTATTAACTTAGATTCCAAGAACCTTTTCTGTCATCGCTGTTCCCTCGATGCGGTTCTTTATTTTGCGAAGGCCGTCTCGCGCGATGTGGAAGTGTCGTCGGCGAAGGGCGAGAAGCCGCAGTCATCGGTTGTTCCGAGCGATTCCAAAGGAATGAATTCTGCTGCTTCGAGCACCCGATTCCGTACTTCCTCGGGGCTCTCAATTGTCGGATTGATCGGGTCCGTGACACCAACGAAGAGCATCTGGCCGGGCTTGAGCAAGTCTCGGATCGTGGTTAGCACACGAAGGCGATCCGCTTCGCTGGCCAATTGAACATAGAAGCGGCCGACCTTCAAACGAAACAACTCAGGCAGTAGACCTGTGTAATCGACATCGGCGCTATGCGTGGAGTCATGGTCGCCGCCGGGACAAGTGTGCACTCCAATTTTCTTCCTCTCAGCATCCGAAAACCTGTCGAGCACGCGGTTGTTCAGCTCAACGAACGCTTTCAACAATCCGCCGGAGGGATCGAGCTTAAGCGCGAGGCGCCCTTCCGTAAAGTCGATCTGCACGCACACGGCATTGGATTCCAGACACTCACGAATATCGCTCGCTGCATCCTGAACAAGGTCTTCCAGGAACGCCTCGCGCGGATATCCACTCAGACCATTCTGCGGATAGAGCAGGCTCAGCGCCGATGCGGAAATCACAGCCTGTTTCACCGGCCGGTGAGCGTGTCGCTGAGCGGCCTTAAGGTAGGTCACGGCATGGACGCCATAGCAGAAGGGGCCTCTCGTCAGTCGCGGCAGCTGCCGGGTGTGACCGTCAGCAAAAGGAATGGTGACGCCATCCGCAGCGAGATTCTCCAAGCCCACAAGTGGGTAAGTAGCAAAACTCGGCTTCGTCTGCTCACCGTCCGTTATGACGGGCGATCCGGTAGCTTCCAAGCGGCTGATTTGGTGGTCATCGCGCGAGACGAGACGATCGCGAAATCTGTCAATAACGAGACGCTGCACCACATGAGCTGCTGAGCATTAAGATCTGCTAATGTTGTAGATAGAAGGTTTGACGGACTTTACTGCGCATGTCACAGCGCTGCTCGATCTGTCGGCATCCACAACGGGATTCGGTTGACGTCTCGGTTTTGCGAGACGGGATCAGATCAACGGCAAGGCAGTTCCAAATATCGCGGTCCGCTCTGGACCGCCACAAACGACACCTTTCGCAATCCATTGCTGCGCATGAGGCTCGAGAGGTCGCCGTGAGCAGCGACAGCGAAACTCCTCTGTTCCCTCAACTCGAAGTTTGGATCCGGCACTGCAACGGTGCCCTCAGTCAGGCGCAAGCCGACAAGAACTTTCGAGGCATCATCCAAGCGATTAAGGAGCAGCGCGCTTATCTGGAACTGAAGTACAAACTGCAGACTGAAGAACGAAGACAACGAGGGCTGCACAAAGATCGCGCGCAACAGGGGTCTGGCGCCAGCGATGGCCTGCAGCGGCCGCCAGAAGACATCTACGCAAGCATACAGGCCATAACCCTGCGATTGCGCATACGTGCGCACCGAAGGTTCTTGGGGGAGCAAGCGGTATTCAGTGAGCCCACCAATCTGGAATATCTTCGGGGACAAGCCGAAGTGCTCCGAGCGCGACTCGAGCAACGGGAACTGCTTGAACAATCCGTGGGCTTGGCAAGAATCTGACGCTCGATGACAGAAACCCACCGTCCAAGCGACCTGTGTTTGAACGAATTCTGGTGCAGATTTCGCTTGGTCAGGTGGTCCGGGACCTCACTCTGCGGCAGGTGCCCTCGTGTTTGCCATCAGTTTCAGATACTTCCGTGCTGAAAGAGACTGTCGACCTCCGGGTCGCTGAGGTCGCTTGAGCCCTTAATGACTTGCTGAATGATCACTGCACGCGCATGATAGCAAATTTGACCGCACACCGGCAGGATACGGAATCACCGAGAGAATCGGCGACCTTAAAGCAAGATATTCCCGAAAGCGCTGTGCCTTATGAGCTGCAGAGGGTGACGACATGAGCCAACACAAGATTCGAATTGAATTTCTCGCGCTGACGCCTCAACGCAAGACGCAATTTCTCCGATGGGCCCTGAAAGGTTTCAAGTTTCCGAAGTCTCCCTCTCGAGCAGCACGTGCGAGGTTGTCCGAGAGAGCCGCTTAATCCGAGGAAACATTTTCGCAATAGGCGCCCGTCTTTTTGTCCAGGTAGGCGACAAATGAGACTTCTCCAAAAAGCAGCGCGGCAGAGAATAGACCGTCAAAGAGTTCTCAGTGGGCCCAGTTGACAAGAAAGAACAGTCGGACGGAGGCTTTCGCGCAACGCTTCCGTCCCGCAGAAAGGTTTACTTTTGTCGTTTTGTTCCCTTTTCGCCTTTTTGGGCCGAAATAGGCGACAAAACTGCGCAGCCATTGCCCTCGCCAGAGGAGCCTGTGCTGTGTCAGCTCGCATCACCAGCTCGGTGGAGGGGCTGCATTATGTCTTGTCTGTTATGCGCATCTCGCAATCAGGCGGAATTTGGTACTGAGATACTCATTCACTTTAGTGGCATCGCGAATCTGGACAAACCTCCCGTCTGGGTGTTCCCCAAGCTTTTGGTCTGCTTGGATTGTGGAGCTTCTTGCACTACGTCAGGGATGACATCCGCGAACTCTGCACTCAGGTCTTGGCCGCGGTCGTCAGGTTTCGCAAGGAACCGTCTCCCGGTACGGGGTACGGCGGAAAGATGCAAGAAGAGACAACTAAGCATACCGGAATCAACGACTGAATACTACCAGCGCAGTTCCTCTTTAGTGGGCTTTGACCAAGGGCTCAACGGTAAGTGATTCCACTCCTATACAATGTTCCCTCTGGCAAATACCGAGGGGGAATCAATGGGAAACCTATCCGGTGCGCTTCAGCAACTTCGTGCTGAGCGCAAGCAGGCGCAGGCGCGTGTAGAGAGCATAGACCAAGCAATCTCAGTCATCGAGTCGTTAAACGGTTCGGGAACATTCGGGCAGCCAAACCAATCGGGCCGAGTAATATCAGCGGCGTCACGTCGCAAGATGGCGCAGGCGCAAAGGGCAAGATGGGCGAGGACTCGAAAAGAATCGCAGCCAGTGGAGATAGCAAAGACCATCGCTGCGGCTCGGGTGAAGCGCACAATGTCCGTTGCAGCTCGAAGGAAGATCGCGGCGTTCCAGCGGGCCAGATGGGCAAAAGTAAAGCAGCAGAAGAAGGCCGCCTAGCAACGGGTACCTGTAAGGCCAACTCTCACTCGTAACCAGCACGTTGTTCCTAACGTGACCTTCCCGATGTGGACCCACTCACGGTAGATTGTGATTGAGCAGACTTCGGGGGAGGGCTGTTCGACGGGCGTCTCTGACTCTTAATCTATGAGTCGGAGGCGCTTTCGTTTTTCTTAGCCATCTACCTGCCTAGCCAGTGACCTGCCAAAGAGGACACCCAACTCCATATCTCTAGGCTCGAGAAGCTGCCTGACGACTGAGATCAAACGTTTAGCCGTTTAGCTTCCAATACCCGTTGAGAGGAGCCCTTTGGACTTTTTGTTCGCCCAAGAGAAGGTTTAGTGCGGTAGCAACAGCGTCAGAGGGCTTGCGAAGTTGCTCTGCTAAGTCGCGCTCACAGACGACTACGTCTCCGGTTGGGTAGCGTTGATGGACATCGCGGGCATAGTTCGAAATCTTATCAGCGAGTGCGCGAAGTTCTTTTTTCTGCTTACGCCGCGCTCGTTGGTCACGGGCCTCAGCGGTTTCCAGGCACGATCTGCACGTAGCCGCAATTCCGCCAGCACAAGCGATCAACACGATCCACCAGTTCAGTGCTATCCACGAAAATCCAGGCGCGAAGTAATTCTTCATGAGGCTATGTAGGACCTTGAGATTGAATGGGTACAGAATAACCCGTGGCACTGCGGGGCACGAAGATTACAGAAGTCTTATACCGGCATGGAACCAGAACAGGGAAAATGCGGACAGGAAATCGCAGACAACACTAGCAGGCCGCAGGAGACGAGATGTTGGGGCGAGCTCTCTCTGTGTTCTGCCCATTGTCACTCTGTCACCGAGTACGAGGCGTACGATTGGAATGACCAAAATACATCCAGAACGTCCCGACTCCGATCCTTCTGATCACTCGCTGGCTGCCGAGGTCCTCCTTCGACAAGAACCAGACGAGGAAGAAGAAGATGAAGATGAAGATGAAGAAGGCGACGGCAAAGAAGATGACGATGATGACGGAGATGACGGCTACTCGGAGTGAGCACGGCAAGCCGACCCTTACATTTTCTAAGCCTGTCGATAAACTCCAATAACACTGTGGCCCTGGGACCGCGTTAGATTTTAGCTGGATGCCTTGGAACCGTGCGAAACTCTAAATGCAGATGTTTAGGCGGCGTCGCTGACGTTTGGATCTACGGTAATGTCCCACTCCCCAAGCAACCATTCGGGGATGTAGACACGATTCCGGTTCTGCCAGCACCACCGGCGCAGCTCGGATGAGAAGACGTACTTTTCTGGCGTAAGGTGCAACTTCCTCGTCTCCAGTTCGAATGCGGTGGCGAGGACCGGGGCTGGCGGCAGGGCATGGCCCCAGTAGGGATTGCCGCGCTTGCGCACTGCGGCGCGGATGGCGGGTGGTCTTGCCATAGCCCCAGATGATACTCCGCCCAGCTTCACTCCGAACAGGTGGAATCTCGAATTGTGGCGGGAGGTTTGCCCGCTCGACGTGCGCGGATGGTATGTTCGCCGATGTGGCAGTAACGATGGAGATTCAGCCCACGAGGGAGCTCGTGGTGCCTTGCCCTCAGCGGGTTCGGTCTGTTGATGCCGTAACACACTTGCTCCTAGTGGCGTTATGCGTGACCATGTTTGCAGTGGTCCTTGTGCTGGTCGCATGCGGCGGTAGCAACAGCAATTCACAGACTGGATTCGTAAATTCCTCAGTCAGCGATCCGCCCACCTGTTCGGCGCCTTCTGGTCCCTACAGCCACGTCTTCGTGACCGTGACGGACGTAGAAATTCATACCAGCACGAATGCCGGACCGAATGACTCCGGCTGGGTTGATCTAACCCCCAAACTGAAGAACAGTCCACAGCAGGTGGACCTGCTATCGCAGGCCAGCACAGAATGTTTTCTGGCCGGGATGGGTTCCAAGACCGAAATTCCGGCCGGGAGCTATCAGCAAATCCGCGTCTTTCTAGCGCCCGACAACAGCTCTATCTCCGGCAATCAATGCTCCGCAGCACCCGGCAACCCTGCCAACTGCCTGGTACTCGCCGCCGACAAGAGCGTCCATGCCCTGACGCTGACCAGCGAGGCGCAGAGCGGCCTCAAGATACCATCCGGCCAGATCGCAGGCGGGCACTTTACCATTGCGGCCGACGCTGATGCCCATTCGCAGGACCGCCCTCAGCGGCCTCGTTAGCTGCTACCCAAAAGGTTACGCAAATGACGAACAGGCTCCGCGCCAAATATGCGGCACGGCGCTCAGCGGCAGTCAGTTGCTCGCTGCCAGTCATCTCACTGAATCAGATCAACATCATTGAATCTGTGCTGTAACAGTGTCCGTGTGATATCCGTTTTGGAGCAAAAAATGACCCCAAAAACTATGCTGGCTTGCCTGCTCGAATCTCCCCGAAATGCTCCGTAGCCTTCCTAAGAGCGACATCTGCCAGTTTCGCGTACCGTTCAGTGGTTTTCGATTGAGTGTGGCCCAAGAGTCGCTGGACGACGTAGAGAGACTCACCGTGAGACACTAAGTGACTGGCATAAGTGTGCCGCAGATCATGAATACGTACCATGGGGCGATACCGCGTTAGTTCTTTACGCTGGCCCGTAGTCTTGTCGGTGCGTTTGCCCGGGACCTTTATTTCCCTCGCGAGACTTGCAGCCTTGCAGACCTGCATCCATGCTCGCCGGAGTGACACTCGCGAGTTGCCCACGCGCCGGCCGCTACCAGGGAAGAGATAATCTCCCGTTTTGCTTTCGGCCATCTTGTTCAGCAATGTCAACGCGGGCGTGCTCAGTGGCAGTTGTTCAACCTTCTTTTGCTTTGTGTGATGTGAAGGCTTCGTCCAGAACCCGTGCTTCAGATCAAACTCAGTCCACATCGCCTTGAGTACCTCGCCCTCTCGCGAACCGGTCCAGATCAGAAGGCGTATCGCGTTCGCGGAATCCTGCACGGGATAGCTATTGAGTGCCTTTTCCAGTTCGTCGAGTTGCTCATTGGTGAGCCAAAATTCGCGCTTGTCTTCGTGGTATCTCGGTACGCCTTTGGCGGGATTGTCGCTCCAAAACGGAGAAGAGTCTTTGAACTTATGTTTGTCCTGCGCGAACATCTTAGAGAGAAGGGAAAGCACGCGGTTGGCCTTGTAGGGCGTGCCTTTCAAGGAATGATGCAGCGATTCGATATCGCGGCGTCCTATAGCGGACAGTCCCATCTGACCGAACTTTGGCAGTATGGTGGACTTCAACATGTTGCGATCGTCGCGCACACTGGCGGGGCGTTTGTACATCTCCGCGTAGTTCTCCATGTAATCTTCCGCAAGATCGCTCATGGTGCGTTCTGAGCGGCTGAGTGCGAGCTGCTCAAGCGGATCCTTGCCGTTTCGAATTTCCCTCCTCCGCTCCTGCGCTTCATTCCGCGCTGCGTCTGCGGACCATTCCGGCCAGCGGCCAATCGTGTATCGACGTTCACGGCCATGGATGTGATAGTTCAACACGAACGAGATCGCGCCTGCTGCAGTGATACGGACTCCAAAGCCGGGAAGTTCTTTGTCGTATTCGATACGGCTGCCAGTAGCTGGAGCCGCAAGCCTCTCAACTACGCGCTGCGCAATTTTTCTCCTCAATGGACACCCTCCCATTTTGAGTTTCTATGTCCGCCCCATGTCCGTATTGGGTTGCTTCCTGTGGCGTCCAGTGTCTTCCAATGTCAGTGGATCGTCAAGCTATCTTATTCAAATTGTGGAGGAAACCTGTAAGGCGTTGATAGATTGTGTCCGTTGGTTTTGTAGGTCCACTGACTCTTAATCAGTAGGTTGAAGGTTCGATTCCTTCCGCGCTCACCATCTTTGATCAATAGATATGCCGGTTGCGTGATGTCTCTCCTGTGGCGATTGGTCCCGCTTTTCCTGACCTTCGGCTCTCGACCCGGCTAGGGCGGAGAGCACAGCTGACTGTGATACCCATCACACAAACTAAGAAAACCCTGCTGTTTCTTTACGGTTGCTTACTCTTTCGGTGGTCTCAATGCAGGCGTAGCGCATGGTTCTGGGAACCATGAACACTGCGGACCTCAAGATTTATTGCTGCGCCTGTCAAAAGTGCTAGTTGTGCGATGAAC
>Ga0210409_10006054_pt1 | contig 12627 bp, 12 predicted proteins | sample IncBWH17MmetaG_FD_161649 | JGI IMG/M metagenome (GOLD analysis project Ga0210409, IMG submission 161649) | Forest soil microbial communities from Barre Woods Harvard Forest LTER site, Petersham, Massachusetts, United States - Inc-BW-H-17-M | ecosystem: Environmental > Terrestrial > Soil >...
GATTAGCACGCTGAATTTCGACGCAAGCGCCGGCGATGTGCGGGTGCGCTGGGATGTGCCAGTGACGATCCAAGCAGGCCAGGCTTTCCGCATCGAACTCACCAACCTGAACGCTACGGACACGCTTTCAGCGTCGGCACCCTAACGCGCGCCGGCCACCGCAGCCATGGGCACACCCTTCCTTTGGCTGATCTTTAATCTCTTCGTACTCGCCGCGATTGCATTGGATCTTGGTGTCTTCCACCGGCGTCCCCACAAAATGGAAACGCGGGAAGCGATCACCTGGACGCTCGTCTGGGTTGGACTGTCGCTTGCGTTTGGGCTCGGCGTAATGCATTTCTCCGGCGAGCAGCGCGGACTGGAGTTTTTTACCGGATATGTGATCGAAAAAGCTCTCAGCGTTGACAACCTTTTTCTGTTTTTAGTGATTTTCCGCGCGTTCGCCGTAGATGAGAAGATTCAGCACCGCATTCTGGAATGGGGAATTCTTGGAGCCCTGGTGATGCGCGGCGCGATGATCGCGGCGGGAGCGGGGCTGATCGAACGGTTCAGCTGGGTGCTCTATGTGTTCGGCGCATTTCTGGTGTACGCGGGATTGCACATGCTCTTCGCGAAGAAAGCGGAGATGCATCCCGAGGAGAACCGGATTTCGCGATTTGCGAAACGGTATCTGCGAGTCCGGAAGGAGTATGCAGGTAGCAAATTTTTTGTGCGCGATGGCGGAAAACTGTTTGCCACGCCTCTGTTTGTCGTGCTTTTAATTGTGGAGATCACGGATATCACCATGGCGGTGGATTCGATTCCCGCGATTTTTGGAATTACGCGGGATCCGTTTATCGTGTATACGTCCAATGTGTTCGCGATTTTGGGTTTGCGGGCTATGTATTTTCTTTTGGCAGGCGTGCTGGGGCGGTTGCGGTATTTGACGGTGGGTCTTTCCTTAGTGCTGGCGTTCATTGGGGCGAAGATGATTGTTGAGCCGTGGGTGCATATTTCGGTGGAGATCTCGCTTGCGGTGGTGGCGGGGATTTTGCTGGTGGCGCTGGCGGCTTCTTTGTTGGTTAATCCAAAAACAAAACAGTAATGTGGGTGCTTCGCGAAAGCGAGCTTGCCGAGTTGGGAAAGAGCCTTTCCGGGCCCAGGGTAGATGTGTTGCGGCTGTACAATGGCAGCCGAGGTGCATGGGATAAGGGCGGGCACGGCGTGCCGTGCCCCTACGAGTTCGGTGGAGACGAAGAATATGGCTGATGGGATTAGGTGGTTCGCGCGGATTTGTAGTTGCGTGGTTGTTGTGCTGGGGATTGTCTGCGTTCCAGCGTTCGGCACTGTGAGCGGAAAGAAGATCATTCTGGACACCGATCCAGGGACCGATGACGCCATGGCGTTGATGCTGGCGCTGAATTCTCCGGAGTTGGATGTGCAGGCTATCACCGTTGTGCCGGGGAACGTGACCGCGAGGCAGGGACTGGAAAATGCGCTGCGGATGGTTTCGCTGGCGAACCGGTGTGACATTCCCGTTGCGGGAGGGGCACAGAATCCGCTGTTCCAGAAACTGATCACGGCAGAGTTCTGGCACGGCAAAAATGGGCTGGCCAACATCGAACTGCCCACGAGTAAATGTAAAGCGGACGCGCGGTTCGGGCCCGACCTCATCATTGAACTTGTACACGCGTATCCTCACGAAATCACGCTGGTGCCTGTTGGCCCGTTGACGAACATTGCGCTGGCGATTGAAAAAGATCCAACCATCGTGCCGCTAGTGAAAGAAGTGATTCTGATGGGCGGATCGCTAAAGGGCGGCAACGTGAACGCGTCAGCGGAAGCCAACATTTATAACGATCCAGAAGCGGCGCAAATCGTTTTTCAGGCGGGATGGCCGCTGACGATGGTGGGGCTCGACGTCGGAGATAAGACTCTGTTTAGCCGCAAACAACTGGAGCAGCTCGGGCGGACGCACGGTCCAGTGAATGATTTTATTTATGGGGTGACGAAATTTCTCGTGGAGCTGTCAGAGAAATTCGGGGACACCGGGACGCCGATGTACGATCCGCTGGCGGTGGGAGTGGCAATCGACGGGGCGCTGGTGACGGCGCCGGCCATGCATGTCGATGTCGAAACTCGAGGCGAATTCACGCGCGGGGAAACGGTGGCGAACCGGCGGAACGAAATTGAGCGCAATGTGCTGCGCCATTTTCCTGACGGAGACCGCTACGTCATCGAAGGTCTCGACAAGGTGGTGCCGAACGCCAAGGTTGGCATCGACGTGCAGGCTGACAAATTCTTGGAGTTGTTTGTTTCACGGATCCAAGGTAAGTAAAGCGGCCAGCAGTGAAGAACGGGCGGCCCAAAAAAGTTGTTCCCTCCAGGGCACGCTTCGTGGCTCAACCTCATTAGCGTCTTCTAATATTTGGCAGCACAACGAACCTTGCGATTTGGCCCTCCGAGCGCTAGGAAAGCACAGGGGTGTGTGCACCCTGGGGCGAGAAGATGCTGACCCAAAGAACTACAAACTTGCTGACACCACAAGGATTAGCGTGAATTTCCTGGAACCGCAATTCGAGTGGCTGAGGAGAGTTTGCGGAGCTTTTTTAGGCCGCATTTTCATTTCGGAACATGATCAAGCTAGACGGCTCGCAAACGGAGGTTTGTGGCCCCAAGTGATGCCTCGAAGCCTGCACCAGCGAGGGCACGGACACCAAACAGACCGGAGGGATGATTGACTCCAGAAAAGACTTGGAAGCTGCCACAGTTGGTCGTCGCCGCGTGCTTCGTTTTGGTGTATGTACTGGTGGATCGAACGACGGTCTCGTTTCAGATCTGGACTGAAATCAGCGCGTGGTACCCACCCACAGGGCTTGCGCTGGCCGCGCTGATTGGACTCGGGTGGCGTTACGCGCCAGTGGTCCTGGTGGCGGAATGCATAGCATCGATTGTGAATTATCACCTGCCGGTCCGTTCGTATTCTTTCCTCGTCGGGAAAGTGGAGTTCATTGCGGTGTACACGGTGGCGGCTGTGATATTGCGCCGGGTGGTGAAAATCGATTGGCGTCTGCGATCCATGAGGGATGTGACGTGGCTGCTGCTGATCGCCACGTGCGCTGCGTGGATCGTGGCGTTCGTGGGGACGAGGTTCTTGGAGGCGGACCACTTGATTCCCGCGCAGGGATACTTGCTGGCGACGATGAACTGGTGGGTTGGAGATGCGGTGGCGATCGGATCGATCGTGCCGTTTTCCCTGATTTATGTTTTGCCGGGGTTACGGGTATTCCTGGGTTATCGGGAACGTGATGGGAAGGCGGAGGAAGTAACTCAGAGAACGGGCAGGCATGAACTGCGGGGATTGGGGCGCGTATTCGAAACGGGGCTCTTCGCGGCGAGCATCGTGGCAGTGTTGTGGGCGGCGCTAAGCGGGAGGTTCTCCAGCGGAAGTGAGATGTTTTACCTACTTTTTCCGCCGCTGATTCTGGTGGCAGTGCGGCGAGGATTACGGGGAGCGACCGCAGCGATCCTGGCGCTGGATACGGGAATCATTCTGGCGCTGCGAGTGTATCCGCGGACCTATCTTGTTCATTGGCAGCCAGGACTGATCTGTCTTCCGCATAACACGAGTCGTGTTGTAAACGGGGATGGTGTGTAATCTGTGGGTGGCGATTTGACGCGGATCAATCCAGCCGTCGAGATTCAGCGCGAGTATTACACGGAGAGCGCTTCGCGTTATGGCACGATGCACAGGGATGAACTCTTCTCGAAGCTGGTACGTTGAAGCTAGAGTACGCCTGCAATAGTAGTTTGTGCCTACCTATTATTATCCAGTTAACGACACGAGATCTTAAGGGATGGAAAGAAGGGCAAACTTGTGACGTGTACGGCGCCGATCGCACGGTGTCCGAACCGAGGTGGTTTCTATGAAGCCCGATCGCTACCTATGGGCCGCGTTGTCCATTTTGTTTTGTTTGCTCGGCTCGCACGTGTTGCTCGATTCCATTCGTCATGCGGGGCCGTATGCGGATGAATACGTCTTACTGGGAGCGACGCTCACGGCGCTAGGACTGGCTTCGCTGTGGATCCTCTACGGGCAGTACAGACAAATACGGGCGATGGCGCGGCACATGCGGCGAGGGTCGCACTACTCGAGCAGGTCGAGAGGAGATGGGAGAGCGGACAATTCTTAGAGGAAGCATCGAAGAGAGAGCCTGATGCTCCGAGAGAGAGGGTTTGTCGGGCACCGCGGCAAGAGGATCGTTGGCAAGGCGTTTCCACGGAACTAGATTCCCTAAACACTTGTTGCTAAAGGTCGGAAGATAGAAATAGAGTGACTGCCCTGGAAGGTGTTGCGTGCCGAATCGCGCCTCGGCGGTGGAATCCATTTCGCCAGCTCTTGCCCGGACGAAGCAGTTGCTGTTCCGTCCGTTTCGTTTTGGGTTATGGGCGCGGCTGGCGGTGGTGGCTTTGATTACGGGAGAAGCTGGAGGAGGAGGTGGCGGCGGAGGAAGCATCCCGAACTTCAACCCGAACCGCGGCCAGGGCGGCGACAATCACTTGGCTAGGGCTGCGCGCCTTTTCAGCGAACCGGGTTGGGAGCAAATCCAGCCATATATGGGGTGGATTGTGGTTGGCGTCGTGTTGGCGCTGGCGGTGATGCTCTTGTGGATTTATAGCGACTGCGTCTACAGGTTTATTCTTTTGGATGCCGTGGTTAGCGGGCAGTGCCGGTTGCGCGAAGGGTGGCGGCGGTGGAGAGCCGCGGGCCGGCGATACTTCTTGTGGGTCATCGCGTTTGGATTTGGGGCGTTCGCGGTGGTAGGACTGGTGGCTGGAGTACCGCTGCTGCTTGCGTATCGCGCAGGACGGTTTGAGCATCCGGACCGGAACCTCGGAGTACTGATTGGCGGAGGAATTCTGTTGGCGCTGGTGGTGATTATGCTGGTGGCTGTGCTGGCGATCATCGATATGCTGGGGCGGGATTTTCTGGTGCCGGTGATGGCGTTCGAGAATGTGGGCGCACTGGAAGGCTGGGAACGGCTGCTGGCGATAATGGGCACGGAGAAGCTGGCCTATGCCGGGTATGTGTTGATGAAGATCGTGCTGGCAATGGCAGCCGCGATTGTTTTTGCGATTCTCAATTTGATTGTGATTTTGGTGTTGCTGATTCCTCTGGGGCTGCTGGCCCTTGCCGGGTACCTCATCGGCACCGGTTTAGGGATTACGTGGGACATCTCGACGGAACTACTGGTGGCGGCCGTTGGGTTGCTGGCGATTGCGGGGATTCTTTACGTTGTGGGATTTGTGTATGCGCCGGGACTGGTGTTCTTCCAATCGTACACGGTGGAGTTTTTCGCGCCCCGTTACGGGCCGCTGGGAAGCAAGATGCCGCCGGCAAGCTTGCCGGGGACACCAACTTCCATGCCGCCAGGGCAGAGATTGCAACCGCCTGAAGCATCGCGTAGAACATAGCAGAGCGGAATGAGCCACTACGCTCAAAACCAAAGACGCAGAAACCCGAGCAATGGATTTACAGCTTCGACTCGATCACATCCCACTTTTGAATTTCCGGAGGCTTCGCGAACAATTCTGAAGCTTTGGCCATCAGCGCGGCGGCGACTTTCCCGTTCAGGTGAGCCTGACGGCCGGCGTCATCATTGAAGACGTCAAATATTCCAAAGCTGGAATTTCCCAAGCGAATGGCGAACCACGCAATCGTGCCGGGCTCCTCCTGAACGAGAGGCAAAGCGCCCTTCAGAAAGTTTTCGACTTCCGTTTCCTTTCCTGGTTTTGCCTCCAACTTCGCAATGAGAGCAAGCTTCACTTTTGCCACGAAGCACTTCCTTTCCCTTTCTTTCAACATCCGCCGCTTCGTTTTGGATGCTGGAACCAGCGGTTTGGATTCCTTAGCGGCCGAAAGAATGAACTGCGCTGGGTGGTCGACGATCTGCGGACCTATTTCCACTTCAATCTTCTTCAAACATTAGCTCGTCGACGTAGCACCACATCCAGTTTTCGCCGGGTTCGAGCGAGCGGACGACGGGGTGTTTGGTGGCGTGAAAGTGCTTGGTGGCGTGTTTATTTTTTGAGGAATCGCAGCAGCCGACGTGGCCGCACGTTAGGCAGAGCCGCAGGTGCACCCAGGTGTCGCCCATCTTGAGGCATTCTTCGCAGCCTTTCGATTTCGGTTTTGCAGGATGAATGTGCTGAATGTGCGTACAGACATCGGCCATGGACTCCTCCAAAAGTCTTTAGTGCGACGGCTGAATAGGGATTCGAACTTGAAAGCGGGTGTCACCGGGGACGGAGGTGACACTTATGTGGCCACCGACGTTCTTGATGATGCGGTTGACCACATCGAGACCGAGTCCTGTGCCCTCGCCAACACCTTTTGTAGTGAAAAACGGATCGAAGATGCGCGAGAGCGCGTCGGGCGGAATGCCAGAGCCGTTGTCGGCAATTTCTACCAGGACGAAATCGTTTTCGCGTGCGGTGCGGACGGTGAGCTTGCCGCTGTCCTTCATGGCGTCGGCGGCGTTGTCGATAATGTTGGTCCAGACCTGGTTCAATTCGCTGCCACTGGCCATGACCTTGGGCAGGTTGGGGGCGTAGTCGCGGATGACGGTTATGCCGCGCTTGAGCTTGTGATTCATGATGGTGAGCGTGGTTTCGAGGCCGCGCTCGATATCGACTTCCTGCCTGGGGCCTTGATCCATGTAGGAATATTCCTTGATGGCTTTGATGAGATCGGAAATGCGGGCGGAGCTGTGCTCGAGCTCGTCAGCAATGCGTTCCATCTCGAGGAGCGTGGCGAAGCGGGTGAGTTCAGGGCCAACAGATGCGCCAGCAGCGGCGGCAAAGGATGCGAGGTGTGCGTCGGTGAGGCCAGCATCCGCGAGGGATGGTGAGAGCTTCCAGGCATCCTCGACATTGTGCGCTTCAAGCCACGCCTGAATAGCTTCTTCGCGCTCGACGCGGGCGAATTCATCCTTGAACTGCGCGGGTTTCAGAGCAACGCGAATTTCTTCTTCGCGCTGGGCCAGAAGGGCGCAGTCTTCGGGGCCGATGTCCGTGCTGCGGGCGGCTTCACGCAGACGCGCCAGACAATCGCGCAGGGCCGCTGCGGAACGGCGAGCGGCAGCAGAAGGATTGTTGAGTTCGTGAGCGAGGCCGGCGGAAAGTTTGCCGAGCGCGGCGAGCTTCTCGTGTTGCTGCTCGGTACGAGTGACGTTGCGAACGCGGTCCGTGAGCAAACCCACGAGGCGGCGGGTAAGCTCCGGCATTCTCCGATAGAGTTCCGTGAATTGGACGACGGGAAAACCGAGGAAATGCGAGGGAGTAACCGCACGGCCAGTGACGGTGATCGTTTTAAGACGCGAGAACGGGAGCATGCCCGTGACATCGCCTGCCGTTATTGTAAACACGGGGCCGTCGGCGCTGCCGTGCTCGTTTCTGGCGCGCATCTCGCCTTCCAACATGACCATCATGAAGTCCGGCTGATCGCCTTCGCGCATGATGATTTCGCCGACAGCGGCGCGGCGTTCGTCACATACGGAAACAAACCAAAGGAGATCCTCTTGCGGAAGGTCCGCGAAGACAGTTATTTTGCGCAGTTTGGCGACGAGTTCCTCAGCGGACGATGGCACGGGAGTATTGGTCATGCGCGTCCTGCTCTCCTGATAGGCAGGCTCATTGTACTTTGGCCAGATATTGATGCATGAATTGAACGACGACGGCGCCTTCGCCGACGCCGGAGGCGACGCGTTTTACGGAACCGTGACGCACATCGCCGACCACAAAGATACCTGGGACGTTGGTTTCGAGTAAGCCAGGGTCGCGGTCGAGGGTCCAGGAAGCGGGGCGCTTGCCATCGCGTAAAAGGTCGGGGCCAGACAGGATAAAACCGCGCTCGTCGCGTTCGATAAGATCGCCCAGCCATTGCGTGCGGGGCTGCGCGCCAATGAAGATGAAGAGGCTCGAGGCAGGAAGCTGGTCGCGTTTTCCAGTGGGGTCACACTCCACGGTGATGCCGGTCAAGCGTGTTTCGCCATGGACTTCGACGACTGTCGTCTGAGGCCAAACTTCGATGCTGGGCATTTTTTCGATTTGCTGGATAAGGTAGTGAGACATGGTGCTAGCCAGCGAGGTACCGCGAACGAGCATGACGACTTTTTCCGCATATTTAGAAAAGTGCATGGCGGCTTGGCCGGCGGAATTCGCACCGCCGATGATGTAAACGGTTTCGCCGCGACAAGAGATGGCTTCCGAAGTGCCACCGCCATAGTAGACGCCGGCGCCTTGGAGGCGGTCGATGCCGGGGACATCCAAGCTGCGCCACTGAACGCCCATCGCCAGGAGGAGAGCGTTGCAGGAAATTTCGGCGCCATCGGCCAGCTTGATGAAGCGATAGGGGCCGTCAATGCGGAGGCCAACGACGTCCTGTGGCGAGAGAATTTCAACCCCAAAACGCCGGGCTTGCGCGACGGCGCGGAAGGCCAAGTCGGCGCCGGAAAGTCCTGCGGGAAAGCCGAGATAGTTTTCGATGCGGGAGCTGAGGCCAGCCTGGCCACCGGGGGCCTCGCGCTCGATGATAACCGTGCGAAGGCCTTCTGACGCGCCGTAGACCGCCGCAGCGAGCCCTGCAGGGCCGCCACCGACGATGGCAAGATCATAGAAATTTGTCAGAGCATGTGTGCGGAGACCGACTTTGTCGGCAACAGTGGGAAGCGGCGGCTCGGCTAACCTGGTGCCATCGGGGAATAAAACGAGTGGGAGCGTTTCGGCCTCCGGGCCGAGGGAGGCGATTAGGGTGCGAACTTCGGGATCGGTTTGAGCTAGCTCGACATCGATCCATTGGTACGGGACCTGATTGCGAGCCAGAAAATCGCGAAGCTCGTAAGAACGGTTGGACCATCTGGTGCCAAGAACGCGGATGCCTTCGTAGAGCGGGCGGAAGGTGGAATTCCAGTCCGTGAGCAGATCATCGATCGCGGGATAAAGTTTTTCTTCTGGCGGATCCCAAGGTTTCATTAGGTAGTAGTGGATGCGAGCCTCGTTGATGGCGTCGATGGCGGCGGTGGTGTCAGCGTAGGCGGTAAGAAGGGCGCGCTTGGCTTGGGGATGGATTTCCATGGCTTCAGAGAGAAAGCCAACGCCGTTCATTTGGGGCATGCGCTGGTCGGCGAGTAGCAGAGCGACGGGATTATTGCGAGTTTTTAGCTCGCGAAGGGTCGAGAGGGCGGCGCTGCCGGAGCTGGCGCGCATCACGCGATAACGGTCGGAATAGTGGCTGCGGAGGTCCCGCTCGATGGCACGCAGAACCTCCGGATCGTCATCGACGGTAAATAGAACCGGTTTCGGCATATCCCTCAGATGATTTGGAAGGGAGAATCGTTGCAACTTTCGCGCCAGGCTCGGAGCGGAGGCCGCATCTGGTTGCCTAGTCGCGCTACAATCTTTGAGCCGACTATGTCCAGCCCGCTCAATACGGCAATTGCAGGGCTCTGTTCCGGAGAGGCCTCCGTGTGGGAGTCTGCGGCTGCGGAGATTTTTGCAGCGGGGCGAGCCTCTGCCGAGCACGCGGCAGCGTCTTGGCGGAGCGACGCGGAATTATCAGGATTGCTGCTCGGGTCGAAACCTGAGGCCACGGTCGGGCTGGCGGTACAACGGGAGACCTTTTCGAAGATTCGGGCGGCTCATAGTGTGTCGCGTTTGGCCGAGGTTCCGTCAGATCAGGATGCCGAAGAGTTTGAGTTGCATTTTTCCAATGGAGTTTCGCTGGACATTTTGACCTCCCGTGCGCCCGGCGGTGAAGGGGCTATTGCGCGGTATTTAGGTAAGTTTGGAGAAGGCGTGCAGCAAGTGGAGTTCCGCTGTTCGAACGTGGACCGCGCAACAGAGATTTTGAAAGAGAAGTTTGGAGTTTCGGGGATTTATCCGGAGACTCGGCCAGGAGCAGATGGAACGCGCGTTAACTTTTTCCTTATGCCTGTTCCGGGCGGCGGCAAAGTTCTGATCGAGTTGTACGAATCCACGATAAAGGCGCACCAGAAATAACTCACCTAGCTTTGACGATTTCGCTCCAGGCGCGCAGGATTTCGCCTACGGTCCAGGCTTGAGCGATGCAGCCCCGATGCGCGTGTGGCGGGTCGCCGTCGAAAATTTCGGCTAGAGTGCCGAGGCCGTAGGCGTCGATGTTGCTTCCAAGGGGCTCAAGATAGCGCAGTGCCGCTGGACGATCGCCGTAAACGCGAAGATGTGCCAACGCGAATGGCCCAAGCAGCCAGCCCCAGACCGTTCCTTGATGATAGGCAGAGTCTCGGGATCTTTGATCACCCCCATAGTGGCCCTGATAGTCCGGTTCGCCAGGGGCGAGGCTGCGAAGGCCGTAGCAGGTGAGCAGGCGCTGCGCGCAGATATCCACTATGAATTTTTGCTGGTCCTTACTCAGCGGGCTGACGGGTAACGACACTGCGAGAATTTGGTTGGGGCGCAACGTGCCGTCCTTGCCGCCGCTCTTTGCGGAGCCAGGAACATCGATCACATCAAAGCAGCAGTTTCGCTCCGCGTTCCAGAATTTCTGGAAATTGTTTTTGGCTTGCGCGGAGAGGCGTTCGTAGCTGTCTGGGGATTTGTTCAGGAGGCGGGATAAACGCGCCATAGTCTCGAGCGCGTTGATCCAGAGCGTGTTAATTTCGACGGGCTTGCCTGTGCGCGGCGTAACGACCCATTCGCCAATTTTGGCGTCCATCCAGGTGAGCTGAACCCCTGGGCCGCCGGCGTACAGAAGGCCATCGGCGGAATCTACGTGAATGTTGTAGCGCGTGCCGGCGACGTGGGCGTCAATTATGCTCGCCAGAACAGGGTACAACTTCTGCAGCGTCGCGGTGTCTTGCGTGGCGGCAAAATATTGGCGCGCCGCTTCGAAATACCAGAGCGCGGCATCGACGGTGTTGTATTCCGGCTTGCCGCCTGCGTCGGGAAAATTGTTGGGGAGCATGCCGCCGTCTACATAACGTGCGAAAGCGAGAATGATTTGCTTCGCAACATCGGAGCGGCCAGTGACGAGGGCCAAGCCCGGCAGGGCGATCATGGTGTCGCGTCCCCAATCGCCGAACCAGTGGTAGCCGGCGATTACGCTACGGCCGTCTGGCTCATCAGGAAGCGTGCGTTTGACGATGAATTGATCTGCGGCGAGGACGAGTTGGCGCAGCCATCCGGGGGCGCTCGCGGCGGATTTTTCGTTTTGTACTTGCCAGGCTTTTAGCAAAGCGGATTCGTGATTTGCGCGGTGCGTGCGTGATGTTTCGCCACCGAGTGGAGTGGTAGCTTCGGTTGTCACAACGATAGTGAGACTTTCGCCGGGGTTCAGCTTGGCGTGAAAGAGCGCAGCAAAGAGATAGTCCTCGTGATCGTCCAAGCCGCGTTCCGTTTCCCTGGTCAAATAACAACCGCGATACCACTCGTGTTGCGGCTCGCATGAGGCTTGGGCGCTTTTTAGATAGAAAGGCGTAGCACCGTCGAATGGCAGAATCATAACGCCGTGATCGACAGGTGCGATTTTCATGCGCCACTCGCCGCCGCGGGTCAGTGAATGAAAGTCGCGATAGTTGACGAGGGCTTTAGCGTCGATTTCGATAGGACCGCTGGAGCGCGAAAGAGTGTAGTGAATAAACGTAGTGTTTTCACCCTGAACCATCCAAACGCGTTTTTCGAGCAAGGCATCGGCCAGGGCGTAGGTCCAAACGGGAATGGAGCCTTCGAGACGGAAACTTTCGAGGTAGAGAAAGCCCTGCGGGTCAACGGTGCCGCTGGCCCAGCGATGCGTTGCCAGCGCATACGTTGCAACACCATGGCGCACGGTTTCATCGAGCACCGCAACGAGTTGATTGCGGCCGACCGGCGGCTGAAGAGCCGCTATAAGTAGGCCGTGGTAGCGGCGCGTCATGCCTGTGGCAATAGTTCCAGAAGCAAAGCCGCCGATGCCGTTGGTAACGAGCCACTCGCGGGATTCGGCAGCCGGGAGATTGCCACAGATATCGCGCCCAAATTGAACTTGGGACTGGGCTTCGATCGGAAACGAAGGTTGTTGCGGCGCCACGGCTTTCCCTTTCTTTGGAGTAGCCTATGCCACGAATTGTCGCTCAGTGTTTACCGGGCTTGAGCCACTTTGTCATCAAGAAACGAGAGTGATTGTCGTAGCCTGCGCGACAATAAAGCTCCGCAGCTGGGTCGTTGCCTTGATCGACTTCGAGATGGATTGCGTTTACTCCCAGTTCGCTAGCGCTTTCTTCAACGAATTGCATGGCGCGCCGGCCGATTCCCAGCCGCCGATATTGTGGCTCGATGTACAGCTCATCGATGAAGGAATCGCGTCCGTGATATTCGAAGCTATAGCCGAATGTAAGAACAATGTAGCCGGCGGGAGTTTCTCCATCGAAGAAAACCCAGGCACGGCCAAGGTCGGGGCTCGCCAGAAATTTTCGGAGCACATCGCGGACAGCCGATTCATCGAAAAAATAGGCGCCGGGTTCCTGCTCGGCCAGATTGCGCATCATGCGGAGAAGTGCCTTCTCGTCCGCCAGGGCAGCGGGGCGGAAAATAACGCTGGGCACTTTACTCGCCGCTCTGCTCGATCAATTTGGC
>Ga0210409_10006057_pt1 | contig 12626 bp, 11 predicted proteins | sample IncBWH17MmetaG_FD_161649 | JGI IMG/M metagenome (GOLD analysis project Ga0210409, IMG submission 161649) | Forest soil microbial communities from Barre Woods Harvard Forest LTER site, Petersham, Massachusetts, United States - Inc-BW-H-17-M | ecosystem: Environmental > Terrestrial > Soil >...
TGCTTGTGTTTCCGCGTTACGAAGTATTCCTTCCCACCTTTTACACACAGCCTGTACTCCCCAGTCGGTAAAGGTTGGATCACCTCCACGGCCGAGATATTTACGACGACCGAGCGGTGGATGCGAATAAAACCGTAGGGTTTGAGTTTCTCCGCCATGGACGAGAGGGACTCGTGCACCAAATAGGGATTAGGCCGGTGTTGCAACGAAACGTAATTACCTTCGGCTTGTACTGCCACGATGTCGGCCAAATCCAAGAGTAGGATGCTACCCTTTGCCTTGAACGCGATTCGTGGCATGTCGTCCCCCTGGCCGAGACTGAAGAGGCGCCCGAAGAGACCTCAGCCACCTCACGATATTTGTGATTCCCACTTCCCACACCTTCGCATCTTGAGCATTCTTTGCTAACGCGCCGTAGCCCTCGACCATCGCGATCAGAAAGCTGGCAGCCTCGTCTGGATTCAAGTTGCGGCGAACAGTTCCTTGGGACTGCCCTTTCCGCAAAAGCGTAGCAACGCCGTCCTGCCAGGCAAGAAATATGCTCTCCAGCCGCTTGCGGAATGGCTCGTCCAGTGGAGACATCTCCTGTGCCAGATTGAGCAGTGGACAACCGGCTCGAACGTCTTCGGGCCGCGCTGGTAACCCCCGGACAATGCCGATCAAAATGTCGATGGGTTGCCCGTCGCGAAGGAGAGGACGCAGCCACCTGTCGCGAACAAGCTTTGCGACGATCTCTTCGACGATGGCATATCCCAGCGCTTCCTTGCTGTCGAAGTGGTGATAGAGCGCTCCCTTGGTGACATTCGTGGCGGCGAGAATTGTGTCGATGCCCGCACTCTGGAAGCCTGATCTGTGGACTTCCCGAAAAGCCGCCTGCAGCAGGCGTTCCCGTGTACGCTCTGGATCACGGAACCTTCGCTTCCTCTTGTGAACCGCTAACATACCGACGAGTATGTATGTTAGCTGTTTGAAAGTCAATCGAAACAACCTGCCTAACTCTTAGCTGCTCGGTGTTCTCGAATTCTGTAACCTCTCGCCAGTGCGTGTATGAAAACCTGGAGAAACAGTCGCTCTAGCGGTTTTGGAATCGTCCAAGAATGTTGTTAGTCCGCCACTCGTTTTCGAACTCCGAAGGCTTGCGCTTGTAGTGTCACGTAATCGTGGTGAACGTTGAACACCACGTGCTTCCTCAGTGGTCACCAACAGGAATTTTTGGGGAGTTGTGCGGCAGCCCTGCTCTGAACTGCTGGAGCGCCGGGTGGGACGTGACGTAGATCGGCGAGTCCGCTCGCCACGGTGACTTTCATGGGAGGAAAAAAACGAGATGCATACGTCAAGGCGGTTGCGGAATTTCTGGATACCGGCAGTTGCGACGATTGTTCTGGGCAGCTTTAGCAATGCGTTCGCTCAACAGAGGTACAAAATTATGGATTTGGGTATTAACAACAGCAAGGACAACTTCAATATGGCTATGGGTCTCAATAGTCAGGGCTGGGCAGAGAACATGGACGGATTCGTGAACCCTCCTGAGACTAGCACCTCTACGACAGTTGCAAGGGGCCGCGCGGTGATCAGCATCTACGGATTCAACATCGACCTGGGCACGCTTGGAAAGCCCGGCGCCAACAGTTGGATCAACTGGGGCGGGATCAACGACCTCGGGCAAGCCGTTGGTATGTCCGAAACAGCGGCCTCAGATCCGAACGGCGAAGACATTTGCGGCTTCGGCACACACCTTACGTGCGTTCCGTTTCTTTGGCGAGACGGCCACATGAGCGGTCTTCCGACACTCGGTGGAAATAACGGGCAGGCCAGCGCCATCAATAACCGCGGAGAAGTCGTCGGATTTGCGGAAAACGGAGTCTTGGACTCCACCTGCCCAGCTGGCTTAACCAACAATCGGATTGCGCTGGCGGCGTTGTGGACAGGAGGCAACGCCGAAGCCCTTCCTTTGGCGGATAAAGATGTTGATGGCGAGGCCTTCGGGATTAATGATCAAGGCGAAGCCGTAGGCTACTCGGGAACCTGCACCTCGGCGTCGCACGCAATGATTTGGAAAGACCACACGGGCACCGTGCTTCAGAATCTCGGAAGCAAAGGTGGCGATGTCGCTTACGTTATCAACAACAAAGGCCAAATTGCCGGGCAAGTCGGCGCTCCTGACGACTCAACCTTTTATGCCGCGGCCTGGCTGGACGGCGCGGACGGTAAAGCCACAAAGATCGACCTTCTGCCGGGAGACTTTGCCGGCTTCGCCACCGGCATCAACAACCGGGGCCAGGTGGTGGGCAACGATTTTGACTCGAACTTCGACTGGTTCCACGGCTTCATCTGGCAGGATAACGTGACAACGGACCTTAACACGCTCATTCCCGAAGATTCCGGCCTCTTCATCATCTCGGCTAGCAATATCAATGATCGCGGGCAAATCTCGGGTATGGCCACGGTGGTCTCCGGGCCCCATGCGGGCGAGATTCACGCCTATCTTTTGACCCCCACAGACGGACGCCCAGGCGCCTCGATGGCAGATTTCGCACGTACACATCCCCAGTCCATTTTGCACGGGAACGTTTGCAGCCACTTTTTGCAGAGACTCGGACCCGGCCGATTCGAGCGTTAAACGGCGTTTTTGGGAGCTTCGCACCATGCAGTCCAGCTGTAGGCTGGACGAACGCGCAAGGCCGGAGATTGTCCGGAACATTCTGGGTCATGTCGATATTCGCATGACCCGGAATGTTTACGGCAAGAGTTGGTGGGAAGAGCGAGTGGATGCGGCCACCCAAGCTGTCGAACCCGTAACCAATGCGCCCAAAATGCCGAGAGGCCGGCGCGCGCCTGCCTTGGGCATAGGAGTTCCGGTGGATGCTCCTGAGCAGGGCAAATCCGGCGGCCCAGAATTATCCCGCGAGCATCCCTCCATCTACCGGGATCGAGGCGCCAGTCATGTACGACGCATTTGCCGAAGCGACAAAGGCGATCACACGAGCAATCTCCTCCGGCGTTGCCAAACGCTTGGCCGGTACGGTTGACACGAGCGCCGCTTTATTTTTGTCCGTGCTGGTGAAGCGGGTGAGCATGCCTGTGTCGGTAGTTCCCGGAGCGACTACATTTACGCGAACCCCAGTGCCCGCGACTTCGAGTGCAGCGGACTTCGTCAGTCCTTCCACTGCATGTTTGCTGGCCACATAAACGGACGCTCCGGCAGCGCCGATGCTTCCATAGGCGGACGAGACATTGACGATGCTCCCTCTCCCCTGTGGCAGCATCACCCGCAGCTCGTGTTTCATGCTCAACAACGTACCGAGCACATTGGTGTCGAAAGTCGCCGCGTAGCTCTCGGCAGTTTGCTCCGTCACGGGGCCGGGTGTGCCTTCCGTTCCAGCGTTATTGACTGCAATATCGAGGCGTCCGAAACGGCTGACCGTTTGATCCACGAGCTTACGCGCGTCGTCATCGTTGCGGACGTCGGCGCGAACAAAAATGGCTTCTGCTCCGAGTGCCTGGAGCTCGGCAGCTAACTCTTGTCCTTCTTTTTCTCGACGACCTGACACGACAACCTTTGCCCCTTCTTGTGCAAAGGCCATTGCGGCGGCGCGACCGATGCCTGTCAGGGCGCCCGTAACAAGTGCAATCTTTCCTTCCCGTTTCGTGGACATCGTTTTTCTCCTTTTCCTTTAATCTCGCTCTTTGCCGATCCAGTCCCGTATGTAGGCCGAGCAGTTGAGCAGTGTGACCCCTTGTGTTTCGCACATCCCCAGGAAGCGAACTGCCTCGACGTCGACCAAGTCAAGTTCCTCCAGATCCAGCGCGATCTTCGATTCGTTCTCCCTTATCTGCTTCTCCAACTCGGATAAGTGCTCCGCCCGCATCCGGCCTATGAGTCGAATGGTCGTGCTGTGGCGATCGCGGTGCTTTTCAATCTTGAAGGTCACGTTCGACCTGTCTGACGACTCACGCCTCACAGAATGGCAATCACAGCGCCACTCGCAATCAATTGAGCAATTTATCTTTAGCTTTTTCAGTCAGGCCGCAATTTCAGCATTTGCTCGAAAGTCAGCATCGTCGTCGTTGGGGCAGAGGGGCCCCAAATCCCGTTGGGTCGGGGTTATCGAAGAAAGCGCGCTGCGCGGACTGAGAGAGAAGTTTGAAAACGGGCTTCCGACTGAAATGAGGCCTGGAGGCCTGACGGGGACTAGGATGTCCTGAAGCGATGCCGGTTAATTCCGAGTTTCCTGATCTTGGATTCAAGCGTCTGTCTGGGTACGCCCAGCTTCGCCGCGGCGCCAGCGGGACCCGAAATGAGGCCCTCAGCCTCGCGCAGCGCGTTTTCGATCATCGCCCTCTCCCGTTCCGCGAGGTCCCTGACCAAGGGAATGGTCAGCGTAGGCTCATTGGGGATGTCCGACTTGAGGAGGGTGGCGTGAGCCAGCTTGGATCGATACAAAATATCTCCCCTTCGCATAGCACCACGGCGCGTTCGACGACGTTCTGCAATTCCCGAATGTTACCGGGCCAGTCATACCCTTGGAACAAATCCAGCGTGTTCTTGCTCACACTTCGAATTCGCTTACCGGCCTTCTTGGCGTAGCGGTCGACCAGGTATTCCACTAACAACGGGATGTCATCAACCCGTTCACGAAGTGCCGGCACTTGAATCGGGACAACGTTTAGGCGGTAGAACAAATCCTGACGGAACGTGCCGTCAGCTACGGCCGCGCGCAGATCCTTATTTGTCGCCGCGAGGACTCGCACATCAACCGGAATCGTTTGGTTCCCACCTACTCGTTCGAATTCGTGCTCCTGGAGTACTCGTAGCAAAGCAAGTTGAGTCTCTGGCGGTATTTCACCAACCTCATCCAGAAAAATCGTTCCGGCGTCGGCCGATTCAAAACGTCCGAGACGCCGCTGATGTGCCCCTGTGAAGGAGCCCCTTTCATGTCCGAACAGTTCCGAAGCAATGAGTGAAGGCGAAATAGCCGCGCAATTTACTCGAATGAAGGCTCGCGACGAGCGATTAGACCGGGTATGTATGGCGCGAGCGATCAGCTCTTTTCCCGTTCCAGTTTCTCCCGAAATCAGGACTGTCGAATCCGTAGGCGCGACTTTCGACACTTGAGCCAGCACTCGCCGCAGGGCTTCGGAGGAGCCAACGATCTCCTCACACATCGAAGAGCGTTCGATCTCCTCGCGCAACGCGACGTTCTCATTTCGCAGGTGATTTTGGGCCTGTTTATGATCTTCAATGTCCGTTCCCGTCCCGAACCAGCGGACAACGCCTCCGTTCTCATTGAGCAGCGGGTTACAGCGAATCAGGAACCATCGATACCGCCCATCTTTTCCGCGCAGCCGCTTCTCGATCTCGAAGGGCCTTCGGTTTGAAAGGCCTGCGTTTAGTCCCTTTTCAAACCTTTCCAGATCTTCTGGATGAACGTTCCTCCTGGCCCGCTCGTCGATTCCCGAGGCTTTCATTTGTTCCAAGGTGAAGCCCCAGTAGTCAAGCAGCCTCTTGTTGGCCTGAAGCAAGGTGCCGTCTTTGTCCATTACAACAATATGCTGAGGAAGGAAATCTATGAGTTGCCGCAGTTCGCGCTCGTCCTGTTGAAGTTTCGCTTCCGAGTTCCGAATTTCTTCAAAGGCGAGTGCCTCGGCTCGCTTACGGTCCTCGATATCCGTATTCGCGCCATACCATTTGAAGATGTTGCCGTGATTGTCGCGCACAGGCTCTACACGGAACAGGAACCACCGATACTCTCCATCGCACCGGCGCATACGTGCTTCAATCTCGCCTGGCTCGCCGGAAGCCAACAGATGCCGCCAGCAATCCATGAGCCTGACGCGGTCTTCTGTGTGAACAGCCGCAGTCCAGCCCCAATCCGATGCCTCTTCCGCAGAGAGGCCGGTGTAATCTAACCAGCGCCTGTTGAGAAATTCAGCCGAGCCGTCGGGGCGAGCGGACCACGCCAGAGTAGGAATGGCGTCAACGTCCTGCGCCTGCCGAAGCTGCTCGATGCTTCTTCCTGGGGCTGCCATTCTCGGATTATAGCCCGATCCGCAATTCAAAACCCTTCAAGATCTAACGCAGGCTCGACTGAATTCCTGCATCATCTTCGGCCGATTGCGAGTGGATCAACCGACGGCTCGCGAATCCCACGCTTGCGGAATTCGCTAGAATAAAGACCAACTCTTCCGGCCTCATAACGCCGAAAGCCGGATGGAGCATCCGGCTTTCGCAAAGCAAAGTAGTTTGGTGGACGAGACCGGGATCGAACCGGCGACGTCCTCGTTGCGAACAGTGGGAAAATAAGCTAAGGCAAGGCGCCACAATCACTTAGCTATTTTTAGGGGCCCTTAAATTGGCAAGTCTGGCAAGCCGGTTTTCTCTCTGTCCTTTCAGTGCAGTTCGACGGTGAGAAGCCGGATAAAATCACGCGCGGTGCCTGTGCCTGTAACAACGACAAAGTCATTTTCGAGAACCATCTGATCTACTCCGCAGCCGTGTTTCGTGTTCCAGGCATGAATTAGGACTCAAGGGTATGAGACGGTACGTGCCCCGCTCCGGGTGGGCTTAGCAAAAAACTTCACGCGAAAGCTGGGAAAAACAGCAATCCATCACACTTGTCAACCAGAGTTTCGACGAACGAAAAATTGTAGTTTTGCGCTCAGACGCCTCGGACAAAACCGCGAAGTAAAACGAGTCCGACGATCACTTCCGGTTAGCCGACTGCACGGGAGTCGACGCGGTTTCGTATACGCAAGCGCGTTTTATTGGTACTAATCCCACGGACGACCGATAACTTCCGAGTTGCCTGTCATCCAGACGTTTGCGAGCTAACGCTCCGCCAAGGCGCGGTGGACTAGATGGACGGCAATCGCTCCTTCGCCGACAGCCGAGGCCACGCGCTTCACATTACCCGAGCGAACATCGCCAACCGCAAACACGCCAGGAAGGCTCGTTTCCAGCATTTGTGGAGAACGAGCCATTGTCCACGCCGGGGCTCCGGTTGCGTTATCCAAATCCCGCCCGGTGAGGATGAACCCCTTCTCATCGACCGCCACGCAGCCTCGCAGCCACTCAGTTCTCGGCGATGCTCCCGCCATGATGAAGACGTGCCGAATGTCGTGGACGGAAGTCTCGCCACTAGACTTGTCCTGCCAAGTGACGCGCTCAAGATGGGTGCCTCCGTCGAGACCGACTATTTGCATTTTGAAGTGCAATTCGATGGCGGGGTTCTCTTGGATCCGCTGGACCAAATAGCGAGACATGGTGTCTGATAACTGACCCGAGCGCACGAGCAGGTGCACGTTGCGCGCTGTCTGCGAAAGGAAAATCGCAGCTTGTCCGGCGGAGTTCCCTCCGCCCACTACGATAGTCTCTTCTTGTTCGCATAGTTGCGCCTCCATGTAGGTCGCACCATAGTAGATCCCCTGACCCTCAAACTGCTCCAGATTGGCAATACGCGGCTTGTTGTATTGTGCGCCAGTAGCGATGATGACGGCGCGTGCCTGAAGCCTGTTGCCGTTGTCCAGAACTACCTTGTACGGACGCTTTTCACAATCCAGCCGCGCAACGCTGTGCGCCACCATCATCTTGGCTCCAAATTTCTCCGACTGAGCGATCGCGCGCGCTGCCAGTTCTTGACCGGAAATTCCCATAGGAAAGCCCAGGTAATTCTCGATCTTCGAACTTGATCCGGCCTGTCCTCCGGGTGTGGCAGTCTCAATCACCAACACGTCAAGGCCCTCCGAAGCGGCGTAAACGGCAGCTGCCAAGCCGGACGGTCCGGCGCCCACAATGATCAAATCGCGGACCTGCGTCTCGTCGATCGCGCTGTTCAGCCCCAGGCACTCGGCCAATTCTTGAATTGAGGGGTTTCGCAGCACCGAGCGGGCGCTGCAAATGACCACCGGAATTTCGTCCAACTTGACGTCAAAACGATCAAGCAGTTCCTGTGAAGTCTTGTCCGTGTCGAGATCTATGTACGTATAAGGATGTTCATTCCGGGTCAGAAACTCGCGCAGGCGCAGCGCGTTAGCCGAGTGCCGCGACCCCATCAAGATGACGTTGCCCTGACCCGTTCGGATGAGTTCCAACCGGCGCAGGATGAACGCCCTCATGAAAATCTCACTCAGCTCGGCGTCCTTTGCGACGAGCGACCGCAGGCTCTCTGCACTCAGTTCCATAAACTCACCGGGCTCCGTGACGCGGCCACGCGCGAGGCTGCGCCGCCCGGAGATCATGGTCATCTCACCGGTGAACCCGCCGGGGCCGTGGGTGACTAAGGGGCGCTCGCCCGTAAGATCCGGCTGCACGATCTCCATGCTTCCGGAGAGCAGGACGAAAAATGGGACATTTGTGTCACCCGGTTCAAACAGTACTTCACCCTTCTTGACCTCTCGCAGCTTGCCGCCGGGGCGAACGCGGTTGATTTGTGCCGCGGTCAAGATTGGAAAAGCTTGGGTGCGAACGTCGAGTGCGCTGGGTACTGGCTGAGAAGACATTTTTCCTCCTAAGGTTCCGTCGAGGCGCGGTGGACAAGGCCGATTGCAAACGCTCCTGTAGGTGTTACAAAACTGGCGCCCCGACGCGCAAAGTAATATTGAATCAAATCGGTTTATTGTTACACAGCCCCATCTCCCGGACGCATCGTCGGCTAACCGGACTGCGAGCTGAAGCTGTTGGAATGATTGTCTGACAAGGAGGAGATCGATCAGACTGTGCGTCCCATTGCACATAGCCTACAAGGCAGAGCGGGGAGGCAACGAACTGTTCTGGAGCCCTTGGACAACGTACCCACACTCGCAAGAGTGGCACCGAAACCGCGACGCAACGGTGTATCTGCCAGCATAAAGACAGAGGTCGCAGAGAACACCGACAGAGCAGCCGATCTTACGGGCGGCGCGCGTGCTCCGTGATGGTTATTGCCTCCTGAGAATCGTGTTTGGCCGCAAGTGTTGCGGCGGGGACGAAAGCCCCCTAGGTTGGAAACAGAGACGCAGACAGCGACGGAGGCGGTCGGTTATGCGCGCACAAATCCCACAGAGACAAAAAAGAACGGTTCGAAGCGACACAGTCTTGCCGGTATTTTGCGGAGCTGCGCTCTTGCTTCTGACTTTCTCCGCGAGCATGCGCGCGCAGACGAAAGCTGCAGACGTACCGAGGCTCGTTCAGCAACTCAATGACAAAGATCCGGCGGTGCGGGGCGCGGCGGGGACGGCGCTGGACAATTTGAAGGACCCCGCAGCTGAGCCGGCCCTCATCGCAGGATTGAAACAGAGCAGCGGCAACGCTTCCGCTCTGAAAGTGCTGGTGCGCACGCTGGGCCGTTTCAACGACGCGAAGTCTGTTGCGGCCATTGCCGAGATTTTGCCGGGTGAAGCTGGACACGTGGCGGCCGCACAACTTTTGCAGATGGATCCTCTGGGGGTGCAGGCCGCTACGGATGCCACAGCATCGGAGGATGAAAACGCACTGGCAGCGGTGCGCGACTCGTTCATCGATGCGCCAGAGGTGGGCCTCAAAGTTCTTCCATCGGCGTTGAAGAATTCGAAATCGGCGGCCCAGCGAGCCGTGATTGTTGTCCTGCTGGCCGACTGCGCGATCCAAAACCCCTGGTATGGAGATCCTCCGCGGCCAGCGTTCACCAAGGGAATTCTGCCCGCCGCATCGGATGCAGATGCTGGCGTGCGCGTCGCTGTCGCAGCGGCCATTCAAAAACTAGCCGAGACTGAAAAAATGGACGACCCCGGGATGGGCCATCCGGACTTCGGGATGAAAGACGCCTTGCCAGTCTTGAAAACACTTGCCGGGGACCAAGACGCGGACGTGAGAACAGCGGCCATGGACGCGCTGGGTTCGATGGCAAATGCCGACGCTGTTGCGATTTTGAAGAAGCACTTGAATGACCCGGATGCGACGGTCAAGCAACACGCCACCGAGGCTTTGTCAGCTGCCGCAGCGGCAGCACCTGCCCCAGAAGCCGCGGCGAATGCGGAACCCACGGGGAAGCCCGAAGCCAAGAGGGCCGGAGCCCCCAAGAGCGCGGAAGCGCGGGAGCTGGCGCAGATCAAGAAATGGGATGACGAAACAGCGATCCCGAAGCTGATACCCTTGCTGCAGGACCCGAGTTCGTTGGTGCGGGCTGCCGTAGCGGACAAGCTAGGAAAGCTCGACTATCGGGCGACGGCGATGAACGGAGCGGATCATGAGCAGAATTTGAGCGAGGTGCCCGCACTGATTGAAATGCTGAAGGATTCTCATGCGCTGGTGCGCGCGGCCGCTGCGGAGGCGCTTGGGGCGATTGGTGATGAGAGTGCTGCGGCGCCGCTGATTGGGTTGTTGAAGGACCCGAAGCCAAAAGTGGTGGTGGCAGTCGCAGAGGCGTTGAGCACGATGGTAAGGGGAGCGGGATACGCGCCGGATGTGCTCTCGCCGGAGGACCACCAAGCGGCGGGAAGCGCGTTGGTGGGATTGCTGGTAAACAGCGATCAGGAAGTACGGCACGGGGCGGTGAACGCGCTGGTCGACGTGGGAACGGTTGACGACATGAAGAGCGTGGTGCCCTTGCTCGGGGACCACGACGTGTTTGTGCAGAATCGGGCCGCGGAGGCGCTGGAACACGCGTTCTATGTAAACCCGAACGTCGAAAGAAATTCGAAGCTAGATGCGCTGGAGCAGGCGGCAGGAGCGGGGCTTACAGCAATGCTGATTATTCAGGAGACGCGAGTCGCGGCGATTGGAGCGCTGTTCGCGATGAAAAAGCCACCAGCAGGGGCAGCGCGCACCTTGATGGAGATTTTGAAATACAACGTGTGGATTATTGTTGACGGAACGTCGAGGCAGGAAATTCAAGGCTTGTTCAACGGATTTCAGGGAATGCAGATCGAGCAAGGAATCGATGTGCTGGCGAGGACGGGGAATCGCGAGGCGACGCCGCTGCTGCTGAAGTTTCTAAATATCATCAACCCGGGGGCGGGAAAGCATGCTTGCGCCGGGCTTGCAAAGCTGGGTGATCCGCGAGCCATTGGCCCGTTGCTGGACGTGCTGCAGACAAAAGGAGTTGGACTTCAGCCGGATGCCGCGGAGGCGCTCGGGGCGTTTCAGGATCCACGCATCGTTCCGGCGCTGATTCAGTCGCTGCAGTCGGACAACTATTCGCTGCGAGCGGCGGCGGCGAGCGCCCTGTCGCATTTTCACGATGCGCGCGTAGCACGGGCGCTCATCCATTCGCTGGCGGACGAAAACGCAGATGTGCGGTACAGCGCTGCGGAAGCGCTGGGGAATTTGGGAGACGAGTCGGCCGTCGAGCCGCTGGGAAAGGTTGCGAAAACGAACTACCAGGCAGTCCGGGCGCTGGGCAAGCTGAATTCTCCTGGAAGCGCGGCGGCGCTGGCGAGTGTCGCCCAGGATAGGCAGTCGCAGGTCACGACGCGGATCGAAGCAGTGATGGCGCTTGCGAAGTTGAAGGACCCTGGCGTTGTGCCGGCACTGATTCAAACGATGGAGCAGGAAGTGGCGGCGGACCCGTCGAGCACGGTTGCGGTGCAATGCGTGCAGGTATTTGGAAAGATCAAGGATCGGCGGGCGGTTGAACCGCTGCGGAAACTGCTGGGAAAGCCGACGATGCCGAGCCAGGAGGCGGAACGGGTGCTTAGGGAGATGGGCGTTTTGCCGACGGCCCAGAACTAAGTGTAGCGCATTCTCAATTGATTGCGGAGAGGCGCTGCACGGTGAGCACCGCACCTGAAGTTATACGGCCTTGCGGTGTGCCTTACGCTTAGCGCGGGGGCCGATATAGTGAAAGCGGATTAGATAGATTTTGTCGCCGCGGCCGTGCTTGGCGACTTTGAGCAAGTCCAACACACCGAGAAAACCGGATTCGCGCGCGAGCTGCGGAGTGATGTCGGGAAAGCCGTTCGGCTCGATCGAGTCGATTTCAATTTCGCCTTCTTCCATGCGGTACCGCGCGCCCACGTGGATGCATGGACGCATCCAGATGCGGACGCTGCAGGTGATGTCACCGCTGCGGACACCGTCGCGAAGGCGTTTGGTGAAGGTCATGCGGAGATTGCACTCCCGCAGCTTGAAGTGATCAGCCCCGCTAGCGGGAATGGCGGACAGGTTTCATCGCGCAAAGAAACGCGGGATGAGGCAGAGTTTTCGCTACACAGGCCACCTCCTGCGAGAGAGGCAGGCGTTCTAAACAACTAAGCCGGATCCCGCAAATCCCATCTGGGACGAATGCCATTGAAATCAGCGACATGCGGAAGGGAACTGCAGGCTGGGTTAAAGGCGACCGGGAAGTAACAATGTGACGTTTGACGGGAAACCGCTGGATGGAGTTTTCGTTATGCACAGGCAGAAGCCGGATAAAATTACGCGCGGTGCCTGTGCCTGTAACGACGACAAGAGCGGGCTGAGCAAAAAACATCACGCGACAGCTGCTGCGGAAAACCAGCAATCCATCACACTTGTCAACCAGAGTTTCGACGAGCGAAAAATTGTAGTTTTGCGCTCAGACGCCCGGACAAAACTGCGAAGCAAAACGAGTCCGACGATCACTTCCGGTTAGCCGACCACTGGGGAGTTGACGCGATATTCGTAAACACAAGCGCGTTATTAGGACTAA
>Ga0210409_10006060_pt1 | contig 12622 bp, 10 predicted proteins | sample IncBWH17MmetaG_FD_161649 | JGI IMG/M metagenome (GOLD analysis project Ga0210409, IMG submission 161649) | Forest soil microbial communities from Barre Woods Harvard Forest LTER site, Petersham, Massachusetts, United States - Inc-BW-H-17-M | ecosystem: Environmental > Terrestrial > Soil >...
TTGAAGACCGGTGAAATCTCCGCTGTGTTCTCCGACCAAAGTGGGTATTTCATTTACAAGGTCGGCGCAAAAGACGTCGAACCGCTGGACGATAAGTTGAAAGAAGAGATCCGTGGAACGCTGCGCACCCAACGCGTGCAAGAACAGATGCAAGCAGTCCAGAAGTCCGCTACCCCTACCTTGGATGAAAGTTATTTCGGGCCCGAAATGCCTCCGGCGCATGGCATGCCAATGCCACCACCCGCTCCTGGCCCCTCATCCAAGCCGTCGGGTCCTGGCTCCAAGTAATGGACGGTGATAAACCAAGTGTCATCGTAACGGGGGTCGCTGGCAACCTGGGACGGCGCCTATTGCCGCAACTGGCGGACTATCAGGTCATCGGAGTTGATTTGAATCCCCCGCGGACCAGCGACCCCCTGCGCTTTGTGCGCATGGACCTTGGCTTGGAGGAGTCCTGCCGCGATTTGTTTGTTCTGGTGCGGGAAGCGCGTCCGGTCGCGGTAATTCACCTGGCCTTTGTGCTCGATCCCGTCCGCACTGGCGTGCTCGACCTGGATCGGATGTGGCAAATCAACGTGGCCGGTACGGCTCGGGTGATGGAAGCCATCACTGAAGCTAATCGTAACGATTCCATCGTAGGAAGGTTTATTTTCCCGAGCAGCGTTTCCGTGTACGGTTCAGATCTGCACGAACCGGTCAGCGAGGACTCTCCTTTTGGCGCACACACTCTGCCTTATGCGATTCACAAAATGGAATCCGACAAGGTAGTCCAGCAGAGGGCGCCGGCGCTGCGAGGCTGTGGCGTCTTCATGCTACGCCCGCACATCTTTGCCGGCGCTACCGTGGAGAACTATATGATTGGGGCTTTTCGCGGCACACCCAACGGCCGGGCAAAGCGCGCTGCCAAAATGCGGGATCAAGGCAAGCGTCTTCCCTGTGTGTTGCCCTACGGACAACATTATCTCGAAAACCGCATTCAGTTTGTCCACGTGGACGACATGGCCCGGTTGTTAGCACACATCGTTCGCCGGACGGAGCCCGAATCCCAGCGGCTCACGGTACTGAACGTGGCCGGGCGCGGCGAACCTTTGACCTTTGACCGTTGCATCGAAATGGCTCACGCGAGACTAAGACGCGTTCCTGGAAAGTGGGCTTTCCGTTTGGTGCTGCAGTCCATGTGGAAGCTGGGAATCTCCGCCATTCCGCCAGAAGCTGCGCCATATATGACCGGCCAGTACATCATGAATACCGACCGTTTGAGCAAATTCCTGGGTGACGACTACAAAAATGTGATCCGCTACACGGTCGCTGATGCCTTTGCCGATTCCTTCGCCCCAGAGAGTCCTGCCGCCACATCGCAAGTCGCAGCGCGATAGATTCCTACTTCTTCCCTCGATACAGTCCCGCAATCCCGAACGTGTACGGTGCCCACGACGCTTCACGGAATCCAGCGCGGCGCATCCGCCGCAGCATCTCTTCTGGGGATGGAAAGCGCTCGACCGACGCGGGTAAGTAAACATACGGGCCTTTGACTCCAGAGACCACCGTACCCACGGCGGGCAAGATGCGCTTGAAGTAGACTCGATACAACTTTCCGATCAGGCCGCGAGGCTCACCGAAATCCAGGATTCCGCACTCCCCGCCCGGACGGAGCATCCGCACCATTTCCCGCAGTCCAGCATCGTAGTCCGCGAGATTGCGGAAGCCAAATGCTGCAGTAATCAAATCGAATTGTTGGTCCGGGAAGGGCAAATGAAGCGCATCCGCTTCCACCCAACGCAGGGATTTTTCTGCCGATTTCTCGTTCGCCCGCCGCAGCATCGCGTGGGAAAAGTCCACGCCCAGGATTGTCGCCGACTCCCCGGCCTCTCGAAACAATGCAAACGTCATGTCGCCGGTGCCGCAGCACAAATCAAGCACGCGCGCGTCTTGCCGCTTCAAAATCGAAGCAAAGCTTCGCGCCGTCTTCCGCCACCACAATCGATCCACGTTGAAGGAAAGTAAATGATTCAGCAGGTCGTATCGCGGCGCGATTGAGCTAAACATCTCGCGGACCGCGAGCGCGGCGGACGCCGGATCGCTCGCTCCTTCGGGAGCGGCTCCAATGACAGTCGCTTTCGTCGAATCACTCACAGTTGGTTCCCGCTTCCTTCACGAACCGCTTAGCCTCCGCAACTCGTTCACCGCTTCGACGATGACTTTCTCCGACACATCGTTCGCAATCTCGACTTTGCCAATCTCCCGTGGCAGCACGAAGTGTACGACGCCCTTGCGCGTTTTCTTGTCCCCCTGAAGCAGCCGGACGATGTCCCGGCTGCGAGCCTCGACCTTTGGCAGCTTGCCAAGACCGAGCACCGCGTCGCAAATTCGTCGCGCAGCGTCGTTATCGATCCGGTCCGTCGCGGCCGCTATATGCGCAGCCGCGATCATTCCCCAGGCAACCGCTTCACCATGCAGAAAACGCCGATAACCCGATTCAGCTTCGAGCGCATGCCCGATGGTGTGTCCGAAATTCAGCACTCGTCTCAACCCGTTCTCCCGCTCGTCGGAGGAGACTACCTCGGCCTTCAGGCGCACAGATTCCGCGATCACCCATCCGATTGCCCCAGCATCGCCGCGCAAAGCCTTCAGCTGAACTTTTTCGAGGCAGTCAAACAGCGCAGGCTTTCCGATCACTCCGCACTTTAGCGCTTCATACAGACCGGCGCGAAATTCCCGGTCAGGCAAAGTGGTCAGCACTGCAGGATCAATCAGTACCACGCGCGGCTGGTGAAAGGTGCCAAGCAGGTTCTTGCCCGTGCTCAGGTTCACGCCGGTCTTCCCGCCAATGGCAGCGTCCAACTGAGCCTGCACGGTGGTGGGAATCTGTAGGACATCAACGCCTCGCATATAAAGCGAAGCCAGCAGACCAGCCACATCCCCCACCACACCGCCGCCGAACGCTACGATCACGGCATTTCGATCTGCACCCAGTCGAGTCAGCTTCTCCGCCAGCTGCTCAACCGTAGCAAGCCTCTTATGACGTTCGCCATCGCTCATCTCTACCAGTCGCGCTTTGAAACCGGCGGCCGCAAGCGACTTCATAAACTTCTTGCCCCACTTCCGGCGAACCGGCGGCACCGTCACAATGAAGAGATGCAAACGATCCCCAACAATTTCGCGCAAGCGCTCTCCCAGCCGCTCCAGCAAGCCATTTTCAATGATGGCGTCGTAGGGGCTAGGCTGAACCGCAATGGTCACTCGGGTCATGGAGTCTCATCATAACGTAATCATCAGCGCAGCTACCGGGCCGCCGCGTGATACCATTTTTGACCTATGGAGTCTGCGCCGTCCCGAACCGATTTCCTTGTGATTGGCGCCGGAGTTGCCGGGTTGCGTGCCGCGGTTGAACTGGCAGGTGCAGGAACGGTTCTCGTGCTCGCCAAGCGTGAGGTCACCGACTCGAATACGCAGTGGGCCCAGGGTGGCATCGCGGCCGCACTCAGCGACGAGGACGAAATCAGTCTCCACCTCCAGGACACGCTGCAAGCCGGCGATGGCCTGTGCAATCCCGAGGCCGCCAAGGTGCTGGTGGAAGACGCCCCCGAGCGCATCGATGAACTGATTCAATGGGGCACGGAATTCGATCGCCAGGGCACCAAGCTCACCTTCGGCCGCGAAGGCGCGCACAGCCGCAACCGCATTCTGCACGCGCACGGCGATTCCACTGGACGCGAGATTCTCCGGGCTCTCTACGCCAAAAGCAAAACGCTGAAGAATATTTCCGTGCGTGAGTTCGAGTTCTCCACGGACTTAATCGTGGAAGATGGCCGGGTCTGCGGCATTCATCTCATTAACGAGAGGGGTGAGAAGCAGCAGATGTCGGCTTCCGCCGTTTTGCTCGCCACCGGCGGCATGGGTCAACTCTACCGCAACACCACCAACCCTGCGGTCGCGACCGGGGACGGCGTCGCCATGGCATTTCGTGCCGGCGCCGAAGTCAGCGACATGGAATTTATCCAGTTTCATCCCACTGCACTGTACTTGAAGAATGCCCCACGCTTTTTGCTCTCCGAGGCTCTGCGCGGCGAAGGCGCATACTTGCGCAACATCGAGTTGTATCGCTTCATGCCGAAGTACCATCCTATGGGCGAACTGGCGCCCCGCGATGTGGTGGCCCGAGCCATTCTTCATGAGCTTGAGGTCAGCCAGGTCAAAGATCCGTTTGTATATCTCGATCTCACTCACCTCGACCCTGACCATGTAAAGAAGCGTTTTCCGCGCATCTACGCCACGTGCATGGAATTCAACATTGATATCACGGCCGACATGATCCCCATCCGGCCGGCCGCGCATTATGCCATGGGCGGCGTACGCACCGACCTCGTGGGACGTTGCTCGCTCCCCGGGTTGTACGCAGCCGGCGAAGCCGCCGCCACCGGCGTGCATGGCGCCAATCGCCTGGCCAGCAATTCCCTGCTCGAGGGCCTGGTTTTCGGGGCGAGGGCTGGTAAGACGATGCTGGATGAACTGCGTCACCCGCCTGCCAGCACCGCCAAATCTCGCCGCGCTGTCTCGAACGGCCCAGTCGACACTGCGACCGATGAAGTTATTCGAGAAGTTCAAGATCTTATGTGGCGGGATGTTGGTATTGTGCGCACTGGAACCGGATTGAAAGCGGCCATCGAGCACCTGAGCCGTCTTGCTCCAAGAGTGGCCCACCCGCAAACCCGACGGGCGCACGAGGCGCAAAATCTCCACGCCCTTGGGTTACTGGTAGCCCGTTCCGCGCTGGCCCGCGAAGAGAGCCGCGGCGCCCACTATCGCACCGACTTCCCCGTCCACAACGATGCCAAGTTCCTCAAGCACTCCATCGCCAAAGGCGATGCCATCCGATTCGCCTAAAACCATTAACCACGAAGGACACAAAGGTTCACAAAAGAAATCAGAAACAACCACGGTTCCCTTTGTGAAACTTCGTGTCCTTTGTGGTTATTGCCGTTGACTCTTCGGATGGAGCAATGACGCCAACACAGCAACCAGCAATACTCCCGCAACAACTCCAAGTGCTATCCACGTGGGAATTGGGTAGTAATTCGAAACCAGCATCTTCGTTCCAATGAAGATCAAAATTGCCGCCAGCCCGTAGTGTAGATAGTGGAAGAGTTCCATCATGCCCGCCAGCAAAAAGTACATCGAGCGCAGCCCCAGAACCGCAAACACGTTGGAGGTATAAACAATAAAAGGTTTAAGCGTGATGGCCAGCACCGCGGGAATCGAATCTGTTGCAAAGAGCACATCCGTAGTCTCGACCAATACCAGCACCGCCAGCAGGGGCGTCGCATACAGGCGCGCCCGCCGCACTACAAACTTGTCCCCCTCGTAATTTTCGGTCATCGGTACCCAGCGCCGAAATAAACGCAGAACTGGATTATTTTCCGGTTCGATCCCCGCACCATGCTGGCGAAACAGCTTGATTCCGCTGTAGACGAGCAGCGCCCCGAAAATGTAGGTGATCCAATGAAACCTTTGAATCAGGCCGATGCCCACCACAATGAAGATGCCCCGCATCACCAGGGCACCCACGATTCCCCAGAACAATACTTTGTGCTGGTGCTCCGGAGCGACGCGAAAGTAGCGGAAAATCAAGAGGAAAATAAAGAGATTATCGACGCTAAGCGAAAGTTCAATCACGTAACCGGTGACGAACTCCACGGCGGTCGCGTGCCCATACCGAGAATAAACCAGCACTGCGAATGCGCCGGCCAGACCAATCCAGAGCAAGCTCCAGGTCAGCGCCTCGCGAAATCTCACCGTATGGCCCGGCCGCTGCAAGAGGCCCAGGTCGAGCGCCAGCATGCCCAGCACGAAAAGATTGAAGAGAATCCAGAAGAGTAGCTGGTTCAATTAAGCCTCAGCGGTTTTTTGTGACACTAGTCTCCCGCCCGCAAATCATTTGGGAAATGCAGGCCGCAACTTTCAGTCGGCCCTTCCCCATTTTCCCTCTTGCCACGGCTGCCACATGCCAAAGGTTTTCATCAATTCATCCATCTGCGTCTCGCGCATGGTCTCCTCGATTTGCGCGTGGTGCAGGCGGGGACCAAGCCGCTCCGGCGCATTGGCAATGCCGAATGTGAGAGCGGCCGCCTCTGCGACGTGTTTCTTTAGTTGCGCCAGGTCGACTTTGTCGAAGGTATCGGACATGGCGTGATAATTGATCAGGTAGTTTGCCTCCTCCTGCTCAGCGACAAACGTCGGTACGCCTTCCAGCATGAAATCGAAATGGTCCGTGCCCCATTCGGCGGTGGTTTTCAGTGTGGCCGCGTCAAACTGTTTCAAGGGCGCAACCACCGTGTTTGCAGCGTCCACCACATCCTTGCGTCCTCCGAGAGAAAATCCTGTGACCTTGCCCGTTCCAGAATCGAAAATAATTACTGCTGCAGCTTTGTCCAGTTCGGCTCGGTGTGCGACGGCATAGGCGTGCGATCCTAGCAAACCTTCCTCTTCGCCAGAAAACAGAATGAAACGAATGCTACGCCGCGGCCGCAGCCCCGCCGTTTTGATCGCGCGGAGCGCATCAATCACCAAAGCCGCATTGCATCCATTGTCGAGCGCGCCCGTGCCCAGTTCCCACGAATCGAGGTGCGCGCCCAGAATCACAAACTCCTTGGGTTTGTCGCTGCCTCGAATCTCGCCGATTACATTCGTCGCCGTAATCGGCCCGCCAATGCGATTAGGGATTGCCAGATCGGCGCGAACCTTCTGGCCTGAAGCCAGCAGGCGTGCCATTCGCGAAGCGTCCTCTCTCGCTACCAGCACTTGGGGAATGGGTCCGATTTCACCCTGCAACGTGTCCGTGTGGCGATAGAGCAGGTCGTAGGGACGTGTGGATTGGACAGCGATGGCCAAAGCTTTCGCCTGGACAGCCCGCAGAATAATGCCAGGCGCTCTCAAATACTCGCCGAAAAGGTCATCCCACTTGGCCATCTCGTGGGAGTGCACCAACAACAAAGCGCCAGTAACATTGCCGGCTTTGACAAAATCCTCAGGCCTGCCCTCGCCCACATCAACCACGGGCACATCCTGATGCGCCCCAAGAGCCGGAGCCCATCCCATCGAAACCACCCGCACATCGAACTTCTCCGGTGCGGAGATGCTCATTCTGGTAAAACCCTCGGCCCAGGATGCGGGAATCGTGAAATTTTCTGTGTACACGCTGTCTGCTCCTGCAGCTTTGAAAGCAGCGACCCCCCAATCCACAGCCTGTCGCATTGCCAGGGTTCCTGGCACTCGGCCGCCGATCTGATCGGTGAGCTGCTGCAAATTCTTTTCCAGAGGCGAAGGCTTCAAGGCTTCGGCAATCACTTGGTCGACAGGATTTTGCGCTGAGGCCACTGCAAGCAGAAACACGGATAGAAGCAGACACGCTTTCACGATTCGCATAAGGTTGGAATTAGAAATCAAATCGCGAAAAAGCGAAAGACCAAAGGCTCAGGCCCCGGTCCACAGTATCGCTCAGCAGTTCCCCGCCGTGCCCGCCGAGGTGCAAATCCCCTGGATGATTTGCTCCCCGAGATTCAAGAAAGGAGTGTCTTCGTCTACCGCACCGTTGGTCAGCAACGTTACAGAAAAACTATCGCCCAGAAACATGCCATTGAACGCGGTATAGGAATAGGTTTCTCCGTTGTGCCAAACGAAGGGATGGCCCACCTCCGTTCCGAGCACCCAGCCCATCGCGTAATCGGACGGTCCGCCTTGCGGATAGTTGGGCACAGAACCTGGCGTCACCATAACCGTGAACACCGATGAAGGGATCACCCTCCCGTTCATGAGCGCCGCATCCCAGGTCGCCAAGTCCTCCACATTTGACCAAAGCGCCCCAGCCGAGAAGAACAGCGATGGATCAGGAATCAGACCCGGCCCTTGCGTCGCGGTGTATGGAAGAGCAAACGCGGCCGGTTGCAGGTAGGAAGTATTGCTCAGACCCACTGGCTGGAAAACGTTAGCCTTTATGAAACCTGCATACGTGGTCGAACCTACTGCCTCAATAACCGATCCGAGGACAAAGTAGTTGCTGTTGCTGTAGGCGTATGCAGTCCCAGGCGTGAACTGCAGCGGTGCTGGCCCGATCTGGCCGAGAACGGTTTGCTCGGACACGCCACCGATCCAGGAGTTTACCGCCGGGAAACCAAGATAATCTTGCAGGCCGGAAGTCTGGTTCAGTAGCATGCGGAGAGTAATCCGTGAGTCGAATCCGTAGCTCCCCAGGTAACCCACCACCGGAGCGTCGATACTAAGCGCTCCCGCATTCCACAACCGCAAAACCGCCGCCGCGGTGAACTGCTTGGTGATTGACCCAATCTGAAATTCCGTCGCTGGCTGAACCGGTTGGCAAGTGCTTAGATCCGCGTAACCGTAGCCTTGGGTGTAGAGGATTTTCCCCTTCTTGGCGACGGCTACGGACATGCCCACCAGTCCCTGTGCCTTCATTTCGTTTGCCACCAAGACATCGACAATCGATCCCAGACCGGACGTTGCCGGGCCCGAAAGCGGCGGACACGCTTGCGCCGACGACGGTGCGCTGCCACCACCGCAGGCAGGCAAACCCCACACCAGCAGCAGGAGAGTTACGACCACCGGAATTTGTCGCCAGGAATGTGGTGGACCGAACAGCAGTTTCATGGCTTGGCCTATGGCGGAGGCCTCGGGAGAATTCTACTTCTTGTCCAGCATCTGGACGGTCTCGAGGGTCACCATTCCCACGATTTCGAGGCTCTTGGGGCTGAGCTTATCGACCGTGTCTTGTGTGGTATGCCAGAAAACGTTGTTGTAGCCGTACTCTAGGTCAATCAGGTCAGCGCTCGGAATACCGCGCTGCATAAACGGCTTGTGGTCGTCTTCTATCTGATTTGTTCGGGCAAAAAAGTGAGATTGATAGCCCAGGCGCGTCGCCGCCTGATAAATCAGGTCCTCAAGCCAGGGAGTGGAATTCTCGTCCCGCTCAATGTTGAGGTCGGCGTCACCAATCATGTCTTCCAAAATAAAAGCCTTGATGTTCTTGATGGTTCCGTCATCCTGCCATTTCTGAGCCAGGTGACGAACGCCGTAGACGCTATTGGTGTCGGTCCACGGAAGTTTTATGGCTTCCTCCGCATCGTCCCACAGCAGCCAAACGCTATAGCCGTCGAGCTTCTTACCGCGCAACTGATTGGCGATTTCGAGCAGCAGCGCACTCGAAGAAGCGCCATCGTTCGCGCCAACATAATTCGTATCGCGCAGCGGATAGTTGGTGTCGTAGTGACTGGCGATCACGATAATGCCATCACGCATCCCGGGATACTTCGCAATAATGTTGCGAACTGGAAACTTCCCCTCCGAGGCGTCGATGGTGAAAGCATCATCTTCAACTTGGTCGCCCTTTAGGTGGGCGTGAATGTAGTCCTCAACTTTCTTATGATTCGCACTCCCAATCGGACGAGGGCCGAAGGCCACGATCTCCTTCACATACTCCATGGCGCGAGCCGAGTTAAAAGCTGGCGGCGGAGCCGGATCAGCCGACGTCGAAGCATCCGTGGCGGCAGGAACGGCCGTTGAAGGCGCCGACTCCTTCGGCGCGGCCGCTGCATCTTTCTCCCGAGCACAAGCAAACAGGGTCAGAGACAAAGTCAAGCCCAGAACCGCCGAGAAGGACAACCGAGTCCGACCGCCCCTGCGTTGTCCTTTGAACGATCTCATTGTCCCTTTTTCTCAGCCCGCGCTTTCCGCTGCTTTGGATGCACGAGGTAAGCGATTCCAATGCTGCCCAGGTACAGCGCGATCATGGGCGCGGCAAAAATGCACATGTTCAAGATGTCGGTGGTGGGCGTAATAATGGCCGCGATAATGAAAATTACCAGAATCGAATAACGCACGTTGCGCCACATCCACCCCGCGCTCACCACCCCCATTAGCGCCAGAAAGAAGACCAGAATCGGCAACTCGAAGACCACGCCTAACCCAAGAATCACGGTCAGAAACAGATCCGTATATTCGTGGATCGTGATCATGGGTTGAAACTGCTTGCCATATCCGATCAGGAACTCCAGCGCGGCCGGATACACCAGCTTGTAACCAAACGCACCGCCCGCCAGAAATAGACCCACCGTCGAGAACATGAAGGGCGTGACGTAGCGTTTTTCGTTCCGGTAAAGCCCCGGCGAAATGAACATCCAAACCTGGTAGAGCACGATCGGACATGACACGAACAAGCCCGCCAGCGCCGCCACCTTCAAGTAAAGGTTGAAGGGATCCGTGGGGTTCAGATAGACCAGCGTCTGCGGCATCCCGTTCCTCTGCAGCGCTTCCATGATCGGCTTCTGCATCCAGCCGACAATCTTCTCCGCATATCCCCAGCAAGCGAAAAAGCCCACTGCAATCGCGACAATCGAGTAAATGATGCGCCGCCGCAATTCCTCGAGGTGATCAAGGAAGCTCATCGCAGGCATGGAGTCCTGCGGAGACTTCGTTGGGGGCGCTTCAGCAACCGCGTCAGGCATTGGGAGCCCTTACCATGTCGTTGCGCTCAGAACTGGACTCGGAGCTCGGCTCTAAACGGTGTTCCGGGCTCGGTTCTACGGATAGTGCAGGGTTGACGGCGGGTTCCAGGGTCATGGGCAACGCGGCCACGGCACCCTTCGGCGGCTCGGAGGGGGGCAATATTTGTTGACGATTCTCCATCTCCAACTGCGAAATCTCCGACTCAATCTGGGCTTTGAATTCGTTTGAGGCCCGCCGAAACTCGTTCAGCGCCTTTCCTACCTGACGCGCGATCTCCGGCAGCTTCTTGGGTCCAAAAATGATCAAGGCCAAGAAAAACAGGAAGATGGTTTCCGAGAAACCCATGCGTTTCATCATACTGCCCCGCCGTGATGGCGGCAACGCGTGGCTCGTTATTTGACAATTACTTGACACATGCCGCCGTCCAGCGAAATATCGCGAGAAAGTTCCGAACCTTCACGGTTCCGCCCGCATCTTAAAGAAAGAGTAGCGTGTGGTGCTGCCTCACCTCAGTGGTTACTTAAGGTCAGCTCAATCCTGGTTTAGACCATTTGGTGACGTGCTATACTGCGCTCAGATGCGGTGGCCGGGCCTTCTTCTACGCCCGAACCGAAGGAAATTAATAGAATGGCCCGTAGTTCGCGTCGCACACTCTTCCTTGTAGTTGTCGTTCTCATCACCTGCGGCTTTCTTGGCATGGTCTTCGGACAGAAGATCAATCCCGCCGCAGCCCCAGGCGGGGATTCCGACGTCCGGGACAGCTTGCGGCAGTTTACCGACGTGTACAGCTTAGTCGAGCAGAACTACGCCGAGCCCGTGAACGCCGATAAGGCCATTTACAACGGCGCCATTCCGGGCATGCTGCACGTGCTCGATCCGCACTCGAATTTCTTTGATCCCAAGTCGTACGCGCTTCTGCGCGAAGACCAGCGCGGCAAGTACTACGGCGTCGGGATGACCGTCGGCCCTCGCAACAACAAAGTCATCGTCATCGCCCCGTTCGCGGGAACGCCCGCCTATCGCGCCGGCATTCGTCCCGGAGACATCATCGTCGCAGTTGACGGCAAGCCCACCGACAACATGAGCACTGGTGACGTAGCTGATCTGCTCAAAGGCCCCAAGGGCACCACCGTCCACATCACCATCCTGCGCGAAGGCACCGAGAAGCCGCTTGAGTTTGCCGTGGTTCGCGATGAAATCCCGCGCTATAGCGTCGACCTGCACTTCCTGATCAGGCCCGGAATCGGCTATCTGCACATCACCGGCTTTAACGAGACTACGGAAAAAGAAGTCTCCGAGGCGCTCGACCAGATGGGCGACTTGAAGGGTCTGATTCTCGATCTGCGTCAGAATCCTGGAGGCCTGCTCAGCGAAGGCGTGGGCGTAGCCGACAAGTTCCTGCGCAAAGGCCAGTTGATCGTTTCCCACCACGGCCGCAACTCGCCCGCGAAGCGTTACACCGCGACTCACGGCGACGGCGGCAAAGAATATCCTCTGGTCGTCCTGGTCAACCGGGGCACAGCTTCCGCCGCTGAGATCGTCGCCGGTGCCATTCAGGATCATGACCGCGGCCTGATCGTCGGCGAAACCACTTTCGGCAAGGGTCTGGTGCAGACCGTGTATCCGCTATCTGAAAATACCGGACTCGCCCTCACCACAGCCCATTACTACACGCCGAGCGGACGCCTGATTCAGCGCGACTACTCCAATGTCTCGCTCTATGACTATTATTTTGATCGCCCTGATGATGAGAAGGCTTCTACCGCCAATCGGGAGGTGAAGCTAACCGACAGCGGCCGCACCGAGTACGGTGGAGGCGGCATTACGCCCGACGTGAAGATCGATCCCACCAAGAGCAATCACTTCCAGGATTCGCTCTTGCAGCACTATGCGTTCTTCAACTATGCCAAGCACTACATGGTGAATCACCATCCGACCAAGAGTTTCGAAGTCGACGATGCCACCATGCAGGATTTCCGCAAGTTCCTCGACCTGGAAAAGATTCCCTTTACTGAAGCGGAATTGCTCCAGAACAATGATTGGGTGCGCGCCAGCATCAAGAGCGAAATCTTCGTGAACGCGTTCGGCCAGGAAGAAGGCTTGAAAG
>Ga0210409_10006062_pt1 | contig 12616 bp, 14 predicted proteins | sample IncBWH17MmetaG_FD_161649 | JGI IMG/M metagenome (GOLD analysis project Ga0210409, IMG submission 161649) | Forest soil microbial communities from Barre Woods Harvard Forest LTER site, Petersham, Massachusetts, United States - Inc-BW-H-17-M | ecosystem: Environmental > Terrestrial > Soil >...
AATCGGCCACGCCGTGCGCGTGATTCCTACCGTCCTCCAGCCGCATCCGCCGAAAAGCATCCAGATGCTGGACGGCGACTCGCGGGGCCACTGGGAGGGCGACACGCTGGTGGTGGATTCGACGAACTTCTCCGACAAGACACCGTTTCGCGGGCCGCCAGGGAACACGAGGCAGGACATTTTCTCCAGTCCGGAGATGCATGTGGTGGAGCGGTTCACGCGCCTGGATGAGGACACGATCCAGTACCGGTTCACCGTTGAGGACCCGTCGACGTGGACTCGCCCATGGTCGGGGGAACTGAACCTGCGGAAGTTCTCGGGACCGATTTTCGAGTACGCCTGCCACGAGGGGAACTACGGGCTGGTCAACATCCTCGCGGGTGCTCGGGCGGCGGAGGCCAAGGCGGCGGTCGAGAAGAAGCGGGCGGACTGAGTCTTAGAAGTCAGCCGGCGCTGGAGCGTTATTGCCGTCCCAATCTTTGACGGTTCCATCCTTGGCTTTCAGGAACCCCAGGAGGCAGCCGTTGGAACCGTCCCTGAGATGGTGGCAGCGGGCTTTCACTGTATCGCCCGGCTTGACATAGTCGGCCGTGATCCCCACTCTCTGAAGTCCGGTTCGGCCGGTCGCTTCCATGGCCCACATTTGCGGCTCGCCCTTGGCGTCCTTGACCTCCAGGTAGATCCAGGAGTGCGGCACCACCAGGTGCACCTCCTTGACCACGCCCTCAAGATCCATGAACGTGTCCTCGTAGTTGCCGTGGGAGTGATGCGCCCACATCGGCAACGCCGCGCCCGCCACACAAATAACCGCAACAACAAGACCCGATTTGAATCGCATATTCTCCTCCTTACCGTTCTGGATTTGCGTTTGGACTCGCGTTAGCCCCGGGCGCGTCGATCCGGCCCTGACCTTGCCCACGACCCGCCCGATTGAGGCGCGGGGGCGCCGGGTAGCTGTTGTTGTAGGTAGTCTGATAGCGCAGTCCCACCCCATTCTCATCCAGCCATCCCAAGGATTGCTGAAACAATGCCGGCTCGGGGTAACCCGGCGGCACGGTTCCCTCAATGATGTAGAGCTTGTTTTGGTGCATAAAGATTCCCGCGAAGGTGCGCGACTTGTCAGCATTGGTGAGCTGCAATTCATGTCCTTCGACCTGATCGACCGTGGCCCAGACGAACAGCGTCAGCTTCGCGTCCCGTTTCATGAATTGCCAGGACGCGTAGTCATTCGCTCCGCGGATATCGGCCTTCCAATGCCCCTCGTCGCCCGGCCCTCCCAGGCACGGTTCGGCTCCCGCCGGGCAGGATTTAGCTTTCTCCGTAAGGATCCGCTGGGCCTGGTTGAAATCGACGACCGTCACCGAGTACTTGCTCTGGCCCTGCGACGCGCTGTAGATGCGCGCCGGCAGATTGGCTTCGTGCTGGGACAGGTAGGTGGTCTCCTTGATCGTCGGCTGAGTCGGGAAATTGCAGGTGAAGCGATCTTCCCGGCTGGCAAACTCAATCCATTCCTGGGCGAATACGGGCCCGGAAATGGACACAACCAAAACTGTCGAAATGAGTGGCATCAAACGCATGAAATGTTCTCCCGATTTTCTCCCCATTTGTTTCTATGGCGCCGCAACCTGGCAGCGGGTGGCTCCACTCCCCTCGGTGCCGCCCTTGTCGCGGTAAACCTTGTGACAGTTCGCGCACGCATCATTTAGTTTCTCGCTGATATCGACGAACGCGTCGAAGTTCCTCGCCTGCGATGCGCGGCGGGCCAGCTTTCCTACTTCCATGAGTTCCTTCACGTACTGCTTCCAATCGGCGCGATCCACTGGCACGGGCCGGCCGTTCTGACATTGGCGTCCGGGCGTCAACAGGAGCGGCGCCGTTTCCACGATCGCCACGGCGGCCTGATCGACGGCCAGCCACCCGGGATAAACCGTGGATCCCCAATCGACATAATCGAACGGCGCGGAGGCGGGCGCCTTCTTCGCTTGCGCGCCAGGATCCTTGAGTTGAACATTGAAAATGATGTTGGAGTTCGGAAAGGCAATGGCTCGCATAAATTGGGCCAGGTTTCCTTCCGGTGGTGGAAGCGATGTGCCGGTAAGGGTCGCCGAGGCGGACGCCGCCGAAGTTTTCGCGGTGGGAAACACGATCGAGGCGAGCGCGCCTTCGTTCAGTTCGGCTGGTCCAGCGGGGAACTTGCCCGCCTGAAGAACGTACGCCGCGAGATCCGTGGATTGGCTCTTGGATAGGCTCGCAGGCAGGTTGAACGGCATGGTCTTTTGAATCTTGTCGGTGAGATTCGCCAGCGGCTGCGAGCTCCAGTTGGATAGAAAGCGATCTCCCGCGAGCGGCGGTCCACTGGTGCCTTCGAGCGCAGCGCCGTGACACTCGGCGCACTGGGTCTTGTAAAGCTGCTGCCCGCGCGCCGCCTGCCCCGCGGAATACACACCTTCCGTGATCGATCGCCGCTGCGGGGTCTGCGCCGTAAGCGAGAGCGTCCCGAGAAGCGCATAGGCGCAAAATGCCGCTCCGGGTGCGTAGCGAAGCCTCGGTCGCCTCCATGGAATCAGACGGGCCATTATATTCTTCAGCCTTCCAGCGGCGTCCGTCACAGAATTTACTGCTAGAGCATAATCGAAACAACCGGCGCGCACAAGCGGGGTGAAACTGGCGGAGTTCCTGAAGTGGCTGGAGAGTCGGCGGTCGTCTGAGTGAACACGCACACGCATGGTGTCCCCGAGTTTACGCCGCAAGGGTTAGCGGGAACGCGGCGACGAGCTGGCGCTGAACAGACGACAGATTTGAATTGAGTGTCGAATGTGTCGAATTGTGTCGATCGATCTGCGAGTGTATTTATTGGGACACCAAAGAACATCTCCCAATCCCACGGTAGCAGGCGGCGCCAAGAGGTTGGTCGAGTTTATGAATGCTTTCAATACTATAGATCTTGTGACTGGCGATGCCGAGGCCCTCACTCAAGAGGCATTTTGAGTCCTGCTAGGCGGCGCTGGCTGCTTGACCTCCGGGTTGCCCCCCCCCCGTCATGTCTCATATCTGATACACTGAGGCGTTGCGGCCGATCGTCTTCCATCCGAGTGCGCGCGATGCGATTCGAGAATTTCCAAAGGCGGCTCGGATCAGGTTGGGGCAGGGGCTCTTCCGGCTCCAAATCGGCGAGCAGATTGCCATGCCGAACGCTCGGCCGATGCCGGCGGTGGCTCGTGGAGTTTCGGAGCTCCGGGTTAAAGGTGAGGACGGCATTTTTCATGTGTTTTACTACGCGGCGTCAGCGCCGGGCGTGTTGGTCTTTCACGCCTTTGCCAAGAAGACCCAGCGAACGCCGCAACTTGAAATCGAATTGAGCAGGAAACGATTGAAGGAGCTTCTCGATGCCGAGAGTTAAGCCAATTGTCGCGAGGACCGCCGAGGATTTGGCTGAGGCGCTGGGGCTTGAGGCCGCGGCGGCGAAAGAGTGGCAGGTGCAATATGCGCTACTCAAGCGGCTGAAGGAGATCGTGCGGCGGAAAGGGATCACGCACGCCGAGGTTGCCAAACGCGCGGGGACGTCGCGGACTAGAGTGACCGCCATCCTGAACGACGATTTGGAGCATGTGTCCAGCGATCTGCTGATTCGCATTATCGGCTCGCTGGGGTACCGGGTGAATGTGTCAGTGGTGCGCGCGGATACGGCGGCGTAGAGGTTAGGCCAAGTTTCCTCTGTCCGATGTGACCTGTGCCGGGAAGCCCGGCTGTGCGTTTTGCGAAACACGGCTACGAAACACGGCGCCTCGTTTTCATAACCCAAGCTGTGCGGGAGTGCCGAGGCGGCGCGCGTGAATTTTCCGGCTTCGCGCCTGGATCTGCGCCAAGTCATAGTTAAGCTGCAAGCGGAGCCAGAAACCCGCGGTGCTGCCAATGGCCTTCTCGAGGCGCACGGCCATTTCAGCGGACACGCCCGCCTTGCGGTTGATCAGACGCGACAGCGCCGAGCGAGTCACGCCCAGCGCCTTAGCGCCATCAGTCACGTTAACGCCTAGCTCGTCGAGGCAGTCCCGGATCAGATCGCCGGGATGGTTAGGATTCTTCATCGGCATGTGTATGCTCCTGTGCTCGGGCGTTCAAGCCCTAGAGATAGTCCTCCAGATTCACGTCGTGCGCAGCCCCTTCGTGAAAACGGAAGGTGACGCGCCAGTTGGCCTTGACTGTCACCGAGTAAGCGCCACGCCTGTCACCGGTCAACGGGTGAAACCGAAATGAGGGCAAGGCCATATCCTCCGGAGCGTTCGCTGCTTCCAACGCCGAGAGAATTTTTTGCACCTTTTCCACCAAATCGGATCGGATGCCGCTGCGGTCGTTCTTCTCGTACAGCCGTCGAACGCCCTTGTGCTTGATGCTCTCGATCACGCGTCCCTGTTCACAAGTGTATAGTGAGGCGTCACGCTATACAAGCCACCCTGTTAGCGGACTGTCAGCCGCTCGTGCCTCTGTCGTCAGCGCCCTTGCATCCGGCGGCGGAAGGCGATACATTGCCCTATTTGCTGGTGACCACGGCTAAAGCCCGTGAGACCAGAAGGAGCGCTCCATGAAGACTCGAATTGCTTTGCTTGGCTTGGCCTTGGGCCTTGCGGTTTACGGGCAGACGGGCACGAAGAACGGCGAGTGGCCCTCCTACGGCGGGGATCTCGCGAACTCCCGGTACACTCCGGCGGATCAGATCAACGCTTCCAACTTCAACCGGCTGCAAGTGGCGTGGACCTTCAAGACCGACAACCTCGGCCCGCGGCCCGAAAACAATCTGGAGAGCACGCCGCTGATGGTCAAGGGCGTCCTCTATTCCGTGGCTGGGACGCGGCGGGCGGTGGTCGCGCTGGATGCGGCTACCGGCGAACTGCTGTGGACGCATTCGGAGAACGAGGGCCAGCGAGGCACGGTCGCTCCTCGGCAGCTATCCGGGCGCGGGCTGGCGTATTGGTCGAACGCCAGTGGAACCGACGAACGCATCATCTACGTCACGCCGGGCTATCGCATGGTGGCGCTGAACGCGAAAACCGGGCAGCGCATTGCGGCGTTCGGCAAGGACGGCATTGTCGACCTCAAGGAAGACGACGACCAGCCCATCGATTTGCTGTCGAGCGAGATCGGATTGCACCAGGCGCCGATCATCGGAAACAACGTGATTGTGATCGGCGCGGCGCACAAGCCCGGCGGAGTGCCCACCAGCAAGACCAACGTGAAGGGCTACGTGCGCGGATTCGATGTCACCAGCGGCAAGCGGCTGTGGACCTTCCACACCATTCCCAAACCGGGCGAGCCGGGGATCGACACCTGGCTGAACGATTCGTGGTCTTTCACCGGCAACACCGGATCGTGGGGGCAGGCGGCGATCGATGAGGCGCTGAACACGGCCTACCTGGGCATCGAAATGCCGACCGGCGATTATTACGGCGGGCATCGGCCGGGCAACGGTCTGTATGGCGAGAGCATGGTCGCCGTGGATTTGAAAACCGGAAAAATGAAGGGGTACTACCAATACATTCATCACGGCATTTGGGACATGGACAATCCGTGTCCTCCGATTCTGGCGGACATCGTGGTGAACGGGCGCGCGGTGAAGGCAGTGGCGCAGTGCAGCAAGCAGGCGAATCTGTACGTGCTCGACCGCGAGACCGGCAAGCCGGTGTGGCCCATCGAAGAGCGGGCGGTGGAGAAAGGCAACGTTCCGGGCGAGTGGTATTCGCCCACGCAGCCGTTTCTGACCAAGCCTCCGCCGTACGACCGGCAGGGGATTGCGATCAGCGATCTGATCGATTGGACGCCGGAGTTGCGGGCTCAAGCCGAGCAGGTGGTTTCACGCTACAAGATCGGTCCGATGTTTACGCCTCCCGTGGTGAGCAATGCCGACGGGCCGATCGCGACGCTCACGCTGGCGACGGCGGGTGGCGGATCGAACTGGCCGGGCGGGTCGTACGATCCGGAGACGCACGTTCTGTACGTGTCGTCCCAGGCTTCGGTCACGCAGATCGGGCTCGTGCCGGGCGATCCCAAGCGTACGGATATGAACTTCATGTCGGGAACTGCGCCTGGAGCGGGCGGGGGACGTGGTGGACGCGGAGCTGCGGCGGCTGCGCCCGCGGCTCCCAATTTCGTTCCTTCGCCGGCGACGGCGGCTCAGAACCCCGAGGCTCCGGCTGCTGCTCCGGCGGGGCGAGGCGGGCTGAGTGTGCAAGGGCTCCCGCTGATCAAGCCTCCGTACGGACAGATTTCGGCGATCGATCTCAACAAGGGCGATTTTGCGTGGCAGGTTCCGCACGGCGATACTCCCGACCTGATCAAGAACCATCCCGCGTTGAAGGGCCTGAATATTCCTCGCACCGGGCGGCCCGGGACGGCGGGTCAGGTGGTCACCAAAACGCTCGTGATCGTGGGCGAGAAGGGGACGAACACGCTCGCCAACGGCCAGAAGGGCGCGTATCTGCGCGCTTATGACAAGGCTACGGGCAAGGACGCGGGTGCGCTTCCCATGCCCGCTCCGCAGACCGGAGGACCGATGTCGTACACGCTGAATGGGCGTCAATACATCGTGGTAGCGATCGCCAGCGGAGACTACTCGGCGGAGTTGCGGGCGTACCGCCTGCCGAATAATTGACGCTCGCGGCTGACGCCTTGCCCGGCACGATCTGACATGTCAAAATGAACAGCAGCTCAGGAGATCATAATGAAACTCAAACTGTTCGGGATCTGCGCGGCGACGATTCTGGCGGCGGCGCCTATGTGGGCGCACCATTCCTTCGCGGCGGAATACGATAGCTCCAAGCCGGTCACCATGACCGGCGCGGTCACCAAGGTGGATTGGGCCAATCCGCATGTGTACTTCTTTATCGACGTGAAGGACCCCGACTCCGGCAAGGTCACCAACTGGGCCTTCGAAATGGGCGCGCCGGCGGTGCTGACGCGCAGCGGCTGGAGGCGGTCGTCGGTGAAGGTCGGCGACATCATTACGGTGACGGGCACGCTGGCGAAGGATGCCACCACTCACGGCAATGCCCGCTCGGTCACGCTCACGCTGACGGGCCAGAAGCTGGGCGCAGGTTCGAGTGAAACCGAAGCGGCTCCGTCCGCGGCGAAGCAGTAGGTCTTTTACGTTCCCGTCCATCACGTGGAGGTTGTCATGAACAAAAGCCGAAGTGTCATCGCCGGGGGATGGTGTGTCGTCGCCGTAGCCGCAGTCGCGCTCGGCCTAGTGCTGGCTTCGTCCTCATCCGCCCAGGAGACGCCCGGGCCGCAGGCGAAAGGCAAGGGCAAGAAGGGCAAGGCCAAGGGGCCGTCGATGCCGGCTCCGCGTAACAAGGATGGGCGCGTGACGCTCGGGCCGGGTCCCGGGCAAAACGGTTTCTGGGGCGGCGGCGGATCCATAACGGGCCGAGGCGGCGCCAGCCTTCCCACCAATCTGATGCCGGCCGACGTTCCGCTGCAGCCGTGGGCGCGGGCGCTGTGGCAAGTGCGGCAGAAGGAAGGGCAGAAGGACGATCCGCATGCTCGCTGTCTGCCTCCCGGAGGTCCGCGCCAGTTCCAGACTCCCAATGGGTTCGAGTTCATCGAGGAACAGGACCGCAAGCGCATCACGATCATCTTCGGCGGCGGGCCGCGTTCATGGCGCTTTATTTATCTCGACGGCCGCAGGCTGCCTCCCAACGACGAGGATCGCATCCCGACCTACTTCGGATATTCCAGCGGCCATTGGGATGGCGACGTGCTGACCGTCGAATCGGAAGGTTACAACGAGAAGTTTTGGTTCGTGCGCGGCGGCCTGCCGCACACCGACGCTCTGCATCTGACCGAGCGCTTCTCGCGCCCGGATTACGACACGCTGAGGTATGAGGTCACGGTGAACGATCCCAAGGCGTACACGAAGCCATGGGACGGCGGCTTTACCGTACCGTGGACCTACACCAACTGGGACGGCATGCCGGGCGGCGAGATGCACGAGTATCTGTGCCAGGACAACGAAAGAGATTGGGAGCGGCTGCGGTAATGCGTATACGGAAGTTCGCGTTACTTGGCGTCGCCATGTGGCTGGGAGCCGCGATCTCTCCGGCGCAGGAGGGGCATCCGCTGGTGGGCGCGTGGCACGGCACGTGGGGAGCCACCGAAAAAGACCGCAATGACATTACCGTCGTGATGATGTGGGACGGCAAAGAAATCACTGGGATGATCAATCCTGGTCTGGATGCTGGAAAGCTGCAGAAGGCGTCGCTCAATCCCGGCGGCTGGACGGTTCACTTTGAGACGGATATGAAGGACCGCTCCGGTGCAATGGTGCACATCACTGCCGAAGGCAAGCTCGAAAATCTGACCAACGTGCGGCGGTCGATTGTCGGAACCTGGACGCAGGGCTCGGTCAAGGGCGACTTCACGATTAAGCGTGACAACTGATCACGCGCGAGTCCACCACCATCTCCGCAGTGACCCTCAGCGTGACGAAAGATTTCATGAGTGTTATCGTAGGCGGTTGGAGGTTGTTGCCCAATGATTCCGATGCCCCGCCGCGTATGGATTCCTCTCTGCGCACTGCTAATTGCCGTGGCTCTCAGCGTACCCGCAGCGTCAGCCAAAGGCCTGGCGATTTATTGGATCGACGTGGAGGGCGGCGGGGCCACGCTGATCGTGACGCCGCAGGGGCAATCGCTGCTGGTCGATACCGGCAATCCCACGCCTGATGACCGCGACGCCAAGCGAATTCTCGAAGCCACTAAGCAGGCGGGCTTGAAGAAAATCGATTACCTGTTGATCACCCACTTTCATGGCGATCACGTGGGCGGCGTTCCGGCTCTGTCGAAGATGATCCCCATCGAGCATTTCCTCGATCACGGAGATTCGATCGAGACGGGGACTCCGGCGGGTGCCAAGCTGTTCGCCGATTACCAGGCCGCCGCGAAAGACAAGCGCACGGTGCTGAAGCCCGGCGACAAGCTTCCGCTGAAGGGAGTGGACGCCGTCGTGGTGGCGTCGAACGGAGCCACGATCGGCAAACCCGTTAACGGAGGCGGTGCGGCGAATCCGAATTGTGCGGGCGCGGAGACCAAGCCTCCCGACACCACCGAGAACCAGCGCAGCGTGGGATTCCTGCTGACCTGGGACAAGTTCAAGTTCCTCGACCTGGGCGACCTGACGTGGGACAAAGAGATGGACCTGTCGTGCCCCGCCAACAAACTCGGAACTGTCACGTTGTACCAGGCGACGCATCACGGTTTTGTGCGAGGCTTCTCCGGCGCTCCGGCGCATGTGCTCGCGCTACAACCGCAAGTGGTCGTGGTGAACGACGGCCCGCGCAAGGGCTGGGACCCAGGGGCGTTCGACCTGGTCCAGAAGATCAAGGGCATCCAGGGCGTATGGCAGATCCACCAGGCGCTCGCTTCGGACGCGGCGCACAACGTGGATGCGAAGATGATCGCGAATCAGGAAGAGACGGCCCAGTGCCAGGGGCACTGGCTGAGCGCGATCGTGGAGGCCAACGGCACCTTTACGCTCACCAACAGCCGGACCGGCTTCAGCAAAACCTACACGGCTCGGTGATGGACAAGAAGTCGCTCTCGGGCCGCTCGGCCGTAGTGACGGGAGCCAGCCGTGGCCTGGGCCGCGCGATCGCCATCGCGCTGGCCGACGCAGGCGCGGCAGTGGCGCTGGTAGCTCGCGATCTGGAGAAGCTCCAAGCCGTGCGCGGCGAGATCGAGAGCCGTGGCGGCAAGGCTCAGTGCTTCACAGCCAATGTCACCAAGGAAGACGAGGTCCAGCGGCTGTGCGAGGAAACCACAGCCGCCCTGGGGCGCATCCACATCGTGGTCAACAACGCGGGCGTGATGTCGCGCAAGAAGCTGTTGGAGTTGACCCTCGCCGACTGGCGCACCGTGATGGCGGCCAATCTCACCAGCGTGTTCCTGATGTGCCGCGCGTTCGTGCCTCAGATGAAAGACGCCCCGCAAACGCAGGGCGCGGGCTATGGGCGCATCATTAATGTGGCCTCGGTCATGGCGCATGTGGCGCTGCCCGGCCGCGCTCCGTACTGCGCCAGCAAAGCGGGAGTCTTGGGTCTGACGCGCGTCCTGGCGCTGGAATTGGCCGGCGACGGAATCACAGTCAACAGTATCAGCCCCGGTCCGTTCGTGACCGACATGACAGCCGACCTGCGCGAGAACCCGGACGTGAACGCGCAGATCTCGGCGAGCGTTCCGCTAGCGCGCTGGGGGCGGCCCGAGGAAGTGGGCGCGCTGGCGTGCCACCTGTGTTCCGAGCAGTCGGGGTTCATCACGGGCTCCGATTTCCTGATCGACGGCGGCTGGACGGCCCGGTAATTCTCTGATGTGGGGCGCCGCCAGCCATTCAGCACCAACCCAAAGTTGGTAGCATAGTTACTTGTCAGGCTCCGGGCTTCGTGCAATGGGCGGCTGCAAACCCCGCCAGGTCCGGAAGGAAGCAACGGTAGCGGTTTAACCTGTGTGCCGCGGATCACCCGGGGTCTGGCATAATCTTCCCTGAGAGGCCCGGGCGGCCATAGCACCGGCCCGCGTCGCCATTTCACTCTTCATGTACCAGGTCATCGCCCGCAAGTACCGGCCCCAAAACTTCGCGGAGCTGATCGGTCAAGAGCACGTCAAAACCACGCTCGAAAACGCCATCGCCAGCGGCCGCATCGCGCATGGCTACATTTTTTCGGGTCATCGCGGCACCGGCAAGACCACCGTCGCCCGCATTCTTGCGCGTTGTCTGAACTGCGAAAAAGGACCGACGGCCACACCATGCGGAGTGTGCGCCAGTTGCACCGAGATCGCGCAAGGCTCTTCGGTCGACGTGATCGAGATCGACGCGGCGTCCAACCGCGGTATCAACGAAATGCGCGAGCTGCGCGAGAGCGTACGCTTCCGTCCGGCCCGCGATCGTTATAAGGTGTTCATCGTCGACGAAGCCCACCAGATCACCAGCGAAGCCTTCAACGCGCTGCTGAAGACGCTGGAAGAGCCGCCCGAGTGGGTGGTCTTCGTGCTCTGCACCACCGAGGCGCACAAAATTCCGTCCACCATTTCGTCCCGCTGCCAGCAGTTCAGCTTCCGCACCGTTGATTTTCCCGCGCTGGTCGGCCGCATGGAGTGGATCGCGCAACAGGAAGGCATCGAGGCCGACGCCGAAACGCTCAGCGTGCTGGCGCAGGCGGGAGAGGGTAGCGTTCGAGATTCGCTATCCGCGCTGGATCAAGCCATCGCGTGCTGTGGAACCAAGCTGGACGCAGCGCAGGTGCGCGAACTCCTGGGCGTCTTCGGCCTGGAATCATTGGAACAGGTAACGACCGCGCTCGGTGCGTCAGCCTCCGATAACGCCGGCAGGCAGATGCTCGAGATCGTCGCCGAGTTGGATGCCAACGGGCGCAGCCTTCAACACTTTGCCAGAGAGCTGGCGCGGTTCATGCGCAATCTCCTGGTGGCCCGGATAGCGGGCACGGGCACGCGGCTGATCGCGGCGTCGCCGGCCGAACAGAAGCGCCTGGTGGATATCGCGAGCTCCTTCAGCGAAGAAGATTTGACGCGCTTCTTAAAGCTGAGCCTGGATCTGTTCCGCGACCTCCAGAGTTCGCAGCAGCCGCGTTTGCATCTCGAAATGGGCTTGCTGCGGCTGGTGCACGCCGGGCGGCTGCAACCGATCGAAGAGGCGCTGGCAGCGCTGGGGGGGGCGAGTACTGGTGGGGCGGGCCTCCCGGCCCGCGCCGGGTCTCCTGACCCGGCTGTTGGCAGTCCACGAACTGCCGGGGCGAGGACGCCCCGTGCGGACCAGGAGGTCCGCCCCAGTGCTTCCGCTCCTCCAACAACTGCCGCGGTCGTGGTCGGCGCCGATCTCCGCGCCCGACTCCACGCCGCGATGGTCGAAGCCAAGCAAGTGCATCTAGCCGACGCGATCGAACATTGTGAGGTGACCGAATCGCCCACGGAAGTGGCATTCCTCACACCGAAGCTATACCAGATGTACTTGAAAGGCGCCGAATTTGAAAACATCGTTCGGCGCGTGACCGGGAGGCCCGTCAAAGTAACCGTTAAAGTAGGAGAGACCACGGCGGCGCCGGGCCTTGGGAGCGTCGCTTCGGCGCTACCCGCCGCGGCGTCCGTGAAACCTGATGAAGCGGCGCAGCGCGCGCTGGCGCATCCGGAAGTAAAGCGCTTCCAGGAACTCTTTCCAGCCAGCCAGGTGCGGACTGTGCGGAACCTGAGGGAGAACGAATCATGAAAATGCCCGGAAACATGCAGGCCATGATGCAGCAGGCCCAGAAGATGCAGCAGAAACTCCAGGAGGAGATCGCGCTGATCCGCGTGGAAGCCTCGGCTGGAGGCGGCATGGTGACCGTGAAGATGGACGGCCAAAAAAATGTGGTCGGCGTGAAGATCGACCCGGAAGTCGCCGGCGACGTCGAGATGCTGCAGGACCTGGTGATGGCCGCCTGCAACGAAGCGGTCAAGAAGGTTGAGGAGGAATCGCAGCGTAAGATGTCTGGCATGCTCGGCGGGATGGGTCTGCCGCCGGGATTGTTCTAAGACGTTCATGCCGGACTTCGCCGCCCCTCTGCAACGCTTGATCGACG
>Ga0210409_10006063_pt1 | contig 12613 bp, 6 predicted proteins | sample IncBWH17MmetaG_FD_161649 | JGI IMG/M metagenome (GOLD analysis project Ga0210409, IMG submission 161649) | Forest soil microbial communities from Barre Woods Harvard Forest LTER site, Petersham, Massachusetts, United States - Inc-BW-H-17-M | ecosystem: Environmental > Terrestrial > Soil >...
TTCACTTCGTCCACATTCGTTTCGCGAACCCGGGTCTTGGCGTCGTCCACAATTTTAAGAAAGCGGGGAGGATGCTGGTGAGCCATAAAATCTCCTTTGCAGATATGGTACCAAGCAGGTCCGGGTCATACCGATTCGCACGGGGGAAGGGGCGATTCGCCCACCAGGCGAGTTCGTGTGGGGACGGCCGCTTTCGGCCGTCCAGCCGCGCAGCGGCGCTTGTTCTTCGAGTAGCATTGAGGCGTGCGTGAAAGAGACTCCCGCAGAATTGGGTTGGCGCGCGCCTTGTCGAAGCTCGGCTATTGCTCGCGTTCGCAAGCCGCCGCTCTGATCCGCGCCGGCCGAGTGACTTTAAATGGCGCCGCTCGCAAAGACCCAGAGACACCGGTACAGATCGAACGTGATCGCATCGCGGTCGAAGGCCACGTCATCAAGGCCGCGGAAAATGTTTATCTCATGATGAACAAGCCTCGCGGCCTAGTGACGACCGCTTCCGACGAGAAGGGACGCGACACAGTGTATTCGCTGTTTGCCGATCGCGCAGAATCGCTACCTTGGTTAGCTCCTGTTGGCCGCCTGGATAAAGCCAGCGAAGGACTGTTGCTTCTGACCAACGATTCCGAATGGGGAGCCCGCATCACGGCGCCCGAAAGCCATTTGCCGAAAACCTATCATGTGCAAATTGCCTCGATCCCACCCAGCGAAGTGCTCGAATCCCTGGAGCGCGGTATTCGCGCAGACGATGGAGAACTCCTGCAAGCAGTGCGCTGCCGTCTTCTCCGCTCGGGCGAGAAGAACTGCTGGCTGGAGATCACTCTCGACGAAGGCAGGAATCGCCAGATTCGCCGCATGTTGGCTGCTCTCGATCTGCAAGTCCTCCGGCTTGTGAGGGTATCGATCGGTCCGCTCGAACTCGGGACACTTGGCAAGGGAGCATACCGGTCCCTAGCTTCGGAAGAGAAAACCGCTCTCGATCGCGTCATCCGGCCGGGCTCTGGTGCCGATGTTTCTTTTCGTTCAACCCTAGGCGGATTAGATCCATCGCGTGCGCGCTAGCATCTTGAACACTTCCACGTCGACGGGCCCCAACGCTCGATCTTATTTCGCCTCCGACGATATGACGAGGAGGCTTCCAGTCGTCTCCTGGTCCTTTATGTTCAGGTAAGACTCCAGCCTCGGTTTCACGAAGGTGTGGTTTGGGCTCTGAATGATCCAAACCCGTCGAAAGCCATGGAAAAAGGCGCGGATGGAAGGATCGTTACTTTCGATCCGATCGAAGAACGGGTGCAGTTCATTGCGGAGCGCGACGATTCTTGCCGCTAACTCCTCCGGTCTGCGGTACGACGAGAGATCGCCATAGAGGCCGTAGCGTTCCAAGTGCGTGGAGTTCTCGAGCCATAAATGGTCCTTCCCATCAAAGTGCAAGTACAGAACTTCGCGAAGGCGTTGCGCGTCGCCATTTTGCTCTGGCGTCAGCGCGAGCTGTGCGTTGCGACAGTAAAGTACTTCTGCCTCAGACAGCAGTGGAATCCATTTGCTTTTTCAATCGTCCCACTCCGCGCCGCGGCCCTACTGGGTGCCGCCGCCATTGGACTGTCTGTCCTCTATGCGCTGTACGCGGTGTACGTGAGGTTTTGGCTGCACGCCCCCCAGGGCTTTACTGCTTTGATCGTAGCGACCACATTCCTTTCAGGCGTAAATCTGTTTTTTCTGGGAATCATCGGAGAGTATGTCGGTCGCCTTTACGAAGAGGCAAAAGCGCGTCCGCGCTACGTTGTTCGCCAAGGTGATTAGCTATGCCAGCCGTGACAACCATGCGACAACCCCAAGCGTAGTTGTGCCGAGAACACTGCGAACTGGCACCGACTGAGATGAGATGGTCGACTCGGTGCTGCCCTTTCCGTCTCCTCGTGTAGATTTCGCTTGCCATGATCTCGCGGCCCAACCAAGCGATGCTCATGGAATGCCAGATGTTTGATAGCATCTTGAGACCACACGGTTTCTCTCGCCCCTGGCGCTTATCCTCGTCGAGCCACGCGGGTCGGGACTTCGCAATGAAGCAGTCATGAAGCGTTGCAGCCCAATACACTCTCCTTAAAACGCTGCCGGACTTTGGCCTCTCATGTAGAGTTTGATCTACAAAGAAAATTGCATGACGGATCTAACTTTCTTGTCCGCGGTCGAGATGAACCTTCAGGTTTGCGCGCGCGAGATTTCTCCAATGGAACTCGCCGAAGCCCATCTCGCCAAAATCGAGCGTCTCAATCCGAAGTTGAATGCCTTCGTACAAGTCGATCCCGAGCGCGTCCGCCGGCAAGCGCGTGAAGCCGAGGCCGCCGTGATGAGCAGCCAGGTTCTTGGCCCCCTGCACGGCGTACCTATCAGCATCAAGAGCTCGATCGACGTTGCCGGAATGAAATGTGAAGCGGGCACCCGGCTTCGCGCCGGCTTCGTCGCCACACAAGATGCTCCCCTGGTCGAACGTCTGCGGCGAGCCGGGGCAATCATCCTCGGCGTAACCAACACGCCCGAGTTGCTCATGGCTTGGGAAACCGACAACCTGCTCTACGGCCGCACCAACTCGCCATGGGATCTGGATCGCACTCCCGGCGGATCAAGCGGAGGAGAGGCAGCAGCCATCGCATCCGGTATGTCCGCCGGAGGCGTTGGAAGCGACGGTGGCGGATCCATTCGCGTTCCCGCTCACTTCAGCGGCATCTGCGGACTCAAGCCAACTCCCGGTCGCATCCCTTCGACCGGGCACTTTCCGCCCTCGGGTGGCCCGTTTGCCCTGCTTGGCGTGGTTGGCCCGATGGCGCGCACCGTGGCCGATCTCAAAATTCTGTTTGAAGTCATGCAGGGTCCCGACGACGGAGACACATTTGCAGCGCCCGTCCCACTCCGCTCGCCGAACAACGATGAACTCAGGCATCTCCGCATCGGCTACTTCGAAGACGACGGTCGCACGCCCGTAACCGCAGAAATTCGCAATGCAGTTCGAAGTGCCGCCGGAGCCCTGAGCCACGCCGGGTTTCAGGTCGAACCATTTCGCCCCGAAGGCTTGGAAGAAGCCCGTCTTCTCTGGAAGAAGTTTTTCGTCAAAACTGGCGGCATGCTTATCGACCCAATGTTCGCCGGCCGCGACCAGGATGTGAGTCGAACCCTGAAGCAATTCCTCGAATGGTCGGCAGCCGAGCCGAGCCTTTCCGGCCAGGCGGTGATTGACGCATGGATTGGTCGTGACACGTTGCGCGCGAGTCTCCTCGAGCAGATGCGGAAGTACCCAATTCTCCTCTGCCCGCCCGCCGCGATTCTCGCCTTCCGCCACGGCGAGCGCAGTTGGACGATCGACGGCAAAACCGTCGAGTATCTCGATGCCTGGAGTTACAGCGAGTGGTTCAATCTGCTCGGCAATCCCGCTGCAGTCGTTCCGGTGAGCCAATCGCCCGAAGGCTTGCCGATCGGCGTGCAGATTGTCGGTCGCCCCTGGGAAGAAGAGCAGGTTCTGTCAGTCGCTGCTGTACTAGAAAAGGAAGTCGGACCCGGAAAGAGGCCGCCAATCCAAGACGTATAGCCTCATGGCCGCAGCGCACCTGAAATAAGCACCACAAAGGACACGAAGTATCACGAAGTAAACTAGGATTTCCTTCGTGCACCTTAGTGTCCTTCGTGGTGATGCCTCTGGATTGTGTTCTTGTTTCGGAGCTCTAGTATTTTTGTATTATTCCGTCGCCCCACACGACTGTATAAGTTTAATTGGCGCGAGACTTCGGTTCACTGTGGGGCCGAGGCCGGGAACATCTCCCTTCGCAGTCGCCATTCGGGAAATGCCAGACTCCAGGAAAAGAAGCGACCGAATTCTGTCTTGGCTCATAGCCTTTCTGGCCATCTCTGCCGCCTACCTCTATACATTTCCCCAAGCCAACATCCTCTACGCCGTCATTGTCCTCTTGCACTCTGCCGGAGGTGTGCTGACCGCTATTCTTCTCGTTCCAATGCTGTTTCGCCTTCTGCGCTCCAGCACCCCAGCCGGGCGAGCAGGATGGTTCCTGATTGCGGCCGGCGCACTGGTTGGACTCATCCTTATAAAGACCGGCACGCCACGAACGGAGTGGAACAAGCTCTATCTCCACATTGCGCTTTCGCTGGCGGGCTTGGCATTGCTGATTGCCGGATGGCTGAGCACACGCGCATCTTCCGATTCGGTTCCGATCAGAGCAAGATTGGGCGCGAGCGCCGTCCGAATTGTGCTCTGCCTTGCACTGTTTGCTGGAGTTGGTTACGGAGCGCGGTACATGCGCGGCAGTTGGGAAACGCGCAACCGCATTCAGAATCCGGCCATGCCCCCCGATGATATGAATGGCGAGGGCGACGGTCCCGAAGGCTCGTTCTTCCCCAGTTCCGCGCAGGTGTACGGCAAGCAGAAAATTCCCAGCAAGTTTTTCATGGAGTCCGATTCCTGCAAGCGCTGCCACGAAGACATTTACAACCAGTGGTTCAGTTCCGCGCACCATTTCTCGTCCTTCAATAATCAGTGGTATCGCAAGTCGATCGAATACATGCAGGACACGATCGGCACGAAGCCCTCGAAATGGTGCGGCGGATGCCACGATCCGGCCGTCCTTTACGCCGGCATGATGGACACGCCCATCAAGCAGATCGTGCATCGCCCCGAAGCACAGGCAGGCTTGGGCTGCATGATGTGCCACTCCATCGCCAACGTGAAGAGCACGATGGGCCAGGCTGATTTCTATCTCGAATATCCCAAGCTTCACGAACTCGCCGCAACCAAGAACCCGATTGCCCGCGAGTTGCACGATTTCCTGATCAAGCTCAACCCCGAGCCGCACCGCCGCGTATTCTTGAAGCCGTTCATGCGCGACCAGACGGCGGAGTTCTGCTCGTCCTGCCACAAGGTGCACCTTGACGTTCCCGTGAATCACTACCGCTGGTTCCGCGGATTCAATGAGTACGACAACTGGCAGGCCAGCGGCGTATCAGGTCAGGGCGCGCGTTCGTTCTACTATCCGCCGAAGCCGCAGCAGTGCGCCGATTGCCACATGCCCATGGAGTCGTCGAAAGACCAGGGCAACATCAACGGCTTCGTGCACTCGCATCGCTTCCCGGCGGCAAACACCGCGGTGCCGACCGCGAACGAAGATCCCGCCCAGCTCAAGCTCACGGAAGACTTCTTGAAGAACGGCGCACTTACCGTCGACATCTTTGCGCTCTCGCCGGCGCAGGCTCCGTTGAAGCCGGGCGCAGCCACGCAGTCGGATTTGTCGACGACGTTCGGGGTCGGTGAAGAAGCTGAAAGTAAAGTCGCTGCCGCCGGAAGTGAGGCCACCCCGATCACCGCTCCACTCAACCGCGTGCAGCCCGCCTTGCGGCGCGGCGACACAGTTCGCGTTGACGTAGTTGTGCGTACCAAGAAAGTCGGGCACTTTTTCCCCGGCGGTACCGTTGATGCCTACGACACGTGGCTTGAACTGAAGGGAACCGATGACAAGGGTCAGACCATCTTCTGGAGCGGCATGGCCGAAGACAACGGTCACGGCCCGGTCGAGAAAGGTGCGCACTTCTACCGCTCGCTGCAAATCGATGCCCACGGCAATCCCATTAACAAACGCAACGCCTGGGCCACGCGCGCGGTCGTGTACGTGCGCCTGATTCCACCCGGTGCAGCCGACACTGTGCACTACCGCATGCACATTCCCGAAAATGCCGGCAATAAGATCACGCTGCGCGCCCGTCTCTGCTATCGCAAGTTCGCGTGGTATGGCACGCAGGAAGCGTTTGCGGGTATACCCGATCCGGCCAAGCCCAATGCGGTTTCCTCGGAATACGACGATCGCCCAACTCTTTTCACCGGGTCATTGAGCGGAGTCTCGGCGAAGGAAGAAAAGATTCCCGACCTGCCCATCGTTCCGGTTGCGCAAGACGAAGTCACGCTTCCCGTGGTCGCGCACAACGCGCCGGCACCCGCGCCGAGCACCATCGTCCGCGAAGAAGAGTGGCAACGCTGGAACGACTACGGTATCGGCCTGTTTCTGCAAGGTGACCTGAAGGCCGCCGCCGCCGCCTTCGAGAAGGTGACCGAGGCCGACCCTAACAATCCCGACGGCTGGGTCAACATCGGACGCTGCGCTGTCCAGGAAGGTGATATGGCGCGTGCTCGCACCGTGCTGGAAAAAGCCCTGTCGTTGTCGCCGAAACTGGCACGGGCCAACTTTTTCTACGCGAAAGTCCTGCGTTCCGACGGCAACTACGATGGCGCCGCGTTGCGACTGCACACCGTCCTCGCGCAATATCCCCGCGATCGCGTCACCTTAAACGACTTGGGACGCGTTCTCTTCCTGCAGCGCAAGTATGACGAGGCGGTAAAGGTCTTGCAGTCCGTGCTCGAGATCGATCCCGAAGACTTGCAGGCTCACTACAACCTGATGCTCTGCTACAACGGCCTCGGAAACGAGAAGCTCGCGAAAGAACATCAGGCCCGCTACATGCGCTTCAAGGCCGACGAATCATCGCAGGCGATCACCGGCCCCTACCGCCAGCTTCATCCCGAAGACAACAACGAGCGCCAGTCAGTCCATGAGCACGTCTCGGTCCCGCTGCCGATATCAACCAAGACCCACGTAGCGACAGCCGCCTCGGCTGTCCGGCAAAGCGAAGCGAGCCGCAATTCGACCACTCCAGCCGGAGCCTCCCGATAAATGTTCTCCTCAAGAAAGCATTTCACCCCCTTCTTGATTTTTTGTTGTGCCGCCGCATCTCTGTGTTTGCCCCCGCCGAGCTCCGCCCAGCAGATCCAATTCCGCGACATCACCACCCAAGCCGGCATCCACTTCACCCACAACAACGGCGCCTTCGGCAAGAAGTGGCTCCCCGAAACCATGGGCCCCGGATGCGCCTTCATCGACTACGACAACGACGGATACCCCGACATCATCCTGATCAACGGCGAAGATTTCCCGGGACATCCCCACGCGGGCGCGACCACGCCGAAGCTCTATCACAACAATCACGACGGCACCTTCACCGACGTCACGCGCAAAGCCGGGCTCGCCGTCCCCCTGTACGGATTCGGCGTAGCCGTCGGTGACTACGACAACGACGGCTACGACGATCTCTTCATCTCAGCGCTAGGCCAGAGTCATCTCTTCCACAACAACGGCAACGGCACCTTCACTGAAGTGACGAAAGCCGCCGGAATGTGGGGCCCGAATGAGTTCTCCACCAGCGCGGCCTGGGTCGACTACGACCGCGACGGCAAACTCGATCTCGTCGTTGCGAATTATGTCCAGTGGAGCGAACCGGGTGATCTTTACTGCACCATCGACGGCGCACACAAATCTTATTGCACGCCCGAATCCTACAAAGGCACATCGTTGCACCTCTGGCACAACCTCGGCGCAGGAAAATTCGAAGACGCCACACAAAAAGCCGGACTCGGAGATCCGACATCGAAGAGCCTCGGCATCGCCATCCTCGATGTGAACCTTGATGGCTGGCCCGACATCCTGATCGCCAACGACACGCAGCCTAACAAGCTCTACGTAAACAAAAAGAACGGCACATTCGAAGAGCGGGGCGTCGCTGCCGGAATCGGTTTCAGCGAAGACGGCGTCGCCCGCGCCGGCATGGGCGCCGATGCCGCCGACTATGACCGCAGCGGCCATGCCAGCCTGATCATCAGCAATTTCGCCAACCAGATGGTCTCGCTCTATCACAACGAGGGCAACGGTTTGTTCGTCGACGAAGCCCCTCAATCCGAGGTCGGCCGCGACACCCTGGTGACGCTCGGCTTCGGCTGCTTCTTCTTCGATTACGACAACGACGGCTGGCCCGACATCTTCGTTGCCGATGGCCACATTGAAAACGAGATCGAGCGCGTGCAGAAGCGAGTCAGCTACGCCGAGCCTCCGCACCTGTTTCGGAACCTGGGCGGCGGAAAATTCACCGAAGTCACCGCGCAGATGGGCAAGTCATTTGGTGCTCCGAAAGTCGCGCGCTCCGCGGCGTACGCCGATATCGACAATGACGGCTTCCTCGACATTCTGCTGACGACAAACGCCGGTCCCGCCTACCTTTTCCACAACGAAGGCGGCACCAATCACAGTCTGCGTCTCAAGTTGGTTGGCACAAAATCGAACCGCGACGGCATCGGCGCAGTAGTGCGCGCGATCTCCGGCCCCGATAAGCAATGGAAGATGCTCCGCTCCGGCTCGAGCTATCTGTCACAGAGCGAACTGGTACTCACGTTCGGTCTGGGCCGGCAAACGAAAGCGGATGCAATCGAGATTCAGTGGCCCAGCGGCCAAGTCGACAAGCTCTCGAACGTCAATGCCGGTCAGACGGTGACGGTACAGGAAGGGAAGGGAATCATCTCGAATCGGGTATACGGTCGCGTCAGTTCAGGCAGCAGCTATGCACGAAAGTAGGTTTTTGGGGAAATGTCATCCTGAGCGCCGGAGTCGAAGGATACCTATCGTTTCAACCGTACGTCCGTAGTTGACATGGTGTTACCTTGAATCAAAGAACCCCATGACGTTGAGAGAAACGAAGTGTGTAGGGATCCTTCGATTCCGCTTGCCCGCGCATCTGCGCGGACAAACTCCGCGCAGGATGACAACTATGTGTTTCCTCTGTGTTCCTCTGTGCCCTCTGTGGTTAAATCTCTAACGGAATGAATCTTAAAATTTCTGCCGCCCTCTTCGCCGCAATCCTCGTGGCGTTGGGTCTTCTTGCGCCGGCCCAACCCGATTCAATCGAAGCCGCCCATCACAACAACCTCGGCTCCGCCTACATGAATCAGCAGCTCTTCGAAAAGGGACTAAAAGAATTCCAGCAGGCGCTCGCCGCCGATCCCAAGTTTGCGATTGCGCGCGTGAATGAAGGCGTCGCCTACCTCAACCTGCAGAAAGTGGATGAGGCCAAAGCTTCTCTTGAAGAAGCCCTCAAGCAGGACCCGAAGAATCCCAACGCGTGGTACAGCCTTGGCTTGCTGGCGAAAAACACCGGCGATGCGCAAGCCGCGATCGAAGCTTTCAAGCACGTCATCGAGATCGACCCGAACGACGCTGACACGTGGTACTTCCTCGGCACCGCCTACGTCCAGGCCAAGCAGTTTCCCCAAGCCATTGATGCTTTCGAACACGCCCTGAAGATCAACCCCCTGCACGCCTCCGCCGAATTCGGCCTCTCCCGCGCCTACCAGCAATCCTCCGACACCGACCACGCCCGCGAACACCTGAAGCGCTTCCAGTACATCACGCAAAACAAATACGGTTCTCCGATGAGCCTCGCCTACGGCGAGCAGGGCCAGTACTCGCGCGCCCTGGAATCGCCGCAGCAGCAGTTGAAGCCGCTAGCGCAGATCAAAGTACTGTTTACACCTGCTGATCAGAATGCAGGGCTAACCTCCAGATTCGCCGAGAAGGGCACGCATGCCGAGACCTTCCTGGGGAAAGATGTACTTGGTTCAGGGGCTTGTTTTCTGGATTACGACGGCGACGGCCGCATCGATCTTCTGATTGCTGATAACGGTCCTGCCGGAGGCCTGGCATTATTTCGTAATTTGAATGACAAGTTCACGGACGTCACAACAAAAACCGGGCTAGATCCTAGACTTCACGCCAATGGCTGCGTGGCTGGGGACTATGACAACGACGGCTATCCTGATTTCGCTCTGAGTCTGGATGGCCGCGTCCTGCTGTTCCACAACCAAAAGGACGGAACATTCAAGGATGTAACAGAGGCGGCGGGAATCAAGGCGGGCGGATTGAACGTCGGAGTTCAGTTTATCGATTACGACCATGACGGAGATCTTGACCTATACGTCACCGAAGGAGGCGTACGCTGCCATCGCAAGCCGGACGACATGGTGGTGCAGTGTGCCAAACTTGGGCAGAATCACATGTTCCGCAATGACGGGAACGGACAATTCACCGATGTTACGGACTCGCTCAAGGTGGAAGGTTCCGGCCCCAGCACAGCAGCAATAGGCACAGACTACAACAATGACCGGGCCGTAGACCTGCTGGTGACAGGCGATGTGCCTGTAATCTTCGAGAATCCTCGGGAAGGCGCTTTCTTGCCCCAGCCTGTATTCACGCAGCGTGCTGCGTTTCCAGCACCCGCTCCAGGGCTAACTGTTCTGGATTTCGACCATGACGGTTGGATGGACCTTGCCTTTACCCACTTCGGTTCGCCGGCGGTCTCGCTTTGGCGGAACAATCACGCCGGAGCCTTCGAGCGAGTTCGTCTCCCGGACACAGATTTAGCGCGCGCCTACGGCGTCGCCGCCTTTGATTACGACAACGACGGCTGGGTCGACATCGTCGCCGTCGGCGAGACGAAAGACGGTAAAGGCGAAGTCCGCCTCTTCCGCAATCTCGGCCCCGACGGATTCAAAGATGTCACCACCGACGTCGGCCTCGACAAGATTCATCTTGAAAGCCCGCGCGCCATCATCACCGGCGACTACGACAACGACGGCGCCACCGACCTGCTCATCACGCAGAATCACGGTCCCGCCGTGCTCCTGCGCAACGAGGGCGCCTCGCAGAATCACTGGCTGAAACTCTCGCTCAAAGGACTCAACGACAACAAGTCCGCCATCGGCACGAAAGTCGAAGTCTTCTCCGGCGGCAACCGCCAGAAATTCGAAATCTACGGATCGAACGGCTATCTCGGCCAGAACTCCACCGACATCGTCGTCGGCCTCGGCCAGTCGAAGGACGCCGACATCGTCCGCATGCTCTGGCCCACCGGCGTGTTACAAGACGAAATCCAGATCGCCGGTGACAAGCGCCAGGAGTTTCTCGAAATCGACCGCCGCGGTAGTTCCTGTCCCACGCTCTTCGCCTGGAACGGCGACCGGTACGAGTTCGTCGCCGACATGCTGGGCGCCGCCGTCGTCGGCCACTGGATCGGCCCCAACCAGCGCGACATCCCGCGCCCGGTCGAGTACATCAAGATTCCCACGGGCCTGGTTCGAACAAAACTGACCGCAGACCTCGCACCGCAGACCTCAGGCGTCAGGACAGGTTCCGCTGAGGTCCGACGCCCGACGTCCGACGCCGGCCTTTTGTCCTTCCGCTTCATGGAGCCGCTAGAAGAAGCCGTCTACCTAGATCAGGTGCGGTTGCTGGCCGTCGATCATCCCGCTGCTGTCGACGTCTATCCCAACGAATACTTCGCCTCGAATCCTCCCTACCCGCAATTCAAAGTCGTCCTCAGCCGCGACGCACGCCCACCCGCTGGAGCCTGGGACGAACACGGCCACGATGTGCTCCCTGATCTACGTGCCCACCGTTTCTTCGGCGATTTCGAATTGACGCAATTCGCCGGATTCGCCAAGCCGCACACCCTCACGCTCGATCTCAGCGACCCCTATAAAGGAGGTCCGCTCTGGCTGCTGATGCACGGCGAGATCGAATACTTCACCGCCAACAGCATGTACGCCGCCGCGCAGTCCAAACTCGAGCCGATCGCGCCCTACGTCGAAGCGCAAGTCGCCGACGAAAAATGGAAGCGCGTCATGGACGATATGGGATTTCCCGCAGGCGGTCCGCGCACCATGACGGCCGACCTCACCGGCAAGCTTCCGCGCGGCACCAAGAAAATTCGCATCACGACAAATCTGCAAGTCTACTGGGACAGCATCCTTATCAGCCGTACTGAACAATCTCCGTCGTACTCCGTCACTCCCGTGCCTCTCCTCCGCGCCAACCTTGAGTTCCACGGTTATCCCTACAAGATCGAAGGCACGCCTCCCGGCAACGTCCACTACATCTACGAGAAAACCAGTGCCACTGGCCCCTACACGCGTCCGCAAGGAACCTACACGCGCTATGGCGATGTCCTTCCATTGCTCACCGCAACCGACGACAAACTTGCCGTCTTCGGTTCCGGCGACGAAGTCCGTCTCGATTTCGATCCCAACAATCTTCCCCCGCTTCCGACCGGCTGGGTGCGCGACTATTTCTTCGCCGCCAACGGCTACGAAAAAGACATGGACTTCTACGCCGCCGAAGGCAACTACGTCGCGCCGCTACCGTTCCTGAGCATGGGCGAGTATCCCTATACGCCGAAGAAGTCATTCCCCCTCGACGACACGCACCTGAACTATCTGCTCGAATACAACACGCGTCACATTTCAGGCAACGAGCAGCGCGGATACTGGTTCGACTATGGCGAGAGCCTCTGGCCGTGAGAATGTGGGGACAGCCGCCCCCGGCTGTCCGGCGCGCAACGCGCGCCCTCTAGGAAGGGAGGAGTCTGGATAGAAAATCGTTTTAATGTTGACACTTCCGCCCCCGCCATAATCCAATAGCCGTTCTCATGGAAACCTCGACTGCCGCACCTTCCGCCGCTCCGAGACTGCGACGAACACTCACCCTCTGGGACCTGGTGCTGTATGGAATTATCGTCATTCAGCCCGTCGCCCCGATGTCAGTTTTCGGCGTACTCAGCGATGCGGGACATGGGCATGTGGTCACAACGCTGCTCATCGCGATGGTGGCGATGTTGTTTACAGCCTTCAGCTATGGCCGCATGGCTCGAGCGTATCCGAGCGCCGGATCCGCATTCACCTACGTGGGACAAG